>JAESGE010000254.1_pt1 | contig 17322 bp, 10 predicted proteins | sample 9269601 | NCBI WGS metagenome assembly JAESGE01 (sample SAMN14515569, study PRJNA621662) | algae metagenome | isolation source: Tolypothrix brevis GSE-NOS-MK-07-07A and co-occurring heterotrophs from wet... | place: USA: Grand Staircase Escalante National Monument, Utah | collected 2006-04-16
GCCCTCGTTCGCGACACGCAGCTCGACCGCAAAAAACAAACATCCGCTTGACACATCAAGACAGTCGCCGGGTTCCGCTCGCGCGGCCCCGGAATGACATTGAAAAAGCCGAATTATCGAGATTTTCCAGAGACAAAGGCCTATAGTGCGGGACACGAATCAACCTCGCTTCGGCAGGTTGGAATCGACGTTTGAAACCGGGTAGTACGCCGCATGTCAGAACCAACCGCACGCCAGCAGGCCGAGAACGACTATGGCGCGGATTCGATCAAGGTCCTCAAGGGGTTGGATGCCGTCCGCAAGCGGCCGGGCATGTATATCGGCGACACCGACGACGGCTCGGGCCTGCATCACATGGTCTACGAGGTGGTCGATAACGCCATCGACGAATCGCTCGCCGGCCATGCCGATCGCGTCACGGTGACGCTGAATGCCGACGGCTCGGTCACCGTGACCGACAATGGCCGCGGCATTCCGACCGATATCCACAGCGAGGAAGGCATTTCGGCGGCCGAGGTCATCATGACCCAGCTCCATGCCGGGGGTAAGTTCGACCAGAATTCCTACAAGGTCTCGGGCGGCCTGCACGGCGTCGGCGTCTCCGTCGTCAACGCGCTCTCGGTTTCGCTGAAGCTGCGCATCTGGCGCGGCGGCAAGGAGCACGAGATGGAGTTCCGTCACGGCGAGGCGGTGGCGCCGCTGCGCGTGGTGGGGCCGGCCGGCGAGAATCGCGGCACGGAAGTGACATTCATGCCGTCGACCGAAACCTTCACGATGATCGAGTTCGACTACAAGACGCTGGAACACCGCCTGCGCGAACTCGCCTTCCTGAATTCGGGCGTGCGCATCATCCTGACCGATGCCCGCCATGCGGAGGTCGTGCGCGAGGAACTGATGTATGAGGGCGGCACGGAAGCCTTCGTGCGCTATCTCGACCGGGCGAAGTCGCCGCTGATCGGCAAGCCGATCATCCTCCAGGCGGAGAAGGACGGCATCAGCGTCGACTGCGCCTTGTGGTGGAACGACTCGTACCACGAGAACGTGCTGTGCTTCACCAACAACATCCCCCAGCGCGATGGCGGCACCCACCTTGCGGGCTTCCGCGCGGCGCTGACGCGCCAGATGACCGGCTATGCCGAAAGCTCCGGCATCACCAAGAAGGAGAAGGTCTCGCTTACCGGCGACGATTGCCGCGAGGGGCTGACGGCCGTGGTCTCGGTGAAGGTGCCGGACCCGAAATTCTCATCCCAGACCAAGGACAAGCTGGTTTCGTCCGAGGTGCGCCCCGTGGTCGAGAACGTGCTGAACGCGGCGCTCTCCACCTGGCTGGAGGAGCACCCGGCGGAAGCGCGCATCGTCACCGCCAAGGTGGTCGAGGCCGCCGCCGCCCGCGAGGCGGCGCGCAAGGCCCGCGAACTGACAAGGCGCAAGGGCGCGCTCGATATCGCCTCCCTGCCCGGGAAACTCGCGGACTGTCAGGAGCGCGACCCGGCCAAATCCGAACTGTTCATCGTCGAGGGCGATTCCGCCGGCGGCTCGGCCAAGCAGGGCCGGGCGCGCGAATATCAGGCCGTGCTGCCGCTGCGGGGCAAGATCCTCAATGTCGAGCGCGCCCGCTTCGACCGGATGCTCGGCAGCCAGGAAATCGGCACGCTGATCACCGCGCTCGGCACCGGCATCGGCCGGGAGGAATTCAACCCCGACAAGCTGCGCTACCACAAGATCATCATCATGACCGACGCGGACGTGGACGGAAGCCATATCCGGACGCTGCTGCTGACCTTCTTCTTCCGGCAGATGCAGGAACTGATCGCGCGCGGGCATCTCTTCATCGCCCAGCCACCGCTCTACAAGGCGCAACGCGGCCGCAGCCACGTCTACCTCAAGGACGAGCGGGCGCTGGAGGATTACCTGATCGACGCCGGGGTGGAAGGCGCGGTGTTCCGGCTCGGCAACGGCTCGGAACGGGCGGGGCCCGACCTCAAGACCCTGATCGAGGAAGCCCGCCTCGTGCGCAACAATCTCGCATCGCTGCATTCGCGCTACGACCGGCGCGTGGTGGAGCAGGCGGCGATCGCCGGTGCCTTGCACGCGCTCGTTTCCGAGACCGACGAACAGGCAAGCGCCGCGGCGGCCTATGTCGCCCGGCGCCTCGACGCCATTTCCGACGAGATCGAGCGCGGCTGGGAGGGCACGGCGACCGAGGGCGCCTATGTCTTCAGCCGCATGGTGCGCGGTGTCCGCCAGGTGTCGACGCTGGATGCCGGCCTGCTGGCCTCGGCCGAGGCCCGCAAGCTCGACGAGCGCGCGGCCTCCCTGCAGGACGCCTATGCCAAGCCCGGGATGCTGATCCGCAAGGGCGCGGAACGCATCGTCAACGGGCCGAGCGATCTCTTCGAGGCGATCACCGAGATCGGCCGGCGCGGGGTCGAGATCCAGCGCTACAAGGGGCTGGGCGAGATGAACCCGGACCAGCTCTGGGAAACCACCCTCGACAGGGACGTGCGCTCGCTGCTGCGCGTGCGCATCGACCAGATGGACGAGGCCGACGACCTGTTCGTCAAGCTGATGGGCGACGTGGTGGAACCGCGCAAGGAGTTCATCCAGACCAACGCGCTGAACGCGACCGTGGACGTGTGAGGAGCCGCGGCATCGTTTCAGGAATCGATTCTTGAAACGATGATCTTGTCGACCCGACGGCCATCCAGATCGATGACCTCGAATCGCCATTGGCCTTTGGTGAGAACTTCGCCGACCTCCGGCAGCCGTCCCATTTCATCGATTACGAATCCGGCGACGGTTTCGTAATCCGCATCGCGATTGACGGGCGCGCCGATCTTGTCGGCGAACTCGTCGATCGGCATCCAGCCGGACACGATGAATGTTCCATCGGGGCGGCGCACGAACGCCGGCTCGTCGTGGCCCTCGTCGTTGAAGGCGCCTGTGATGGCCTCCAACAGATCGCCCGATGTGATCACACCTTCGAAATGCCCGTATTCATCGAATACCAGCGACATGTGAACCGTCGAAGCGCGTATGGCTTTCAGAACGGCAAGGGCGTTCGTATTGTCGCTGACGATCGGCACCGTCTGGACGAGACCGCGAATATCCTGGGTCTGCCCGTCCGCCAGCGCATCGAACACGTCCTTGACGACGACGACGCCGATAATGCTGTCCGCCTCGCCGTCCTGCACGGGCAGCCGCGAACGGCGCGTGGCACGGATCTGGCTTTTGATCCGGTTGGCGCTGTCGGACAGATCGATGATCTCCACGTCACGCCGCGGCGTCATCAGGCCCTTGGCCGTCCGGTCGGCCAACCGCATCACGCCCGCGATCATGTCCCGTTCCTCGCTTTCGAGAACACCCGCGGTTTCCGCCTCGGCGATGATCGATTTGACCTCGTCTTCGGTCATTTTCTCCTCGTTCGAGCCTTTTTGGCCCAGGAGACTCAAAACGAATTTGCCAGAGCCGTCGAGCAGCCAGACGAGGGGCAGGGACACGCGCGAAAGCAGGACCATTGCCGGCGCAACGCGCGCCGCGACACGTTCGGGATCGCGCAATGCGACCTGCTTGGGCACCAGTTCGCCGATGATCAGCGACAGATACGTGATGCCCAAAACAACGGAGCCAACACCCAGCGCATCGGCGATGCCCTGCGAAACACCCTGCATCTGAAACCATGATGCCAGGCGCGCGCCCAGGGTCGCGCCCGAAAAGGCCCCCGACAAAACACCCACGAGCGTGATGCCGATCTGGACGGTGGACAAAAACCGGCCCGGGTGTTCGGCGAGGCGCAGGGCGATACCGGCACCGGACGATCCTTGATCCTGAAGCATCTTGAGTCTCGCAGGCCGTGAGGACACGACTGCAAGCTCGGACATGGCCAAAAAACCGTTGACGACGGTCAGGACGATGACGACGATGATCTCGGTTAACAAGCCGTGCACAAAGCATGCGGTACTGCAACCTGCGTCAGACCGCCTCGAAGCTCCTTCCGTGTGCCTGTCGATTATAAAGGACGATGCGGTCACGAGGCTAGAAGCAGTCTGCTGTCACCTGCCGTTAATCGACGCGTTGCTGGACCGGCATGAGAAAATGGCTCGGTCGGCGTCCACCCGGCTGCCGCCACGTTACAACACCTGCCGTCCGATCAGGTACAGCCCCAGCGCGAGCAGGCCCAGGAAAAACCAGCGCCTGAAAGTGGCGGCGGCGATGCGCGAGCGCATGGCCTGGCCGAGATACATGCCGGCGAGCGCGGGCACCAAGGCCGCGAGGGACGATCCCGCCACCTGAAACGTGAACTGGCCGCTGAGGCCGAGGACGATGGCAAGGCTGATGGTCGAGGTGAGGAACGACAGGCCGAGCGCCTGGACGAGATCGTCCTTGTCCAGCCCCAGCGCCTGGAGATAGGGCACCGCCGGCAGGACGAAGACCCCCGTCGCGACTGTCACGACGCCCGTGACCGCGCCGATGAGCGGCCCCATGACCGGCTCGCGCCGGGGCGCCACGTGGAAGCGCAGGGCTTTGAGCCCAACGACCGCATAGACGACCAGCAGTGCGCCGAGCAGCGCGGTCGCCAGGGGTGAAATGCCGGCGGGCAGGACCCAGGCGCCCGCCAGCGTGCCGGCGGCGATGCCCGCCATCATCGGCCAGAGCCGGCGGATGAGCGCGCGATAATCGGGGCCGATGACAAGCTGCCAGACATTGGTGACGAGGTTCGGCACCACCAGAAGCGCCGCCGCCTCGATCGGCGCCATCACGAGGCCGAGCAGCCCGACGCCGATGGTCGGCAGGCCAAGCCCGATGACACCCTTGACGAAGCCCGCCAGGATCAAAACCAGCATGGCGAAGATGAGCGTTGCGGGATCGAGGGACGCGAAATGGAATGACATGAAAGCCCCGGCGGTTGCTGAGTCACGTTCGATCGAATGACCGACCCGTGCGCCCTTGCCAGCAGAGCGGCAGGGATGGGGTGACCATGGCCAGCTTTCGCATGCCAATGCTTCGGCACGCACCGAAGCATCCTGGCTCCATTCGTGCGATCGTGCTGCGGCCATGGCAGGTCGGAAGACCCAGGCCAGGACGGAAGGATCTCAACCGTGAAGGAAGGGCCTCTATCATGAAGGAAGGACTTCGATCTTGAAGGAAGGACTTCGATCGTGAAGGAAGGACTTCGATCGTGAAGGAAGGGCCTGCACTCGCTCCTCTCGCGGCGCTGATCGGCGATCCCGCCCGGGCCAATATGCTCGGGGCGCTGATGTCGGGCCTTGCCCTGACGGCGACGGAACTGGCGCGCGAGGCCGGCGTGACGCCACAGACCGCCAGCGGCCATTTGGCCCGGCTGGAAGCCGGCGGCCTCGTCAGCGTGGAGCCTCGCGGCCGCCATCGCTATTACCGCCTTTCGGGCGCGGACGTGGCGCAGACACTCGAAAGCCTGATGGGCCTTGCCGCCCGCACCGGCCATCTGCGCACCCGCCCCGGGCCAAAGGACCCGGCGCTGCGCGAGGCCCGCACCTGTTACGATCATCTGGCCGGAACCAGGGCGCTCGCGCTGTTCGACGGCCTGCGCGCCCACGGCCACATCGCGGACAAGGGCGACGAGATCGCCGTCACATCCAGCGGACGGACGTTCTTCTGCGACTTCGGCATCGACATGGATGTGCTTGAACGGAGCCGGCGGCCACTCTGCCGCGCCTGTCTCGACTGGAGCATGCGCCGTCCGCATCTCGGCGGGTCGCTTGGAACGGCATTGCTCGACCAGATGCTGGCGCTCGGCTGGGCGAAACGGGCCAGCACCTCCCGGGCCGTGGTGTTCTCGGCCCAAGGCACGCGCGCTTTCGGCCGCTGGCTGCCGTCGGTGCACGACATGGCAGACCCGACCGAGAGGTGATGCCTCATCAAGCCGTCATATCCTTCAGGCAGTCGTGTCTCCGAAAACCCTGTCTCGCAAGAACCTGTCTCGGAAGAACCTGTCTCGCGGCCATGTCCGGCGCGCATGTGCGAATCCGGCAACTTTCACGGTGTGATGATGTTGAACCGGGCTAAGGATGACGCGGGCCAAGCATGACGCGGGCCAAGCATGACGCTTGCGATTCCGCATGACCGCGTAACCCTGATCCGATCGCAACCGGCATCCCGCCGATTGCTTCTCCCGTTTGCATCTCCCGCTGCTTCCCGACCGAAAGCCGTTGCCTTGACCTTGTCCGCAACCACGCTTCCCGCCGCCCTGCGGCGCGGCGAACTCATCGCCATGGTCGCCTGCATGATGGCGATCAACGCGCTGGCGATCGACATCATGCTGCCGGGCATGCAGCAGATCGGCGAGAGCCTGGGCGCGCGGGACGAGAACAGCCGGCAGCTCATCGTCACGGCCTATCTGCTCGGCTTTGGCGTGATGCAACTGTTGTTCGGGCCGCTGTCGGACCGATTCGGCCGGCGCAGGCCTCTGCTGGTCGGCCTGTCGATCTATGTGTTCGCGGCGCTTTGCGCGCTGTTCGTGCAAAATTTCGAGGCGCTGCTGGCGCTTCGCCTGCTCCAGGGAGCGGGAGCCTCGGCCTCCGTCGTGATCGCGCTCGCCTTCGTGCGTGACATTTTCGGCGGGCGGCAGATGGCGCAGGTGATGTCGCTTGTCATGATGGTGTTCATGGTGACGCCGGTGGTGGCGCCGGCGCTCGGCCAGGCGATCATGCTGTTCGGCGACTGGCATCTGGTGTTCGTCTTCATGGCGGCGGTGGGTGCCGCCATCGTGCTGTGGACCGGAACGCGGATGCCCGAAACCCTGAAGCCGGAGAACCGGCGGCCCTTCACCTTCGCGTCCGTCGGCCAGGGCTTCGGCTATGTGTTCACGAACCGGCGCTCGGTGTTCTACATTCTGGCGACGGCGATGATCATGGGTTCGCTGTTCGGCTTCATCAACACGGCGCAGCAGATCTATGTCGGCATCTACGGCCTCGGCGCCTGGTTTCCGGCGGTGTTCGCCCTCGTCGCGGTCTGCATGGCGCTGGGCTCTTATATCAATTCGCGGCTTGTCGAGCGCATCGGCATGCGGCGGATGTCGCATACCGCGCTCATCGGGTTCGTCGCCTTCTCGGGCATGATCGCCGCGATCGCGCTGGTCCACGGCACGGTGCCGTTCGTGCTGTTCCTGCCGCTGTTCGCCGCGACGATGTTCTGCTTCAGCGGCATCGGCGCGAATTTCGGCGCGCTCGCCATGGAGCCGCTCGGCCATGTGGCGGGCACGGCCGCCTCCGCGCAAGGCTGCATCCAGACAGTCTGCGGCGCGCTGATCGGGGCTGGCATCGGTCAGGCCTTCGACGGAACGGTGCTGCCGCTCGCCCTGGGCTATGCCGGCCTGGGGCTCGTGGCGCTCGGTCTCGTGCTTGTGGCGGAAGAGGGCCGGCTGTTCCGGCAGGCTCCGCAACCGGGGCACTGACCGTTCCGGCACCTTGCGACCAGATGGCCCTTTGACCGGGCGACATCGTTCGGTTAAAAGAACATATCACGAACGTGAGGGTGATCCATGGCCGTTCCGGGCACGCAAGAGAAGCTGGCGATCCTCGCGGACGCGGCCAAATACGACGCCTCCTGCGCCTCCAGCGGCGCGGCGAAACGCGATTCGCGGGGCGGCAAGGGCGTCGGTTCCACGGAAGGAGCCGGCATCTGCCACGCCTATACGCCGGACGGACGCTGCGTCTCGCTGCTGAAGATCCTGCTGACGAACTATTGCATGTTCGACTGCGCCTATTGCGTGAACCGCATCTCCTCCAACGTGCGCCGGGCGCGCTTTTCCGTGGACGAGGTCGTGAAGCTCACCCTCGATTTCTACAAGCGCAACTATATCGAGGGGCTGTTCCTGTCCTCGGGCATCATCCGCTCGCCCAACCATACAATGGAAGAACTCGTGCGGGTCGCGCGCTCGCTCCGCGAGGACCACGATTTTCGCGGCTATATCCACCTCAAGACGATCCCCGATGCCGATCCCGCGCTGATCGAGCAGGCGGGGCTCTACGCCGACCGGCTGTCGATCAACATCGAGCTTGCGTCCGACACGAGCCTCAACCGCCTCGCGCCCGAAAAGAACGTCGGCGAAATCCGCAAGGCGATGGGGCGGCTCAGGCTGCGGATCGAGGATGGGCACGATGCGCGCAAATCCAGCCGGCATGCGCCGCGCTTCGCGCCCTCGGGTCAATCGACGCAGATGATCGTCGGCGCGGACGCCTCGCCGGACGTGGAAATCCTGCGCTCCAGCGTCAATCTCTACGCGAATTACAATCTGAAGCGGGTCTATTACTCGGCCTTCTCGCCGATCCCCGACGCATCCGCGATCCTGCCCCTGTCGGCGCCGCCGCTGATCCGCGAGCACCGTCTCTATCAGGCCGACTGGCTGTTCCGCTATTATGGCTTCAGCGTCGACGAGATCGCCTCGGCGGCACCGGGCGGCATGTTCGATCCGGCGCTCGACCCCAAGCTCGCCTGGGCGCTGGCGAACCGGGCGCTGTTTCCGGTGGACGTGAACACGGCCCCGCGCGAAATGCTGCTGCGCGTGCCGGGCTTCGGCACCAAGGTGGTGGCGCGCATCCTCGCCGGACGCCGCTTCCAGCGCCTGACGCTCGACGACCTGAAGCGGCTGCGCGCCAGCATCGGCAAGGCCTGCCCCTTCATCGAGGCCGCCGGCTGGACGCCGGGCGCGAAGCTCGATTCCACGCATCTTGCGGCAAGGATGGCGAGGCCGGCCCAGCAGCTCGATCTGTTCGCGGCCGCGCCGGTCGCATCGCCCGTCACCGCGAGGCTCGTTCTGCAATGAGCGAACCTTTTCGCCTGCATCTTCCGGTTCGGGTGATTTTGGCGGGGCCGGCCGACGTCGCAGGCTGGCACCGCGCGGCGGGCGATCTTTTGCGCCAGATGGTGGCACCGCAGGACGTGATCTGGAGCGACGACGACGCTGCGGACGATCTGTTTGCTGCCGGCGACGGCACCGTCGAGCGTCCTGTCCGCCGGAACGAAACTCATGTTGCCGATAGCGTCGGCGCCGATCTCACCGAACTCGCCGGGCGCGTCCTGCTGCACAAGGCCGCCGACCGTTTCGCCCTCATGTACCGGCTGGCATGGCGAATGCGCGACACGCCGGACCTGCTGCGCAACCCCGCCGACGCGGATGTGGCGCGGGCCCTGCAACTCGCCAAGTCCGTGCGCCGCGACATGCACAAGATGACGGCCTTCGTCCGTTTCCGGGCGGTTCGGGACAGCGACGGCTCCGAGTCGTTCATCGCCTGGTTCGAGCCGGAGCATCATATCCTGGCGGCCACCGCGCCGTTCTTCGTGCGGCGCTTCGCCAATATGCGTTGGGCGATCCTGACGCCGGAGGGGAGCGCCTTCTGGGACGGCGAAGGACTGAAACTGGGGCCGGGCGCTCGTCGGGCCGATGCGGGCGCGGAAGACCGGTTCGAGGATTTGTGGCGGACCTATTTCGCGTCGATCTTCAATCCGGCCCGGCTCAAGATCAAGGCGATGACCGCCGAGATGCCGAAGAAATACTGGCGCAACCTGCCGGAGGCCTCGCTCATCCAGCCGCTGATCCGCTCGGCCGGGGCGCGGGCGGCGGCGATGGTGGACGAGGGAGCGCAACCGACGCGACGCCGCGTGCCCGAGTCCGCCCGGCCCGCCCGGCGTGATGTGGAAATCTCCTTAGGACATGCCGTGCGAGCCTTGTCGGCAGGCGAGCCGCCATCCCGTTGGACGATGCAATCCGAGGCGAGCTGCGAAACGCTCGACGCCATCGCCAAGGCCGTCGGACTTTGCCGGCGCTGCCCGCTGCATTGCGACGCGACGCAAGCCGTGCCCGGCATGGGGACCGAGACGGCGCGGATCATGTTCGTCGGCGAGCAGCCGGGCGACCGGGAGGACCTGGAGGGCCGCCCCTTCGTGGGACCGGCCGGACGGATCTTCGACGCGGCGCTGGAGCGGGCGGGCATCGCGCGCGCCGATATCTACGTCACCAATGCGGTCAAGCATTTCAAGTTCGTGGCGCGGGGCAAGCGCCGCCTCCACCAACGCCCGAATACGAGCGAGATCGACACCTGCCGCTGGTGGCTCGATCAGGAGCGCCGCCTCGTGCGGCCGCGGCTGATCGTCGCCATGGGCGCGACGGCGCTGCGGGGCATTCTCGGCAAAACCGTCGCCTTCGCGGATTTTCGGGGACGGACGACGACGCTGGACGACGGCACGCGGCTCGTCGCCACCGTGCATCCGGCCTTTATCCTGCGCCAGCCCGACCGGGAGGCGAGCATTCGGGAGTGGCACGCCTATCTCGCCGATATCAGGCGGATTCCAGCGCTTCTGGTCTAAAAACGATCAGGCCGCTTCGACCGCGGTGACGAACTCGGCCACCACGGCCGCGAGATCGGCGGTCTGCTGGTTGAGCTGCGCCGCCATCGCCTCGATGTCCCTCACCACGCCGACGGTCTCGTCCATCATCCTGCCGGCCGAGCGCGCGCTGGTGACGACATCGGCGGTGTGGCGCGAGGCTTCCGAGGTGCCCGAGGCGATGTCGCCCGTCACCGCGATCTGTTCCTCGACGGCGGCGGCGGTTGCCTGGTTGATGGTCGCGAGTTCGTTGATGGCGCTGGAAATGGCGTCGACGCTGGACACGCACGCGTCGTTGACCTGATGGATGCGGCCGATTTCCTGCGCGATCTGGGCCGTGGCCGTGCTGGTCTGGGCAGCCAGCGCCTTGACCTCCTGCGCCACCACGGCAAAGCCCCGGCCGGCCTCGCCGGCGCGGGCGGCCTCGATCGTGGCGTTGAGGGCAAGCAGATTGGTCTGCGAGGCGATCTGCTCGATCATCGCCAGGATCTGGCCGATCTGGCCGGTCACGGCACCAAGCTGGCCGATGGCGGCGGTGACATCGGTCGCGACGCTGACCGCCGTCGCGGTCACATCCTGACCCCGGCTCATCCGCCTGCCGATTTCCTGGCTGGACGAGAACAACTGGGCGATGGCGGCGGCGCTGCTCGCGGTGCGATCATGGGCGACATGGGCGGCCTGCTCGGCCGAGCCGGCATCGATCTTGGTGCGCTCGGCGCTGACCTGGACGAGGCCAGCCGTGCTGGTGAGGCCGATGGCCGCATCCTGGAAACGGTCGCGCATGGTATCGATCTGTCCGCGAAATCGGGTGACGGCGGCGTCCATGGTCGTCTGTCGCTCGCCGATGGCGCGCAACATCTCCTTTTCCTCGACCACGAGGCCGCAGGCCTGATCGAAGCTGAAGAGCTTGAACAGGCGCTGCATGTCGCGAGCCTGCACCGCGTGACCGAACAGGCGTCGCTTCGACACCGCCTCCAGCAGCGGCATCGCAAGGCACTGCGCCAGCGAGATGCGGGCGCGGACGCCAAGCCGGGTCAGCACTTCCATCCGCATGTTGGTCTGGAGGCTTTCAACATATTCCTGATCGAAGCGCGCCTTGAACAGAACGCTGAAATGCGCGGTCGTCGTCCGGGCCAGGTCCTCGCCATGCTGATTAAGGATGCCGCGCAGGCCTGGCCAGTGGTGGCTGATCCGGGCAAGGTTGTCGCGGGCCGTCGACAGCGTCAGGCGATCGACCGCCGGTTTCAGCGTGCGGACAAAGGCCTTGAGATCCTCGTCGATGCCGTAATGTCCCAGACGAAGCGTGACCTCGTCCACGGTCGTCATCGTGTTCGCGTTTCCTGACATCGCACCCATCGCATTCGCCGTTCGCAGATCGTCAAGGTAAACGATCAAGCCTGCGAAACGGTTAAGGCGGGTGTGATGGGCGGCGTTGGAAGGCCGCTCCCGTCAAGGCCGGATCACGACCTTGATGCAGCCGTCGGTCTTGTCCTTGAACATCTGGTACATATCGGGCCCCTCCTCCAGCGTCGCATGGTGGGTGATGACGAAGGAGGGGTCGATCTCGCCCTTTTCGATGCGATCGAGCAGGGGCTGGAGATAGCGGTGCGTATGGGTCTGCCCGGTCTTGACGGTCAGACCCTTGTTCATCAGCGCGCCGAAGGGCAGCTTGTCGACGACGCCGACATAGACGCCCGGAACCGAGATCGTGCCGCCCTTGCGGCAGGACCAGATCATCTGGCGCAGGACATGCGCCCGGTCGGTCGCGAGATAGAGCGTGGTCTTGATGGCATCGACGACGCCGTCGAGAGTACCGCCGGCATGGGCCTCGCCGCCGACGCAATCGATGCAGCGGTCGGGACCGCGGCCACCGGTCATGGTCATGAGCTGGTCGTAGACATCCAGCTTGCTGAAATCGATCGTCTCGGCATGGCCCTTGGTCGAGGCCATGACCAGGCGCTCGGGCACCTCGTCGATGAGAATGACGCGACCGGCGCCGAGCATCCAGGCGCTCTGGATCGCGAACTGGCCGACCGGACCGCCGCCCCAGATCGCCACCGTGTCGCCGGGTTCGATCTCGGCATTCTCGGCCGCCATGTAGCCGGTGGGGAAGATGTCCGACAGGAACAGGACCTGATCGTCGGTGAGATGCGACGGCACCTTGATGGGTCCGACATCCGCATAAGGCACCCGCAGGTATTCGGCCTGGCCACCGGGGAAGCCGCCGAGCATGTGCGAGTAACCGAAGAGGCCGGAGGACGAATGGCCCATGGCCTTGCGGGCCATCTCGGCGTTGGGATTGGAGCGATCGCAGAGCGAGAACAGTTTCTTCTGGCAGAAGAAGCACTGGCCGCAGGCGATGTTGAACGGCACGACCACCCGGTCGCCGACCTTGAGAGTGCTGACGCCCTTGCCCGCCTCGACCACCTCGCCCATGGTTTCGTGGCCGAGCACGTCGCCGCTTTCCATCGTCGGCATGTAGCCGTCGTAAAGATGCAGGTCCGAGCCGCAGATCGCGCAGGACGTGACCTTGATGATGACGTCGCCATCGGCCTCGATCCTGGGATCGTCGACGGTGTCGCAGCGGATATCGCCCTTGCCGTGCCAGCATAATGCCTTCATGTCCGCGTCTCCTTGCCTGGCTTCCGCCGCTGCTTGCCGCCGTTGTCGGCCGCCCTTCCCCGATGCGCTCAACGCCAGGGATCGGCCGGGTGTTCCGCCTCCCCGCGCCGCTCATTTCAACCGCCCGAATGGGGTTCCTCGCCCCGCCCCTGCATCGCCGGAAGCAAGGCGCGGCTGCGCGCCTCTCCCTCTGGCCGGGCGGGCCGGGGCGCGGCGACGGGGCGGCGGATCGTCGGCACGATCGGGGTTGCCTGCATGAGAGGGGTCGACTGGCGGTGGGCCTCGTCGAAGATCGTCCGCCAGCGCCGCACCCGCGCCATCAGCGGCTGGAATGGCTCGCGCCGGCCCGGCACGGGACCCTGGCGGTAAAGGCCGTTGGCGCAATCGCGATCGTCGTCCCAGCCGGGATGATCGAGGACCGGATAGAGGCAGATGCCCTCCACCGGCACGCCCATGAGACGCGCCGCCTGGACCTCGCGGCAGACCATGTCGAACCATTCGGGGCGCAGATCGCCCTCGCGCCCGGTCTCGGAAATGAAAAGCGGGCGCCCGTAGCGGGCATAGGTTTCGGCCAGGATCGAGCGGAAGGGCTTGTAGTTCGGATCGTCGGCATGAACCGTGGGGCCCAGATGACACCACTGGTTGTTGGAATAGTAGTTCAGCCCCATCACGTCGAGCAGTCGGGGTCTTCCACCCAACTCAGGGCAAACCCGGCCGGCGACCATGTCCCAGGCCTCGAACTGCGCCATGCGGAAGGCATTCGCCGTGGCCCGCTCCTGCGGCCAGCCCGGGTGATGAATGACGTGGATGACGGGCTCGGCATGGACGAAGCGGGCGCGGGGCTCGACCTCGAGGATCGCCTCCATGGCCATGATCGAGGCGCGGGCGAGTTGCGCCTTCAGCTCCCGGCCACGATCATGCGCGAAGGGGTTGAGATAGCCGACATCGCCGCCACCCCAGGAGAAAAAAGAGATTTCATTGACGGGGCAGTAGAACGGCGCGGCGTCGGTTTCCGACTGCACCAGAAGCGCCAGATCGCGGGCGAAATCGCGGAAGCGCTCGCAGAATTGCGGGGACCAGATGTCGATGTCGTCCGGCCAGCCGTAATGCAGCAGATCCCAGATCACCTGCGTGCCGGCGTCACGGGCGGCGTGCAGCATGGCGAGGAAGCTCGACCAGTCGCGGCGGCCGGGCTCAGGCTCGATCAGATGCCAGCGGACGCCGTCCCGCACCGTCAGGAGACCGTCGCCTGCCAGCGTCCGGTAATCGGCGGCGGCATGGATGTCATGGCCGGTCGAGGCGATGAGATCGAGACGCCGTCCATCCTTGCGGCGATGGGACGAACATTCGAAGCCGCCCTGGATGAAGCTGTTGAACAGCCCTGCGCGCGGCGCCGGCTGGCGCGCCGCCGCCCGTTCCTCGAAGAGCGCCACCCAGCGCGGCACGATCGTCTCGGCGCTGAACCCTGTCTCGACCCGCCGGCGCAATTCGGCTCCCAGTCCACGCCGCCAGCCGGCATCGCCAAGCAGCCGGATCATCGCCCAGGCGACCGCGTCCGGATCGTGGAGCGGCACCAGCAGGCCGGAGACGCCGTCCTCGACCAGCGTGGCGACCGGGGGGGCGGCCGTTCCCGAAAAAGGGGTTGAGGGACGCGCGGTGGCGATCACGGCAAGGCCGGCGGCCCCGGCCTCGACGACGATCCGGGGCAGACCGTCCTCCTCCGACAGCCAGCACAGCGCATCTAGCCCGGCGAGAACGGTCGGCAAATCGTCCGCCTCGCCCATGAACTCGATCGATTCGGTCATGAAATGGTCGATGACGAGCTTGCGCATCTCATCGGCGTAACCGGGAGACGAGGCATCCGGCCCCCCGAAGACCTTGAAGCGGGCACTCGGAAAGGCGACGCGCACCCGTGCCGCCGCCCGGATGAAATCCTCGATGCGCTTCGTGGGATCGAGCCGGGCGACATAGCCGAACACCGGCACGTCGGAACCGAGATTCCAGCGGCGACGTGCCCGGCCGCGCGCCATGTTCAGTCCCACATAATCGTCGAGGTCCACGAAGGGTGGAGGGACCGGCCGAAACGCGACGATGTCCGTGTCCCGTGACGCGTCATCGATGCCGACTGTGGCCAGGGGAGACCCAAGCTCGATCACGCAGGGCCGCCAGGCGATGCGCGCGAGGGCGGCATGAAGATCGGGAACATTCGAACCGGCGACGACGATGTCGTAGCCCGCGACCCGGTCGGCGAGAAAGGCGATCCGGGCCTCGGTTTCCCACTCCCCCGCCGTGATGTCGACGTCGATGCGGGCGGCCTCCAAGGTGCGCTGGATGCGGTCGCTCAACGCCCGCGCGTGGAAATCGGGTTCCCGGGCGCAAGCGACGACATCAAGGCGCAGGCGGTGACGCTCGACGTTGCGGCCAAGCAGATCGATCAGCGCGGTTTCGCTCGCCGTCGACAGGCGGTCGAGGACGAAAAGGATGCGGAGGGTGGCGTTCATGGGCTGGCCCCGTTGCTGTCTGGCGCGGGGAGGGACACGGGCTGCCTCCCCTGATGTCGCGTCGCTCTCGCTTGGCTCCCGCCCCTGGCGAAACCGCCGCCGGACATGCCGATGCCCCCGGCGAGGACGGGGGCATCGGTCGTTCGGGAGCGGCGCCTCAGCCGGTCAGCGCGTTTTCCTGGACGGTGGCGCCATCGGCGGGACGCTCGGCGGCGGCGAGGCGGCGGTAGGTGGCAAGCGCCTGACCGACGACCTGATCCATGTTGTAGTATTTGTAGGTCGCGAGCCGGCCGACGAAGGAAACATTGGTCAATTCGCGGGCGAGAGCCTCGTAGCGCTTGTAGAGCAACTGGTTCTCGGGGCGCGGCACGGGATAGTACGGGTCGCCAGTCGCGCTCGAATACTCGTAGCTTACGCTGGTGCGCGGGCTGACCTGCCCGGTCAGATGCTTGTATTCGGTGATCCGCGTATAGGGCACCTCGGGGCCTGGATAATTGACCACGGCGGCCGATTGAAAACGGCGCTGCTCATGCGTCTCGTGCTTGAAGGAGAGGCAGCGATAGGGCAGCGGGCCGTAGCAGTGATCGAAATATTCGTCGACGGCGCCGGTATAGATCGTGCGCTCGGCGGAAATCTCCGATTTCAGCTCGTTGTAATCGACGCCCAATTCGACCGTGATATTCTCGTGGTCGAGCATATTGGCGAACATCCGGGTATAGCCCTCCGCCGGCATCGCCTGGAATTCATCCAGGAAATAGCGGTCGTCGCGGTTGGTGCGGGTCGGCACGCGCGAGGTCACCGACTTGTCGAGTTCGGACGGATCGAGGCCCCACTGCTTGCGGGTGTAGCCCTGGAAGAAGGCTTCATAGAGTTCGCGGCCGACCGCGGAAACCACGACATCCTCGGAATTGCGGATTTCGGCGACAGGTTCGGCGCGCGAGGCCAGGAAGGCGGCGGCGGCCTTATCGTCGGCAAGCTCGATTCCGTAGAACATCTCCAGGGTCGTACGGTTGATCGGCACGGGCAGGAGCTTCGGCTCGCCGTTGACCATGATATTGGCGACGACGCGATGCTCGTAGGGGCGCCACTTCGTGAAGCGCGACAGGTAGCCGAACACATCCTTGCTGTTGGTGTGGAAGATATGCGGGCCGTATTTGTGCACGAGGATACCGGCGGCGTCGTAGTGGTCGTAGGCATTGCCGGCGATATGGTCGCGCCGGTCGATGACCAGCACGCGCTTGTTCGAACCTTGCGCGAGGCGCTCGGCCAGAACGGAGCCCGCAAAGCCCGCGCCCACGACAAGCACGTCATAGTCATGGGACCGCCCGGAGCGCTTCGACCGCGTGGTGGTACCGGCAAAGGCCGGCGCGCCCCGGAAGCTCGCGAGCGAACCGGCAGCGGGGGCTTCGCTCGTCGCCAAGCCGTTGGCAATGATGCTGTTGCGTATCTGGCCATTGCCCGCCGCACCGTTCACCGCGATGCCGCCATTCGCAGCTTTCGGACGCGTGTCGGCCTTGGGCAGGAGCGCCGTCGACAGGATTGGCGTGGCTCCCGCCATCGCCGCGCCTTGGGTCGGGTTCGCTTGCGCCACGGCGCCCTGGGCACGGCGAAGGCTGTCGCCGCGACGGCGCAGGGCCTGAACGATCAGTGCCTCCATCTGGGCCTGGGTCTTGTCCCAGGAGGTCGCGGCCAGCATCTCATCGGCCTGGGGCAGCCAGGCGTCCTTCCGGGTGGAAAGCTCGAGCGCCTCGGCGCAGGCGGCTGAAAATTCCGCGGCGGTTGCCGCGATCCGCAGGCCATCGAGGTGCTTGTAATGCCGGACAACGTCGACGATGGG
>JAESGE010000256.1_pt1 | contig 16604 bp, 16 predicted proteins | sample 9269601 | NCBI WGS metagenome assembly JAESGE01 (sample SAMN14515569, study PRJNA621662) | algae metagenome | isolation source: Tolypothrix brevis GSE-NOS-MK-07-07A and co-occurring heterotrophs from wet... | place: USA: Grand Staircase Escalante National Monument, Utah | collected 2006-04-16
CATGTTGGCGCCCGTCATGTTGGCGCCCGTGACGTTGGCGCCCGTCATGCCGCTTTGATTGGGGTTGGGATTGGTCCGGTCCTGGCCTGCGCCACCGAACAGGCTGGCGAGTTTGTCGCGGTTCTGGAAGCCCGCCACGGCCAAAAGCCCGAGTAGCGCGGTCATCGAGGGAAGTCTGTTATCGCTCATGTCACTGCCTTTCCTGGCGTCTTTCCTGGCGACGTCCGTGCTGCCACTGTCCCGGCTGTCTCTGGACCGACCCGCCGCGCGGGGCTGCTCAGGCGGCGGTGTTGCGCCGACCCGTGAAGAAGGCCCAGACCGCCAGCACGATGATCGCTCCGATGACGGCACCGATCAGGCCAGCGCCCTCGCCTGGTCGATACCAGCCCAGCGACTGCCCGAGATAGGTGGCGACGAAAGCGCCGATAACGCCGAGGATCGTGGTCAGGATAAAGCCGGAGGGCTCATTCGAACCCGGCATGATGAATTTCGCGATCACACCCGCGATGAAGCCGATCAGAATTGTCCAGAGAATGCCCATGTGAAGTGCCCCTTGTTTTGGTTTCCAAGTTGTTTTGGTTGCCAAGTCGTTTCGGTTTCCAGATCGCGTGATCGAGACGTGGGGCCTCGGGCAACCACCGCCGGACTCAAAGACCCCCGGACCCAGAGACCCCCGGAACCTTGCCGCTCGCAAGCCGATACTCACAAGCCAGAACGGAGCCGAAACGCAAAGGTTCCCACGCTCGCGTCTCCCGAGGCCTATTTTGCGTTGCCAGACCGTCCCACCGTCCGGGCCTGTTCGAAACCCATGATCTCGGAACGTGATCTCGGAAGACATGTGCTCGCGGGTCGGCCGGTTCGGGTCGGGACGGCATCGCATCCGGCGCGCGTTCGATCGCGCCAGGCTGGCGGCGGAACAAAGCCAGGGCGGTCGCCGTTACGTCCTAAGTGCCGGAAACCCTTGAGGCTTCCGGCTGAAAAAGGAGAAAAATATGCGTTCCCCGATCTTCAACACCCGGCGCGATCCCCGGCTATCGAAGGGTATGCCTGGCCTGAAGCCGCTGGCTGCCGCCCTGATGCTGGCGCTGCCGGTCGCCGCCATCGCCACACCCAGCCAGGCTCAGACCCAGGTGGGCTCGCTGCGCTGCAACGTCTCCGCCGGGCTCGGCGCCATCATCGCCTCCAGCCGCGACATGTATTGTACCTTCCGTCAGGCCAATGGCCGGGTCGAGAATTATCGCGGCACGATCCGGCGCTTCGGTCTCGACATCGGCGCGACCCGGCGCGGGGTCCTGGTCTGGGGCGTGGTCGCTCCCACCCGCGGGCTCCGGCGCGGTGCCCTGGCCGGCGAATATACCGGCGCCTCGGCGGAAGCGACGGTGGGGGCGGGTGTCGGCGCGAATGCGCTGATCGGCGGCTCCGATCGATCCTTCAGCTTGCAGCCTGTCTCCGTCCAGGGCCAGACCGGTCTCAATCTGGCGGCCGGGGTTGCCCAGTTGACCCTGAGGAGCGTTCCGCCCCGTCGTCGCTGATCGGGCACGGCAGGCTCGATCCGCGGGAACTCCGAACCTGCGTTTCCAGGATCGCGACGAGGGCGCAGGCCGGGCGTGAAAGCCGCATCGCCCGGCTTGCGTACCAAACGCGATGAAGGCCCGGCAAAGCTGCCGGGCCTTTTGTTCTTGCGGGCTTTTTGTTCTGGAACGTCGGGCACCTTGCGGCGTCGTGAGCCGATATCGCGCGTTACGGGCCCGGTGTCGTCGACGACGGTGTCGCCGGCCACATGTTCGGATCGGCGGGGACGATACCGTGGGCGATGCCCCAGTCGTACCAGTTCTCGACGGCGGTGCCGCTCAGCAGGATGCCGATGCCGCCGGTGATGGGGCAGAGGATGGCGAACCAGTAGCCCCAGCGGTGGATCGACTCGATCGTCGCGTTGAAGCCCATGGTCCAGCGCCAGAACAACATGCCACGCTCGGCGCCCGTTCCCCGGTCCATGATCTGATCGATCTCGCGCTCGCTGTTGTAGCGCGTGGTGGCGAGGATCGTCGCCGCGTGCATGGCGAACAGCAGGGTCGCGCCATAGAGGAAGACGATCGAGAGCGCGTGGAACGGATTGTAGAACAGGTTGCCGTAGCGCAGCGAGAAATTCTGCGTCCAGTCCAAGTGCGGGAAGATGCCGAATGGCACCGCCTCGCTCCAGCTTCCCATCAGGATCGGCCGAATGAAGCCGAGCACGAGGTAAAGCCAGATCGCGGCCGCGAAGGCCCATGGCACATGCATGCCGAGTCCCAGTTGCTGCGCCCGCCGGAAGGTTCGCGCCCACCACAGGAGGATCGACACGGTAAGGAAGAAGCCGGCGATCAACCACCAGCCGCCTTCCGCCAGAGGCGGCAGGATCGCCAGTCCATGCTTGGCGAGCGGCGGCTCCAGCGACAGCCAGGCCAACCGGCGAATGAACTGGATCGGGTCCCAGTTCACCGAAGCCAGCATGTTGAGCCCGATGATCTCGAAGGCGACGAAGCCGAAGGCGATCGAGGTCACGCCGAGCCAGCCGAGATAGACCGGCCCGAGCTGCGCATCGCCGATCTTGCCGAACCAGTAGAAGTTGCGGGTATTCTTCTGCCGCTCGGAGAGGCCGGGTCCAAGCTTGACGCCCAGGTCCGGCTCACCGTGGATTTGCACCCGGGTGAAGATGTTCTGGTAGTAGTTCATCTCGTTTTACCTCTGGAGGGGTGGGTGTTCACCGGGTCCGGCGCTCAGGCGGCGTCGTTCCAGAATGAGAAATTGAGCCAGAAATTCCACCATTCGGCCCAGCCCTCGGTCCAGTATGGACCGCTGATCACGATGCAGACCGCGCTCCAGAAGCCGGCATTGAGGGCGAGAAACAGCCCGAGCCGGTGGATGCCGAGCGTGCCGATCGAATAGCCGATGGTGTCGCGGAAGAAGCTGTTCTCATGCTCCGGCCCCTTGATGACTTCGCCCTTGCCGGGATTGGCCGCCGAGAGGACCAGTCCGCCATGGAGCGAGAGGGCCAGCGTCGTCGTGAAGAAGAAGGTCACGGCGATCATGTGCGCCGGGTTGTAGTGGAATTGCAGGTACTGGTAGCCGGTATCGGACACCCATTGCAGGTGGCTGAAGATGCCGTAGGGGAAGCCGTGGCCCCAGGCGCCGAGCAGGAACGGCCGGATCACCACCAGCGACACATAGGCGAAGATGGCGACGGCGAAGGCGAAGGGCACATGATAGACCATGCCGAGCTTGCGGCAGATTTCCACCTCGCGCAGCGCCCAGGATGAAAAGGCCCCGATGGCGCAGATCGTGACGATCTGCCAGAGCCCGCCCTCGGCCAGCGGCGCGAACCGGAGCCCGTAGCTGATATCGGGTGGGTTGATGCTGATGAGCCAGGGATTCCAGGTCGGCCCCTGACTGGCGCCGTAGAGGATCAGCGCGGTGCCGACGATCGCGAAAAAGGCGGACATCACTCCGAAGAAGCCGACATAGAACGGCCCAATCCAGAAATCGAGCAGGTCTCCGCCGAGCAGCGTTCCCCCGCGAATGCGGTATTTACGTTCGAAACTGAGCAATGCCATTGCTGCCTCCTTCAGATCACGCCCGGGCTGGTGTCGCCTTCACGGCGGCCGTCCTCGCGTCCCACGTTGCTGCGATCGTTTCCGGCTGACGGGGATCTCGCGATGCCCCGTCAACCGATGTCGTCGGCGTTTCAGCCGATGGTCTGGATGACCACGATGCCGGGAGCCGGCGGGATCATCTCAAGCGTCACGCCCGAAACCTTGCGCGCGGCGCGGGGACCTTCGATCCAGTTGAACCTGTCTGTCGACAGCAGGATGAAGTGGATCAGGATCGCCAGGCCGAACAGGAAGGTGAACAGGGCCACCAGCGTGCGCCGAGGATCAAAAATTCGCCAAATCTGCCACATGTCTCTCTCCTCTTTCTCAGGAAATCAGGGAAACGAGGCTGGCGACCGTGGTCGTCACGGTGTCGTTCAGCGACGAATAGCCCCGGGCGCTTGGGAACCAGGGACGCCATTGCCACACCAGGAAATGCGCGACGATCGCGACAACGGTGAACCCGATGAAGCTGGTCATGAAGAAGCCGTGGAATTCACGGGCCTCCTCGTCGCTCAATCCGGTCAGGGATTCTCTTCTCTCTGCCATCATAGTAGTCTCCACTACTGGCCTTTCAGCCGTTACCGCGCCTTATCCCGCGCGGCTGGTTAGCTGTGGCGCGACCACAGCGGATCTCCTGCCCGCGTGAGGCGGGCACGAGGACGGGCGTTCATCCCATGAAGATGAACGGAACGACTGCGCTGGCACTGGCCCGCGCTTCGGCGAAAATCGAGAGCGGCGCACCGGCCGGATTGCGCGGAGCCTTGGCCCCGGCGAGGCGGCGCACAAGAACCGCCGGCACGAAAAACAGGAAGGTTAGGTGCACGAGCCTGCGGCACATGCGTTGCTCGCCGGCATGCGACTTGAGGCGGGCGGACAGGCCTGCTCTTGCGAATTCAGCCATGGTAACCTCCTGTGAAAGCGGCAGCGCCGCCGGGGGATTTGCAACGATCGGGCACGAACGCGGTCATGAATCCGCTCCCGCGAGTTCCGGCGCCCGGGCTGGATCGGCCTGGACGGCGGCAGAAATCGTGTCTGGCGCGGTCTCGTGCGCCTCGCGGTCGAGATGACGGACACCGACCCGCTCGTCGCCAGCAGCCCGTGCGGTCCGTTCGGCGGCGTCGCGCATGCGCTTGGCGGCGGAAATCCGCACCAGCACCGGCTGGCGATCGAGATAGCGGTCGAGCAGCGCCTTGGCGTCATCGTCCCAGGCGAGTTCGCGATGCACACGCGAGGGCGTCGGGTCGACCGCATCCATCTGGCCGGCGAGCGGCAGGATGTTGAACAGCGCGTCGAACAGCGCGTTGCAGACTTCCTGCACGAGATAGGTCGCGCCCGAATAGCCCATGAACGGCGTGCCGGTATGACGCCGGATGATCGCACCGGGGAATGAGGCCGGAATATACATCGCCCGGCTGCCGGCCTCCGCCATGTACATGCGCTCGTTGAAGCTGCCGAACATGATCAGCGGCGGCGTCTCGCGAAGCGCGCGGATGATCGCCTCGTTGTCGGTCTTGGTGCCGGCGCAGCGCGACACCGCGAAGGTGCAGGGCAGGCCCATTTCCTCTTCCAGGAAATGCCGGACGCCGCGGGTGTAGGTTTCGTTGGCGACGATGGCGAAGGAGGCCGTGCCGAAGAAATCCTGCGTCACCGAGCGCCACAGATCCCAGAGCGGCTTGATCGTCGTATGCTTCTCGCGCTCGATGAAGGGCTCGGGATCGAGCCCCAGCAATTGCCCCAGGGAACGCAGGAATTTCGTCGTGCTGTGCAGGCCGATGGGCGCCTGGAGATAGGGCCGGTCCAGCGCCTCGCAGAGCATCCGCCCGAATTCACGGTAGAGGCAGACATTGACCTCCGCCTCCGCCAGCCGCTGCACGTCCGCCAGATGCGAGCCGAGCGGGAAGGTCATGTGGACCTCGGCCCCGATACCCTCGATCAGGCGGCGGATCTCGGCGAGATCGGAGGGCATGTTGAACATGCCGTAGGCCGGACCGATGATGTTGACCTTCGGCTTCGCGCCCTCCTTGCGGGGCTTGAGCTTGGGCACGATGCCGCGCTTGGCGCCGTATTCCGACCAGAGCCAGAACATCGCGCGGTTGGCGCATTGCCACTGGTCCTCGTCGATGGTGCGCGGCAGGAAGCGCTGGATATTGGTGCCTTGCGGCGTGACGCCGCCGCCGATCATCTCGGCGATCGAGCCCGTGACCACGACTGACGGCAGATGAGGGTCGAGCGTCGAATAGGCCTGCTTCATCGCGTTTTCGGTGCCGTGCTGGCCGAGTTCTTCCTCGCCGAGCCCGGTGACGACGATCGGCAGCTCATGCGGCGGCAGGCCGTCGGTGTAGTGCAGCACGGAGGTGACGGGCAGGTTCTCGCAGCCGACAGGGCCGTCGATGATGACCTGCAACCCCTTGATGGCGGTGAAGACGTAGACGGCGCCCCAGTAGCCGCCGGCGCGGTCGTGATCGAGGATCAGCATCAGGGGATTTCCTCTGCTGCTTTTTTCGCCTTGGCGGCGCGAACCTCGAGACGCTTGCGGAAATCCGGGTTGTCCTTCGGCGTGTCCTGCCAGACACCGGCCGCGAAGCCCGTGCCGACGCCCTCGAAGAAATCCTTCATCGTGTCGAAGCGCTGCTTGTTGCCGAGCGCGGCATTGACAACCTGGGCAAGCGAGCCGGCTCCCGCCGGGCCAAACAGCGGCCGGGCCGAGATCAGGTTGGTGAAATAGAGCGCCGGTGTCGCGAGCTGCTTCGCCTTCTGCACGACCGGCGTGGTGCCGATGGCAAGATCGGGCTTGAATTCGGCCAGCGCGGCGAGATCCTGCTCCAGCGAAGCGCGGAACGTGACCTCGATGCCGCGTTCCTCCAGCCAGACGCGATCGGGATCGGACCACTTCGTGCGAGGGCAGGCCGTGCCGACATAGCGCACATCGGCCCCACTCTCGATGAGCAGCCGGGCGACCAGCAGTTCCGAGCCCTCATAGCCCGAAAGCGTGATCCGGCCCTTGATCGGCTTCGCGGCAAGCGCGCCGCGGATGGCCGGCAGGATGCGGTTCTGCGCCGCGCCGACGACATTGGAGCTGATATTGCAGGCCTCTCCGATGGCGGCCAGCCAGGCAGCGGTGCCGTCATGGCCGACCGGCGCCGAGCCGACGACCTTGCGGCCGGCGGCCTCGAATTCGCGCACGGATGCGGTGTAGAACGGATGGATGGCGGCGACCGCCGCGCAATCGAGCGCCGCGTAAAGTTCGCGCCATTCGCGGGTCGGCACGACGGGGCCGGCGGCGAGACCGAGCGGCTCCAGCAGCATGCCGATACCGACCGGATCGGCCGGGAACATCTCGCCCAGCAGCGTCACGGTCGGGCGGTCGGATTTACCGGCGCGAGGTGCCTGCACAGGCCCCTGCTCGGCTTCCTGGCGCGCATAGTTCAGCATCGCGCCGGCCAGCACATCCTTGGCTTCGGCATGGGTCGGCACGCCGAAACCCGGCACGTCGATGCCGATGATCCGTACCCCGTTGATGTCCTTGGGCAGCAGCCGCAGCGGCACGCCGGACGCGCTGGGCACGCAGAGGTTCGTCACCACGATGGTGTCGTAAAGCGCAGGGTCGGCGAGCTTGAACACCGCCTCGCGGATGTCCTCGAACAGCTTGCCGGTGACGAGCGTCTCGGAATTGAACGGCACATAGCCGACGCTGCGGCGCGCGCCATAAAAATGCGAGGTGAAGGTCAGGCCGTAGACGCAGCAGGCCGAGCCCGACAGCACGGTGGCGGTGCGGCGCATCCGCAAACCGACGCGAAGGCTCCCGAAGGCCGGGCACATGCTTTGCGGCTTGTCGTGCGGGCCGGCGGGATAATCGGCCGCGTAGCGGGCCAGTGTCTCGCTCAGGCCCGCCGCATCGGCGGCCTTGCGCATCTCGTCCTTGCCGGCATGGCAGCCGAGGCCGTCGCCGGTGGTCGCCGCCACCTTGATCGCGGGTTTTTCGGCACCGTTTCCTCCAACGGGGGCGACGGCGGCGGAGGGCGCCACGGTCGTCGGGTTAGGAAGGGGCTGGTGGACGGTCATTGCGATCTTCGTTCTTGTTTTTTGCCGGCTTTGGTTTGAATCTTTGGCAGCGAAGGGTTTCGTTCAAACGGTGTCGTAGACCACTTCCAGCGTCGGCTTGGTGATGTCGCTCTTGCCGCACATCTGTTCGAGCGTGGCCGGAATGAGCACGACGTCGCGGCCGACCGTGTCGCTGTCGAACAGGCCGAGCAGGCCTTCCGGCGTCATGGGCCTCGGCCGCATCGGCGGGGCCTCGGCGACATTCTGGGCAAGCGTTTCGAACAGCGAGCCCCAGGCGTCGCCCGGCCGGCCGATGATCTCGTATTTCGCGCTCTTGCGGCGGATGTCCTCGTCGGCGGGAATGGCCGCCAGGATCGGGATGCCCACGGCTTCCGCGAAGGCCTGCGCCTCGCCGGTTCCGTCATCCTTGTTGATGACGACGCCGGCGACCCCGACATTGCCCCCGAGCTTGCGGAAATATTCCACCGCCGAGCAGACATTGTTGGCGACGTAGAGCGATTGCAGGTCGTTCGAGGCGACGACGATCACCTTCTGGCACATGTCGCGGGCGATCGGCAGGCCGAAGCCCCCACAGACCACGTCGCCGAGGAAATCAAGCAGCACGTAATCGAAGCCCCACTCGTGGAAGCCGAGCTTTTCGAGCAGTTCAAAGCCGTGGATGATGCCGCGTCCGCCGCAACCGCGGCCGACTTCCGGCCCGCCGAGTTCCATGGCGAAGACGCCGTCGCGCACGAAGCAGACGTCGCCGATCTTCACTTCTTCGCCGGCGAGCTTCTTCTTCGAGGAGGTCTCGATGATGGTCGGGCAGGCGCGTCCGCCGAATAGCAGCGAGGTCGTGTCGCTCTTCGGGTCGCAGCCGATCAGCAGCACCTTCTTGCCCTGCTGCGCCATCATGTAGGAGAGGTTGGCGAGGGTGAAGCTCTTGCCGATGCCGCCCTTGCCGTAGATCGCGATGACCTGCGTTTCCTTGGTGACTGGCAGCGTCGACACCTCGTCCAGGGGCTCGGCGGCTTCCGCGCGCAACTGCTCGGTGATGCCCATAGGCTCGTCGAGGGTGCGCTCGTCGAGGGAGGGCCGATGCGGGGCCGGCATGTTCCGGATCTGAATGTTCATGCGCAGGCTCTCCAGTCGAGAATCATCTTGAGGCAGCGTGAGTCGCTGAAAGCGGTCCGGTAGGCGTCGGGCGCGCTCGCGGCGGCGGCCGTGTGGGTGATCAGCCCGTCGAGCGAAAGCCGCCCGTCGGCGATCATGGCCGAGACGGCGGACAGATCGGCCTGGCGCCATTCGGCGGCGACGCGAAGCCGCGCCTCGCGCATGAAGGCGGGGGCGAAATTGAAGCTGATCGGCGCGTCGTAGAAACCGGCGAGGACAAGCTCCCCGCCCGGCGCCAGATGCGAGATCAGCTTGTCGGTGAGGCCGGCGGCGCCGCTCACGTCATAGATGCAATGGTAATCGCGGCAGGTATCCTCGTCGGGCGAGATGACGAGGTAATCCTGGCCGCCGCCGGTCCGGCTCGGATCGGTTTCCCAGACCACCGGGCGGCCGCCTTCCGCGACCGCGATCCGGGCCAGCAGGCGGCCGAGCACGCCGTGGCCGACGATCAGATCGGGCAGATCGGCGCCGGGAGCGGCGAGCGCGTGGCGTGCGGTGGCCGCAAGCGCCAGGAGAATGCCGTTTTGCCCCAACGTCTCATCGACCCGGACCACCTTGGCACCGGGCGCGACGAGCCGCGAGGCCGCGCCGCCGAACAGGCCGCGCACATCCTTGAAGCCGCGCGAACCGGGAACGAAAACCAGTTCCCCGCCCTGCCAGCCCGAGTGCGCGCCGGCTTGGGTGACGCGGCCGATGGATTCGTAGCCGGGGACGAGGGGATAGGCGAGGCCGGGAAAGGGCGGCATCCGGCCGCTCCACAGGAGCTTCTCGGTGCCGGTACTGATGCCGCTCCACTCGACGTCGACGACCACATCCTGGTCGGTCGCGGGCAGCAGATCGAGATGGCGCAGCGTCAGACGCTCCGGCTCCTCCATCACGACTGCGAGCGTATCCATCATACTCTGTTCCGTATCCGACCGATTTCCCGATCACATCGTCAGGGTGCCGGAATGTCAATGTAACCTGACGGCTTATGTTGTCAATTTAACATTACACTTTTTTCAACCGTTCCTTATGTCAGGCCCGGTGTGCGACCACGGCGCTTGCCGTCAGCGGGCGGCGGGTGCGCAGCGGGCGGACCCTTGCGAAGCCAGCGGCGGCGAGAAGGGCAGTGATTTCAGCGAGGTCGCGGGCGCGGCCGCTGCCCATCGCCAGGAGGTAGAAGCCGAAATAGGCGTCCCCCACCGGCTCGGCGCCGCGCACCCCGGCCATCGGCTCGGCGATCAGCAGGGTGCCGCCGGGCGGCAGCGCCGCGTGGATGCCGCGCAGGATGGCCAGGGCAACATCGTCGTCATGGTCGTGCAGCACCCGCACCAGCGTGATCAGGTCCGCGCCGTGGGGCAGCGAATCGCGCGTGGCGTTGCCGCCGACCGCCATCGCCCGGCCGGAAAGGCCCGCGGCCGCGAAGCGCGCCGTCGCTCGCGCGGCGACCGATGGAAGATCGAACAGCATCAGCCGCAGGTTCGGCGCGTGCCGGGCCAGGGCCGCGAGGAACGTGCCGTCGCCGCCCCCCACATCCAGGACGACCCGGTGCCGCGCGAAGGGATAGGCCTCCAGAATGTCGTCGACGATCAGCGCTTGCGATTGCGACATCAGCGCGCTGTAGCGGCCGGCGGCCTCGCCCTCGCCGTCCGTCCTGTCCTGACCGTTACCTTCGCCCTTGTCTTGGCTCTTGTCTTGGCTCTTGTCTTGGCCCTCGTCTCCGCCCTTGGCATAGGGCCAGAATCGGGACAGGGCCGTCGCCTCCCGCTCGCCCCGCAGCAGCGCCACCGGATCGGCGAGATCGGCATAGAGCAGCCGATGATGAGCGATCATGCCGGCGACGGCGGGGTTGCCGAGCATCGCCGCCCCGAGCAGGCCGAGGCCGTAGCGCGGGCCACCATCCGCTGCCTGGCCCGCCGTCGCGCAAAGTCGCAGGGAGGTCGCCGCCCGCAGCAGCCGCGTGGTCGCTTCGACCGAGAGGGCCAGTCGCGGCGCCAGTTCCGCCGCGCCGCGCGGCCCGTCGGCCAGCTTGGAAAACAGATCGAGTTCGACGCAGGCCGCGAGCACCTGCGAATAGACGAAGCCGGCGCACAGGTCGAAGAGATCGCGCGACTGCCGGCGGGCGATGCCGCGAGTCAGGGGAAACGCCGCCGCCCAGCGTTGGAACCGGGCATTGGCCACCAGCCCGTCGCGCCAGGCGAACAGGCGGTCGCGCAGCCGCGTCACGGGCGCTTGCCGGTCAGGCGGCGCGACGGGCAAGACCCTCGGGCAGGAAATGCTGGGTTTCGAGAACGATCAGCGTGCGCAGTTCCGCCATGCCCGGACATTCGGGGATGACCGCCACGGCCTCGGCGATGACATCGTCGAGCCGGCGGATCGCGCCATCGAGCCCAAGCTCATGGGCGATGTTCGGCCGGTGCAGCGCCGCATCCTGTCCGGCTGGCTTGCCGATATCGCTTTCCTTGCCGGCCACGTCGCGGATGTCGTCGGCGATCTGGAAGGCGGCGCCCAGGCGTTCCCCGAGCAGGCGCCATTCATCATGGGCAACCCCGGCCGAAGCCGCACCGGCCATGGTGGCCCCGGCGAAAAGCGCGCCCGTCTTGGCCTGGTGGTAGCGCACGAGATCGATCTGCGGCTCCGACTCCCAGGCCTGCCCGGCGACGATGCCGCCCTGGCTGCCCACCGCCCCGCCGACGATCCGCACCAGCGCCGCGAGTCGCTCGGGCGCCGCGGCCACGCCGTGCGCCAGGGCCTCGAATGCGAGAACGATGAGTGCGTCGCCGGCCAGCACCGCCAGCGGCTCGCCATAGGCGCAATGCACGGAAGGCAGTCCCCGGCGGGTCGCCGCATCGTCGAAACAGGGCAGATCGTCATGTACCAGGGAGGCGCAATGCAGGAGTTCGATCGCGGCCGCCGCGCTCAGCATCACCCTGGCCTGGGTTCCGCCGCAGGCCCTCGCCACCGCCATGGCCAGTCGTGGCCTGATCCGCGCACCGCCTGGAAACACCGCGTGGCGCATCGCCTGCGCCAGCAGCCCTGGACAGCCATTCTGTTCGGCGCCCGCCATGACGGCCTCAAGGCCCTGTTCGAAACGATGCATGACATCCTCCGCCGTCGGGATATGAACCGTGCATGCCGACGAGATGTAAACTTCATTGGACAATGGTGCTTGTCAAGACATCTTGACACTGCCAGCATCGAATCCGGACGCAAGGCCCGGTTTCATGTGGCGCCACGCGGGGCCATTCGGCGCAGGGCCGGGAATCGGGAGGCGCATCGGCGCATGTCGGACACGCGCGTGGTGGTGATCGGAGCCGGTATCGGCGGGCTGGTATCGGCCGCGCTGCTGGCAGCGGAGGGGTGCGACGTCACCGTGCTGGAGGCGGCGGCCGCGCCCGGCGGCAAGATGCGCGAGGTCGAGGTCGCGGGTCGGCGCATGGATGCCGGTCCCACCGTCTTCACCATGCGCTGGGTGTTCGAGGCGATTTTCGAGCGGCTTGGCACCTCGCTGTCGGACCATGTGACGCTCCAGCCGGCCGCGACCCTGGCGCGTCATGCCTGGGGAGAGGACCGGCTCGATCTCTTCGTCGATCGCGCCGCCTCCGCCGAAGCGGTCGCGTCCTTTTCAGGACGTGAGGAAGCCAACCGCTATCTCGCCTTCTGCGCCCATGCGAAGGCGATCTACGACACGCTCGAGCACAGCTTCATGAGCGTCGAACGCCCCTCCCCTGTCGCTCTGGTGAGACAGGCGGGGGTCGCCCGCATGTGGCAGACGAGCCCGTTCTCGACCATGTGGCAGGCCCTCGGCCGGCATTTCACCGATCCGCGCCTGCGTCAGTTGTTTGGCCGCTATGCCACCTATTGCGGCTCCTCGCCCTTCGTCGCGCCGGCGACGCTGATGCTCATCGCCCATGTCGAGCAGGAAGGCGTCTGGCTGGTCGAGGGCGGCATGCATCGCCTGGCGCAGGCCCTGGCCGGCGTTGTTGCGGCGAAGGGCGGAACCCTTCGCTACAACGCCAAAGTCGCGCAGATTCTCACAACCGGCGACCGCGCCCGCGGCGTGCGCCTCGCGGATGGGGAGGTTATCGAGGCCGAGGCGATCATCTCCAATGTCGACACCAACGCCATCGCCACGGGACGTTTCGGCGAGGAGGCGCGGCATGCGGTTGCACCAACGCACCATAACGCCCGGGCGCTCTCGGCCGTCACCTGGAATATCGCCGCGCCGACCTCCGGTTTCCCGCTGTTGCGGCATAACGTATTCTTCTCCTCCGATTACGCTGCCGAATTCGATGATATTCTGGTGCGCCGCCGCCTGCCTCGCGAGCCCACGGTCTATGTCTGCGCCCAAGACCGTAATGACGCAGGTGACCGGGACGACACGGTCAATCCGACCATACTCGACCCGGAGCGCCTGCTCGTTCTGGTCAACGCACCGGCCACCGGCGACACACATCCCTTCGATCCAGAGGACATCGCACAATGCCAGCAGCGGACATGGGCGGTCCTGAACCGCAGCGGCCTGGAGCTGAGCCCCGAGCCGGGGGTGACAACGACGCCGGCGCAGTTCGAGCGCCTGTTCCCGGCGACGGGGGGAGCGCTCTACGGCCGGGCGACCCACGGGGCGATGGCCTCGTTCTCCCGTCCGGGATCGCGGGCCAAGCTCAAGGGTCTCTATCTGACGGGAGGCAGCGTGCATCCGGGGGCTGGCGTACCGATGGCGGCCTTGTCGGGCCGGATCGCGGCGGACAGCCTGATGGCGGACTTCGCTTCGATGGGCCGGTCCCGCAAGGCGGCTACACCTGGTGGTATGTCGATGCGCTGAGCGACGACGGGCGCTATGGCCTGACGATCATCGCCTTCATCGGCAGCGTTTTCTCGCCCTATTACACATTCGCCCGCAGCAGGGGACGCGGCGATCCGACGAACCACTGCACCGTCAACGTGGTCGTCTACGACAAGCAGGGGGGCACGCGCTGGGCCATGACCGAGCGCGGTCGAAAACGTCTTCAGGTCACGCCGGACACCCTCGTCATCGGCCCAAGCTCCCTTCATTGGAACGGAACAGCGCTGACGATCACTGTCGACGAGGTGACCGTGCCGTTTCCCTCGCGCCTGCGCGGCACCATCAAGGTGACGCCGCGCGCGATCAACGAGAGCGCCTTTGTCCTGAATCCGGACGGCCGGCATTTGTGGTGGCCCCTCGCGCCCCTGTCGCGCGTCGAGGTCGACCTGACGCATCCGGATCTGCGCTGGAGCGGCAACGGCTATTTCGATCACAACCGGGGCGCGGCGCCCATCGTCGAGGGCTTCCGTCATTGGGCCTGGTCGCGCGCGCCGGTCGGCACATCGGGCGGGACGAACCCGGGCGACGGCGCCATCGTGCTCTATGAGGGCATCCGCCGGGACGAAAGCCCGTTCCTGGTGTCCGCCCGCTTCGATTCAAAGGGCCACGTCCGCCAGATCGAGGCACCCCCACCCTCCAGGCTGCCCCTGTCCCGCTGGCGGATGCGTCGGGAAACCCGCAGCGAAGCCTCGCATCCGGCGAGACTGGTCGAGACGCTGGAGGACACGCCGTTCTACGCCCGCTCGGTCGTCGCCGCCCGGATCGACGGCGTCGATGTTACGAGCGTGCATGAAAGCCTGTCGGTCGACCGCTTCGCCGCGCCGGTCGTGCAGATGATGCTGGCGTTCCGGATGCCGCGCCGCGCCTGATTCGATGCGCGTCGCGCTCAGGCGATGGCCGCGAGCGGCGGCGTGGTTCCGGGCTTGGCCCAGAGCCGCGCCTCACCGAACAGGTTGCCTTGCAGATAGGTGATGCCCCAGTCGGTCAGGAGCTGCGCGACGGCGGGATCGTCGACCCATTCGGCCACGGTCTCGACCCCCAGATGCCGGGCAAGCTCGATCAGCGTCTTGACGAAGAAGCGGTCGTCGGTCGAGCGCTGCAAGTTCTGCGTGAAAGCGCCGTCGAGTTTCAGGATGTCGATGGGAAAGGTGCGCAGATGGCGCATCGAGGTATGGCCCGCTCCAAAATCGTCGATGGCGATGCGGGCGCCGGTGTCCTTGATCCGGCGCAGGGTCACGGCCGTGGCGACCGGGTCCTCGATCGTCGCCGTCTCGGTGATCTCGACGATCAGCCGCTCGAACAGGCCGCGCGTCAGGCTGCCGCGGGCGAGAAAGGCGGCAAGCCAGGCGGGGTCCGCGAGCGAACGCGGCGAGACGTTGACCGACAGCACGAGTTGGCGTTCGGCCGCCAGCAGGTCGGCGGCAAGCTCGACGACGCGGCTGTCGAAAAGCTGCACGAGGCCGAGGGTTTCCAGCACCGGCACGAGCTCGGCGGGGGCGAAGAACCGGCCCTCGCCCTTTTCGACGCGCAGCAGCGCCTCGTGGAACCGCGCGACCCTGCTCCTGGCGCAGGCCACCGGCTGAAGGGCGAGGCGGACGCGGCGGTCGTTGAGGCTCTGGATCGCGACCGTCTCGACCGAGGAGGCCAGCGCGCGCGCCGGAGGTCCGCCGGCTGAGGTGGCGATGACGGGCGTGTCCAGCGTGCCGCGCCGGGCCCGGGCCAGCGCCTGCTCGGCCGCCGCGAGCAAGGCCCCGGCGGTCGCGCTCGTGGTCGGCGATTGCGCGGCGCCGAGGCGCAGATGCACCAGGGCGATACCGGAGGCGGTTTCGATCGCGGCGCGCGACACCGCGCGGATGAAACGCCGCGCCGCCGCCTCGAGCTGGCTGGCGGGGCAACCGACCAGCAGGATTGCAAAGCGGCTGCCAGAATAGCGCACCAGCCGGTCGCGGCCCCGCATCACCGTGCGCAGGCGGTCCTGGACGGTGGCGATGATCTCGTCCGTGGCCTCGTTACCGAGGCTGTCGTTCAGCTGCGCGAGTTCGTCGATGGTGGTCACCAGCACGGCGACATTGCGCCGGGCCGGCAGATGTTCGGCCAGCGCCGCCTCGATCGCCGCGACGAGGCCCGGCCGATCGCACAATTCGTGGGCCACGGTGTTGAGTTCGCCGTCGCGCACTGGCCGCTCGATGCGGATGATGCCATGGGCGCGAGCCGGCCGCCCGTCCGGGCCGCCGAACCAGCGCCCCGTATCCTCGATCCACATCAGCCGTCCCAGCATCGCCGCGTAGCGTGTGCGATAGACCACGCCCTCGCCCAGATCCGTGCCGAGGGAATCGATGATCGCGTCGTGGCGGCTGCGGCCGCTGCCTGGTTCGGTCAGCCGGGCGAAACCCAAGCCCTTCGTCAGCGCCCCGGCCGGCACCGCGACCAGGAGATCGGCCGCGTTCGGACCCCAGCTCAAATCGTCGCTGTCGAGGTCCCAGCTATAGACGACCTCGCCGATCGAGGAGAGCACAAGGCGCGGATCAAGGATCTCGTCGGCGATCGCCGGCGTCCGTGAGTCCGCCCCGCCCTTCGGCGAAAGATCGCTATCCCGTGCCCGATCGGGATCGGAAACCGCCGCCATCGCATAACCTCGAGCAAATCCGGACAGTCCGGGCCGGGATTGATCGCCCACCTCATGGCCGACCCGACAAAATGTCTCGAAACGATGCGCTGGCGATCCTTAAGGGGCGGTTAAAACCTGGCCTCTGGCTTGCAGCGTTCGCGAAGGAAACAGCAACCTTGATCCGGAGCGGGACGATGGCGATGAGGGATGACGCGACCGGGGCCAGCCCTGCTGGGTTTTCGCCCGCCTGCCCTGGTCTTCCGGCACTGGCGTGGCGCCGGGCGGACGACCGTGGTGGCGCCGGGTCGAGATGGGCGGGCGATCA
>JAESGE010000257.1_pt1 | contig 16528 bp, 13 predicted proteins | sample 9269601 | NCBI WGS metagenome assembly JAESGE01 (sample SAMN14515569, study PRJNA621662) | algae metagenome | isolation source: Tolypothrix brevis GSE-NOS-MK-07-07A and co-occurring heterotrophs from wet... | place: USA: Grand Staircase Escalante National Monument, Utah | collected 2006-04-16
CCATGTTGACGACATTGTCCTGCGAGCCGGCCAGCCAGTATTGCATGGTCAGGAAGTAGGCGCGCACGTCCTGGGCGGTGCCCGGAATGAAGCGCAGGATCTTGGGCAGGCGGCGCAGCATTTTCATCTGCTTGGCGCCGGCCCCGCCCTTGGTGTTCCCGCGCAGTTTCTTCAACATGGCGGTCAGGCCGCTTTCGGGCTCGCCCATGCGGTAGCTGCCCATGCGGGTGAGTTTGGTGACCTCCGCCGCCGACATGCAGACGATCATCGCGTCGCAGGACTCGCGCCGGGCCTGGAGCGCTGGGAGTACGCACTGGATCTGCTCGTCGAGGAACAGCATCGTGGCGATGATGATGTCGCCGGTGGCGATGTCGGCGAGGCAGCGCGCCAGCGCCTCCGGGCTCGACGCCCATTCGGCGGCTGCATGAACGGTCAGGACGAGACCGGGAATATCGCGGCGCAGCTGCACCTTGGCGCGCTCAATCGCACCGGTCAGGTGATCGTCCATGGTGACGATGACGACCCGCACGGGAAGCGATTTCGCGATCATATCACCGCCCGAAATGTGCTTTGGCATCGTAGAGCGTCTCCACGGAAATGACGTCCACACCGCGTTCGCCGGCGAAGCGCTCGGTGTTGCGCCGTGCCTTGCCGCGCACGAAAAACGGGATCTTGCGCAGTTCCTTCTCGGCCTCGGCAGACCAGGTCAGCGGCCGCGCCTCGGCGACGACGGCGAGATCGGTGTCGGTTATCGAAGCGGTTTCGGCTGGCGGCGCCGGTTCGACAGGGACAGCCGATGGAGGTGTCTGGTCCGGCTTCGGCGCTCCGTGTCCGGGACCGAGATGGGAGGGAGCGACCCCGTCGTGAAACTCGAAATCGTCGCGGAACATAGCGAGGAGATGTTCTTCGAGGCCCATCATCAGCGGATGAACCCAGGTGTCGAAAATCACGTCGGCGCCGTCGAAGCCCATCTGCGGCGAGTAGCGCGCGGGGAAATCCTGGACATGCACAGGCGCCGAGATCACGGCGCAGGGAATGCCGAAGCGCTTGGCGATGTGCCGCTCCATCTGGCTGCCGAGCACGAGTTCCGGCTGGAGTTCGGCGACCTTGGCCTCGACCTCGAGGTAATCGTCCGTGATCAGCGCCTCGAGACCGTAGCGCTGGGCCGCCTCGCGGACATCGCGGGCGAATTCGCGGCTGTAGGTGCCCATGCCCACGACGGTGAAGCCAAGCTCCTCGCTGGCGATGCGCGCGGCGGCGACGACATGGGTCGCATCACCGAAGATGAAGACGCGCTTCGACGTGAGATAAGTGGAATCGACCGAGCGGGAATACCACGGCAGGCGCGACGGCTCCTCGGCGAGGGCGACTGCGGGATCGACGCCTGCGAGCCGGGCGACCTCGACGATGAAATCGCGGGTGGCGCCGACGCCGATCGGGATCGTCGCCACGACAGGCTGGCCGAAGCTGCGCTTCAGCCACTGCGCCGCCTGCCCGGCGATCTCGGGATAAAGCACGACGTTGAAATCGGCATTGCCGAGGCGGGCGATGTCGGAGGGTGCGGCCTCCCAGGGGGCGACAACGTTGATCTCGACGCCGAGCGTCGCGAGCAACCGCGAGATGGCCTTGACGTCGTCGCGGTGGCGGAAACCCAGCGCGGTCGGTCCGAGGATGTTGCAGCGGGCGGGCACGCCGGCGGCGCGGGCCGGACGGGGCTGGCCCGGCTTCGGAGCGTGAGGCCCGGCAAGGACGCGAACGAGCTGGTAGAAGGTCTCGGCCGCGCCCCAGTTTTCCTTCTTCTGGTAGCTCGGCAAATCGAGCGGAATGACCGGGATCGGCAGGGCCAGCGCCTTGGCGAGGCCGGACGGATCGTCCTGGATCAGTTCGCCGGTGCAGGAGGCGCCGACCAGCATCGCCTTGGGCTGGAAACGCTCGAACGCCTCGCGAGCCGCGGTCTTGAACAGTTCGGCCGTGTCGCCACCGAGATCGCGGGCCTGAAAAGTCGTGTAGGTCACAGGGGGACGCTTGCCGCGCCGCTCGATCATCGTGAACAGCAGGTCGGCATAGGTGTCGCCCTGCGGCGCATGCAGCACGTAATGGACATCGCGCATCGCGGTCGCGACACGCATCGCGCCGACATGGGGAGGGCCTTCATAGGTCCAGACGGTGAGGTGCATGATCAGACCTCCAGCCTTGCGCGCCGGACGAGGGGCCGCGCGAACAATTCGGCGAGGTCGCCGGCCTGCTCGTAGCCCTGGATCGGCGTGAAGACGAGTTCGATGGCCCATTTCGTGGTGAGGCCCTCGGCTTCCAGCGGGTTCGCGAGTCCAAGGCCGCAGACGACGATATCGGGTTGCGCCGCGATGCAGCGGTCGATCTGCCGGTCGACGTCCTGGCCTTCGCTGAGGATCGTCTCGGCGGGCAGGAGCGCGATCTCGGCGGCCATGTGTTCGCGGTGCAGATAGGGCGTGCCGACTTCCGTCAGGCTCATGTCGAGTTCGCGCGAGAGGAAGCGGGCGATCGGTAGTTCGAGCTGGCTGTCGGGAAAGAAGAAGATGCGCCGGCCGGCCAGCGTATCGCGGTAGCGTTCGAGCGAGCGCACGGCCCGGTCGCGCGCCGGAGCGATGGCCGCCTCGAAACGCTCATCGGATACGCCGAAGGAATCTGCGGCGGCTTTCAGCCAGGCCGTCGTGCCTTCCGCGCCGAGCGGGAAGGGCGCGTCGAGCCGCCTTGCGCCCCGGGCCTCGATCGACCTTGCCGTATCGGCGAGGAAGGGCTGCGCGAGCAGATAGACCGTATTGGGGCCAATCGCCGGCATCGCGCCGGCGCGGCGGGCGGGCAGGAAGGAAACGTTCTCGATGCCCATCGCGCCGAACAGGCGGCGGAACTGATCCTCGACCGCATCGGCCAGAACGCCCGCGACCAGCAGGGCGGGGCCGGCATTAGCCGGTGCCGCTGGTAGCGTCGGCACGAGGGCGTTGAGGCAGGCATCCTCGCCTTGCGTGAACGTGGTCTCGATGCCGCTGCCGGAATAGTTCAGGACGCGAACAGACGGCGAGAAGGTGCTCGAAAGGCGCCGCGCCGCGCGGGAGAGATCGAGCTTGATGACTTCGGACGGGCAGGAGCCGACGAGGAACAGCAGCTTGATGTCGGGCCGGCGCTCGAGCAGCCGGGTCACGACCCGGTCGAGTTCCTCATTGGCGTCGGCGAGGCCGGCGAGGTCCTTCTCCTCGATGATCGCGGTGGCGAATCGCGGCTCGGCGAAAATCATCACGCCGGCGGCCGATTGCATCAGGTGGGCGCAGGTGCGCGAGCCGACGATCAGGAAGAACGCATCCTGAATCTTGCGGTGCAGCCACATGATGCCGGTGAGGCCGCAAAACACCTCGCGCTGGCCGCGCTCGCGCAGGATCGGGCGGGTATCGCAGCCGGCGACTGGATTCAGGCCCGCCGATCCGGCGGTAAGCCCACCGGTGACTGCAACAGCGCCCGTCATGGCACCTGGGCCCGTCATGGCACCATCTCCAGCCCTTCGGAGGTCAGTTCCACCGGGATGGGGCGCTGGCGACGGGCGGCACGCAACTTCAGCATGAACTGCGCGGCGTTGACGAGGTAGCTGGCATAGGCGGCAAGCGCGAGCATCATGAGTTCATTGGGCTCCAGCCGTCCGGTGAAAAGGGCGATCAGGTAGAACGTATGGAGCGCGAGCACGACGAAGCTCACGACATCTTCCCAGTAAAACGCCGGCGCGAGCAGATATTGGCCGAAGACCGCCCGTTCCCACAGTGAGCCGGTAATCATGATGAGATAGAGGATCAACGTCTTGGCGACGATCGACCAGGTAGCGACGTCATAGCCGGTGCCGGTCGCCAGGTAGCGCAGGACGAAATAAAGGCTGGCGAGGAAAACAGCGAACTGGACGGGGGCGAGAATCCCCTGAACCAGCGTCCAGCGCGTACGGTCACGGCGACGGCGCTGTTCGGCTGTGTAAAGTGCTCGACCCGTTCCCGTTTCGGCCGCACGCGAACTCATCGATACCCTCCCGCAGCACGTCGAAAGATGGATTCCCGTGCCTCTTGCGAGCAAGTCTGGCGTGCGACGTCGAAACTGTCAATCAGACTGGACACTTTATTTGTAAAGATATATGGTCACTTTCGATCGAAGGTTTCGAGTCTTCGACATGATTGGCCTCATTGGGGAAATCGTGTCGGAAGCTGGGAACCCAGGTTGCATTACGGCTACCCCGATCTGCGGCGCAGGCATCGGGGCCTTCTGTTTCGGCGCTTTGTTCGGATGATTGTTCAGTTCCACGAGGGCATGCCGATTTCGATGCCTGATGCCCGCTTCCTGTGATTGCGGAAAGGCCAGTCACGTGCTTCATTCGTCCCGGACAAACAATGCAGGGGGTTGTCTCCGGAGTCACGGCTGCCAGATGGCAGAGTGGAATTCACAGGGCGTAAAGCAAGATCCTGGGCCGGAGGAGCACCTTCTTCAGGGAGGCGACCTGATGAATGGAATAGATGACGGCTGGAGCGCATCCGACGACGATGCCTCGGGGAATTACGATCTGTCGGAGAATGCGCGCGCCGGCAGCGACTGGACGCCGGACAGCGAGGATGGACCCGGTTCCGCGATGGGTACTAGCGCCCAAAGCCGCCGTGAGCAGGAACTTGCGCGGACGATCGAGGCCGAGATTATCCCCAGGTTGCTGCTCGCGCACCTAGCCTCGCGCAACATGACGGCCACTCGTGAACAAACCGCCGCGCGCGAGCAACCCGAGGCGATCATCACCGGTAGCCTTTTCACCGAGCGCAAGGTCGCTGAGTTCGGCAAGCTCGTCGTACAACAGCCGTTGCGTGATGCCACCGCCTATGTCGACACCCTGCTGGCCGAGGGCATGACCGTCGAGACGATGATCCTCGACGTGCTGTCGCCCACGGCGCGTTGGCTTGGAACTTGCTGGGAAGAAGATCTGTTGACCTTCGTCGACGTGACCCTCGGCCTGTCACGCCTACAGCAACTGCTGCGGGTCTACGGGCCGGCCTTCGAGGCCGACTTCGCGCCCCATCGCGACGGCCACCGCATCCTCCTCTCGGCAATGCCTGGCGAGCAGCATACGTTCGGGATGTCGGTCGTGGAGGAATTCTTTCGCCGCGACGGCTGGGATGTGCATAGCGAGACCTCGCTGACGCGCGTCGGACTGCTCAAGCGCTGCCGCGACGAATGGTTCGACGTGGTCGGCCTTTCGGCCAGCGGCGACGCTTCAGTGGCCCTGCTCGCACCGCTGATCGGCTCGATCCGGCAGGTCGCGCCCAACAAGGAGGTGCGGGTCATCGTCGGCGGCTGCGCGTTTCTGGCGGAACCGGCGAACGCCTTGGCGCTTGGCGCTGACCTCGTGGCTTGCAACGGCAAGGAAGCGGTTCTGAACGTCGAGCGTTTGCTGAACCCTTACAAGGGTTTGTAGAACAGGCGGACAACGGCTGCTTGTATTGACGTCGATGATAAGTATATCTCCCGCGTCATTCTGGCGCAACGCGATTGAAGATCGGATTGCATAGGACAATGGACAACCGGGCACCGCAAGGCCAGTCGCACGCGTTCAGCGGACCGACAAACTGGCTAGACAATCTGACGCCTGAAGTCGCGGGCCGATTGATCGCGGGCGCATCCGACATCGCCTTGGTCCTCGACAAGGACGGCATCATCCGCGACGTCGCGCTCGGCACCGAGGATTTGACGCGCGAAGGCTACAACAGTTGGCTCGGCCAGGCCTGGGTCGATACAGTCACGGTCGAGAGCCGCGCCAAGGTCAACGATCTGCTGAAGGATGCTTCCTCCGTCTCGCCGCCGCGTTTCCGCGAGATCAATCATCCGACGTTGCGTGGCCTCGATATACCGGTGCGCTATTCGGCGGTGAAGATCGGCGATGACGGCCGGATCGTCGCGCTTGGCCGCGACCTGCGTAACCTGTCGACGCTCCAGCAGCGCCTCGTCGAGGCGCAGCAGGCGATGGAGCGCGAATACGCCCGGATGCGCTTTGCCGAGACGCGCTACCGCATGCTATTCCACCTCGCATCCGAGCCGGTGGTTATCATCGATGCGACGAGCCTGCGGATCGTCGAGGCCAACCCGGCGGCCCAGCGTCATATCGCGGCGAATGGCGAGCGGCTTGAAAGCGAATCGATCCTCTCATCGTTCTCGCCCGCCAGCGCCGACATCCTTCAGACCGCGCTGAAATCGGCCCGCGTCTCCGGCAAGGCCGAGGAAGTCGATGTAACGCTGGCCCGCAGCGGCCGGACCTTCGGCGTCTCCGCGTCGATGTTCCGGCAGGACAATGCGGCCTATCTGCTGGTACGTCTGGCGCCGGCGGTTTCCGAGCCGGACGCCGCGAAGTCCGATGGCGTCGCGACCAGGGTGCTGAGCGTGCTCGAGCAACTGCCGGACGGCTTTGTCGTGATCGATCCTGATCTGCGGATTCTCGAGGCTAACCCTGCGTTCCTCGATCTTGTGCAACTCGCCTCCAAGGTTCAGGCCATGGGTGAGCCCCTCGATCGCTGGCTCGGACGCCCCGGTGTCGACATGCCGCTGTTGATGGCCAGTCTCGTCGAGCATGGCGCGGTGCGCAATTTCGCCACCGTGGTGCGGGGCACCTATGGCGGCACCGAGGAAGTCGAGGTTTCGGCCGTGCCCGCCCTCAGCGGCCAGACCCCCTCCTACGGCTTCGTGATCCGGAGCACGGGTGTGCGCTCGGTGGTCGACGGCCATCGCGGCCGCGCGTTGCCGCGTTCCGTGGAGCATTTGACCGAACTCGTCGGCCGGGTCTCGCTGAAGGAACTCGTGCGCGAGACGACAGACGTGATCGAACGGCTCTGTATCGAGGCGGCGCTGGAGCTCAGCAAGGACAACCGTGCCTCGGCCGCGCAAATGCTGGGGCTGAGCCGCCAGAGTTTCTACGCGAAGATGCGGCGACACGGCCTTGGCGATCTCGATGCCGAGGAACTGGAGCTGAACTGAGGCCGCCGCCGCATGATAGGCTCGATATAGCGGGCTCTTCCGAACACGACGCGTCGTGAGGACGTGATCGCCGCTCGATAACGCCAATGAAAGCGCAAAAAAGTGTAAAGCTGAATTGACGGTTGAAAGTGTCAGGCGTAGCTTACGTTCATGACATCTCGCCGCTCTTACCAGCCTCTCCGCATGCCCCCGCATCGCATTGGGTCGGGAGGCTTGCCATGAAACAGCTCGGATGGCTCGGCATCGCGCGACTCGGCCTCGTGCAGACCGGGCTTGGGGCCATCGTCGTGCTGACGACCTCCACGATCAACCGGGTGATGGTGATTGAACTGGCCTTGCCGGCGATGCTACCTGGAGCCCTTGTCGCGCTGCATTATGCGGTGCAGGTCCTGCGTCCGCGCTGGGGCCACGGCGCCGATATCGGCGGCCGGCTGACGCCATGGATCGTCGGTGGCATGGCCGTTCTCGGCCTGGGAGGAATCGGCGCGGCGCTGGCGACGGCGCTGATGGCGACGGCGTTCTGGCCAGGTCTGGCGCTGGCCATCCTGTCGTTCGTCATGGTCGGCATCGGCGTCGGAGCCAGCGGCACGTCCCTGCTGGTCCTGCTCTCGAAACGGGTCGCGGACGAACGTCGGCCGGCTGCCGCCACGATCGTCTGGGTGATGATGATCGCGGGCTTCATCGTGACGGCGGGGATGGCGGGCCATTTCCTCGATCCGTTCTCGCCAGAGCGCCTCGTACTGGTGACGGCGATCGTCAGCTCTGTCGCCTTCCTCGTCACGCTTGGCGCGGTCGCGGGCGTCGAGGACCGGTCCGATCACGCGCTCCAGCGGACCCGGCCCACCGCTTACCCGTCGTTTCGGGAGGCCATGCGCGAGGTCTGGTCGGAACCGCAATCGCGGCTGTTTGCGATCTTCATCTTCGTCTCCATGGTAGCTTACAGTGCGCAAGATCTGATCCTGGAGCCGTTCGCAGGCGCGGTCTTCGCGTTTACCCCGGGTCAAAGCACCAAGCTGGCCGGCGTACAGCATGGCGGCGTGCTTACCGGCATGATCCTAGTCGCGCTGGTCACGACGCTGATCGGCGGGCGCACGGCGGGATCGACCCGGCTGTGGACCGTTGGCGGCTGCCTTGCCTCCGCCGTCGCGCTCACGACCTTGAGCATTGGCGCCTTTGTCGGGCCGGCCTTTCCATTCCGGGTCACCGTCTTCGCGTTGGGAGTCGCCAACGGCGCATTCGCGGTGGCGGCTATCGGCGCGATGATGCGGTTGGTCGCCCAGGGCCACAAATCGCGCGAGGGGGTGCGCATGGGGCTGTGGGGCGCGGCGCAAGGCGTGGCCTTCGGCCTCGGTGGATTTCTCGGAACAGCGGCGATCGATCTGGCGCGGATGCTGATTTCCTCGCCGGTGAGTGCCTATGCCACGGTCTTCATAGCGGAGGCGCTGCTGTTTCTGGTGTCGGCGGTCCTGGCGGCTCGCGTCGCCCAGCCGGGCACAACAGCCGATTCCACCGTTTCCGCGCCCGCGAGGCTCGCGCGGGAAAGCGCGGCGACGGCAAGTTTCGCGATGGCGGCGCCGCGAAGTCCCGCATGAAAATCGAGATCGGCTGCTTCGGAACGCAGGGGAGAGGTTGCAATGAATGATAACGGCGCCTTGGACAGCAGAATCGAAGGGATTACCTATGATGTCGTCGTCGTCGGCGGTGGACCGGCCGGAGCGACCGCCGCCAACGATCTCGCTCGCGAGGGGCGCTCGGTGCTGCTGCTCGACCGGGGCGGGCGAATCAAGCCCTGCGGCGGTGCCGTGCCGCCGCGTTGCATCCGCGACTTCGATATTCCCAACCAGATGATCGTCGCCCGCGTCTCGTCGGCGCGCATGGTCGCTCCTTCCGCCGTCGGCGTCGATATGCCGATCGAGAATGGTTATGTCGGCATGGTCGACCGGGAGCATTTCGACGAATGGCTGCGCGTCCGCGCCGCCGATTCAGGCGCCGAGCGGCGGACCGGCACATTCGAGGCGTTCAGCCGCGACCCCGATGGAACCGCCGTTATTACATTTCAGCCGAAAGATGAGAGCGCGCCTCTGGAGCGTGTGCGGGCGCGCATGGTGATCGGTGCCGACGGCGCGGTGTCCAGCGTGGCGCGGGCCGCGATGCCGAAAGCCGAGCGCGTGCCGTTTGTCTTCGCCTACCATGAGATCGTCAGGGCGCCGACCGAGCCCTCACCCCATTACGACGCACGGCGCTGCGACGTGATCTATCAGGGACAGGTTTCGCCCGATTTCTATGGCTGGATTTTTCCGCATGGCGAGACGATGAGCATCGGCACGGGCAGCGCCCAGAAGGGCTTCTCGCTGCGCGGCTCGATCGCGACCCTGCGCCAGGCCACGGGACTGGACGGGTTGGAGACGATTCGCCGCGAGGGCGCGCCGATTCCGATGAAGCCGTTGAAGCGTTGGGATAACGGGCGCGATGTGCTGCTCGCCGGCGATGCCGCGGGCGTCGTGGCGCCGGCTTCGGGCGAAGGTATCTATTACGCGATGTTCTGTGGACGTCTTGCGGCCGAGACGGTGGCGCTGGCGCTCGACACCGGCAACGTCAGGGCGCTTGGCCAAGCGCGCAAGCGCTTCATGGCGGAACATGGACGGGTGTTCTGGGTGCTGGGTCTCCTCCAGTATTTCTGGTATCGCAACGACAAGAGGCGCGAGCAGTTCGTCAAGATCTGCCGCGATCCCGACGTCCAGAAACTGACCTGGGAATCCTACATGAACAAGGCCCTCGTTCGAGGCCGGATGATGACGCATGTACGCATTTTCCTGAACGATGTCCGGCATCTGCTCGGGTTCGCGCGGGCATGACAAAGATCGCCGCCATGGCCTGTCCAGAGCCAAGGTTGAGTTGGCAACCGGTCAACCGGCGAAGCCGATGATTGAAAGCCTGCAGGCGATGTGGATGCCGATCGCGATCGCCAGCGGCGTGGCGATCCTCGTCGCCGTGGCGGGAGGCGTCGCGACCGATACCGGTTCGTGGTACAAAAACCTCGTGAAGCCCTGGTGGCAGCCGCCGAACTGGCTTTTCGGTCCGGTCTGGACGACGATCTTCGTCCTCGCCGTCGCCTCGTCTGTCATCGCCTGGCAACGCGCCGGCGGAGCGGGCGACCGACAGTTGATCATCGCGCTTTTCGTGATCAACGCCGTGCTGAACATCGCCTGGAGCGTCCTGTTCTTCAAGCTGCGCCGGCCCGACTGGGCGCTCGGGGAAGTGGCGCTGCTCTGGCTTTCGATCGTCGCGCTGATCGTCGGGCTGTGGCCGATCGCGCCCATCTCCAGCCTGCTGCTCGCGCCTTATCTCCTCTGGGTCAGCATTGCGACATTCCTGAATTTCACGATCATCCAGCTCAATGCGCCTTTCCGGAAACTGGCCTGAGCGTGGTGCAATGCGGAAAATCACGTGATGCAAAGCCTGGTGACTTCGGGTGTCGATCTTGCGATCGCGGTCCTTGTGCTTGAGGTGCTCGTTCTGGCGTGGCTACGCCACCGGCACGCCGCCGCGCTGCCGCTGGCAACAGTTTTCCTGATCGGAGGTGCCGGCCTTGGACTGTTGATCGCTCTCCGAGCCGCCCTTGCGGGAGGCTCGCCCGCGCTGATCGCGGCCGGTCTGAGCGTCGGCGGCATCGCTCATGGCCTCGATCTGATGCGCCGCATGCGCGCCGGTTCCCGCCATGGATAAATCAGTTAAAAACATTGGCCGGCGACCTTTAGCCGCTCGGCTATTCAGTCTGACCTGCAGGACGTGACGATGCGTACACCCTTTCCGTTTTCGGCCATCGTCGCGCAGGACGAGATGAAGCGCGCGCTGCTGCTTGCCGCCGTCGATCCCGGAATCGGGGGTGTGCTGATTTTCGGGGATCGAGGCACGGGCAAATCGACGGCGATCCGCGCGCTCGCGGCCCTGCTGCCGAAAATGCGAGCCGTCATCGGCTGTCCCAATGCCTGCGAGCCAGAGCGCCCCGCGAGCTTTTGCGAACATTGTAACGGCCTTCGCGCGCAGGGAAGGCCGCTAAAAGCCGAGCTTGTGCCGGTGCCCGTCGTCGACCTGCCGCTGGGGGCGACAGAGGACCGAGTGGTCGGCGCGCTCGATCTCGAACGCGCCCTGACGAAGGGTGAGAAGGCCTTCCAGCCCGGCCTTCTGGCGAGAGCGCATCGTGGCTTCCTGTATATCGACGAGGCTAATCTGCTTGAGGACCATCTCGTCGACGTGCTGCTCGATGTCGCCGCTTCTGGCGAAAATGTGGTGGAGCGCGAAGGGCTTAGCATCCGACATCCGGCGCGTTTCGTGCTGGTCGGCAGCGGCAATCCCGAGGAAGGGGAGTTGCGCCCGCAATTGCTCGACCGGTTCGGTCTTTCGGTCGATGTCGATACGCCCACCGACATCGCCATCCGCGTCGATGTGGTCCGGCGGCGCGGCGCGTTCGACCGCGATCCACAGGCCTTCGCCGAAACCTGGCGCAAGGCGGACGAGGCCCTGCGGCGCAAACTGGCCGGAGCCGCGAAGCGTCTGGCCGATGTCGTCGTCTCCGACGCCGCTCTGCACCGGGCCGCGGAACTTTGCGTGCATCTGGGCACGGACGGCCTGCGCGGTGAACTCACACTGATCCGTGCCGCCCGCGCCCTCGCGGCACTCGACAGCAAGCCGGACGTCACCGACGCGCAGATCCGCGCGGTCGCCCCCATGGCCCTGCGTCACCGGCTGCGGCGCAATCCGCTGGATGAATCGCGCTCCACGGTGCGCGTCGAGCGGGCTATTTCCGAGGTCATGGGCGGTGCCGATACGCCGAAGCAGGCGCAGTCGCCGATCGCCGCGAGGGTTCAGTGAGGGGCGAGCAGCCCATACCGGAATCGCCTTTGAAGGCGCTGTCGCCGTGGAATCTGGCGGGAATCGCGGCGGCGGTCCTTGCCGTGTCGCCAGCCGGGATGGGCGGACTTCGTCTTCGCGCTCCCGCAGGTCCGGTGCGCGACCGCTGGCTGGAGGAACTGCGTGCGCTGCTGCCGCAGGGCATGAAGGTAAGGCGGATGCCGGCGACGATCGGCGACAGCCGGCTACTGGGCGGGCTCGATCTCGCCGCCACACTGAGCGCCGGCTGTCCCGTTGCCGAACCGGGCCTACTCGCCGAGGCCCATGAGGGGCTGATCCTGATCAGCATGGCCGAGCGGCTGCCGGGCGGCACCGCGGCGCTTCTGGCAGCGGTCATGGATCAAGGCGAAGTTGCGGCCGAACGCGACGGGCTGACGATCCGGGCGCCCGCGGAGTTCGGCGTGGTCGCGCTCGATGAGGGGCTGGATGACGAGGTGCCGCCGGCCACCCTGCTCGATCGACTGGGGCTCAGCGTCGACCTGCGCGAGATTTCGCATCGTGATCCTACTTCGTTTGTCACGAGCCCCGGTGATGTGGCGCAGGCAAGGGCACGATTGACGCAAGTCACGATGGGCGATGAGGTCGTGTCCGCTCTTTGTGCTGCCGCCCTTGGTCTCGGCATTGCCTCGCTGCGTGCGCCATTGCAGGCCCTGCACGTCGCTGGGGTGCTGGCGGCTCTGGCCGGTCGTGATGTGGTTTCCGATGCCGATGCGGCTCTGGCGGCGATGCTGGTGCTGGCCCCGCGTGCGACTCAGTTGCCGGCGGCTGCCGGTGACGAAGAGCAGGCGGCGGACGAACAGACGACGCAAGACGAAGCCCAGCACCAGGATCAGCCACCGCAAGAGGAGCAAGGTTCCGCCCCGGAGGCTCCGACCGAAACGCCCGCCATGGGCAAAATGTCCGATGACATCGTGCTGGAGGCGGCCCTTGCGGCGATTCCTGCCGGATTGCTGGCACGGATCAAGGCGGCGGGAGGGCCGCTCAAAGTGCGTGCGCCAGGTCGCGCGGGGGCCTACCAGAAAGCGACGACACGCGGCCGGGTGGTGGGATTTAAAACCGGAGATTTGCGGAGTGGAGCCCGGCTCGATGTGGTCGAGACCCTGCGCGCGGCCGCTCCATGGCAGGGTTTGCGTCAGCGACGTGGCCCAGCGTGGAACGGCAATGCCCATCAGCCGATCGCCGTCCGCCGCGACGATTTTCGCATCGCCAGATATCGCCAACGCACGGAAACGGCGACGATTTTCGTTGTGGACGCTTCCGGCTCATCGGCCTTGCAACGCCTGGCCGAGGCCAAAGGGGCTATCCGCCTGCTGCTGGCCGAATGCTATATCAGGCGCGACGAGGTGGCGTTGATCGCCTTCCGCGGGACGACGGCCGAGGTGCTTTTGCCGCCGACGCGGGCGTTGGTGCGGGCACAGCGGGCGCTGGCGGATCTTCCCGGCGGCGGCGGCACGCCGATCGCCATGGGGATCGATGCCGCAGCCCAACTCGCCGATACGGTGCGGCGCAACGGTCGCAGCCCGGCGATCGTGATGATGACCGATGGGCGTGCCAATATCGGTCGCGACGGCAAGCCTGGGCGGATCGCGGCGCAGGAGGATGCGCGGATTGCCGCGCGTCATCTGAGAACGCGAGGCCTGCCGGTAATCCTGATCGATACATCGCCGAAGCCGCAAGCCCTGGCGGCTGAACTGGCGATGGAAATGGGGGCGCGCTACGTGCCGCTGCCGCATGCCGACGCGGCGCGCGTGGCCCGGACCGTGAATGCGCTTTTGCCGGCGCAAGGCCCGGGCGAGAATAGGGGCGCGGCATGAGTGGCCGGCCGCAATGGAAGCAGGAAGGCCGAGACTGGCCCAACCGCGATGCGAGCCGTTTCGTCGCGGCAGCGGGCATGAACTGGCATGTGCAGGTGGCGGGAACGGGTCCGGACCTGCTTCTGCTGCACGGAACTGGCGCAGCGAGCCATTCCTGGGCGGGTCTTTTTCCGCTTCTGGCCCAACGGTTCAGGGTTATCGCTCCTGATCTGCCGGGCCATGGATTCAGTGACATGCCGCCAGCCGGCGGCCTATCGCTGCCGGGCATGGCCGGCGCCGTCGGCGAGCTGATCCGCGAGCTTGATGCGAAGCCTGCTGTCGTGATCGGTCATTCCGCAGGCGCGGCCTTGGCGATCCGCATGTCCCTCGACCGCATCGTCGCGCCTTCGGGGCTGGTCAGTATCAACGGCGCGCTGATGCCGTTTGGCGGGTTGGCGGCACAGCTTTTCCCACCGATGGCCCGGTTTCTGGCCGTTAACCCGCTGATTCCACGTTTTTTCGCCTGGCGTGCCGAAGACAAGGGTGCGGTAACGCGGCTGATCGAGGGCACGGGATCGCGGATCGATGCGCGGGGAATCGAGTGGTACCGGCGGCTGTTCAGCACGCAGTCGCACGTCGCGGCGACGCTGGGCATGATGGCGAATTGGGATGTCGCGGCGCTGCGGAACGATCTGCCCAAGCTCGATTGCCCGCTGCTGCTAATCGTCGGCGAATCCGACAAGGCCGTCTCGCCCGAGGAAGCCCGCCGCACGCGTCGGCTGATTCGTGGCGCCACCTTGTCGTCGCTGCGTGGTGCCGGGCATCTTTGCCACGAGGAACAGCCCGATCAAGTCTTTCACATCATTGAGTCTTTTACTGCCAGAATAAATCCAATCGACGCTGGCGAGAGGTTGTCGACCTGACGTTTCGCCGCGTCATGGCTGCCGTTTTTCATGCGATCGCGGGTTGCGAAAAAAAAGTTGACACATAGAATGTCGCCTGATGTTGACAGATCTAGAGCCCTCCTCCCCACCCGCAATTGAACGTTCAGGCAGCTCTTCTGGGGGGCGGAACGGGGCTCGGCCCCATGCGGTGGTGATCGGCAGCGGCTTCGGCGGGCTGGCGGCGGCGATCCGGCTCGGAGCTCGCGGCTACAGGGTCACGATCTGCGAAAGGCTCGATCAACCGGGCGGGCGGGCGGCGGTTTTCAGGCAGGACGGCTTCACCTTCGATGCCGGCCCAACGATCGTCACCGCGCCGTTCCTGTTCGAGGAACTCTGGGAACTGTGCGGGCGAGACATGGCCGAGGATGTCTTCCTCAAGCCGATGATGCCGTTCTACCGGCTGATGTTCAGCGATGGAACGACGATGGACTGTTCCGGCGACGAACAGGCGATGCGGGCCGAGGTGGAGCGCATTTCGCCGGACGACGTGGCCGGCTACGAGCGCCTGCTGGCCGAGTGCGAGGCGGTCTACCGCGTCGGTTTCGAACAACTCGGGCACGTGCCGTTTTCCACGATCGCCGACATGCTGCGCGCCGTGCCGCAGATGGCGAGGTTGCGGGCGGATCGGAGCCTGCACACGATGGTTGCCCGCCGCATCCGCGACGAGCGCCTGCGAGTCGCCTTCAGCTTTCATCCGCTGTTCATCGGCGGCAACCCGTTCTCGGTCACGGCCATCTACGCGCTGGTGATCTTTCTCGAGCGTCGCCATGGCGTCCATTATGCAATGGGCGGCACGGGGCAACTCGTGAAGGGGCTGGTTGCGCTGATCCACGGACAGGGTTCGACCTTGCGTCTGAACACGGGCGTTTCGGACATCCTGCTGGACGGCCGAACCGCGCGCGGCGTGAGGCTGGAATCGGGCGAGGAGATAGCCGCAGATATCGTCATCTCCAATGCCTGCACGGCCTGGACCTATCGCAACCTGTTGCCCGCCAAAGCGCGCCGGCGCTGGAGCGATGCCAGGCTCGACAAGGCGCGCCAATCGATGAGCGTCTTTGTCTGGTATTTCGGAACCAGCCGCCGTTATGACGACGTGCCGCATCACACGATCCTGCTCGGGCCCCGCTACCGAGGACTGCTCGACGACATCTTCAAGCACAAGGTGCTGGCGGAGGATTTCAGCCTCTATCTGCATCGCCCGACCGCGAGCGACGATAGCGTCGCGCCGCCGGGCTGCGACACGTTCTATTGTCTTGCCCCCGTGCCCAACCTGAAGGGCGACACGGACTGGCGCGTCCAGGCCGAGCCGTTCCGAGCGCGGATCGAGGCGGCACTGGCGGCGTCACTGCTGCCGGGCCTGAGCGAGGCTATCGTCACCTCGCGGCTGATGACGCCGCTCGATTTCCGCGACACGCTGCTGTCGGAGGACGGTGCGGCCTTCGGGATGGAGCCGGTGCTGACACAGAGCGCCTGGTTCCGCCCGCATAACCGCAGCGAGGATATCGAAAATCTCTTTCTAGTCGGCGCTGGCACGCATCCGGGCGCCGGCATGCCCGGTGTTCTCTCGTCCGCCCGTGTCCTCGATTCAGTGGTGCCCGATGCTTCGCACTTCACCCCACATGTCGCACCATCAGTTAAGGGCAAAGTCCATGTCGAACGCCGCTGAACCCATATCGGCGTCAGGGTCCTTCGCGCGGGACATGGTCGCCTGTCGGGCACTGCTGAAAGGCGGCTCGCGCTCGTTCTTCGCTGCTTCGTGGCTGTTGCCGGCGCATATGCGTGATTCAGCGACAGCGCTTTATGCCTTTTGCCGTCTGGCTGACGACGCGGTTGACGAGGGCGATGGCGATCCCGCCATTATCGCGG
>JAESGE010000258.1_pt1 | contig 16424 bp, 15 predicted proteins | sample 9269601 | NCBI WGS metagenome assembly JAESGE01 (sample SAMN14515569, study PRJNA621662) | algae metagenome | isolation source: Tolypothrix brevis GSE-NOS-MK-07-07A and co-occurring heterotrophs from wet... | place: USA: Grand Staircase Escalante National Monument, Utah | collected 2006-04-16
TTGATGTCAGATATCAAAACCTTTACTTTAAAGGGAATCCTACCTTTTTTTGGGGACACAAAAACGAGCTATCTTCAGCTACTAAAATATTCAGTCAACTTAAAGCAGTATTAATACGTACATAAGCGTAATTTAAATAAAATTGTACTGAAACTAGTTTTTAGCGATCGCTTGTTTTTTACCCGATCTCACCAAATCACGTTGCTCCCTTACTAGGTTAGGACAAGATGTCGCTCAACGGGTTCAAGTACCATAGGGAACCGTTGACGATATTTTTACCGCACGTCTATCGGAAATTAACCCCATTGATGTTGATGAAGAAACAGCCCAAGTCATAGCCGATTGGCATTATTGGGTAGCAATGGGATACGAATTTTAGAGAAATATTTTATGGTTTGTTAATGATAGCCCAAATCGAGCGCGATACCTTTGACTTTAAACTTAGGCGGTAACTTTATCGATTTTATCTAAAGTTTTATCCCGATTGGTAAACTCATCTAACAATTTATAGAAAACATCTAAACCTTCTTTCTCAGTAGCACAGTGAAGCATGATTATTTTTGCCCAGGAATTAGATGTTGAGACATGGTATTTTTTTTGCACCCAAGGTTGAAAATTTTCATGGAAATCATTTTCCCATTCTGTGGGTTCAATATCTAATTCTCCTCTCGCAAATTCATATCCAACAAGAAAATGGAATAAATCGCTGACTGAAGCCCTTCCAATATACATACCCGGTCTGGGTTTTATTTTTTGTAAAACTTCATATAATCCACTCATATTTATTCATCCCTCGCTATTTCTAACAATACTATTTTATAACTCTGATAGCTCTTCAATGAGAAATTCTTCGCTTGGACAGTGAAAATCTTTAATCCAAGATTCTTTCGTCAGTCCTTCCGTCGAGATATTATCAAATACCAATCCGCGAACTTCTACACCATAATGTTTTCCATTGAGGGTTATCGAATCATCTATGCCTCGACGCTCCAAGCGCGTACTTAAAATATAATACTCTTTGCGTTTCTTGGTTCTAATTAAAATCACTTTTCCTTGTATTCTATTTTCCTGCAACCATTGCATTACAGCTTTAGCACATTCATGACATTTATATAGCTCGAACTTGACTGTTATCTTTCCAACTTCTCGATAAATCTCCTCATTAGATAAGCTATTCACCCACGCACCCCAATGTCAATTTCTTATATTAAGTATTAATGCATAGTTTACTCATTATAAAACTGATATTTAATCAAATTAAACTGAACTTCGTCATCTTGAGTTAATAAACGTACAATATATTAGTATCAACTGCCACCATGCCATGATTCCTCTACACCTTGACGGATAGCATCATCCATATCATCTAAAAATTTTGGCTTACCGTGATATTTCAAGCAGCCTGCAACTTCATTCCTATCCCCACACCCGACGCAAATTCAACACAAAACCAGGTAAAACCCCCTCACCCGACAACTCAGAGGGATTGTCCAACACTTCCACCTCTACACTTGGTCGATAAATTTCTACTTGTCGCTGCTGCGGATTGAGTAACCAACCAAGGGAAGCACCATTCTCAATATATTCTCTCATCTTCTGTTGCAATGACTCCAGCCGATCTGAGCTAGACCTTAACTCAACAACAAAATCGGGGCAAATATTAGCAAAAGTTGCTTTTTGTTCCGTCTTCAGCGCATCCCAGCGTTCCAGTGATGTTGGTGACAATATCCGAATATCAAATTGAGTTGGGCAGCCTGGTAAGTGATTTTACTGAACGGTTGCCCAATTTTGGCTCTATAAAAATGGGAATTTTGAGAAACTTTTAGCTATCCTCTTTTAGCTATCCTTAATGATGCGATCGCACAACATCATAAAATATCCCCAACAGATAAAGCGATCGCACCAACTAGCGTGAAAACCGACAGCATATTTTACCGCCTATTTCAAGAATTCCCCAATATTTTCTTTGAACTCATTGGAAATTCTCCCGAAACAGCCACAAACTACCAATTCTCATCCGTCGAAATCAAACAAACAGCATTCCGTATCGACGGTATATTTCTCCCAGAAACTGAGTCAACAGAAGTTAATCAATCAAATCAATCAGTGAAAACCGACAGCATATTTTATCGTTTATTTCAAGAATTCCCCAATATTTTCTTTGAACTAATTGGAAATTCTCCCGAAAATACCGCAAATTATCAATTTTCATCAGTCGAAATCAAGCAAACAGCATTTCGCATCGATGGTGTATTCCTCCCCCAAACAGAAGAACAACCAATTTACTTTGTCGAAGTCCAATTTCAACCAGACACAGAAATTTACTCTCGACTATTCACAGAAATTAACCTATACCTACATCAAAATCAACCAGAAAATGATTGGTTCGCAGTGGTGATTTATCCATCTCGCAGCATTGACACAGCAAAAACCATGCACTACCGCGAGTCTTTTGCTTCGGGGAGAGTTACTCGCATTTATTTAGACGAACTAGGAGAAAATGCATCTCTACCCATCGGCATTGCTACGATTAAATTAGTAATAGAAAATGAAAATAGAGCCATCCAATCGGCAAGGGAGCTAATCACCAGAACTAACCAGGAAGTTGAGTCAGTACGCCAACAGCAGCAATTATTACAAATCATCGAGACGATTTTAGTTTATAAATTTCCTAGCATGGACATCAAGGAGATACAAGAAATGTTTGGATTAAGCGACTTAAAGCAAACACGAGTGTACCAGCAAGCTTTCGCAGAAGGTGAGCGGGAAGGAGAACAAAAAGGAAAACAGGAAGGAGAACGCAGAGGAAAGTTACTAGCAGTACCAGCAATGTTAGCTGCGGGGTTGACTGTAGAACAGGTAGCACAGGCTTTAAGCTTAACCGTTGATGAGGTAAGGCAAGCTGCACAGCAACAGTCTTCTAATTGATGAGGAAATGCGATGGCGGCAGTCCTACGGAGTATCGCACCGTTTACCCTACTTGCATGAGAATATGTTTAGCAAACTTTGCGATCGCGCTACATCTTCTCATGTATCCTAGTTACTCAGTATAGGGGAATGAGTGATGGCGGAAGATATTCTTAAGCAGCTACAAGATAATCGTGAGTTGTTGCAAAACAAGCTTGTATTTCTACAGCGAGATAAAATTATCAAAGTTGATGCAGGTACTCGCTTTCAATTAGAACAGGAAATCAAAGAAGTTCAAACCCAAATCCAAGAAATTACACGGGAAATAGAAAACCTACAAACAAAACCTGCGATCGCTCCAACAGCAACCCCTACTCCTCCCTCATCTTCAAAAATATCTATTCCCCTAACTCGTATTCTCCATCTCTCAGATTTACACTTTGGCAATACAGACGACGCATACAATTGGTACGACACCCTAGCCCAAGATCTACGTTACGAATTAGGATGCGATAAACTCGATGCCTTAATTTTATCCGGCGATATCGCCAATAAATCAATCCAGGAAGAATACATTGCCGCAAAACAATTTATCGACGATTTATCAGGTGAATTTCAACTAACAACAAACCAAATTATTATAGCTCCCGGAAATCACGATTTGAATTGGCAAATTTCCGAAGCAGCTTATACTTTACAACAGCGTAAATGCTATAGGGGATATCTTGACGAAAATCATATTATCGATAAAGGCGAGAACATTGAAGTTTTAGATGCAGAACAATACAAACAAAGATTTACTTACTTCAGCTATTTTTATCAAGAAGTTAAAGGCGAAAATTATCCTTTAGAATACGAAGAACAAGGTATTTTAAATTATTTACCAGAACAAAATTTATTGATACTCAGCTTAAATTCCGCTTGGCAATTAGACCATCACTACCGAACCCGTGCAAGTATTCATCCCCGCACAATTTCTAACGCATTAAAAACAATTCGCCAAAATCCAGCCTATCAAAATTGCGTCAAAATCGCAGTTTGGCATCACCCCTTAAATAGTCCCTACGAAGACCGCATCAAAGACACAGGCTTCATGGAAAGACTCGCCCAAGCTGGTTTTCGCTTTGCCTTACACGGACACATTCATAAAGCTGAAAATAGCCTTTATCGCTATGATTTGAACACCACAGGACGCAAGTTAGATATAATTTGTGCGGGGACATTTGGCGCACCTATTAGGGAATGGGTTCCCGGTTATCCTTTACAATATAATTTATTAAAATTAGAAGACAATAAACTAATAGTTCAAACTCGTCGCCGTGAAGAATTAAATGGTGCTTGGAAACCCGATGCGCGTTGGTTAATGGGAACTGGTCAAAATCCATTACCCTATTATGAAATTGTTGATTTGGGTTAAGTTATGCTGGCGATAATCAAAGCTTAATGCCAAAGACGTAGCTCATCCAAATTATATTTTTGTTTATCTACTCGCCGTCAGTTGAGCGATGCCTGCGACGGGCTACGAGCATCCCATATCTCGCAATTTTTCCATCAACCAAAATACTCAACCCACCCCTGGATAATTGGGAAATTATCTGTGGATTGTGTCCAAATCAATAGTTCATAGATACTATATTCATTAGGATATGTATTATGACGTATATTGGCTACACTCAGCAAGCCCCTTCAAGCGATACTCTTCCAGAGTCGTTTCACGAGCGCCCCAAATCGCTCCAAAGTCTAAACGACATCAAGGCAGTAGAAATATGTTTCGAGGAACATGAGATTTATTTTGTGTGAGAGACAAAGATATCATCACCAACGAGTATTTTTTGAATTATTAATACCAATGGCACCAGAAGAATGGTGTCTATTTTGGATACCAATTATTCACCCAGATGTAGAACTACCAAATCCAGGCGAACGGAATCCCCACGGTTATATGAAGGCTTGCACCGTAACGCTTTCATTTTTAACTGGGTATAATGAGAGAACTATTGAAGGGTGGTTTTATGGGAAACCATATCATTATTCTGTGGGAATATTATTAAGATGCTTTCATCTGATTTTCCAATTACAGGGATATTTGAAAATAATTAACGATTAAATCCCAATTTATTAGCTATATCGTCATGAAATGAAAACATTTAAAATCAAGCGATCGCTCTAAATACCAAGCTGATTATATTTTAATTTTCACTTATTAATTAATATGTCAGAATCACCAGTCATCTATAATGTAAGGATAAAGTACCCACCTGTGTCAGCTATGCTGTCAGATAAACTCAAAACTATTACGCTACCAAGCACCGAAGAATTAGCCTGTTCGGATGATATACCCGTGGATAATGAGGATCAAAATTTTCTACCAAACATTTTACTATTCCTGCTAACTTCGATTTGGGCTGACCGCACGGATTGGTACTTTGGTGTAGACATGGCAGTCTACCACACCACAGGGGTTAATCCGAGAGTACCCGTAGTTCCAGATGCATTTTTGAGTTTGGGAGTGGAACGTAAAAAAGGTGGAAAATCCCGCCGAAGCTATGCTGTTTGGGAAGAAAACGAGGTAGTGCCGATATTAGCCTTAGAAATGGTATCCCACACTCCAGGGGACGAATATGACGAAAAATTAGAAATATATCGGAAACTTGGCGTACTTTACTACATTATTTATAATCCAGAATTTTGGTTGCGCGATCGCCATCAGCCGTTTGAAATTTATAAGCTGGTGGATGAGAGTTATCAACAACAAATTGGCGAACCATTATGGATGCCAGAAGTAGGTTTAGGAATTGGACGACATCAAGGTGTTATTGGTGGAATTCAACAGGAATTTTTATCTTGGTATAACGGACAAGGCGATCGCTATTTAATGGCAGACGAAATTGCCCAACAAGAAAGTCAAAGGGCACAGAACGAACAACAACGGGCTGAACAGTTAGCACAATATCTACGCTCTATCGGAGTTGACCCTGATAATTTACCTAATAATTAGAAATTCATTATATCGAGCAAGGAGAGCATCAAAGTTTTTAGCTTTGGTGCTTTTATTTTCCTTGGCAATCACCGAAAATTTACGAGAATATTTGCATTAAATATGACAACTTATTGTTTAATAAAAGTGTTGTGAATCCATCACAGATTGTAACTAAATAGAACAGTCTGTTTATTTCAACAGAAGGTCATATTTAAAAGAACTTGTAGTTTCATTCATGAGATATGTACAAAGGCTTTATACCCAATCATCCTTAGCTCAAGAAGTTTCTGTCAGTACCACCACAATTCGGAACTGGTGTCGTTTTGCTGATATTACAATCCCTAGACGAAGAAGCTTTTTTAGTTGTCTAGATTTAGAATTATTGGCTTGTTTTTATGTAGCAAATCAATTTTTGAGAGTCAGCCAAGAAGACTATCTAGAAGAAGTAGTCTGTAGGGGAGGCTTGAAATTATACGTGCGAGAAGTTAGGCGCACTGAGTTGTATAAATTTCTGACTGAGTTTTTAACGCTAGAGGAGCAAGACTATTTTTTCGTCAAAATTCTAATTGAAAAATTAAAAGAGGAACAAAGCAATGAATCTGTCAACAGCAGTGCAGCAGCTTGAAATTTCAATTTCCGATTGCAAAGCGATTTGTCAAGTTTTAGATATTGCCATCGCCGATAACTCAATTAGCAATGAAAGCTTCCTCAAGGTAAAGGCATTCATTGCAGCTTGTAAAGAAAAGAGTATGAGTATTGCTGAGGGTATTCAAGAATTGTTGAATTTGAAAAGTGAAGCCCAAACCCAACAGCAAATAATGGGTAATAGGTTCAATTTGAATGAGTTTTTCCAACAACGAATTGGCGTTGATCCCCAACAATTAAATCCTGGTAGCTACCATTTTGATTTGTACCAACTACTTCTGAAATCAGAGTCAATTTCTCAAGTTGGTTATGCGCTATTTAGAGAAGCCTTTCTGCGTCAAACTCAAGATTTGATTATGAACGGTGTGGGAGAATCTGAAATTCATCAAAATCAAACAGTTGGTGGTTTCGATAACGTTTTTGGAGATATTGAAGCGGAGTTTGAACGGAATTTTTTGGGAACTTCGGTGAATTGGGGAAAAGGGGAACACCCTATGTTAGCAGCATCCAAGCAAGCATCCCTACCATCGGCGGAAAAAACGAATACATCACAGTCCCAGTTATCGAAGAAATAGTTGATGCTGTCCCAAAATTGGCAACTCAGACTGTACAAGCGATCGCGCCAACAATTAATCAAGCTGTAATCACTGAGCGCCAAACAGTCACGAATTTCATGACCGAAGGTGGAGTAGTCGCAACGGTGGGAGGAATAACAACAACAAGCACTGTTGGAATAGTGGCGATCGCCATAACCTCTCCCCCAAAACCAGTTTTTATCAAGATTATGGCTGCGGGGATTGGTGGGGTTATTTTAGGAAGTATTTTCGCAGCAGTAATTCTTCGGCACTACAGAAAGGAGATTTTGAGGAATGATGCAATCCCAACATCCGCCGTCAAATTATCAAAACAATCAACAAAACCTCGATGATTTTGATGAAGTCTGGGTGCCGAATCCGCTTGGGCAAACGCCTGTGAATTCCTCTCCCACAGGATTAATCGACATCATCAAATCGGGAAGTTTGGATTCCTTACTAACTAATCCTTGGTTGGTGTCGATATTTGTGGCGACGGTAATTTCGATTGCGATCGCCACTATTGCAACAATATTAGCTGGTCAACGTTCAACAGAACTTACTCCTGAACAGGAAGCACAGCAAGCATTATTGCAAAAATCCCAAAATCTGGAGCAAACTGACAACAACTTCCGAGAGTATTTGACTCGTGATGATAATAACTCAGGCATGGTTAGCAATCCCGGATTATTACAAGCAGCTACCTTGGAAGCGGGTGCAAGATATCGAAACTGTAGAAGTAGAAATGCCGGAACCTGCAAAGTCTTTTTTACGATTTGGGGGGAGTGCGATCGCTATATTCGGAACCTCAAGTTTAGTCTTTTGGGAATTAGCCAGTAAAAAGCACCTTCGTCAAAAACCACAACCACAACTTTTGCTGTCTTCTGGTCAAAGTTTAATACCAGATGCAGCTTATTACCCAAATAATTCTCAACCCGGAGGTTATGCCAGAGGTGCTTATGATTGGGGGAAAAATTACAGTCGTGGTGTTACTCCAGCAATGGAGAATGGTGCAAGTGCTGCGATCGCAACCCTGGGAACAGTCGCAAATCACAGTAATCCGTTCCGTCCTTGGCGCTCCTTTGCGTTTTGGAGCATGGGAATTGGAACTCTTGTTGTTGGTGGATGGGTGACTCAGTTTTTTCTTGGTGGATTAATTGCTACCCGTAATCCCCGACAATTACCACAAAATGCACCAACCGCAGTCAGATTTGGACATGGGGTAGTCAACGCGGGAAAACCAGTGGCTTCAGGAGTTTGGAGTGGATTTGGTCAAGTCGCCAATGTCAAGGCTTTTCGGTTGCTGGGAAGCAGGATGTGAATGACGATCGCAGCCAATTAGTCCTCAAATTCATCAATTTAAAGAAAACTGCGAGACTTTTGAGTTACTCAATGGGGAAAATACGAAAGTGGGAAACGAATGTATACCTTCTTCAGCTTGCCGAAAGCGATCGCCTCCAATGGATGGATATCTTTTTCAATCTCGCAACTTTCCTTTTTTCTCCAATTTGTCTAGAAAGATAATTACGACGCTCCTCAAGTTGTTGGAGAGCAGCCGATAGGGTTTTTAAATTTCCTTCTACCCCTTCTATTTTCTGAGCCAGATATTTACGCTTCTCGATAATATTGGCGATGCGTGTGGTTACGTCCATTGGATATGATTCTGAAAGAGGCATTTAACTAGTATTTTTTGTCACTCTATGATGTGCTAATTGACCTGTTTTTCTCGGTTAGAATTGAACAAGGTGTGTAACAAATATTTGTCAGCACATACAGGAAAATTAATTGCTTATTCAAGAAAAACCATTAAATGAAGCGATATTTATATTTAAGTTTATCTCACAGCCAAATACAAGATTTTCTCGCTGCAAATCCTCAATATCTGGTTATTACCCCATCATTGCAAACCGCACGCACGTTAAAAGTAACACATCTGAGTTTAGAAAAACTGGCAGAGCAAAGCCTGAGAGAAAAAAATTTGCGTATAGCACCTGCTTTGCAAGCATCTCGTTTGCTACATGCTGCGGCATTAGCTGTTCTACAAACCCCAGATATTGAAGGAACCATCCGCGCTGTAAATGGGGCAATGACAGCAATATTACGTGCTGGAGTTGATTTAAAGAAGTTAGCTACTATCGGTAGTTACCGAACTCGGCAAATTGCGAGTTTGGCTCAAAGTTATACTATTATGCTTACACAAGAAAGTATAGTTGACTCGGCGGAAGTTTTTTGGCAAAGCAGTGGTATTGTAAGTCAACGTCAACGGATTTTTATCTATGGTTATTTTAATCCTCGGATTGACCAACTGCATTTTTTAGATGCGATCGCCGATGATGGGAGTGTGATGGTTTTGCCTTGTCCTGAGTCTAGCATTTTTAGGGAAAACCAAGAAGCTGTTAGTTGGCTGGAAAAACAAGGCTGGGAGGTGCAGGTTGTAGCTGAAACTTCCTCGACATTGGGAAAACAATTACAAGATTGTTTTTTGCAGGGTAGCAACCTACCTCCAGGTGTGGAAGCTCATGTATATCCCCATTTGGAAGCTGAGGTGCGTGGTGTTTTAGCCCAAGTTAAGAGTCTTTTGGCTGGGGGTACACCTGCAAATGAAATTGTTTTGGTTGCCAGGAATGATGCTTTTTACGGCTCTACAGTGTTGGATGTAGCGTTGGAATATAATTTACCAGTACGAGTTTTCTACGGTATTTCCTTAAGTGCAACCCGCTTGGGTACATGGGTAGAGCTATTACTAGCAGTTATCCAAGAGAAATTTCCCTTTGAATCTACAGCCAAACTATTAAGCCATCCTTTGTGTGCTGGTTTATCTAGTTCTGTTTGGCAAGAGGCAAGAAAACAGCATCCCAAAACACTTTTAGAATGGCAAAATTTGGGTGTGAATCTGGCTTTTCTAGATTGGTATCATGAAGATACCCGCGCCAATTGGGTAGAAAAAATGCAAGATGTGTTAAAAAAATTTAATATTCGTCAAGGTGCAGGACGTTGGGCAAGGGAAATTGTTGGTTACTACAAATTTCAAGATGCTTTGGTAGATTTAGCAAAACCTGAAGATGAAATTATTAGTTTAGAGGAATTTGCGGCTGATATTATCGGTACTTTGGCTTTGTTAACTGTACCAGTTCAACCCGGTAGAGGAGGAGTGGAATTACATACACCCCTTTCCTTATTTGGTGCCCAGTTTGAGTATGTTTTTGTTTTGGGTGCGGTTGAAGGTATTTTACCAGCACCAATTCAAGATGACCCAATGTTGGATTTTTGCGATCGCAAACAACTACGCAAACAAGGGCTAAATTTAGAAGATGCAGTGACTTCAGCACGACAAGAATCAATTTCATTTTATAGTTTGTTACAAATTCCCACCCAAAGCATGATTTTTTCCTACCCGCAGATGATAAATGGTGCTGGTACTTTGTCCAGTCCCTATCTGACACAGTTAGGTTTAAAAGCTGTTTCCCCATCATCGCTACCCGTTGCAAGTATTGAAGAAGCACGACGAATATATCTGCGACGAGATAGCTTATTAGAGGATGATGTTTTACCCCATGCTGTCAATGCTTGGGTAATAGAAAAACGCAGGGAAGGAGCAGAAGCTTATGATGAGTATGATGGGGTGATTAATTTACCATTAGACCTCAGTACGCGAGTATTTAGCGCATCTCAGCTTACAGCTTTAGGGCAATGTGCTTTTAAATGGTTTGCTCATAAGGTATTAAAAATACAGGATTTGGAGGAAGCTGAGGAAGAATTAAGTTCATTACTTCGGGGTAATTTGTATCACCGTAGTTTAGAATTGGCTTTAACTGGTGTAACTGATTTAACACAAATAACCACAAACTTAGAAGCTGCATTTTTACAGGCAGAACAGGATTGCAAAATACCTGTATTATCAGCTTGGGAGGCTCGTAGAAGTGAGCATTTACAAATTTTAAATCATGTCTGCAACCAACTAGATTTTTGTCAGCCAGGGACGGAGATTTTCAAATTGGAAACAGAGTTTACTGGGGAATGGCATGGTTTGAAAGTGACTGGACGCATTGACAGAATAGATCGCACTCCCGATGGCTTAGTTTTATGGGATTACAAAACCAGTTCTCAAGCACCACCAGGTATTAAAGACGAAGTGGGGAAAGCGAATATCGATATCCAAATGCCTTTGTATATTGATGTTGCTGGCACTTTGTTTCCTGGGGAAACTGTGCATAACGCTTATTATTACTCAGTAACTAAAGGAGAAAAAATTAAACAAAAAAAGCCAAGTGCAGAAACTCTTCAAGCTGCGGCTGAAAAAATCAAAACTTACTTGCAACAGGGATATTATCCAGTAGAACCGGATGTTGAGCAAAAAGCTTGTCGTTATTGTGCTTATGATTTAGTTTGCCGCAAGGGTTCCCGTCAAAGTCGTAAGGGAGGTGAATCGTGAGTTTAACTACACAACAACAAGCAGCAGTTCATGCAAATGGTAGCGTGGCTGTAATTGCCGGGGCAGGAACAGGTAAAACTTACATGCTTGCGGAACGCTATTTACATCATTTGCAAACAGATAATTTGTCACCTTTGGAGATAGTTGCAGTCACCTTTACTGAGAAAGCGGCTTTTGAATTGCGATCGCGTATTCGTGCTTCTGTCTCCAAGCAACTTCCAAACCATCCCGAATTACTGGCAGAATTAGAAGCGGCTCAAATTAGCACTATCCACGCTTTAGCGATGCGAATTTGTCGAGAGCATCCAGAGGTTGCAGATATACCTGCTGATTTTACAGTTTTGGATGAGTTGGAAGGATTTTTGCAGATTCAGGAATGGTTAGATGAAGCATTAGATAGTTTGCCTGTCAAGCTTTACGAACAAGTTCCTTATTCGTTAATGTCTCAAGCTTTACAATTATTGCTTTCTGACCCCATTAGCGCCAAAAAAGCCTTAGTTCAAACTACAGATAATTGGCAACAATTAGCACAGAATTTACAACAACAAGCACTAAATGAGTTGTTGCAACATTCGACTTGGCAAGATGCACGAAATACTTTAGAAAGTTATTGCGGGAAAGCTGGCGATCGCCTGGAAGCGGAAACCCGTCTACCAGCATTACAAGCGATGAATAATTTGTCCATTGGAGGCAATCCAAAAGAAGAATTATCAATAATCAATGGACTAAAAATAAATTTTGGCAGCAAGAAAAATTGGGTTGAAGGATGTTTAGAAGCTGTAAAAGAAAGTATTAAAGAATTACGAGATTTGGTGCAAAGTTTACTCAAAACTGGTTTAATTACTTTAGAAATTGGTGATGCTGATGAAAAGCTAGCGATTATGCTACCATCACTTAGGGAAGCTTTTGATTTAGTCCAAAAGCATATTACCAAAGCAAAACGACATGCCCGTATTTTAAATTTTGCTGATTTAGAAGTTTATGCTTTAAAAGCTTTGCAAGATACTGAAGTGCAATCTTACTACGCTCGACGTTGGCAAGCTTTTCTCATCGATGAATTTCAAGATACAAACCCCGTTCAATCGGAAATATTAAAACTATTAACCAGAAATACTTTAATTACAATAGTTGGTGATGCTAAACAATCAATTTATGGCTTTCGACGTGCAGATGTAGAAGTATTTCGCAGTTGGTGCGATGAAATAAAAAATAATGGAGGTCAAGAACAAATATTAAATACCAGTTTCCGTACTCACAAATCTTTAGTTGATAATATCAATAATATATTTGCACCTTTATTGGGAGAATTACACCAAGATTTAGATGCTCATCGTTTAGAATCTCCTCACGATTACCCGGCAGTTAGAGTTTTTACGCTGGAAGCAGAATCCGATATTCTCAAACCTCAACGCTTACGGGTTGAAGCTGCCCATGTTGCGGGTTTGTTAAAAGAAATGTTAGATAATCAAACTCTCGTCCATGATAAGAAAACTAATACAGTGCGTCCAATAGTTGTGGGAGATATTGCTATTTTATCTCGCACTTGGGAACCCTTAGAAGTATATGGTGAAGCTCTAGAAAGTGTAAGAATTCCCGTTGCTTTGGCTGGTGGGGGTAATTTATTAAATACACGAGAAGCAAAAGATGCTTGGGCTTTATTAAGGTTTTTAGCGGATACCAGTGATGATTTAGCTTTAGTCGCGGTATTGCGTAGTCCATTTTTTGCAATGAGCGATCGCATTCTATTTACCTTTATTCAAAGTCAAGAGGAAGAATCCAAATTCGACTGGTGGAAAAAGCTGAAAAATGCAGAGATACATGAATTGCAGCGTCCGTTAGAAGTATTGAGCAAACTGTTGCGCGATCGCAATTTAGAATCACCAACACGGCTTTTACAGCTTGCAGACCATCTAACTGGTTACACTGCGGTAATTACTAATTTAGCAGGAGCAGCACGGCGAGAGGCTGATTGGCGTGGTTTTTGCGATTTAGTACATCAGTTGGAACATGGAAATAGTGATGTATTTGCAGTGGTGCGTCGTTTGAAACGGTTAGCAGCAGCAGAAGTTGAAATACCCCGTCCTCCCTTGTCAGCATCCAATGCAGTAGCTTTGATGACTATTCACGCAGCCAAGGGTTTAGAATGGTCTGTGGTTGTGATTCCCGATTTAACTCGTGCTAAACCAAATACTAGCGAAGTCATATATTTTGACCCAACTTATGGTGTAGCTTTAAAATTAGAGGATGAGCAGGGTGAAACAATCAAACCCGTACTTTATGTTTATTTAGAATATCTACGCAAACAGCAGGAGAAAGCAGAAGCTTTGCGGGTACTTTATGTGGCTTTAACCCGCGCTCGTGACCAATTAATTCTCACTGCTACTAATAATAATGGCAACGGATTGGAGTTATTAAAACTGGGTTTAGATGCTGCGGGTATTCCTATAAATACTATCCCCTTCGATTCTGAATTAGCCAAACCCCCAGTTCCCCCAGAACCACCTTTACCAGAATTACCCAGTCAATTGCTGATAAATTCTGTCGGTTCGGGATTATTTGAATTACCCGTCACGGCTTTAAGTGAATATGCTTTATGTCCCAAACGGTTTAAATATCGCTTTATCCAAGGTCATCCCGGAATTGGTACAGGATTTAGTAATGGAAAACGGGTAGGAACATTGACGCACTTAGCTTTAGAAAGAGGTATTCGTGACATTGATGTTTTAGCTAGTTTTGATGTTAGTTTACCAAAGGAAAATGTCGAAACCGCTTTACAATTAGCACAACGATTTGATGAAATAGCAGATTTTGCTCCATTTCAAGAAGGAGAAAGAGAAAAGATAATTACTTTAAATATGGGAAACTTGAGATTTAATGGACTTATTGATGTCTTGGGTGATAATTGGGTATTAGACCTTAAAACCGACCAGGAAATTGACCCAGAACATCACCGTTTTCAACTTTGGGCATATGCACAAGCAACAGATAGTAAAACTGCCCATATTGCTTATTTACGTCATGAATATTTACATAGTTTTAGTGCTTTGGAATTGGAAGAAATAGGTCAAGAAGCGGAAACTTTAGTAAAAAATATTTTAAATGGTAATTATTCGGCAACTCCATCTGCGAAGAATTGTCAGAACTGCACTTATGGAGATATTTGTGATGAACGGTTTGTAATGACAGGCAATAGTTCAAGTGTAGAGAATAATTCAAATTCACCTTCAATGATTGAGGAAGATATTACTATGGCTGAATGTGAGTCAGTTTCCACCAAAATTAGTCAATATTTGCCTTTGGTATTAGAACAATATTACCGATTAATCATAGTCCCGGTACAAAACAATTATCAAATCGATTTCCAGAGAATTGCCGACTCGAATAATCATCGATATATTAACGTTAATCTGGCATTGAGTAAGCTGTTACTGGAGTTAACACAAAAACAGCGATCGCTCAAGGCAGAAAGGTTATTACAAGGAATTATTCGTAATACTAATAACGAGATAATTTTCTTGGAACATTTAGAGATTTTGTTTGATACTTCTCTTCAACTTGAGCCTTTGCGGTGTCTTCAGAAATTAGCACGTAACTGCACCATAGTCGCAGTGTGGAGCGGTAATATTGAGAACAATCATCTAATTTATGCCGAACGAGAGCATCCAGAATATAAAAGTTATCCTGTAGATGGTTTTTTGGTGCTTAATTTGGAATAACCTCATCACATATTTGCTTTGCTGTTTAAACAACCTGAGAGTTAACCTTATTTATAAATTGTAGTTATTTCTGATTATTAGGATAGCTATATCTCCGCAAAAATACAGCCAACTTGAGTGCTTTTACGGAAATATTATAAAGAATGTTGCTTTTGTTGGGAAATAGGGAATATTGAAATTAGATATTCTTGTTTAAATTTTAATTTAATGCTTTATGTCACAGCAAAATATTTTAGAGCTAGCGAAGCAGGATGATGCTCAAGCGATCGCATCTTTAATAAATCGACAATTACAGCCTAAAGGAATCACAGCTAATGGATAAAGGGAGCTAGGGTAGGAAGCAGTGCCCGTGCCAACGTCCGTGATATGTTCAATGCTGTTGCTTCTAGTTGTTTGAATAGTCATTTTACAGATATAGCACCAGAATATCCGACTTTTAATGTCTTAATTACCAATGCGAACAGAACTCAAGCTGTACAGGATGCGTTGCGTTTTCTTCGAGGTAGCAACAAAACACAGCAAGCGATCGCAGTGGTTGATGGTTTGGAATTATTGGATGGCGATCGCTTAGATATTCACCGTTCCAAATATGCTAATTATATTCTGTCTCTGTTGCAGCAAAAAGGCTCAGGTCAAGTTCTCAACCGGGGAGAAATCATTCAGGATGTGTTGGGTGTGGAATATATGGCTCCCAATCAATATAGACTAGAACCTGAGTGGGTAGCGGTTTTAGCTGCAAGTTTGGTTTATAACGGGGATGTGGTTTTAGCGGTTCCGGGAAAGAAATTTGATGCTAACAATTTGGATGTTTTGGTAAGTACCCCGGTTGAGGAATTAATTAACTTTAAGCACGTTGAACAGCCAAAGGATTGGAATTTACCTGCACTTAGGGCATTATTTGAATTATTGGGACTAACACCAGGAATGGCTCAATTAGTGACGCAGGGTAAAGATGAACCTGTGCAGGAATTACAAAAAGCTGTAAATACCACTGTTAATAATTTGGTACTAGCTAGGCAAAATCTACAAAGTTTAACTTTTTGGGTTGACATCCTCCCCACCCTACTACGCACGTGGGTGGGGATTCCAAAGATTGCTCTTTGGGTTTCCTCTTTCCACGACCCGACTTACTTGGAGGGGTTTCCCCACCCAAACAGAGGTCGATGTCTCCA
>JAESGE010000259.1_pt1 | contig 16402 bp, 17 predicted proteins | sample 9269601 | NCBI WGS metagenome assembly JAESGE01 (sample SAMN14515569, study PRJNA621662) | algae metagenome | isolation source: Tolypothrix brevis GSE-NOS-MK-07-07A and co-occurring heterotrophs from wet... | place: USA: Grand Staircase Escalante National Monument, Utah | collected 2006-04-16
AGTCTTTTCCCAATCTGAGTCGGGAATTTCAATCCCGTAAACGAGGCAGTTTTTATCCATGCCTCTTAATTTACCATCTCATGTACCTATTTTTCACTGTAGCGAAATAAAACCTGTGAACGGTTACAGAGATTTCTTGGCGCGATGCTTTTGGCGCTCCTCATAGGTATGCCTTACATCCATCAATGTTAACTGAGGATGGACATATTTGAATTATCCGACTTAAATCATTTAACTACAGACGATTTATTTATGCTAGCGCTAGCTATTCCTTTACAGCTTGAATCAAAAATCACTTTAACCAAACACTTTAAGTAATCACTTAAAGTCATCTTAGAAAACAGAGATTTATATCAATTAAAAAAAAAGGATTGTCAGCAATGGAAAAAGCACATAGAGCAACAATCAAGCTAGCTGGTATTGAGTTAGAGGTTTTTATGAAACCATCGGGTGAGTATGTAATGAGTCAGTCACAAGTAGCCGAGGCAGTTGATAGGGATGAAAAAATTATTCGGCGGACACTTTTGAAGGAAAATTGGCTAGAAAGCTTACCAGACAAGGCTGGAATAGTCGGACACCTAGAAGTGGTTAAATTACAAACAGGACAAGTTGGTAATCCAAGTATTAATGTAGTCCCCCTTGGAATAGCATCTAAATTCTGGCTAGCACAATCTGCCAAAGGCAATATTAAGGCTATGGCTCTAGCCGACGCTTGTATGCAAGAATCCCTACAGCGCCGTGCTGATGATGCCTTTGCTTTGGATCGCGCGGAAGATGAATATGAGCAAATTACCAAAACCATTGTTCGCGATTGGTGGATACACCGTGAAAACTTACGCCATGCTCACTATGGTTTTCAGAAAGCTTGTATGGCTTGCGGATTCAATGGCGCACAAGCGCACAATATGCTCACTCAGGCGATTACCGGATGTACAGCCAAAGAACATAGGTTATTAGAATTGATAGGCGATAACGGTGAAGTGGGATTAGACCACTTAGCATCATCCCCAGTACTACGCCGTATTCAGTACGCAAAGATGATGTTTGCTGGCAGAACTAAAGGAACCCTTGATGAACGCATAAAAAAAGCGGTCACCTTAACCTACCGCGCGGGTTATTAATTCACTTACCAAAACACTACTAATGAGTAACCTTACCCCAGTTGAAGTGGACGGACAAATAATAGCCTATTATTTTGAGTGTCCGGGATGCGGACTAGCACACGCTCCTTACATCAAGCCTTATCAAAATCCAGTGGGTGCTAGTTGGTACTTTAATGGCGATATTGAGAAACCAACTTTCTCACCAAGCATCATAAGTAAAGTAGAATACACCGAGGGGAAAGTCTCAATCTGCCATCTTTGTATAACTAGTGGAAAAATTCATTTTTTAGAAGATTCTACACACTTATTAGCAGGAAAAGTGGTAGACTTATGACAAGCATCCCTGTAGTGTGGTATTCTGATGTCCGTGAATCGGATATCAAAGTTGATTCTCCTGAATGGTTTACCTGGCTAGAATCAGTTCCCAGTTTTAGTTATCAATCAGCGGATGGTAAGTTTACAGCGCGTAGACAGGGTAATTATTGGAACGCTTACCGTAAAACAAATAATATTTTACGCCAAGAATATCTAGCAACAACTGCAAATTTAACGCTTGATAAACTACAAGACGTAGCACGGCTACTTAATTTGAGTGACTTAAGCTATTGGAGTATTCGGAGGGAGAAAAATAAAGAGAGAGAGAGAAATTCTATAACCGTTAGCAATAAAGCTAAAAGTTATACAGAAGTTTCTACAACCGATAATGCCATAGCGAGCGCGACCGTACAAGCCAATAACGAATTTAAGCAGAAAATTGAAATTCTTGGTAACACAATAAAAGTTTGGGAAGTCAGAGTACGCGATTCTTGTGATAGAAGCGGCGGTGGATTACCATCTGAGAGATATAAGTATGTAAATCAGATGGTACAAGAGCTAGAGGAGTGCTTGTCTGATAGCGTTGAAAATTCTACTTAAAGTGATTACTTAAAGTAATCCGAAAATAGTACTCCTATGGGCAATTTTGCTTGTAGGGGTATTTTGATTTTAATAGGGGTTAATTTGAAAAAGTAGGTTGATAAAAATAAAAAATGCGAGTAAAAATCGTGTTTTGAGTTAGGGCACACCCACTATGGTACAAAAGTACTATTATGTTAATCACTTAAAGTGATTACTTTAAGTAAAATAAACAAGACGACTAAATGAGCATCTGTTGAGCATTAACCCGTACATCAAGTGAATGGTTAATAACTTGATTAAAATGGTCAAACAAGGACAATTGAGCATCTAATGAGCATTATTTAGAAGATAATGGATAAAAGTGTTGATATTATGTACTTATGATTAAACCAGACTGGTTGCGAGTAAAAGCCCCTCAATGGGAGCGCGTCGGTAACGTTAAAGAGATTTTGCGGGATTTAGCCCTGAATACGGTTTGCGAAGAAGCATCCTGTCCAAATATTGGTGAGTGCTTCAATGCTGGTACTGCCACGTTTCTGATTATGGGACCTGCTTGTACACGCGCTTGTCCTTACTGTGATATCGATTTTGAGAAAAAGCCTCAACCCCCAGACCCCACCGAACCCACACGACTAGCAGAAGCTGTTAAACGCATGAAATTAAATCATGTGGTCATCACTTCTGTAAACCGGGATGATTTAGCTGATGGTGGTGCAACGCAATTTGTTCGTTGTATTGAAGGAATTCGCAACCTTTCACCTCACACTACAATTGAGGTGCTAATTCCTGACTTGTGTGCTAATTGGGATGCTTTGGCGGTGATTTTGCAAAGTGCGCCAGAAGTTCTCAACCATAATACAGAAACCGTTCCGCATTTATATCGTCGAGTGCGTCCCCAAGGTAATTATGACAGAACGTTGGAATTAATCAGGCGATCGCGTCAACTTGCACCCCAAATATACACCAAATCCGGTATCATGGTTGGACTCGGTGAAACCGACGAGGAAATCCGCGCCTGTATGCAAGATTTGCGAGATGTAGATTGCGATATCTTGACAATTGGACAATATCTCCAACCCAGTCAAAAACATCTGAAAGTCGATAACTTCATTCATCCAGAACAATTCGCCGCTTGGAAAGCTTTTGGCGAAGAAATCGGATTTTTACAAGTTGTTTCCTCACCCTTGACAAGAAGCTCATATCATGCTGAACAAGTCAAAGAACTGATGCAGCGATACCCAAAGGTGAGCAGTGCCGATTGATGAGCTTTTTTGGGTTTTGGGCGATGGCGATGGTCCCACAACTACTCCTAGAAACTCGGTTTGTTGAAGAAACCGAGTTTCTGAAGACTTAAGCCGCACAAAAAATAGGGGCAGGCTTCAAGCCTACCCCTACTTCTGGTATAATCCGCCCAACTGCGGCGGCGATGAGTCTTAAGTTATCAACCAAATCCACCATGTCTTCTAAAGAGAGCGCTTGACGGGCATCAGAAACGGATTTTTTCGGTTCTGGGTGACATTCGATAATTAACCCATCTGCGCCACAAGCTACCGCAGCCTTCGCCATAGCTGCTACTAATTCCCGTTTCCCGACGGCGTGGGAAGGATCGACAATTACGGGTAAGTGAGTAATTTGCTTGAGAGCAGCTACAGCCGCTAAATCCAACACATTGCGGGTGTAATCATCAAAGCTGCGAATACCTCTTTCGCACATTACCACATTTGGGTTGCCGTGACTTAAAATATATTCGGCTGCCATGACGAATTCTTCAATTGTTGCAGCTAAACCACGTTTGAGTAATATTGGTTTACCCGCTTGTCCTAAAGCTTTCAGCAAGTCGAAGTTTTGCATATTGCGGCTACCAACTTGCAGCATATCAGCATTTTGGGCGATCGCTTCAATTTGGGAAATAGACATAACTTCAGTGACAACAGGGATATTATAATGCGATCGCACTCTTGCTAAAATTTTCAGTCCCTCTTCTCCCATTCCCTGGAAAGCGTAGGGTGACGTTCGCGGCTTGTAAACACCGCCACGCAAAGCTTGTACTGGCGCAGTAGATAGCTTTTCGGCGACTGTTTCCATTTGCTCTAAGCTTTCCACTGTACAAGGTCCACCAATAATCACCAGTTCTTTGCCGCCAAAAGCAACTTTTTCGGAAACTTTGACGATTGTTTGATGGTGAGGATGAGATTGTGAAGCAAGTTTGGCATTAATCACGGTTAAATTCTCCTTACAATAAAAAAGCCCAGAACTTTTAAGTTCCGGGCGCGTTCGATACATCAGCATGACGCTTCACCCGGAGCTTGTCCAGCACCAAAAGTAAAAGCCATAAAACCAGCTACCGAAATGAGTCATCACGCTAAAAATCTCCTAAAAAAACAAAAACCGCAGAGTTCGCTCTGCGGTTCACCGGGCTGTTTCCATTGGGAAACTTGACTCACCCCCGGTGAACCACCTTAAACCAAAAATAAAAGTAGGAATTACTGTTTAACATTTGCGCGGTGCAATGAATAGTGAAATTTGATGTACAACATTAACAAGGAGCCTAACACAACATTTCTAACCTTGTCAAGGCTCCCATCAGAGCAAAAAAGAGTTAGAAGTTAGGAAGCAAGAGTTATGAATTAGGAGTTATAGATTATAAATTATGATTGCGACTCCCGTACAGACGTTCCGGCGGAACGTCTCTACCAGTACAGACGTTCCGCCGGAACGTCTCTACCCCACTCCCACCTTAAGTTTGATTATGCCTAGTTCCAAAATATTAGCGGTGCCTTTAAATTATGAAGGAATTTACCCCTGTCCAGTCTGTCGTGTTGGCAAGATTCGCGATATGCATTTAATGGAGGCTATGTCTTGTGACTTTTGTCATGAGATTTTTACCGTCAATCTAGAACAACAGCAACTAAAGATGCCTTCTCGTCAACCACCGCTAATTTGGCGTTGGAATGGCTTTAATTGGACAGAAACTCAGTTGGAAGGTGTGGAATTGGGTTGGGGTTATGCCCTCGGAGCGGCTGCTTTTGTGCTTTTTCCGACCATTATCATCGGCATAGTCGCTTACAATTTTCCTTTAGATCCACATGCTCCCATAACTTGGTTGCCTTCTATTTGGACTTGCTTAACCTTTTTGGTACATTTATCAATTATTGTTTGGCTGTTGATTGAGATTTATCAGATTCCTTTTCGTGCGTATTGGAGAGGTATCGTCCGATGGAGAATAGTCCGAGCGACAGTTAGCGGGAGCAACTTCCAAGGAAATGGGGAATAGAAAATGGCAAATAACCCTCTGTCTGTACAATCACGAGTATTATTTTTTGTGCCTCAAAGAAAATTATGTCACTGCGTCAGGTAGCATACAAGTATAAGGTAGTTGACCAAAAAACTACTGCCGAACAGGATGAGATAATAAGAAGCGTCAAGTTCCTAAAAATCTTACGGATGGCGGTAAAAAATGGCGGAATATAGCCTCTATCTACCCAAGAAAACACAAACTCGCGCTCAAATTAAGCAGATAAAAGGTTGCATCACTTCACTATTAACTTGATTTTCCACCAAAACGTCTTATGAGCGAGCTGGAGCGGTACTATAGAGTCTTGGAATTAGAACCCGGAGCAACACTGGAGGAAGTTAACCAAGCTTACAAAGATTTGGTTTTTGTGTGGCATCCCGATCGCATTCCCTTAGATAATCTCCGCTTGCAACAAAAAGCACAAGATAAGCTGAAGGCAATTAATGAAGCTCGTGATAAATTGCGCTCTTTCAAAGCAAAGTATCAAGTTTCACAGACTTCATCACCGACTCAACCAAAAAAGTCTTCCGAAACCCAGCAACCACCAAAGAAAAGCTCAGATTTGAGTGGCAAAGACTACAGTCGGGCAAATTTGAGCAACAAAGATTTATCTGGCAGAAATTTGAGTTACTCTAACTTAAATGGTGCTAATCTCAGTGATACTTTTATGCACAAAGTTAATCTTAGAGGTGCCGATTTGTCGGAAGCAAATTTGTTTAGGGCAAATTTACTTTTAGCCGATCTTCGAGAAGCTAACTTGCGGAATGCGAACTTGATTGGAGCTGATCTCAGTGGAGCAGATTTGCGGGGTGCCGATTTTACAGGAGCAAGAATTCGCTCTGGCGATCGCTTGCTTGTAAAGCTAATTGGTGCTAATTTGAGTGGTGCAATTATGCCTGATGGCACAATTCATGCATAATCAATGTCAATTAGCTAAAGTGTGTTTTCAGGCGAGTATTATCTATCTTTCATGACCAGCAATATGGGAAACTTGGCAATATTCCCTAAAAATCAGATTTAACATGAGTAGCACAATTTATAATATTACAGTCAAAACCATCAAGGGCGAGGATAAGCATTTAAACGAGTACGCTGGTAAGGTACTCCTGATTGTGAATGTCGCTTCTGTGTGCGGTTATACCCCCCAATATGAGGGACTGGAAAAGTTGAACCAGATGTATCGAGATGCAGGGTTACGTATCCTCGCTTTCCCCTGTAATGATTTTGGTGAGCAGGAACCAGGAAGCAATGAAGAAATTCTCCAATTCTGTACAAGCAACTATGGCGTTACTTTTGAGTTATTTGATAAAGTTCATGCTAAAGGTGCCCAGCAGCACCCACTTTATGCACGACTCACTAATGCTGTGGAGCCAACCGGACCGATTTCTTGGAACTTTGAAAAATTTTTAGTCAACAAGCAAGGTGAGGTAATAGCTCGATTTAAAAGTAGTGTCAAGCCATATTCACCAGATTTAATTGCCACACTAGAAGGAGAATTAGCAAAATAGTAATTTGATGGTGGATGGTGGATGGTGGGAAAGAATAAGCAACAACCAATGAATTAGTAGCAATTGCATTCAGGGTTCAGCTAAAAAGCCTTATTCTGCTACTCGGCTCTTTATACAAACAAAGGTATATTTTAAACCGCTACGCCACAAGTGTGAGATTTATGAAATTTAGTGTCGTCATCACCACCTATAATCGTTTAGACTTGTTGCGACGAGCGATAGATTCTGCTATTAATCAAACGACAGAGTGTGAAGTCGTTGTTGTTGATGATTGTTCATGGGATGACACCGAAGCTTATGTCAAAAGCTTGGGAAATCAAGTTGTTTATCATCGTCACGAAGTTAACAAAGGTCATGCAGCATCGGTAAATACGGGAGTTGCCAATGCTAGTGGTGACTGGATTAAGTTTTTGGATGATGACGACTACTTAGCAGCGAATTGTTTGGAAGAGATGACGAAAGCGATCGCTAAACACGCCCAATTAAATGATGTATACTCAGAAAATAATTCTCAAGCTGTCATCTGCTCTTGTATAGCTGCCCAAGTCCATAACAATGGGGAGCATCTTAGTCGCACACCTAATCTAGGTTCTGGATCAGCTTTTTATGTTCCCCAAGCTGATATTCATTACGGTATGCTTTTAGAGCTTTTGCCCTTTGGCACCCCCGTGCAAGTAGCTTGTCGTCGTGACGTTTTTTTGAAAGTTGGTGCTTGGGACTCAAAACTTGATGCTAACTGCGATGACATTGATTGCTGGATTCGCATTGCTCAGTTTGGTGATGCTATTTTCCTCAATCAGTGCCTAGCTTACCGTACCATCTGGGCAGGTGCTTATAATCATAAGTTTTCTCTGCAAAAGCGACTCGATACAAATATTTTGATGAAAGAGAAAATTTACGCTTTTGTGAATGAAAAACATCGCTCTAATATCCCTGCGCTTGCGGATATTAAGAATTATTTGAAGCTACATTGGGCAATAGTTGCACTCAAGCAAAGAAAGATTAACAGCGTTGTGCAAATGCTTGATTTATGTGTACTTTCTCCTGTGGCTTGGCAGCTTTTACTAAATGCTATCTTCTCACGCGGCAGCAATCAAAAAAATGCTCATATTCAGAAGTTTATATTAATTAATTAATAGATTGATTGGGCATTGGAATTCGCAAACAACTAGACAAATTGATAATGCGACTGTTGATTCAGATTTATTTAATCGCTCTAAAGAAACAAGCAGATGATCACCTCAATCGCACTCCTCAATTATCCCACAGCATCAGATTTTGAAACGGGTGGTGATTTTTCCAGCGGTAGGTATTAAAATCTCGGAAATCTATCGATAAAATTCTTCCATGTCCTAAGTTTTCTGCCAAAACCACTAGTGAAGCATCGGCAAGATCCATTGGCAAATCCGCATACTTTTCCATCAGTTCACAAATACGTCTGCCATGATGTGGTTGCAAATCAAAAACTGTAAATCCCCCTATAAAGAAGTTATTAATGAAACTTACTTGTGCGTGGTTGCCCATCGTTTTTAATAATAAATAACAAGTTTCTGTAACGACGGAACAAGTTGTAATCAGAGGTTCGTTGACATTTGCAAGTACTGTTACTGCTTTTTGGTGATAGGAGTCATTTCGATTTGCTAAGGCTAACCAAAAGCCCGTATCAACTGTGACCATACTTATCTTTCAAATTATCCGTCAAAATTGATTTGTAGTTTGTAGATAAATTAGCATCTGCCTGACCACAACCAATAAAACCAGTTTGTGTCAGGAAATCAAGTGGTTTGTGCTGCTGAAGCTGCTTGTAGTACAAATCAATAGCAGTTTTAATTACATCCGTTACTTCTTGATCGGTCTGCTGTTGAATGTAAGTTAGTTTGTGAGTATACTCTTCATCTAATCGCGCATTAATTCGCATAACTATTCGATTTTGTCATAAGCTTATATGACAATTTTAACATGTCCGCACCTTGCATGTGAGTTTAAAGTGATGGGTTAGGCGATCGCTCTCTGAGTGCCTACCTGAATAAAAAATGCGCGATCGCTTTTCTGGGGGCGAAAAAGCTTGACAAACGCCCCCATCATGTATTTTTTTAGAACCCAAACAAAGCCCTGAAAGTACCTATCAAACCAGCGAAAGGATTGATCACAGTCCCAATAGTATCACCAGCCTTGGCTGCACCAGAACGGTAGACTACCACAACATCATTATTGCGGAGTATCGGATTAGTTTCCGGATTAATTCCAGCAGCGAAATTGACTTTGACTTTACGTTTACTAACAGAACCATCAGGATTGAGACGAACCAAATCTACAGCAGAACTGCTAGCTCTAGCATCATTGAATCCACCCGCAGCAAGTAGCGCTTGATTCAAGGAGCTATTAGGCTTAATATCTACAGGTCCTGGTCTTTTAACTTCGCCTACTACCCCAACTTGAATAGTAGCCGCAGACAAAGTAGTATTAGCTAAGGTAATTGCATCTGCTGCGTTAATTTCTGTTGCAGTTGGGAAGAAAATCGTATCTCCGTCTTGGAGAATTGTGTCTTGATTGACATCACCACTTTGCAATAGTTGCCAAAGATTGATATCTATAATTTGTTCCCCACCGGCTCTTGTCTGTCGGCGGATTTTGACGTTGCGAATGTCAGCTTGTGGTGTAATTCCCCCAGCTAACTGAAGTGCGCGGGTCACAGTTGGCTGACCGCTAATAGCAGTACCAGCTGCTGCTGCGGCTGTATTTCCCCCAGCTGTCTCACCTTGGGTAACAAGATATGATCCCGGACGATTCACTTCACCAACCACTGCCACCGTGCGGGGTCTGGTGGGATCAGCGGCAAAGTTAGCGGCAGATAAATTGCGTGCATCTGCTAAGTCGAGTCTGGCTGCTGTTGGCACAACAATTGTATCTCCATCCCGCAAGGTGATATCTTGTGATATCCTGCCTGTTCGGATGAGTTCTTTCAAATTAATTGAAACTACTTGCTCTCCACCGGTGCGTCCTGGCTTGCGCCGTAATTGCACTTGAGTTATATCCGCATTACTGAGTACCCCCTGTGCTATTGTAATTGCGGCTAATACGGTTGGATATTGCACGCCAGGATCGTTACCTGCGCCTCCTTGCAAGCTGAGAGAGTAGGCGCCCGGACGTGACACTTCTCCGGCAACTACAACGTTAATCGGACGCGGTGATAAAAGATTGACTGAGATTAGGGGACGTTTGAGATAGCGAGAATATCTTTTGCCGATGTCGTCAGCTGCCTCTTCAGTTGTTAGCCCTTCAACGGGGACGCTGCCTATCAAAGGTAGGTTAATCGCACCACCAGGAGGTATTTGGTACTCGCCTGTATATTCTGGGACTTCAAACACGTTAACCCGGATGCGATCGCCTCCTCCCAAGGTGTAATTTATATTAAGTTTTGTGGTAGCTGCTCTGGGTTGTTTTTGGGCTTGGCTAGCAGGGGGCAAAGCCATAGTGACAGCCATTAACAGCGCTACACTGGTAACTGACTGGGTGAGGAATTTAAACATACCTGTATTAAGCATACTTAGTTGATACTACCATGAATAAAGTGCTGTCTTAACATTCTTATCTTGACCATACGTAAGTATTCAAGTTCCCCAACATTCTTATTTTCATAAAAAAGCTGCACGTTTCCGGAGGCAAATTGTTAATTGGATTTGAATTTTTGGTAAAGTTAACTTAAAGTTTTACTCATCAAATCTTAGAGAAGTAATAAATCCAATTTAAGCAATCATCAAATTTAATTTTATTGATTATATACTAAGATGACGTAGCCTAGATAACGAAAGCTTCAAAATTTGATGGCTGCTTCATAAAAGTGAGCAGGAAAAGATTATATGTAAAAAATATTTTGATTAAATATCAATTTGGTATAAAAATACTGGTGCAGCACAGCGAAAATAAAACCTTGTATTTCAAGCTTTTTGAATGAGAAAGTCAAGGAGTTTATCAAACCAGAAACGTCTTGAGAAAGAAGTGGTATAACTTAACCGAATGATTTTATTTTGTAACTTGTTGCATAAAAAACTCTTCTAAAGAAGGACGAGACAAATTCATGGCAATAATTTGCCCACCCATCAAGCGGAGACTAGCCAGAAAATCATAGTAATCTTCTTGTAGTTCACCTTGCCAAGTTCCATCGGGTTCAAATTCTAAACTGGGTATCCATTTTTTGAGAACTTCTGAGTCACCACCTTGACCTTTGATATGATATGTGTTTGTAGTTCCTAATAATTCATTGAGGGAACCAGAGCAAATTAATTGACCTTGAGAGAGAATAGCAACGCGATCGCATATAATCTCTACTTCACTGAGAATATGACTATTGAGAAAAATTGTCTTGCCGGCAGCTTTTAACGACAGGATAATTTCTCGCATTTGATAGCGTCCCACCGGATCTAGTCCAGACATTGGTTCATCTAAAAATACCAATTCGGGATCGTTAATTAATGCCTGTGCCATACTCACACGCTGTAGCATTCCTTTAGAATAGCGACGAAGAGGTTTTTTCCGAGCATCTACCAAAGATAAACCCACTAATTTTAACAGTTCTGGGATGCGTTGGCGTTGCACGCTTTGAGGAATTTGGAATAGTCCGGCTGCTAGCTGCAAAAATTCCCAGCCAGTGAGATAATCATACAAATAGGCATTTTCAGGTAAATAGCCAATACGTTCTTTGATAGTGCGATCGCCTAGTGGTCTACCCAATAATAATCCCCGTCCACTCGTGGCACGGATAACTCCCAGCAACAACTTTAAAAGCGTAGTTTTACCAGCACCATTTGGTCCTAACAAGCCAAAGGTCTCTCCCTTGTAAACTTTTAAAGAACAGCTTTTGAGCGATACGACTTTTTGATTCATCCAAAAGCCAGTACGATAGACTTTTCTTAACTCGGAAGTTAACACTACTGGTGGATAGCCTGTAGTATTTAATTGAGAATCAGGCGCATCTGCAATAGACTTCATTTCATTTATATTGTGTTCGTAGCTACAGCAAAGATATTATATTTATAAAGTTTAGCGTAGCCTCATTTTATTAAAAAACCTCGTAAAGACGTTCCGGACGGAACGTCTTTACAATTGTGTGGAATGTCGAAAAATCGTGAGATAAGGGGTGATACCCCTGAATCGCAATAGCTGTATCCTTTAAGGCTGGGGTTGGCTTACAAAACGCCTTTAGAACTAGGAATCATTCCAGCCCGACGGGTATCCATTTCTACCGCCATCCGCATTGCCCTCGCAAACGCCTTAAATGTCGCTTCAATAATGTGATGGGAATTAATGCCATCAATTTGGCGAATGTGTAACGTCATTTGGCTATGATTTACCACCGCTACAAAAAATTCTCGCACTAGTTGGGTGTCGTAAGTTCCCACCCGTTGAGTAGGAATTTCTAAACCATAGCTGATATGGGGACGACCGGAAAAATCCAGCGCAACTTGAATTAAAGCTTCATCTAAAGGTGCGAGGAAATTACCAAAGCGGACAATGCCTTTTCTATCGCCTAATGCTTGGCTGAATGCTTGCCCTAAAGTAATACCCACATCTTCATTAGTGTGGTGGTCATCAATTTCTAAGTCTCCCTTAGCTTGGACATCCAAGTCAATCAATCCGTGGGAGGCTATTTGATGCAACATGTGATCCAAAAAAGGAATGCCAGTTGCGGCGTTACAAATACCTGTACCATCTAGATTAATGGTGACTTGGACATCGGTTTCACCCGTAGTGCGACTAACCGAAGCAATTCGAGAAGCTTTATTTGACTGGTCGTGGTCTGAGGAAAGAAGTAAGCGATCGCTTATTTGCATAAAGATTATAAATTATAAATTATAAATTAGGGATTAGGAAGAGACATAAATGCTATTTCTTTCCCAGTCCCCAATCCCTAGTAGACCTTAATCGTCGATCACCGGATAGAGGTTTTCAAGTTTTGCGAAGACGTTTTCAATGATTAATGGCAAAATTTATCCGGCAATCGTCAAGGATGCTCTACTAGTCCCCATTAGACATCTCCAGAAACTAATTATGTGTTGCTCGAAACCCTTGATTAGACGTAGCATTGCTACGTCTCTACATCTTTTCCGGAGTTGTCACTACATCCCCATGATTTCATATCCTGCATCTACATACAGGACTTGTCCAGTAATTCCGCTGGCTAAATCGCTACATAAAAAAGCGGCTGCATTGCCTACTTCTAGTTGAGTAACGGTGCGTCGTAAAGGTGCAACTTGCTCTACATGATGAATCATATCTAAAATGCCGCCCACCGCACTAGATGCTAAAGTCCGAATTGGACCGGCGGAAATGGCATTGACGCGAATATTTTGTGGACCTAGTTCAGATGCAAGGTAACGCACGCTCATTTCTAATCCGGCTTTGGCGATTCCCATAACGTTGTAGTTAGGAACCACCTTAACGCCACCTAAATATGTGAGCGTAACAATGCTACCACCTTCTGTCATTAAAGGTTTAGCTGCGCCTGCTAGTTGGATTAATGAGTAGGTGCTAACTTCTAAAGCTTTATTGAAACCTGGACGAGAGGTTTGACTAAAATTTCCAGTCAAATCTTCTTTGTTTGCAAAAGCAAGACAGTGGATCAAAATATCTAATTTGCCCCACTTTTCGGTAATCGTATTAAAAGTAGATTGAATTTGTTCATCATTTTCCACGTTACACGGAAGAAACAAACTAGGACTGAGGGGTTCCACCAATTCCGCGACTTTTTTTTCCATTTTACCTCGGTCATCTGGAAGGTAAGTAATGCCAAGATTTGCACCGCAAGAGTGTAGTTGTTGGGCTATTCCCCAAGCGATGGAGCGGTTATTGGCAATACCTGTGACTAGAGCGTTTTTCCCGGTGAGATTTAACATAAAAATTTTTCACGTACACGATCACAGATTGAGCATACTAGAATCTGAGCCTCCTTTGCCCTTGAGTTTTCAGCAGTATTTTGTCTAAGGTTCCTTGGAAAACGAATAGATTCTTGCTTCTTCCTTAAGATATTTTCAAGAAAGCGTGAATTTTTTGATAAAAAACCTGTTGAGTGGAAGTTTGGATCGTACCTATTAAGAACTAGTAGCTGGAACTATCAAAAATTATGTATCATTGTAAACAAAGAGCAATGAATATATGACCATAAGTATAGTAAAGTACAAAAAGGTTAACGGTGTATTATTGATTTTTCGGGTGTATTCTTAGGAAATCAGTTTTAATTTTTCCGGCATTGGGTAGGGGAAGGTAGATGATCGTGGCACAAGATAAAGCCCTAGCAAATGTTTTTCGTCAAATGGCAACCGGAGCGTTTCCACCGGTTGTGGAAACGTTTGAACGCAATAAAACGATCTTTTTTCCTGGAGATCCTGCCGAAAGAGTTTATTTTCTTTTGAAGGGTGCTGTAAAGCTTTCCAGGGTTTATGAGGCAGGAGAAGAAATAACAGTAGCACTGCTAAGGGAAAATAGCGTTTTTGGTGTATTGTCATTACTAACGGGAAATAAATCAGATCGGTTTTACCATGCCGTTGCTTTTACACCCGTGGACTTGCTTTCAGCACCAATTGAACAGGTTGAGCAATCGCTCAAAGAAAATCCCGAATTGTCAATGTTAATGTTGCGGGGTCTATCTTCGCGGATTTTACAGACAGAGATGATGATTGAAACTCTTGCTCACCGAGACATGGGTTCGAGGTTGGTGAGTTTTCTGTTGATTCTGTGTCGAGATTTTGGCATTCCTTGTGCGGATGGAATTACAATTGATCTGAAGCTATCTCATCAAGCGATCGCTGAGGCAATTGGTTCGACTCGCGTCACCGTCACCCGTTTACTGGGGGATTTGCGCGAAAAGAAGATGATTTCCATTCACAAAAAAAAGATTACTGTTCACAAACCTGTTAGTTTAAGTAGGCAATTTACTTAGCATACAATTGACGCTTACACAATAGCGCTCGTTCATTTTTTAGAAATAATACCTACTAGCGATGGTAAATCTAAAAAAGGAATTGTTATTGCCAACTTCAAATTCACCGCAGAGAATGACTCAAAGTAGTAGGCTGTATCTGGAAGGAATCGGTACCTGAAGATGACCACCGGGTACATCCTCATAGCGGCAATTTTAATTATAGGGGGCGTGATAGCCACCGTGGGCGATCGCATTGGCACACGGGTGGGGAAAGCACGCCTCTCTCTATTCAAATTGCGTCCCAAAAACACCGCAGTTGTGATCACGATTTTCACCGGTGGTTTAATTTCGGCATCAACTTTAGGCATTTTATTCGCTGCTGACGAAGGATTGCGTAAAGGAGTCTTTGAGCTAGAAAATATTCAAAGAGACTTGAGGCACAAGCGTGACCAGCTAAAAACCGCAGAAGCGCAAAAAAGTCAAGTAGTAGTTGAACTAGACAAGGCAAAAAAAGAACAAACCCAAGCTCAAGAACAATTGCAGCAGACTAATCAATCTTTGAAAGAGGCAAATGCCAAACAACAGGTTACACAAGCTCAATTAAACCGTACTACTGCTCAACAGGCTCAAACTCAAGCGAACCTGCAACGCACTCAAAACCAACTAAGTCAAGTTGTTAGTCGGTATCAAGAAGCGATAAATCAACTCGAAAGCGTTTCCCAGCAACAGAAAGAACTAGTGGCTGGAATTCAACGCTTGAGGGCAGAACGCCAACGATTATTTGATGAAGCCAAAAAAGCGATCGCAGAGGCTCAAACAGCAATTAAAAAACGCGATCGCGAGCTTGCTAATCGTCAAGAAACCATTGAACAGCGCGATCGAAAAATTTCTCGACTAGATCGACTCATTAGAGAGCGGAATTTAGAAATTGCTTCGCGAGAGCAAGTCATTACCCAAAGAGAATCTAGGCTCAAAGAACTAGAAACACAACAAGACTATCTAGAACAGGAAGTCGCAAGGCTAGAAAAATATTATCAGTCTTTTCGCTACCTGCGTTTAGGTAAAGTTGCCCTAGTTCGGGGTCAAGTTATTGCTGCTGGGGTAATTCGCGCTCCGGAACCTGTCGTTGCCCGTCAAGCTGTGATTCAACTTTTACAAGAAGCTAACCGTAATGCCAACATAGAATTAGCGGAACCAAATACAAATCCTGTCAAGAATGTGCAAATATTACGTGTTACCCAAGAGAGGGTTGAGCAACTCAGTAAGCAGATTAGTGATGGACGAGAATACGCAGTGCGAATTTTCTCTGCGGGTAATTATGTCAGAGGTGAAAAGCAGATAGAATTTTTTGCCGATGCAGCGCGAAATCAAGTTGTTTTTACTGCGGGGGAAGTCGTGGCTACAACTACTGCCGATCCGAAAACCATGACATCCTATCAGTTGCAGCAACGGCTACAACTGTTGATTTCTGCTTCTCAATTTCGCGCTCGCAATGCCGGAATTGTGGAGGATATTCAAGTAGAGGGTCCCGTCCTTCGCTTTATTGCTCAATTAAGGCAGTACAATCAACCTGTAGATATTAAAGCTGTTGCGGCAGAAGATATTTATACAGTCGGACCATTGAAAGTGAGATTACTTGTTATACAAAACGGACAAATTATTTTTAGCACCTAAAAATTTC
>JAESGE010000260.1_pt1 | contig 16190 bp, 16 predicted proteins | sample 9269601 | NCBI WGS metagenome assembly JAESGE01 (sample SAMN14515569, study PRJNA621662) | algae metagenome | isolation source: Tolypothrix brevis GSE-NOS-MK-07-07A and co-occurring heterotrophs from wet... | place: USA: Grand Staircase Escalante National Monument, Utah | collected 2006-04-16
AAGCGGAATGGAACCCGGGGTCCAGCGCAAGAGCCGCGTAGCGCAAAAGGATTTCGTGCCGCTTTCGCGGCTGGTCATGTGCTGGGTCCCGGATCGGGTTCCGCTTGCGCTGCACCCGTCCGGGAATCGCCCTCTTGGCAAAACCCGACCGTGCGACAAGACTGGTCGAATGGACCGCTACTGGGTTTATATGCTGGCGAGCCAGCAAAACGGCACGCTCTACATCGGCGTGACCAATGACATCGTGCGCCGGGTCAACGAGCATAAATCGAAGGCGTTCGCCGGTTTCACGGCTCGCTACAATGTCTGCATTCTGGTCTGGCATGAGGAGCATTCCTCGATCCTGGACGCACAGGCGCGGGAAAAGACCCTTAAGAAATGGCGGCGGGCGTGGAAACTCGCGCTGATCGAGCATATGAACCCCGGCTGGGCTGATCTGCACGAGCATCTGATGTGAGTGGCCGTGCGCCGTTTCGATCCCCGGGGCCATGCAGCGCAAGCGGAATGGAACCCGGGGTCCAGCGCAAGAGCCGCGCAGCGCAAAAGGATTTCGTGCCGCATTCGCGGCTGGTTATGTGCTGGGTCCCGGATCAGGTTCCGCTGTCGCCGCACCCGTCCGGGAATCGCAAACCGAAAAACGGCGGGGTTTCCCCCGCCGTTTTCTTGCGTGCCTTGGACCTTCTGTCTGCCGGCGCGCGGTGCGTCTCGTATTCGATCCCGTTCTGGGATCAGAAGAGGCGGAGGATGGCCTGGTCGGCCTGGCTCGAGAGCGAGAGCGCGGTGACCGAGAGCTGCTGGCGGGTCTGCAGGGTCGTCAGCGTTGCGCCCTCCTCGTTGATGTCGGCCAGCGTCAGCAGATCGGAGCCGTCATTGGCGTTCTTCACCGAGAACTTGGTGTAATCCTGACGGTTGGTCAGCAGGTTGGAGTTCGCGGCGAAGGCCGTGCGAATTCCGGTCAGCGTATCCTTGGCCACCCGGATTTTCGTCAGTGCGCGCGAGATTTCCCGGTCGCCCTGAAGGTTGCGGGCCGTATCGCCGATCTGCGAGGTGCCGCTGATCACGTCCTCGGAGAAGCCGAGGGATGCGGCATCCGTCCGGCGACCCTGGGTGACGATCGAGGTGGTTTCCTCCTCATTGAAGACCGTGCGCAGGAAGTCGCCCTGGAGCAGGTTGGTTCCGTTGAAGCCGGCATCCAGCGCGGTGTTGCGAATCTGCTTCAGCACTTCGCGGAAGGTAGCGGCCGCAGCCTGGCGGGTCGTCTGGGCGGTCGAGCCGCCGGTGATGTCGACGATCTGCAAGGTGGCGGAAGGCGACGTCACGCGAGGGGTTGCGCCGACGGCACCGCTGATCGAAAACACGTCGAGCGCCTGCGTCGTGGCACCGGCGGCCTGCGTTACCCGAATCTGGATGCCGTAGGTGTTGGTGGTCGAGGCATCGCCACCGCCGACCTGGTTCTCGATGACGAGGTTGCCTGCGTCGTTGAGATAGGCCTGGACGCGGGGCGCGCCGGCCGTCAGCGGGTTGAAGCCGGCCGCCGAAGTGGTGTTCAGCGCATCGATGACCTGCTGGACGGTCGAGGTGGCGCCAAGCGTGATGGCGATGGTGCCCGCCGAGACGGTCGCACCGGCGGCCGTATAGGTAATCAAGTCGACGTTGAAGGAATCGCCAGCCTGAAGGCGGTTGGCGGAGGTGCCGGCAGCCGCTTCCGCGAAGGTGGCGCTTGGATCGGCCGCTCCGGTAAACTGGTTGCGGAAGGAGAAGTTGGTGGTGATCTTGCCCTGCGTGCCGGCGGAGTTCAGCGAGGCACGCAACGTGCCTTCGGCCTGCTCCAGCGAGGTCTTGATGGATTCAAGCGCCTTGTCCGCCTGCTTCAAGACACCCAGGCCAAGGCCGATGCCGTCGAGGATCGTGGAAAGGCCGCGGGCTTTAGATGCGAAGGACTCGCCGAGGAAGAAGTTCAGCGCGCCGTCGAGGGGAGTGTTGACGCGTTTGCCAGTGGCGAGGCGCTGGTTGGTCTTGTCGATGTTCGCCTGGATGTCCTGGAGAGCGCCAAGCGAGTTCTTGATGCCTTGGGTGAGGGAGATGGAAGCCATATTACGCACCTTTCTAGGTTTGCCGGTCCTTCTGGGCCGGTCAGCCGTTCTGCTGATGCGAGAAAGCTGCGCGCTTAACTTTAATGACGCGTAAATATTCACACTGAATTTTCAGAAGCCATTAGTAATGATAAAGTTAACGCTACGTATATTAAATCAATATGCTATATAAAATAGATCTACTCGCGGTTGTAAACGAGCGGTTGTTTGGGGCATGACATGGTAAATACAACCTTGGGCTGCGGTCGCCGAAGCCGATAGGACGGCCAGCGGCGGGCGATACCTTTACCGCGCGTTCACCATAGCGTCGATTGCCGCTTAACCATGGCATTTCGGGAGGTCGCAAACGCAAGACGACCCGGCCTCGCGACAAGGCGAGCGGGCGTGAAATGGAAGCGCGCGGCGGCGATGGTCGGGTGTCAGGCCCTGGCCTGGCCTTCGTCAGGTTCGTCGTGGACGCGGCCTAGGATATTGGCGGTGGCGAGATAGGCCCGCAGTTTCAGGCTGACATCGGTCGGCGTCTGCTGGACGACTTCGCCGGTACGCTGGCGCACGGCCTGGAACAGCAGGACCCGCGTCTTCGGATCGACGGAGACACGCTTGTCGATGACCTGGCGCAGCGCATCGAGACGCTGCAGGGTCACGGCTGCGTCCTCGGTGACGCGAATGGTCGCCGGCTGAGCCTGCGAAACGGCTTTGACCGTCTGTTCCGGCGGCAGGTCGGGCGCGGCCGAGCTTTCGCCGATTTGAGCATACTGCTGATTCACAACACTGGATGTCGTGACAGCGGACGCCCTGTTGACGCCGCCGAGTTCCATGGCCCGGACTCCCTTGCGCTTCAACTGCCCATTGGCAGCGATGTGCCAATATGACTCGCAGGGATGAATCCGGCGTAAGGAAAATTGGTAAATTTTTAAGGGTTGGCGGGATTTTTCGCAGGCTTGCCGCGCTAGAGGCTGCGCGACACCACCAGCGGCCCGGAGCCCGGCTTGGCGAGTGGGGCGACCCGGTTGCGGTCGGGCCCATAGCCGGCGGCCTGCGCCGAGCGGCCGGCCTCGCGGGCGAGTTCCCGGACGATGGATTCGGAGATCGAGCGCGCGGTCGCCAGGACGGCCTGGTTGGTTTCCACAAGATCGAGAAAGGTGAGGTGCGAGGCCTTGAGACGCTGCACCCCCTCGGGCGCGAAGCGGGCCAGAGCCACGGCATTGGATTTGACGATTTCGAGGCCGCGCATATACGCCCCCGCGAGTTCGGATTTGCGGGTTTCGCGCTGGAGGGCGTCCTGAAGCCGGCCATCCTTCACGAGTTGCGTCTCCTCGCCGATGACATGCGACAAGGCCGACAGGCTTTCGAGCACGGTCGTGACGAGGGCGGTGGCATCGCCTTGGTTGGCGACACGCTGGCGCTCATGCGTGACGCGTGTCGCGGTTGGATCATGGGGCGGAAACATCAGGCACTGCCTCCCTGCGCTGTGCCCTGGCTCTGGAGCTTGAGCATCGCGTCCATCACCTGCGCCGAAATGCCGACGCCGCCCGATTTCTGGATCTGCTTGGCGTATTCCTTGCCGAGCATCGAGCGCCAGACATCGCCGCCGACGCCGTTTTCGCCCAGCGGGCCTTCGGTTTCCTCCGAGGCAACCATGCGGTCCACCATCTGCTCAAGAAACAGCGTTTCGAAATCATCGGCGGTTTTCTTGATCTTGGTGGTGGCCGGGTCTTCGGCCTTGCCGACGCCGGCGACCGCGGAAAGGGCACCGGTCACGCCCTTGGCGAGCGAACCTAGGACGGGAAGGGCGATCTTGGCAGCTTTGATAGCGAGAAGCGGGTTCATCACATCACCTCAATTTCGGCCTGGAGTGCACCTGCGGTCTTGATGGCCTGCAGGATGGCGATCAGATCGCGCGGGCCGATGCCCAGCGCGTTGAGTCCGTCGACAAGGTCCTTGAGCGTCACGCTCTCCTTGATCACGGCGAGTTTCTTGCCACCGTCGGTGTCGACATTGACGGTGGTGCGCGGCACCACGACGGTCTGGCCGCCAGAGAAGGGCTCGGGCTGGCTGACCTGCGGCTGTTCGGAAATCGTCACGGTCAGATTGCCCTGCGCGATGGCGACGGTGGAGACGCGCACATCCTTGCCCATGACGATGATGCCGGAACGCTCGTCGATGACGATCTTGGCCAACTGGTCGGGCTCGACGCGCAACTGCTCGATTTCCGTGAGCAGGCGGATCATGTTGCCCTGGTAGCGGGGTGGAATCTGAATGGCGATCGTCGAGGGATCGGTCGGCTCGGCCGCGTCGGCCCCGAGAAAATCGTTGATCGCGGCGGCGATGCGGCGCGACGTGGTGAGATCGGGGTTGCGCAATGCGAGGCGCAGGGTTTTCAGATTCTTCAGGGCGAAATCGATCTCGCGTTCGACCAGCGCGCCGTTGGCGATGCGGCCGACGGTCGGCACGCCCCGCGTGATCTTGGCTGCGTCGCCTTCAGCCGAAAAGCCGGAAATGGCCACCGAACCCTGGCCGACCGCATAGACCTCGCCGTCCGCGCCGAGCAGCGGCGTGACAAGCAGCGTGCCGCCCTGAAGCGATTTGGCGTCGCCCAGCGCCGAAACGGTGATGTCGACCCGGGTGCCCTGCGTGCCGAACGGCGGCAGGTTTGCCGTCACCATCACGGCAGCGACGTTGGCGGTGCGCAGGTTGGCGCCACGCGTGTTGACACCGAGGCGCTCCAGCATCGCCTGAAGCGACTGCTTGGTGAATGGTGTGTTGTTCAGCGTGTCGCCCGTGCCGTTCAGGCCGACGACAAGGCCGTAGCCGAGAATCTGGTTGGTGCGTACACCCTCGACATTCGCGAGATCCTTGATCCGTGACAGGGCCGAGGCTGGCGTCGCGGCCAAGGCCAGCGCTGTTGCCGCCAGCATCACGGCCACCGGCCCGGTCATGCTTTTCAAGCGTTGGAACATGTTGATCGAGACCCCTTGCGATCCGGCATTCGTCTGACAGGGGTCTTGCGAAGCTCATGCCAGCGCATTCGAATAAATTAATTCAGATTTTTCATACGATTAGGCGAGACAGTCGAAAAGGGTGCATCGTCGTCAGCGTGCCAAACCTGCCGTTCCCGGCAAAAGCTGCCGGGTCATTCACGCGGTGTTAACCATGCGGGCCGACAGTCGCATCAAGACGTTTGACGGGCGTACGGGGCAAGAGATGAATCGGATCGAGCAGCGGGCTCTCCTGGCCCCGCAGGGTCAACCTGCGGGTGCGCGCACTATCGGCGGCGGAACCGGATTCAACCTCGCCATGAGCCGCGCCGTCGCCGATCGCGCCGGCACAACTCGCGCCGGCCGCACGGCGCCGGTGTCCTTTGCCGCGCCGCTCGACACGCTGGTCGCGCTCCAGGCGACCGACCAGGCGACCGAGCGCAAGCGTCGGCAGACCCGGCGTGGAGCCGATATGCTCGATGGACTGGACAAACTGAAGGGCGCGCTGCTTTCGGGCCACGTCAACGCCGGCGATCTCGACCGGCTCCGGGGCCAGTTGTCCGCGCAGCGCGAAGCAACCGACGATCCCGGCCTCGATGACGTACTGGCCCACATCGACCTGCGGGCTGCGGTGGAATTGGCGAAGCTCGGGCGTCGCTGACGCTTGACGGCCTGTCGTCCGCCCGCGTTGTGCTAGTCGTCGCGGAAGACGCGCTCGTTGCGCTCGTGGCGTTCCTGCGCTTCCAGCGACATCGTGGCGATGGGCCGAGCCTCAAGGCGTTTCAGCGAGATCGGATCACCCGTTTCCTCGCAATAGCCGTAGGAGCCGTCCTGAATTCGGGCGAGAGCCGAGTCGATCTTGGCGATCAGCTTGCGCTGGCGGTCCCGTGCCCGCAATTCGATGGCCCGGTCGCTCTCGGATGAGGCACGATCGGCGAGATCGGGGTGATTCTCGCTTTCGCTTTGCAGCGTGATCAAGGTTTCACGGGCTTCCTTCAGGATATCTTCCTTCCAGGCGTTCAACCGAGCGCGAAAATATTCGCGCTGCCGTTCGTTCATGAACGGTTCGGTTTCACTAGGCCGATAATCTGCGCCGTTTGAAACCGGCGTTTGCCGCTTCGATGGGATTTTCGTCGGGGTCTTGTTCAGGGTTTTGGTCGACATTGCGTCAGTCTCCGGCCTTGTCTGCTGTGGTCTGCCCCATGCGACTCGACCCGTCCCTTGGAGCGACGTGGTGGCGGTGCGTATAGCGAAACATCCACGGGCAAACAATCGTCATTCTCGCGCGCGCATCGGGGGTCTTGCCCCTCAAAAGAAGTTGGCGAAGGATTTTGCCGGCACCTTTCGGGTGGTTCGTCGTGAATGCGGGCAAAAACCTATCGCAGATCGCGGATCGCCTCGGCCAGCGACCTCTCGACGCGCTGCGCGAGAGGGTGGCGGTAGTGGGTGTGGTCGAACCAGAGGGCCGGCTCGTGCGCCTCGGGAAAGTCGATCCGCCAGTCGACGACGGTGCTCCGTGGCCGCGCCTGAGCCAGCGCCGAGAAGGCCGCCTTGCAGGCGCGATCCACAGGTGCAAGCGCCGCGAATCGGGAGGGAAACGCCGTGGCGTAAACGGGCGGATGCAGGACGATCACGGCGGTCGCCGCAGGCAATCGGCGTAGCCGTTCAGCCAGCCGCTCGATTGCCGGGAAGCGGCCGGTCGCGTTTGCCCTCATGACCTCGCGCGGCCGCCCAAGGATCGCACGTCGCCCGGGCCGGACATCCCAGCCAAGTCGGACATAGTCGGTTTCATAATCCCAGTAGCCATCGCGCCGGGCACGCTCGCCCTTGGCGGTCAGCAGATAGGCGAGGCGCGGCCCGACCTCCTCCAGCGTTGGGAAACGCATCAAACCGATGAGATAGGTGGCGAGCGAGGGTGCGAAGATCCATTCCGGGAACGGATGCTCGGAGGGCAGGTCCGGATCGTCCGTACACCAGGTCCCGTCGGCGCCGATGACGATGGCGGCGGCGGCATTGTGGTGCCGGGCGAACCAGTCAAGCAGCACGAGATGCTCGCGCGGCCCCGTGCCCGGAACAGCCAGCGAGACGAACCGTGCCCGCGCCGCCGGACCAAGTCGTTCGGGGTTGAGAATCTGCACATGACTGTTGCCGATGATCGCGGCGTCGAAGGCGGGATCGCGGCCCCGGCTCGCGGCCAGCCGGCGCGGTCCTTGTTCGCGTTCTCCCGGCCGGGCCAGGAAACCGGCCTTGGTGACGAGGCCCGGCCGGCCGGTATCGTAGGGGTCGATGACGAACAGCAGGCCGACGGCGAGCAGCGCGATGGCGGCCGTGCCTCCAAGCAGTGCCGCCGCGAAGCTCCGCCACTGGCACGCGGCCGTGGCGCTGGAGCGCCCGGACTCAGAACTGGAAATAGATGAACTCGTAATTGGCATCGTCGCCGATCTTGAACAGCACCAGAACCATCACGATCGCGAACGCGGCCGCAAGTGCCCTGTGCGGGGGCAGACGGTGCACGGCGTTCCATGCGGTCGGTCCGATGAGCGCGACCGCGGCGCCAAGGACGATCGCCCGCCACTTGAAACCGGAACCGAAACCCGAAAGGCCGATCATGCCCTTGTAGATCGCCAGCGCCGCCTCGAAGCTCTGTGCCCGGAACAGAACCCAGCACAGCATCACGAACAGGAAGGTCAGCGCCCAGCCGAGCAGGACGGGCATCGGCAGCCCGGCGCGACGCCAGAAAACGCCAATGCAAAGCCCGATGCCATGGGCCGCGCCCCAGGCGACGAAGGTCCAGGAAGCGCCATGCCAGAGCCCGCCCAGCGCCATGGTCGCGAACAAGGCCCAGATTTGCAGGGGCAGGCCGCCGCGCGAGCCGCCGAGCGGAATATAGAGATAATCGCGCAGGAAACGCGACAGCGTCATGTGCCAGCGCCGCCAGAAGTCCCGCAGCGACGCCGCGCGGTAGGGCGCATCGAAATTCTGCGGCAGGACGATCCCGAAAAGCAGCGCCAGGCCGAGCGCCATGTCGGTGTACCCGGAGAAATCGAAGTAGATCTGGAAGGTGAAGGCCAGGGTCGCCTGCCAGGCCTCGATGAAGGTTACCACCTTGCCAGCGGCCGCCGCCGCATAGACCGGCGTCACGTATTCCGAAAGCGGATCGCCGACGAAGACCTTCTTCGCCAATCCGACGATCAGCAGCATCAGCCCGCGGGCGAAACGCTCGGCGGCATCGGCGCGCTGGTAGGGCCGCTCCTCGAACTGATGCATGATCTCGCGCCAGCGCACGAGCGGGCCGGCCAGAACCTGCGGAAAAAAAGCGATGTAGAGCGTGTAGCGCACCAGATCGTAGCGTGGCGCCTCGCCCCGGCGCAGGTCGGTCAGGTACATCACATGGTGGAAGGTGAAGAACGAGATGCCGAGTGGCAGGGCGATATCCAAGCGCGGTGCCGGCAGCCCAAGGGCCGCGCCGATCCCGCCGACGAAATTGCCGTATTTGAAGAATGCGAGCAGGCCAAGATTGACGACGATCGCAAGCCCGATGACCCAGCCCGCCCGGGTCTTTCCGAAGAACTCGGCGATCAGCCAATTGCCCAGGATCGACAGCGCCAGCAGCGGCACGAAGCGCCAATCCCAGTAGCCGTAAAAGACCAGCGACAGGATCGCCAGCAGCGTCAGACGCCATTCCGGCCGGAAACGCTCGACAAGCGCGTGCAGCCCGAGCGCCAGCGGCAGGAAAACGAGAAGGAACGGGAACGAGTTGAACAGCATGAGCTTTGGCCGGTGCGCCCTGCCGCGTAGCTTGCGGCGCCCTCGAAAGCAATTTTAAAACGATCCGTTCGTGATGGCGGCGAAAGGCGCCGCATGTGCGGACCGCTTCAGGTTGGCGTCAGGCGCGGTCGAGCCATTTTTCGCTGTTCGGCGGCCCGCTCAGATCGCTGATCCGCGAATTGCCCATCGCGCGGTTTCGGCCCGCCGCCTTGGCGCCGTAAAGGGCGGCATCGGCCGAGCGGAGCACCAGCCGGTCGACATGCTCGGACGGTGGCACGAGGCCGGCCACGCCAATGCTGACGGTAACGCGACCGGTCATCGAGCCGCCATGGACAATGTTCTTGTCATGGAGCGCGCGGCAGATCCGGTCGGCGATCCTCAGGCTGCTGGTTTCGTCGTGCCCCGGCAGAAGAATGGCAAATTCCTCGCCGCCAAGCCGCGCCACGAAACCCTTGGCGCGGGCGGTTTCGTCCCGCAGCAGCGCGCCGATCCGCACCAGCACCGCGTCGCCCGCGGAATGGCCATAGGTATCGTTGTAGCGCTTGAAGAAATCCGCATCGACCATCGCGACCGATAGCGGCTGCTGTTCCACATACGTCTCAAGCCAGATGCGGTTGAACGCCTTGTCGAAGGCGCGGCGGTTGCCGAGTCCGGTCAACGGGTCGGTTCGCGCCTGGTGGCGCAGCCGCGTCTGCGCTGTGATGAGCTGCTGGTTGCGCCGTTCGATCCTGTCCGCCATCCGGTTCATGGTGCGGGCGAGCAACGCCAGTTCGCGCGGCCAGCGCCGGCTTTCCAGGCGCATCTCGAGGCGTCCGTTGCCGATTTGTCGCGCATGGGCGAGCATGGCCCGCAAAGGTTTGTCGACGGTCAGGCGACCGAAGGACCACATCACCGTGGCCATGACCCAGCACAGGATCGCCAGCTCGGCGATGGCCTGGTTGCGGCTGCGAACGAGGTCGGCGAGCGCGTTGTCCCGCGACAGGCCGACAAGCAACGCCGCGTTACCGTTCGGCATGCCCCCGACTCCGAATATCCGGTCACGACCGTCGCTCCCCACGGCTTCGAAACCCGAGGACTGAAGCGTCCGAAGGCCGGCCAGCATGCTGTCGCTCGACAGCACTGAGCCCGGTTTTTCGGCGGCGTCCGGATGGTTGGCGAGAACGGCGCCGGCGCCGTCGATCAGGGTCAGTGTGCTGCCGGGATGCGCGCTTTTCAGCTCGGTGGCGAAGCGGTTGAACCAGTGCGAGGCGATCGTCGCGACGAGAATGCGTTCGACCCGACCCTCCGGGCTGACCACCGGCAGCGCGCTGCCGATCAACGGCAGGCCGTTGACCCGCCCCTGCATGAAATCTCCGACCGCGAAAACCTGGTTCGTCTTTGCGGCGCGGACATAGGGCCGGTCGGCGATATTGAGACCAATGTTCTCGGCATGGCTGGAGCAGATCACGGTTCCGGTCGAGTCGAGCACATGCAGCCCGGCGGCCCAGTCCCGGGTCCGCACCACCGTCGCGAGGAGGGTGCTGCATTCGGCCATGGTACCGGCCTGGATGACGGGCACGCGCGACAGGATGTCCAGCGAGAGCCGCGATTGGTCGACGACATCGACGCCCGACCGCACGGCCTTGCGCGCCAGTTCCACAGCCTGCACGCGGGCCTTGGCCAGCATGACTTCGCCATCGAGATTGAGATGCACCATCCGCACGCCGACAAGCATCAGGGCGGCGATCTGCACCATCAGGAACAGCCGCGTCCGGATCGTGCCCGGCCATAACCTGCGCTGCAATCGTGTGAGGTATCGGAAGGCCACGTGCGAACATCCTTGTCCGCCAGCCTTATGCCTGAGAACGTTGCAAGGCCCGGTTAGAACCGATGGACGCTTTTCGTCGATTGCCTCAACGGATCGTTAACCATGCGCCGCCGCTTCCAGGGGGCTTGCCTGTTCTGGGCTAAGGGCCTGCGAGCATGCCTCGCCGGGCGCGAGCGCGCCGCCTCGCGGCAGGCGCCGCCTGGCGTTATCCGACTGTCATCACGTTACTTTTCGCGCGATCTGGACCCGCGTTCGGATCGCTCGCGTCAATGACCGGCGACTGTCCCCGCGCCGACGAGGGCCGCGATCGTCTCTTCCGTCAGGCCGAGTTCGCCGCGCAGCACGTCGCCCGTATGGGTGGCGAGGCCGGGCGGAAAACGACGAACAGCCGGACGGCCGCCGTCGAACCGGTAGGGTGGGGCAAGCACCGAGGTCGACGCCTCGGCCTCGTCCACGATCACCATGCCGGTTTCGCCGGTGCGCGGTGAGACCAGCGCTTCGTGCAATCCCGAGACTTCGCCGCAGGGAATCCCAGCTTTGGTCAGCCGGTCGAGCAGGGTCCGCCGGTGCCAAAGCGCGATCGCCGCGGCGATGAGCGGGCTCAGCACCGCCCGATTCACGCCGCGCTGGACATTGGTGGCAAAGCGCGGATCGTCGGCGAGATCGGGCCGCTCGATGACTTGCCGGCAGAAGCGATCGAACTGGGCGTTGTTGCCGACAGTGATAACCAGTGGCCCGTCGCGGCTCTCGAACACCCCATAGGGGATGATCGAGGGATGGGCATTGCCGAAGCGCGCCGGATCGTGGCCGAGCTTGAGCGCTTCCAGGCCATAATAGGAGGTGAGGGAGAGGCCGGAATCATAAAGCGACAATTCGACATGCCGGCCCTGTCCGGTGCGGGTGCGCTGCAAAAGTGCCGCCAGCACAGCTTGCGCCGCGAATTGCCCCGTGAAGAGATCGACCACCGCGACGCCGAATTTCAGCGGCGGCTGTTCGGCCGTGCCGTTCATCGCCATGAGTCCGGCCTCGCCCTGGATGACGAGATCGTAGCCGGGGCGCGTCGCCTCCGAGGTGTGCGAGGCGTAGCCGGCGACCGAGCAATAGATCAGGCCGGGATTGACGGCCCTCAGCGCCTCATAACCGATGCCCAGCTTTTCGGCGCCGCCGGTGCGGAAATTCTGGATCACGACATCGGAGCGGGCTGCCAGATCCTTGATCAGGGCGACCCCGGCTGGATGGGCGAGATCGACTCCGATGGAGCGCTTGTTGCGGTTGACGGCGTTGAAGTAGGTTGTGTTGTCCGGCCCGGTTCGCATGCCCCAGTCGCGCGTGTCGTCGCCCTTTGCGGGATGCTCGACCTTGATGACGTCGGCACCGAGATCGCCGAGCACCTGTCCGCACCACGGGCCGGCGAGGATGCGCGACAGATCGAGGACACGGATGCCGTCGAGGGGCAGATCCTGGACGCCCCGCGCTGAATTCGTGCTCATCCCATCACTCCTTCGAGACTTGCCGCTAGCGCGATCAGTTTCGGCCGGACCTCACGCATCAGGAAATCCGCCGTGACCATCGTCGTCGGTCCGCCGCAATTGACCGCCATGGGTGGCAAGCCGCCGCCGGGACGAAACGCCACCGCGATGGCGACGACGCTCGGCTGCCAGTCGCCGAAGGACGAGGCGCAGCCGAACTCCGCATACTCGGCGATGGCGCGCGTGATGCCGTCGCGCAGCTTGGGCCAGGCGCTGTCATCCTCCGCCCGCAAGGTTTCGAGGACGCTCTCGCGCTCCTCCGCGTCGCAGACTGCGAGATAGGCCCGGCCCATGGCGCTGCGGATCAGCGAAATGCGCGAGCCGACGGCCATGTTGAGCGCGACAACCGCCTCTCCCCGGCAGCATTCGATGTAGTGCATGCTCATGCGGTCGCGCACCCCGAGCCCGGCGGTGCCGCTGGAGAACAACGCGATTTCCTGCAATCGCGGCCGTGCCAGATGGCGCACGTCGACACCGGCAAGCGCGGTGGAGCCCAGCGAAATCAGTGCCGTGCCAAGACGGTAAGCGCCGCGCTCGGCGACGTGGTGCAGATAGCCCAGCGTCGTCAAAGTGTAGGTCAGCCGGGAAACCGTCGAGCGTGACAGGCCGGAGCGCTCGGCGATCTCGCCATTGGTGAGCGACACTTCGCCCCGACGGTAGCAGGCCAGGACCTCGAGGCCGCGGGCGAGGGCGGTGACGAAATGCCGGTCCTGCGCCGCGTCGTCAGGAACCAGGGGCGCCTTGCGCCGGGTCCGCCGTGTCGCGGCCGTGGCGGGGTCCATGGCCGTCACCGTTTGAAGAAGGCGGCGAAGGCGGCCTGCGCTTCCGGCGACCTGCGCCGTTCCGCGAAGGCCGCAGCCTCAACGGTGAACGCCTCGGCGATGGCGGCGTCCGGCGCGCGCTTCAGCAATTGCTTGGTGACGGCGATGGACGCGGCCGGCAGGGTGGCCAGTCGCCGGGCGCTAATGAGCGCGGCGGCAAGGGCCCCACCCGGCTCGGTGACGCCATTGACGAGCCCGCATGCGAGCGCTTCGGCTCCGCCAAAGACGTCGCCGAGCATCAGCAACTCGGCGGCCTTCTTCGACCCCGCGACCAGGGGCAGCAGATAGGAGGACGCGCCTTCCGGGCAGAGGCCAAGTTGCGCGAAGGGCAGGCGGAAGCGGGCGTCGCTGGCGGCATAGGCGAGGTCGCAATGCAGCAGCATTGTCGTGCCGATGCCGACGGCGTAGCCCTCGACGGCGGCAACGATCGGCTTTCGCGCGCCGTGCAGCTGCCGCAGGAAGGCCAGGCCCGCGGTCGGCTCGCCGGCGGCCTGGGTCTGAAAATCCTGGAGGTCGTTGCCGCTGGTGAAATGCGCACCCTGACCCGTCAGGATCGTGACGCGGATGCTATCGTCACCGTCGGCGTCGACGATTCCCTTACCCAGCGCGCCATAGGCGGCGCGGTCGAGGGCATTGCGTCGCTCCGGCCGGTTGATGGTCAGCAGCCGGATGCCGGGCTCCGGGGTCGCGATCAGGACGGATGAATTTTCCAAAGAAACGTTCATGCGTTGCCGCCTCCGCAGAGATCGCGCCGGGCGACGGCGTATTCCTCGCAGAGTCGATTGATGATGTCGGCGACCGGCGGCGCATCGTCGATGACGCCGAGCCCCTGTCCCGAACCCCAGATGTCGCGCCAGGCTTTGGTTTTTCCCGATCCGAAACTCATGGCGGTTTTGTCGACATGGGGCAGCGCGTCGGGATCGAGCCCCTGGGCGACGATGCTGGCCTTGAGATAATTGCCCGGCACGCCGGTGAAATAAGGCGTGTAGATGATATCCGCGGCGGCCGACTTGACGAGCATCTCCTTGTAGTCGGGTGTGGCATTGGCTTCGCGGCTGGCGATGAAGCGTGTGCCCATGTAGGCGAGATCGGCGCCCATGGCCTGCGCCGCCAGGATCGCCGACCCCTGCGCGATCGCGCCCGACAGGATGATGGTGCCGGAATAGAACTTGCGCACCTCTCCGACGAGCGCGAAGGGGCTGAGCGCGCCGGCATGCCCCCCGGCTCCAGCACAGACGAGGATCAGCCCGTCCACCCCGGCCTCCAGCGCTTTTTCCGCGTGGCGCACCGAAATGACATCGTGGAAAACCAGTCCGCCATAGGCATGGACGGCATCCACCACCTCGCCCGGCGCGCGTAGGGAGGTGATGATCAACGGTACTTCGTGCTTGGCGCAGACCTCGAGATCGTGGCGGAGCCGGTCGTTCGAGGCGTGGACGATCTGGTTGACGGCGAAAGGTGCGATGATGCGGTCGGGATCGGCGGCGCGGGCTTGCGCGAGTTCCGTCTTGATTCGGACGATCCAGCGCTCGAGTTCCTCCGCCGGCCGCGCGTTCAGCGCTGGAAACGACCCGACGATGCCGCCAAGGCATTGGGCGATGACAAGATCGGGGTTGGAGACGATGAACAATGGGGCGCCGATCACGGGGAGTCTCAGCGAATTCGTCAGCAGGGCAGGCAGGGCCATGTCGTCCGTCCTTAGGGTTGGCGCGCGAGATAGAGATCGTGCAGTCGGTCGAGGTCGACGTTCGCCGCCGCCTCGCTCAGCAGGATGCGCCCGCCGCGCAGGAGATGCACGTGGTCGGCGACATTGACGGCGATATGCGTGTTCTGCTCGATCAGCGCGATGGTGACACCCTCGCTCCGCAATTGCCGGATCGTGGCGAAAACCTCCTTGACGATGACGGGCGCCAGACCGAGCGACGGTTCGTCGATCAGCAGGATGCGCGGCTCGCTCATCAGCCCGCGACCCATGGCGACCATCTGCGCCTCGCCGCCCGACAGCGATCCCGCCATTTGCCGGCGCCGTTCGCGCAATCGGGGAAACAGGCCGTAGACGCGCTCGAGATTGCTCCCAAGCCGCGCCCGGCAGCGTTTGGGGTAGGCGCCAAGCGCGAGGTTTTCCTCGACGCTCATGTCCTTGAAGACCAGCCTTCCTTCCGGGACCATGACGAGCCCGGCCGCCGCCAGATCCCAGGTGCTCCCCTTCAGCGGCTGCCCGTCGAGCCGCACCTCGCCCTGAAACGGAATGAGGCCCGTCAGGGCGCGAAACAGCGTCGTCTTGCCGGCGCCATTGGGTCCGACGATGGCGGTGAGTTCGCCCCGCGGCAAATCCAGCGACACGTCCCAGAGCACGTTGATGGCGCCGTATCCGGCCCGCAGCGAGCGGATTTCAAGCATCGGCGCTCCCCGTATAGCTTTCGATCACGGCCGGATCGCGAAACACCGCATCGGGCGGGCCATCGGCGATCACCTGCCCGAAATTGAGGACGATCGCCCGGTTGCAGAGCGTGGAGATGGTCTCGATATCATGCTCGACCATGACGATGGTCAGCTTGAAGTGTGCGTGCAGTTCCTGGATCTTGTCGACGAAGCGACGCTTGGCCTGGCTTTCGAGGCCCGCCAGCACCTCGTCGAGCAGCAGGAGCTTCGGCTCCGTCGCCAGCGCCTTCGCGATTTCAAGTCGCTTGAGTTCCTGAAGGGCCAGTTCGCCTGCCGCGTCGCGCTCTGCATGGGCGGAAAGCTCCATCACATCCAGGATTTCGTCGATCCGTTCGGGATCGTTCTTGCCGGCGCCGAAGACCTGGGCGACGGTGAGGTTCTCGCGTACGCTCAACTGGTGCATGGGCTGAGGAATCTGGAACGAACGGCCGATGCCGAGGCGCGCCCGGTCATGAAGCCCCGTGCGCACGATGTCGCTGCCTTGGAAGATGACCCGTCCCGGGCGTGGCCGGACGAGCCCGGACAACACGTTGAACAGGGTCGTCTTGCCCGCGCCGTTAGGGCCGACGAGCCCGACGATGTCCTGCGCTTCCACGGCGAAGGAGACATCACGCAACGCGACCAGGCCGCCAAACCGGACGCTGACCCCCTCAAGGCGCAGCATGCTGGGCCTCGCGCGCCGCTTTTGGGGCTCGCCGGAAGAGCCCGAACAGGCCATTGGGCGCGGCCATGATCATGCCCGCCAGCAGCAG
>JAESGE010000262.1_pt1 | contig 15825 bp, 16 predicted proteins | sample 9269601 | NCBI WGS metagenome assembly JAESGE01 (sample SAMN14515569, study PRJNA621662) | algae metagenome | isolation source: Tolypothrix brevis GSE-NOS-MK-07-07A and co-occurring heterotrophs from wet... | place: USA: Grand Staircase Escalante National Monument, Utah | collected 2006-04-16
GGTCGCTATCATCGCCATCGCACGCAAACTCCTGGTCCTCGCCAACGCCCTCGTTCGCGACACGCAGCTCGACCGCAAAAAACAAACATCCGCTTGACACATCAAGACAGTCGCCGGGTTCATCGCATTCGCGATGCCCCGGAATGACAATCGCTCCTCCGTTCCGCCACCACTCTCACGCCGCCTTGCCAACCCTGACCGGCACCGTCACCATGGGCGGCACGATCTGCTGACAGGACCTTCATGACCAAGCGACGCCGCGCCTATGAAGCGGGCCACCGGGCGAAATTCCTCGCCGTGGTGGACGAAACGCCGGAATGCAGCCGGGCGGTGCGCTTCGCCGCGCGGCGGGCCGCGCGAATCAACGCCACCGTGCTGCTGCTCGCCGTCGTCGCGCCACCCGAGGATGAAACCTGGCTCGGCGTCGGCGAGGTCATGCAGGCCGAGGCCGAGGAAAAGGCCCTTCGCGAGCTCGAGACCGCCGCCGCCGCCGTTCGCGCCATCGCCGGGCTGGAGCCCGAGCGCGCCATCCGCACCGGCGCCAAGTCCGCCGAGGTCATCGCCCTGATCGAGGAGGACGAGGACATCGCCATCCTGGTGCTGGCGGCCGGCACGGGTTCGAACGGCCCGGGACCGCTGGTCTCCTCCCTCGCCGCCAAGAACACCGGCGGGTTCCCGATCCCCGTCGCCATCGTGCCCGGTCAGCTCTCGGACGAGGAAATCGACGCTCTGGCGTGAGGCCTCGGGCCGCGAGAACCCCAATCAACTCTGGCATCGCCCTGGATTCACGCCTATCTAGGGAGCATTCCACAGCCGGCCTTGAACCGGCCTGACAGGAGAGACCCTCATGTTTATCCAGACCGAAGCCACGCCGAACCCCGCCACCCTGAAGTTCCTGCCCGGACGCACCGTCATGGAGGACGGAACGCTGGAAATGCGCGATTCCGAGATGGCGGAAAGCTCGCCGCTCGCCCAGCGCCTGTTCGGCGTCGAGGGCGTTTCCGGCGTCTTTTTCGGCTCGGATTTCATTACCGTCACAAAGAACGGTGGCGAATGGGCGCATCTGAAGCCCGCCATCCTCGGCGCTATCATGGAGCATTTCATGTCTGGCGCGCCGATCCTGAGCGAGGGCGCCGCAGCCGACGTGATCGAGGATGGCGAGTTCTTCGAGGCGGGGGATGCCCAGACCGTCGAGACGATCAAGGATTTGCTGGAAACACGCATCCGCCCGGCTGTCGCCGGGGATGGCGGCGACATCACCTTCCGCGGCTTCAAGGACGGCATCGTCTATCTGGCGATGAAGGGCTCCTGCGCCGGCTGCCCCTCCTCGACCGCGACGCTGAAGCACGGCATCCAGAATTTGCTGCGGCACTTCCTCCCGGATGTGCGCGAGGTTCAGGCCGTCTGATGCCACGGGCTTCGTAGGCGGCCGATGCGGATTCTCGCGATCGACACCGCGCTTGGCGCCTGCTCGGCCTGTGTTCTCGATTCCGCCTTCGACGCGCCAGTGGCGCGCGAGCAGATGCCCATGGCAAAGGGCCACGCCGAGGCGCTGATGCCGATGCTCGAGCGGCTGATGGCTTCCGTCGAGGGTGGCTTCGCATCCCTTGGCCGTGTCGCCGTCACCGTCGGTCCCGGCAGCTATACCGGATTGCGCGTCGGCCTCGCGGCGGCGCGCGCCATTGGCCTCGCCGCCGGCATCCCGGTCGTTGGTGTCACCACGCTGGCGGCCTGCGCGGCGGCGCTGATCGGGCGCGCGCCTGGCCGGATCATCGCCAGCGCCATCGATGCCCGCCACGGCCAAGTCTATTTCCAGGCCCTCAACGAGGCCGGACGCAGCCTGGTCGCGCCGCGGCTTGTCTCGCTGCGCGACGCCGGACGACTGATCGGCGCCGGCCCCGTCAGTCTCACCGGCTCGGGCGCCCTGCTGGTGGCGGGCGAAGCGCTCGCCATCGGCCTCGACGCGGTCGTGGTCGACAACGACGCGGCCCCCGATGTCGTCTGGGTCGCGCGGCTCGGTCTGCGGGCGGAGCCGGCTTCCTCGCCACCGCGGCCGCTCTACCTGAAGGCCCCCGACGCGCAGCCGCAGGATGGGGCGCGGCTCGGGCGGCAAGGCGCCTGACACCGCACGTCCCCTCGGGCGTCCGAGGCCTCTCGTTCCCTCCGGCGGATTGGCCTTGTCGCGGGCGAGGCCGTGGCGCTAAAGGTGCGAACACCCACACCGCCGCCACGGGACATGATGATCGCCGGGATGATCGACCAGATGCGGGAAGGCTGGCGCAGGCTGCGGCCCCTGACCCTGCGGCGCCGAGGTTTTCTCACCCGCATGCTCGAAGCAGGCGATGCTGGCGCCCTCGCCGCGCTGCATGGCCAGGGTGGCTTCTCGCGCGGCTGGGATGCCAGCGAATGCGCCGCCCTGCTGACCGACCGGAACATCGTCGCCGATGGCATTGTCGCCGGGCCGAACCAGCCGCTTCACGGCTTTATTCTGTCCCGGCGTGCTGGGGACGAGGCGGAGGTGCTGAGCATCGTCGTGGCGCTGGACTGCCGGGGCCTCGGCCATGGCGGGACGTTGCTGTCGCTCAATCTTGACCGGTTGGCACGGCTCGGCGCGCGGCGGGTCTTCCTCGAGGTCGCGGCGGGCAACCGGGCGGCGATCGCGCTTTATGCGCGCGCCGGTTTCGTGCAGGTCGGCCGTCGCGAGGGCTATTACCCGATGCGCGACGGCAGCAGGGCGGCGGCGCTGGTGATGCGCCGCGATCTCGGCTGACCTTTCCGGCGGGAAGCCGGGGCGATTTACGCTTTCGCGCCAGAGGGCTTATAGGTTGGGCATTCGGGTCCTGCCGCGAGCGGGCCGACAACACGAAACGGACAGATGCCTCCAGCAAGACCCATATCGGACGATGCCCGGCCCGCCGATCTCATCGCGGCGTGTGCCGCCGATGGCCTGCGCATGACCGGGCAGCGGCGCGTGATCGCCAGGGTCATCGGCGAGGCCCATGACCATCCCGACGTGATCGAACTGCACCGGCGCGCCGCGGCGGTCGACGAACGCATCTCGCTGTCGACGGTCTACCGCACCGTACGGCTGCTGGAGGACAAGGGCATCATCGCGCGGCACGGCTTCCGCGATGGCTTCGCCCGGCGTGAGGGGCGGGCGCGTTACGAGAAGGCCGATGGCGAGCATCACGACCATCTGATCGACATCGACACCGGCACCGTGATCGAATTCCGCTCGGAGGAAATCGAGCGGCTCCAGGCCGAGATCGCCCGAAAGCTCGGATACAAGCTGATCGACCATAGGCTCGAACTCTACGCGGTCGCGATCGAGTCAAAGACACGCGAGCCTAAGATACGCGAGCCTAAGACACGCGAGCCTAAGATAAACGAGTCCAAGGCCCGCGATCCAGAGCAATCCTGAGCAATGGCCATGTCGCGCCGGACGTTGCGTCCCGAAGTCCCGTCATGGCCCGCCTGAGGCCCTCGGCCATTGCGAAGCTGGGCGTGCTGGCGCTCGGCATCCTGGCGCTGCTGCCGGTGCAGCTCGTCGCCATCCGCCTCGGGCCGCGCCGCGCGAACCGCGTGCCGTTGCTGTTCCATCGCATGCTGTGTGCGGTGCTCGGGGTCCGCCGCACGGTGCGCGGCCGCCCGCCCGCCGCGGGCGAGCAGGGGCTCATCATCGCCAACCATATCTCCTGGCTCGATATTCCGGTGGTTGGCGCGCGGGCACCTGTCGCCTTCATCGCCAAGTCCGAAATCGAAGGCTGGCCGGTGATCGGACTGCTGGCGCGGCTGCAACGGACGATCTTCATCGACCGCAGCCGGCGCGGCGCGACGGCGGATGTCTCGGACACGATGAGCGCCCGGCTGAACGCGGGCGAATCGCTCGTGCTTTTCGCCGAGGGCACGACCGGCGACGGCACGCGCATCCTGCCGTTGCGCTCGGCGCTGATCGGCGCGGTGCAACAGGCGATGGCGCAAGACCCAGCCGATACCGCGCCGAATGGCCAGCGGGGAAAGCCCGGCGACATCATCGTCTGGCCGCTCGCCATCAGCTATACCGGACGGCGGGGACTGCCGGCGGGGCGGGCGGGGCGGGCGATGCTCGCCTGGTACGGCGACACGGAACTCGCGCCGCATCTGGCCGAAATCCTGAACGGGGGCCCGGTCGACGTCACCCTGACCTGGGGTGAACCGATCCGCCTGGCGCCGGCGGGACCCGACACCCCGGCATCTCCCGGCAATCAGCGCTCGGCGTCGCGCAAGGAAGCCGCGCTCATCGCCGAAAACGGCCTGCGCCGCGCGCATCTGGCCGCCATCACCGGCCGTGATATCGCCCCGTGACGAACGGGCCGCTTCTCTTGAACGCGCTCCGGGCTTAAGGAAGGCCCATGAAGGAAGCCGCCATGACCGATCGTCCGAACCCCGCGGCCGATGCACCCCGGTTTGCCGAGCCCCGGTTTGCCGAGCCCACTCCTGGCAACCCGGTGTCCGCGGCCCGCAAGGTCCACGTCAAATCCTACGGTTGCCAGATGAACGTCTATGACGGGCAGCGCATGGCCGACGTGCTGGCGGGCGAGGGCTATGCCGAGACCGGCGACGTCGCAGACGCCGATGTGATCGTGCTCAACACCTGCCATATCCGCGAGCGAGCGGTGCAGAAGGTCTATTCCGAACTCGGCAAGCTCAAGGATCTGAAGCGGGATCGGGCGAAGCGGGGGCGCGAGACCCGCATCGTCGTCGCCGGCTGCGTCGCGCAGGCGGAGGGCGCCGAAATCCAGCGCCGCCAGGGCGCCGTCGATCTCGTCGTCGGCCCGCAGGCCTATCACCGGCTGCCCGAGCTGATGCGCGCGGTCGCCCGCCACACGATCAGCCCGTCGCGCGTGATCGACACGGAGTTCCCCGTCGAGGACAAGTTCGCCCACCTGCCCGCTCCTGCCCGGGCCGCGACGGTCGCGCGCGGCGTCTCGGCGTTCGTCACCGTGCAGGAAGGCTGCGACAAGTTCTGCGCCTTCTGCGTCGTGCCCTACACGCGCGGCGCCGAATTCTCGCGCCCCGTCGCCCAGATCGTCGCCGAGGTCGAACGACTGGCGGAGGCGGGTGTGCGCGACGTCACGCTGATCGGGCAGAACGTGAACGCCTATCACGGGCAGGGAGAAAGCGGCGAAATCTGGGGTTTGGCGCCCCTGCTCAGGCGGGTGGCGCAGGTGCTGGGCATCGCCCGCATCCGCTATTCGACCAGCCACCCCAACGACATGGACGACGACCTGATCGCCGCCCATGCCGACACGACCCAGATCATGCCCTTCCTGCACCTGCCGGTGCAGTCGGGCTCGGATCGCATTCTCGCCGCCATGAACCGCCGCCACGATGCCGACAGCTACCGTCGCATCATCGACAAGGTGCGCGCCGCCCGGCCCGATATCGCCCTATCTTCGGATTTCATCGTCGGCTTTCCCGGCGAGAGCGATGCGGATTTCGAGGCGACGATGCGGCTGGTCGCCGATATCGGCTTTTCCTCCGCCTACTCCTTCCAGTATTCGCCGCGCCCCGGCACGCCCGCCGCCGAATCACGGGCGATCATCCCGACCGACGTCGCGCATGCCCGGCTCCTGACGCTACAAGCCCTTCTGGAGAGCCAGCGGCAGGCCGTCCACCACGCCATGATCGGGCGGACATTGCCCGTGCTGATCGAACGCGAGGGCCGCCATCCCGGCCAGCTCGCGGGCAAGACCCCCTATGCCCATACCGTCCAGTTCGAGGTGCCGTCTGGCGATGACCGCCACGGCGCTGTCATACAACCGGCAGGGGAGAAGGTGCAAAACAACGGGACGATGCCGCGAATCGGCGATATCATTTCCGTCGCGATCACGCGCGCCAGCACCAATAGCCTGTTTGGCGACAAGGTGTAGGTGCCGCGAAAGGCCGGAAGGCAGGATTGCCGAATGGCACTTTCGCGGGGCTCGAACGTTGAGAAAGGTGGGGATTGCCGGAGGGCAAGACCTGCTGCGGGCATCCCCCGCTGACGGCAAGACCATCTGAGTGCAAGGCCATCCGCTTGATGCTGACGTGATCCGCCGCGAAACCATAAGGAGAATGACGGCTTGACGCGACCCTCGACGTTCGCCCCCCGCGGGGCAAAGCCCCTCGCCCGTCCCGAGCCGCTGCCGGCGGATATCGGTGCCGTCACGGAATTGACCGTCACCCTCGGGGATAACCGGCTCGCCAGCCTGGTCTTCGGCCAATACGACCAGAACCTCGCCCATCTGGAACGCCGGCTCGGCATCGTCGCCAACGCCAACGGCAACCACGTCACGCTCAAAGGCCCGCGCGAGACCGCCGAACAGGCGCGCCGGGTGATCGACCTACTCGCCAAGCGCGTCAAGGCGGGCGGCACGATCCTGACCGGCGATGTCGACGGCGCCATCGAGGAATGCAATCTCCAGCGCTCCCTGTTCCCAGCCATGGCGGAAGGGCGCGGCAACCCCGCCTTCGACACCATCGTCACCCGCAAGCGCGGGCCGGTGCGCGCCCGCAACGCGGCACAGGACGCCTATCTGCGCCAGTTGAAGCGCCATGAGCTCGTCTTCGCCGAGGGCCCGGCCGGCACCGGCAAGACCTGGCTCGCCGTCGGCCACGCGGTTTCGCTGATCGAGCAGGGCGTGGTCGAGCGCATCATCCTGTCGCGTCCCGCCGTCGAGGCCGGGGAGCGGCTGGGATTCCTGCCGGGCGACCTGCGCGAGAAGGTCGATCCCTATCTGCGCCCGATCTACGATGCGCTGCACGATTTCATGGAGGCGCGCCATGTCGAGCGGGCGCTCCAGACCGGCATGATCGAAATCGCGCCCCTCGCCTTCATGCGCGGCCGCACCCTGACCAATTCCGTGGTGTTGCTCGACGAGGCGCAGAACACGACGCAGATGCAGATGAAAATGGTGCTGACCCGCCTCGGCGAGGGCTCGCGCATGATCATCACCGGCGATCCCAGCCAGATCGACCTGCCCGTCGGCCAGAAATCAGGCCTCGTCGACGCCATAAGGCTGCTCGCTCATGTCGACGGCGTCGGCCATACGCGCTTCGCCGAGGGCGACGTGGTGCGTCACGATCTCGTGCGCCGCATCGTCAAGGCCTATGAGGATGCGGCCCGGGAAGCGCGCGGCCCCGAGCCGCTCGAACCCGATCCGGACCTGATGCGCCGCGAGCGCACGCGATGAACGCCAGCCGTGCCCCGTCACCGCTGGAGATCGATATTGCGATCGAGGCGGAAGGCTGGGCGCGGGTGGAGGGACTGGACGCGTTGGTGGCGCGCGCCGTCGAGGCAGGGCTCGCCGAAGCGCCGCTGCAACCGATGACTGGCGCCGAACTCAGCATCCTGATGACGAATGACGCCCGCATGCGCGAGATCAACAGGGCCTGGCGCGGCCAGGACAAGCCGACGAATGTCCTGTCCTTCCCGGCCGTGCCGCCGGACCGGATCGCGGCCTCTGCCCTGCTCGGCGATATCGCCCTCGCCTGGGAAACCGTCCAGGCGGAAGCCGTGGCCGAAAAGCGCACGATCGACGCGCATCTCAGCCACCTCGTGATCCATGGCCTGCTGCATCTGCTGGGCGAGGATCACGAAACCGAAGCCGAGGCCGAACGGATGGAAACGCGGGAGGTAGCGGCGCTCGCGCGTCTGGGCTATGCAAGTCCCTATGCGGAGCTTCACGATTCAGACCCTAGCGATGGCGGCGCGTCCGGCGATGCCGCCGCCTGACGCCCACCAGTCGATCTCATGACCGACGCAGTTCGATGACAGACGACAGTCGACGCGACGCGACGCCGCCCGGCCACGGTCACGCGCAAGGCGGAGCCGGACAGCGCTGGATCGACCGGGTGCTCGAGCGAATCGGCCTGCGCAGCAGCGCCACGGTCCGTGAGGACATCGCCGGGGCGCTGGCCCAGAACGGCCGGCAGATCGGCGACCTCAGCCCGCAAGAGCGGGTGATGCTCAACAACGTCCTGTCCTTGCGCGAGCTCAAGGTCGCGGACGTGATGGTGCCGCGCGCCGACATCATCGCGGTCGCGGCCGAATGCACGCTTGGCGACCTGCTCGCCTTGTTCCGCACGGCTGGACATTCGCGCCTGCCGGTCTACGGCGAAACCCTCGACGACCCGCGCGGCATGGTCCATATTCGCGATTTCCTCGACTATATCGCCGCCAAGGCGGAAGCGCCCCGCAAAGGCCGCCGGCGATCGAAAGCAGCCGTCGAGGAGCCGAATCTCGGGGCGATCAACCTTTCGGCAACTCTCGCCAGCGCCCGAATCCTGCGCCAGGTGCTGTATTGCCCGCCCTCGATGCCCGCCGTCGACCTGCTGGTCCGGATGCAGGCGACGCGCACCCACATGGCCCTGGTAATCGACGAATATGGTGGTACCGACGGACTGATTTCGATCGAGGACCTCGTCGAGATGGTCGTCGGCGATATCGAGGACGAGCATGACGATGTCGAGGGGCCGGCGATCGTGCGTCAGGATGACGGTCGTTTCCTTTGCGATGCCCGCGCCACCCTTGAGGAACTGATGGGCGCGACGGGCATCGACCTGTCGGAGGCCGAAATCGCCGAGGACGTCGACACGGTCGGCGGGCTGATCGTGACGCTGGCCGGCCGCGTGCCCTCTCGCAGCGAGGTCATCCTCGGGCCGGAGGGGCTCGAATTCGAGATTCTCGATGCCGACCCCCGCCGGATCAAGCGCCTGCGCATCCAGCACAGGGTGGCCGGCGACGGCGGCCCGCAGGCGGGTGAGCAGCTTGCCCTGCCCGCCCCCGACACCGGGAACCGGCCCGCGTGACCGCCGCGCCGCTGGAGGCCGGGTCCGCTCCTCCCGATCGGGACGCACCCGGACTCGCCGCCCGTCTCGCCGACCGGGTCATCCTTAGCCAGGGCTGGCCGCGGCGCCTGACCGCGCTTGGCGCGGGGGCCATCGGCCCGCTCGCCTTCGCGCCCTTGGGTCTCTGGCCGCTGATCGTCGTGCCGATGACGGTCGCGATCTGGCTCCTGGACGGTGCGATCGGGCGCACGCCGTTCGCGCGGCTGAGGATCGCCTTCGCCGATGGCTGGTGGTGGGGCTTCGGCTTCTTCCTCGCGGGGTTCTGGTGGCTCGGCGCGGCCTTTCTGGTAGAGGCCGACAAGTTCGCCTGGGCGATGCCGCTCGGCGTCGTGGCGCTGCCGGCGGGCCTCGCCCTCTTTCCCGCCGTCGCCTTTGCCCTGGCGCGAATCCGCTGGCCGGTGGGGGCGCGGCGCGTGCTGGTCTTCGCCCTGGCCCTCGGCGTCATGGAATGGCTGCGCGGCCAAGTGCTCACCGGCTTTCCCTGGAACGCGCCCGGCATGGCGCTCGCCGCCTCGCTCTGGCTCGCGCAGAGCGCCGCGCTGGTCGGCCTCCACGGGCTGACGCTGATTGCCACCGCGCTCGGCGCCGCGCCCGCGGTCCTCGCCACCGGGCAGACATCGCGCGAGCGCTGGGGCGCGCCGCTGGCGGCGATGGCGGTTTTGCTGGCGATGCTCGGCTTCGGCGTCTGGCGCCTGCCGGCGCAAGCCTCCGCCACCGTGCCGAACGTCAAGCTGCGGATCATGCAACCCAACCTCCCGCAGGACGCGAAGTTCGAGCCATCCAACGGCCAGGAGATCCTGCGCGGCTACCTGAGCTTGAGCGACACCGCCACCTCGCCGCAAAACCTCGGCGTCCAGGACGTGACGCATCTGATCTGGCCGGAATCGGCCTTTCCCTTCCTGCTCGCCCGGACGCCCGAGGCGCTGGCCGAGATTGCCGCCGCCTTGCCCGCGAACGTGACCCTGATCACCGGCGCGGCGCGGGCGGGAGAGGCGCTGCCGGGCGAGGGCCGGCCGCCGATCTACAACTCGATCCAGGTCGTCAGCGACGAGGGCATCGTCACCGCGAGTTACGACAAGGTGCATCTGGTGCCGTTCGGCGAGTATCTGCCGCCTGTGTTCGAAAAATTGATTCGATCGGTCGGCCTGTCGGAATTCGTCGCGATTCCGGGCGGGTTCGCGGCCGGGCGCCGGCAGGCGTCGCTGTCGGTCAAGGGCCTGCCCCTCGTCGCCCCGGTGATCTGCTACGAGGTCATCTTCCCGGGCGAGGTCGTGCCCCCCGGCCCGCGCCCCGGACTGCTCCTGAACGTCACCAACGATGGCTGGTTCGGCCAAACCATTGGCCCGCACCAACATTTCGCCCAGGCCCGGTTGCGGGCGATCGAGGAGGGCCTGCCGCTGGTGCGCGCCGCCAATACCGGAATTTCCGGCGTCGTCGACGGCTACGGGCGTGTCACGGCCAGCCTCGGCCTCGGCCAGCGCGGCGTGCTTGACGCATCACTCCCTAAAGTTGTGCCGTTCACACTCTATGCACGTCTTGGGAATAGTATTTTTCTGTCCATGGTTGTAATTGTCTTCATCCTGATGTGGATTCCGCAACGGCAGACCAAGCAGGCGTAAGTATGCTTCTGACCCGGCATTGACGATTGCCCTATCCGCGAGATGTTTCCATGCTGAAAAAAGTCCCCAATCCGATCGACCGGCATGTTGGCGCGCGCGTCCGCATGCGGCGCATGCTGGTCAGCATGAGCCAGGAACGGCTGGGCGACGCCCTCGGTCTCACGTTCCAGCAAGTACAGAAATACGAAAAGGGCACGAACCGGATCAGCGCCAGCCGGCTCCAGCAGATTGCCAAGCTGCTCAGTGTGCCGGTGTCGTTCTTCTTCGAAGGCGCCCCCACCGGCGATCTCGCCGTCGACGGCTTCGCCGAAAGCACCTCGCCGGCCTATGTCTCGGACTTTCTGGCGACCAGCGAAGGCGTGCCTCTCACCAAGGCTTTCGTGCGCATCAAGGATTCCCGCGTTCGGCGGCGCATCGTCGACATGGTCGAGGCGATTGCCGAGGCACAGGACGCAAAGCCCTGATTCGGGCGCGATTCTGTTCGTCGAGACGAACAAACATCTGTTAGATCGGTCGATGGCCCTTGACGCCGGAAATTCCGGCTGCAAAAAGGTCGCGCCGTCCGTTGGCCCGGAGCCCGCGGATGACCGGCGGTGTCACGCCGCCGCCCGCCCGCCCGTCGGTTCCCACCGATCGCTTCTCGCCTCTCCATCATGAAGGACGCAGCCCCCGTGTCTCGCCAGAATTACCTGTTCACCAGCGAATCCGTCTCCGAAGGCCACCCCGACAAGGTCTGCGACCGGATTTCCGACGAGGTCGTGGATCTGTTCTTCAAGGAGGCCGCCAAGGCCGGGATGGATGCAGCCCATGTTCGCGTCGCCTGCGAGACCCTGGCGACCACCAACCGGGTTGTGATCGCCGGCGAGGTTCGCACATCGCTCGACGAGAAGGCGATGAAGAGCAAGGTCAAGTCCGCCGCCCGCAAGGCGATCCGCGCCATCGGCTACGAGCAGGACGGCTTCCACTGGAAGAAGGCCAAGATCGACGTGCTGCTGCACGCCCAGTCGGCCGATATCGCCCAGGGCGTCGATGCCGCCGGCAACAAGGACGAGGGTGCCGGCGACCAGGGCATCATGTTCGGCTATGCCTGCCGCGAGACGCCGGAACTGATGCCGGCGCCAATCTACTACGCCCACAAGATCCTCGAGGTGCTGGCCCGCGCCCGCCACGCCAAGGAGGGCATGGCCGCCAAGCTCGGCCCCGACGCCAAGAGCCAGGTCACGGTGCGCTACGAGAACGGCAAGCCGGTCGGCGTCACCCAGATCGTGCTCTCGACCCAGCACACCGACGAGAAGCTCACCTCGGCCGATGTGAGAAAGATCGTCGAGCCCTATATCCGCGCGACCCTGCCCGACGGCTGGATCTCCAAGGAGACGGTCTGGCACGTCAACCCCACAGGCAAGTTCGTGATCGGCGGTCCCGACGGCGACGCCGGCCTGACGGGGCGCAAGATCATCGTCGACACCTATGGCGGAGCGGCCCCCCATGGCGGCGGCGCCTTCTCCGGCAAGGACCCGACCAAGGTCGACCGCTCGGCCGCCTATGCGGCGCGCTACCTCGCCAAGAACGTGGTCGCCGCCAAGCTCGCCGAGCGCTGCACGATCCAGCTCGCCTACGCGATCGGTGTTGCCAAGCCGCTGTCGATCTATGTCGACCTGCACGACACCGGCAAGGTCGATGCCGCGAAGCTCGAAACCGCGCTGTCGCAGGTCATGGACCTGACGCCGCGCGGCATCCGCACGCATCTCGGGCTCAACAAGCCGATCTACGCCAAATCCGCGGCTTACGGCCATTTCGGCCGCAAGGCCGGGCGCGACGGTAGCTTCTCCTGGGAGAAGACAGATCTCGTCGACGCGCTGAAGAAGGCTATCGCCTGAGGCCGCGATCCCTTTCCCGAACATCAAGGGCCGGGGCTCGCGCTCCGGTCCTTTTCGTCTCGGGTGACACGTGTCGGACTGGATTTTGCGCGTGACCGACCGGACAGCCCATTCCCCCGGAACCAAACCCGAAACATCCGGGTCCTTTTTCGGCCGCCGCAAGGGCAAGGCGCTGCGTCAGCATCAGGGCGAACTGATCGAGCAGATGCTGCCGCGTTTGCGCCTGCCGGAGGGGCCGATCCCCGATGCGACGGCCCTGTTCCCCCTGGCGGTCACGCAGGTGCGGCTGGAAATCGGCTTTGGCGGCGGCGAGCATCTCCTGGCCCGGATGCGGGAGAACCCGCAGATCGGCTTCATCGGCTGCGAGCCTTTCGTCAACGGCATGGCCAAATTCCTTGGCGCGATCGAGCGTGAGAACCTGCGCAATGTCCGGCTGTGGGATGGCGACGCCGCGCTGCTGCTGCCGCGGCTGCCGGCGGCGAGCCTGAGCGAGGTCGCCCTGCTCTATCCCGATCCGTGGCCTAAGCGGCGGCACCGTAAGCGACGCTTCGTCTCCGACGCGACTCTGGCCGCCCTCGCCCGCCTGTTGAGGCCTGGCGGGCGCTTTCTCTTCGCCAGCGATATCGACGATTATGTCGGCTGGACCCTGGCGCGGCTACTGCGTTCGCCCGATTTCGACTGGCGGGCCGAGGGTCCCGACGACTGGCGTCCGCCCTATCCCGACTGGGTAAGGACGCGCTACGAGGCGAAAGCGATCGCGGCCGGGCGGGTGCCGAGCTATCTGACCGCGATCCGCCGCTAGGAACGACTATTTCTGGCCACGCACCACGGTCTGGGTGGAGGCGTGGCTTGCCTGCTCGCGGATCTGAAGGAAGCGCAGCACGCGCTGAGCGGTAGCGGGGGCGAGCGTGTCGTAGCTCTGATGCGCCCGGGCGATCACATGCGGCGCGTTGTCCTCGGCGGACCGCAGGGCAAGCAATTGCCTCACCGTGTCCCATGACCAGCCAAGGGCGCGACCAAGGATCAGCGTCGAATCGCGGTCCGAACCGAACAGGGCGCGCTCGGCACCGCTGAGCGGCAGGCGCGACAGCACCGCGATGGCGCAGACGGCTTCGTCGCGGGCCTTCAGCCCGGCGAAGGTGCTGACCGCATGCTCGTCGAGTTTGCCGGTATCGTTGAGACGGCGCACTTCCGCCAGCGCCTTGCCGAAGCGGCCGAGTTCCCCCGAGACATCGGCCTGCGAGGCGACATCGGCGGCGCCCCGGTCGAGCGCACTGTTGAGGATCGCAGACTCGTTGTGCGGCACGGTCACCGACAGGCGCATCCGCGCCGATTCCTTGGCGGCGGCGACGAGTTGCTGCACCAGTTCCTCGGGCACGTCCTTGCGCACGCCGAGGGTCGCCTGGAGTGCGTCGTCCTTGATCGCGCGCGTCACCAGCACGCTGATGCCGCGCCGCGAGAAGCGGGCGCCGGTATTGCTGGCCACGGCATGGGAAATCACCCGGTCGCCGCGCAGGACGAGAAAATCGGTCACGGACTCGGTCAATTCCGGGCGCTCGCTGATGGCGAGCATGTGATCGCGGCCCTTGGCGGAGGCAATGGCGATCAGGTCTTCCTCGGTCAGCCGCTGCGAGCGCGTCAGCACCGGCCGCGCGACGGCGATCTCATCCAGGGCAAGCTGTCGGACGACGCCGGTGGGGGCATTGGCGATATCGGCCAGGCGCTCGGACAACTGGGCACGGGCGCGGCTCTCGATGGCGTTGGCGAGACGGCCGATGACGACGTCGAAAACGCCGATCTGGTCCTCGCTGATCCCGTCCGCCGTGGCGACGAACAGGTCCGTCAGCCGCGACATGGTGAGCGCGCGCTCATCATTGGAGCCGCGTGTGACCCGGGCCTCGAGATCGCGCAACAGGGCGCTTACAGCGGTCATTCGGCGTCCTTGAACATCATGCTAGGGTGGCACGATAGCTTAAAACCTTAACAAAGCCCTTAGCGGGATTCTTAAAATCCCATTCATCAGCGGCTCGTTTCGGCTGGCCCCACACCGGCCTCGAACCCGCCACGCGAGAGGCCGCGGACAGGAAAGGCGCTTGAATCGCAAGCTCTTCATCAAAGCCCTTGCGCTGTCCCGCGCATCGGCTTATTGAGAGCGCCAATAGCTCTGGTTGCGGTGATGAACCGATGATCAAGAGCGGGCTTCGCGGCCCGCTCTTTTTTGTTGGCCGAAGCATCGGCGCGCAGCCAAGGGCCTCTTCCGACCGGAACGCCAAAGAACTGCAATGGCCGACAGCACGCCGCACCCGACCGCACCGGCATCTGAATCCGCCCTGAAGGAGCCGCGGCTTGTGGTCGAATCGGGCGTCGCCGGCCGCGTCGCCGCCATCATCGAGCCGGTGATCGTCGATCTCGGCTACCGGCTGGTACGGGTGAAGATCACCAGCCAGAATGGCTGCACCGTTCAGATCATGGCGGAAAAGCCGGACGGGACGATGACGGTCGAGGGTTGCGAGGAGGTCAGCCAGGCGGTGTCGCCGGCGCTCGACGTCGACGATCCGATCAGCGCCGCCTACAATCTCGAAATCTCCTCGCCCGGCATCGACCGGCCCTTGGTCCGCGCCGGCGATTTCGACCGCTGGGCTGGCTACGTCGCCAAGATCGAGATGTCGGCGCCGCATCTCGGCCGCAAGCGCTTCCGGGGCATCGTGCGCGGATCTGACGGCGATATCGCCCTGGTGGAGCGCGACGATGCGCGAATTGACGAGGACAAAGTGCTGCGTCTGCCCCTGCGCGACATCGGCGAGGCCCGGCTGGTGCTCAGCGACGAACTGATCGCCGAGTCCCTGCGCCGTGGCAAATCCGGCCTGCCGCCGGAAATGCCCGCGCCGGCCGATATCCTGCCGCCGGCCGCCGAACGCCCCGCCCGCAGGAACCCCAAGGCCAAGAGCCTCGGCCCCCGGCCCAAGGGCGCCTCGCGCCGCGAACTGCGCTCGTCGCCCGAGACACCGGCCGAGGAGATGGCCGCGCTGGAAAAGGCCGCCCGCGACAAGACCTGACCGTTTGATATCTGCCTGCCTGCTACCGAAGACCGTCCACCGAACAAGAATAACCCGCTCATCAAGGAGTGATCGCCATGGTCGTCAGCGCCAACAGACTCGAGCTTCTCCAGATCGCCGACGCGGTCGCGCGCGAGAAATCGATCGACCGCCAGATCGTCATCGATGCGATGCAGGACGCGATCGCCAAGGCCGCCCGCTCGCGCTACGGCGCCGAGACCGACGTCCATGCCGAAATCCACCCCAAGACCGGCGAACTCCGGCTCGCCCGCCATCTGCAGGTGGTCGACGAGGTCGAGAACACCTCGACCGAGATCACCATCGCCGACGCCAAGCGCCATAATCCGGCGGCGCAGGCCGGCGACGTCATCGCCGATCCGCTGCCGCCCTTCGATTTCGGCC
>JAESGE010000155.1_pt1 | contig 15500 bp, 16 predicted proteins | sample 9269601 | NCBI WGS metagenome assembly JAESGE01 (sample SAMN14515569, study PRJNA621662) | algae metagenome | isolation source: Tolypothrix brevis GSE-NOS-MK-07-07A and co-occurring heterotrophs from wet... | place: USA: Grand Staircase Escalante National Monument, Utah | collected 2006-04-16
ATCCCGATCTGGCGCCCGGAACCGGCCATTTCCGGCTGACACTCGCCGAGGGGCAGGACCTGATGCGCCAGCTACGCGGCCGCGTCTCGGGGCTTTGCCAGCCGACCTATGTCCTCGATATCCCCGGCGGCCATGGCAAGGTGCCGGTCGGGCCGGTCTCGATCGACGATGCGGGGGCGAATACCGTGCGGGTCGAGGACCGGCATGGCGTCGCCCATGATTACCCGCAAGGGTAAGGCTCAGAGCAGGCCGCTATCGATGCCAAGCTGACGCAGGCTGACGGCGGGGCGCGCGCCGACATGGCTGATGATCTCGGCGGCCGCCAGGGCGCCCAAGCGCAGGCAATCGCGCTCCGATTTTTCCGTGGTCAGGCCGTGCAGGAAGCCGGCGGCGAACAGGTCGCCCGCGCCGGTGGTATCGACCACGCGGTCGACCGGGAAGGCCGGCTCGGCGACGGTGCCGTCGGCGCTGACGGCCAAAGCGCCGTTCTCCGAGCGGGTGATCGCCGCCATGATCTTCTCGTCCCGCAGAGCCGCGAGTGCCGTTTCGAAATCGGCCGTGCCGTAGAGGCTCTTCAGTTCGCTTTCATTGGCGAAGATGAGATCGACCTGGCCGTTACGGATCAGGCCCAGGAACTCATCGCGATAGCGGTCGACACAGAAGGCGTCCGACAGGGTCAGCGCGACGCGGCCGCCCGCGGCGTGGGAGAGTTCGGAGGCCTTGCGGAAGGCTTCCTTGGCGGCCGGCGGGTCCCAGAGATAGCCTTCCAGATAGACGATACGCGAGGCCCGCACGAGGTTTGCATCCACGTCGGCGACCGAAAGCCCCTGGCAGGCGCCAAGATAGGTGTTCATCGTCCGCTCTCCGTCGGGCGTGACGGCGATCAGGCAGCGGGCCGTCGTCGGGCCGCTTTCGGCGAAGGCCGTCTCGAAGGTGACGCCAAGCGCGGTGAGATCGTGCCGGTAGAGCCGCCCGAGTTCGTCGTCGCGCACCTTGCCGATGAAGGCGCCGTTTCCGCCGAAGGCGGCGATGCCGGCGATCGTGTTGGCAGCCGAGCCGCCCGAGATCACCGTGCCGGGACCCATAGCCTGGTAGAGTTGCTCGGCGCGCGGTTCGTCGATCAGCGTCATCGCGCCCTTGGCGAGCGCATAGCTGACAAGGAAATCCTCCTCGGCGCGGGCGATAACGTCGACAATCGCGTTGCCGATAGCGAGAACATCGTGGCGCGTGCCGTTGGGCGCGGTCTGTGGGCTGGTCATGTCGCGGGGTCCCCGGCGGTTCTGTCGATCACGCTGGATGGGCGTGCTGGTGGCTGGGTGCTCCGTGTGGCATCGCCGGGGCTTCGGCGTCAAGGCGGGCTCAGGTGCGGCTCGCCGGGTCAGGCGGAGACCCAAGGTCCTTGCCAAGACGATCGAGGCAGGCGTTGAGAGCGGCGAGATCGGCGGGATCGAGATCGCGGATGCGGCGCGCCAGGCGATTGGCGAACAGGGTTGCGCCGGCATCGAGGCCGCCCGTGTCGATGACGACGCGCGGCTCCGAGATTTCGGCGAGCCGAATCAGCGCATCGGCGTCGTCCCAGATCACGCCCAGATGATGGATGATGCCCTGCACCAGGGTGAAGGTCGGCTTGCCGCGCCTGCCGTGTTCCAGCGCCGACAGATAGGCCGAGGAAACGCCGAGCGCCTGCGCCATGTCGCCGAGCGTCAGGCCGCGTTCGGCCCGCAGTTCCCGGATACGCTGGCCGAAGGGGGTCACAGACGGTGCTCGGTTCGGCGACGCAACCGCACGTAGAGAGCACCGGAGCCGCCGTGGCGATGATCCGCCTCGTCGAAACCGGCGACGATGCCCCGCAGATCGGGCAGGCGCAGCCAGTGCGGCGTCATCCGGCGCAGCACGCCGCGCTCGTCGCCCTGGCCTTGGCCGGAGTTGTCTCCACCGGATCGGTCGCCGCCCGGTCTGTCGCCACCTTTGCCGGTAACGACAAGAACCAGTTTTGCTCCCTGAGCTTGGGCCTGCCGCAGAAAGTGGACAAGGGCGCCGTGGGCTTCGTCCTGGCGCATGCCATGCAGGTCGATCACCGCTTCGATCGGCTGAATGCCGCGCCGAAGCTGGGTTTTCAGCCGGCGTTCGAGGGGCGCCAGCGGCTTGAGCGCAGGCGCGGCGGGCGCAGGCGCGGCGGGCGCAGGCTTCGGCGGCGCGGCCGGCTTCGCGGCCTTGGCCTGGCGAGTCGGCTTGACCATCGGCTGGCCAGCAATTCCTCTTGGCGACACTGCGAGCTTTTCATCCTTTTCGGGCGGAGAGACCGGCTTTTCAGGCGCGGTGGTCTTGCGCACGACCTGAGCGGAGAGCGGCCGCACGGAGCGCGCCACATGAACCCAGAGCGCCACTTCCGATTGGGTCAGGTTGCGTTCCGTACGGCGGCGCATGGTCAGCTCCGCCGTCGCGGCCAGAGCACCGTTGCCGTGATCTCGTGCCTGACCCGGCCGGCGAGATCTCCGGCGGCCGCGCCAGAACCGAAATAGAGATCGAAACGAGACGGCCCGACGATGGCCGAACCCGTATCCTGAATGACCGTCAGGCGATCGAGCGGCGCCAGCTCGGGTACATTCCCGGTGTTGCCTGAAAAGGGGGTGGCCGGAATCCGCCCCGAAAGCCAGACCGGCAGGCCATAGGGCCAGATCGTCCGGTCGGCGGCGATCGAACGATGCGCCGTCAGCGGCACGCCCGCGCCGCCGATCGGGCCCTGGTCCGCCGGCAGTTCCGAAGCGATGCGGAAAAAGACGAAGGAGCGGTTGCGTCGGATCAGAGCCTGGCCCGCGACCAGATCGCCCTTGAGCCGCGCCACCAGCCTGTCCATCGTCATCTGCGCCGGCGGAATGCCCTCTTCCTCGCTGAGCGTCCGCCCGAGGGAGGTATAGGGGTAGCCGTTGCGGCCGGCATAGGCGAGCCGCAGGGTGCGGCCATCGGGCAGGCGCAGGCGCAGGCGGGCCGACCCCTGAACCTGCATGACGAAGCGGTCAACGGGATCACGCAGCCAGGCGATCTCAAGGTTCTGGCCAGCCAGCCCGCCATCGTCGATCGCGCCGCGGTCGAAATGCGGCGCAAGACCCTGTGGCGTGCGCCGGGCCGAGGCAAGTTCGGGATCGATATTCGACCAGTCGTCGCCCGGTTCGCCGGCAACACCCCTTGTCACGAGATCGGGCGGGCGGCCGTAGAGCGGCGTCGGGAATTCGGCCGCGCGCGACAAGGAGCCTTCGAACTCCGGCTCGAAATAACCCGTCAGGAAGCCAGCGCCAGACGTTGGGCGGATGCGGTAGGCCTCGAATCGCTGCTCAAAAAAGGTCCGCGCCGCCTCGGCATCGACGGGCCGGGCCGCCAGCTTCAACGCCTCGGCGCAAATTTCGCGCAAGCTGGCCAGAGCCGGCACAGCCTCGCGCAAGGCTGGCGTCGGCTGGCAGGTGTTCAGAAAGGTCTCGAAGGCGGCGCGGTGATCGTCCGCCCGCCAGCCCGGAAGATCGGACAGGAGCACTCGTTCGAGCGCGGCGCCGGGCGGGGATGGAATGTCTTGCGCAGCAGCGGGATCGTTGAGGGACAGCACGGCCATGGCGAAAACAAATCCTGCCCCGGTTGCACCACGCCCTGGTCGACCCTTCGATCGGTTTCTGGCGATCAAGCGACGGCTTCGGTCGCGACCAGCAGCCAGTTCGGATCACGACTGCCGAGCTGGCGCGAGAATGTCCAGATGTCGGTGACATCGGCGACGGTTTCGGGATCGCCATCGACGACCTTGCCGGCGACATCGCGAGTCGCGCTGATCAGCTTGGAGGCGAAGCGCACGGTGATCTGCGCCATGTTGCCCTTGACCTCGACATTCGTCAGGTCGGCCTTGTCGATCGAGACGAAGGTGGTCTCGGCTTTCTCGTTGCGCTTCTCGCGCTCGACGATGGCGCTTTCGAACCCATCATAGACATCCTTGGCGAGCAGGGATTTGAGCATCTTGCGATCGCCGGTGGCAAAGGCGGTGACGATATACTCGTAGGCGCTCTTTGCCGCCTCGGTGAAAACGCGCACGTCGAAATTCGCTTCCTGGGCGGCAATCGCCTCCAGCCCTGGCAAAAGGTGCGGATTGGCGGCCGTCAGTCCGTTCCAGCGGTCGGGCGGGGCCACGGCCTCGCCCGGCGACACATCGTTCGCGGCGCCCGGAAGGCGGATGACATTGTTCTCGGCCCGGCTCTCGGTCCGCCCGTCCTGGCGCGCGGCATCGGGCTTGCGGAATTCCGGTTGGGCGGGACCACGCGGCCGGAAGGGATCGACGGGGGGTTTCTCGGCGCCGGTTTTCTGGCCAAGGACCGAACGAAGCTTCCAGGCCACGAAGACGGCAAGCCCGAGAAAGATGAGTGTCGTGAAATCGAAGGAGCTTTGCATTTCAACCGATCCGGCAGGGGCTTTCAGGTCGGCGGGCGCGCTAGGGAGCGCCAGACGCCAGTCTGGTCCAATCACATATACGATATGGCGTGGGGCAGGTTCCACGTCCAGTGCGGATCGCGGCAGAAAAGCCCGGCCGTCCCCGTCGCTTGTTTGCACTCCGGTGGCTTGACTCAGGTCGGCGACTTGTGCCGGCGTGGTTATCCGTGATAGCGGGCATCCCCAATCCGATAGTTTTTCCACCCCGAATTCTTGAAACGGACCTCATAATGGCCAACGAAGCGTCCAACGGCTCAGCAAATCCGACAGGTCCCGTGCTGAACAGCCTGATTCAGTACACCAAGGATTTCTCCTTCGAGAACCCACGCGCTCCGCAATCGCTCGGGCCGCAGGAAAAAGGGCCGCAGATTTCGCTCCAGGTCAATGTCGCGGCGACACCGTTGTCGGAAACCGATTTCGAATCCGTGCTGACCCTCGAAGGCAAGGCCGAAATCGGCGGTGACACGCTGTTTGCTTTCGAACTGACCTATGCCGGCGTCTTCCGCCTGCAGAATGTCCCGCAGGAACATGTCCACGCGGTGGTGATGGTCGAATGCCCTCGGCTGCTGTTTCCCTTCGCCCGCCAGATCGTCGCGGACGCGGTGCGCAATGGCGGCTTCCCGCCCCTTTATATCGATCCGGTCGATTTCAACCTGCTCTATCGCCAGCGTGTCGAAAGCGCGCAGGCCGAGCAGGGCGTTACCGTCGCCTGACCAGCGGTCGGTCGTGTCATGTCCCCGCTCGTGCGTGGGCGGAGCCTGAGCGAAAGCTTACGTCTCCGCCGGCGTATCTTCGTCGACCGGCTGGCTGACATACTGATCCCAGACCGGCTTAGCCGGGAATGCAGCGGTGAAGGCCAGATGCGCCGCGATGTCGGCTTCCGTCAGCCGCGGCGGCAAGGGTGCGGGGCGACCCCGCAACACGACAACCGGCACGGCCGGCCCGGAGGGTGACGCGCTTTCGGCGGTTGCCAGGCTGAAGGCGGTCTGCTTGCCGCCGATCAACTCGAGATAGACATCCGCCAGCAATTCGGCATCGAGCAGGGCACCGTGCTGCACACGCTTGCGATTGTCGATGCCGTAGCGCTGGCACAGGGCATCGAGCGAATTCGAGGCGCCCGGATGCTTGCGCCGCGCCAGGGTGAGGGTGTCGATGACATTTCCCTTGTCGGGCAGCGACCGGCCGAGGCGGCCAAGCTCCATCTCCAAAAAGCCGATGTCGAAGCTGGCATTGTGGATGATGAGCCTAGAATTTCCCAGGAAGGCGAGGAACGGATCGGCGATGGCGGCGAAAATAGGCTTGTCCGCCAGAAACGCGTCGGACAGGCCATGCACCCGGAAGGCGCCCTCGGACATGGGCCGCTCGGGGTTCAGGTAGACATGGTAGGTCTGGCCCGTCGGCACATGGTTCATCAGTTCGACACAGCCGATCTCGACGATCCGGTCGCCCTTGAGCGCCTCCGTACCGGTGGTCTCGGTATCGAGAACGATTTCACGCATGGACGTTTAATTCCTGTTCTGCCCGCTCGCGAAGTTCCTCGTGGCCGGACCAGGCTGGACCTTGGCGGTGAACAGCTTGACGGTCAAAGGGCTGACCGAGCCTTGATCTTCCCCTGCCGCCCCGCCAGCGCCCGGATCAATGAGACGACCTGACCGCGTGAATCGTCCATGGCGCCGCCATTGTCGATGATGAAATGCGCCTGTGCACGCTTTTTCGGGTCGGGCATTTGCCGCGAGAGGATCAGTTCCAGCCGGGCCTCGGTCATGCCAGGCCGGGCGAGGACGCGGGCCCGCTGGATCGGCACGGGCGCCGAGACGACGGCCACGAGATCGCAGCGCCAGTCGATGTCGCCGGCATCGCGGGCCCGCATCCGCTCGCGGGTTTCGAGCAGAAGCGGGATATCGAGGACGGCCAAGGGCCTCCGCCCGGCATGACAGGCGGCGATGAACGCGCTTTCTTCCTCGCGCACCAAGGGATGGACGATGCGCTCCAACCGGGCAAAGCCTTCCGGCTCGCTCGCGATACGCGCGGCCAGCCGAGCGCGATCGATGATCCCGTCGCTGACAACATCCGCGAAGACCGCGGCCACTGGCGCCACCGCCCGCCCGGCATAGAGCCTGTGAACCGTGGCGTCGGCATCGAAGACCGGCACACCGAAAGCCGGAAACATCGCGGCGATCGTGGTCTTGCCCATGCCGATCGAACCGGTGAGGCCGATCAGCAGCGTCATCCGACGGGCCGTTCCCGAGACAGCATTTCGGATCCCGTCCCAGACTCGGTCTGCGAGCCGCGGACGATATCGACCTCCAGCACATGACGAAGGTCCGGCGTCACTTGAGGCTGGAGCCCGAACCACCGCGCGAAGCCCGGCACGGCTTGATGCAGCAGCATGCCCAGCCCGTCGACGGTTCGCGCTCCAGCGGCACGCGCCGCCACGAGCAGCGGCGTCTCCACAGGCACATAGACGATATCGTAGACGATCGCGCCCGGGCGCAGGGCGACAAGGTCGAGATCGAGCGGCGGCTGGCCGGTCATGCCGAGCGAGGTGGTGTTGACGATGAGATCGGCTTCGGCGACGGCGGCCGAACGCGCGGACCAGTCCACGCCCGTGGCGATAGGGCCGAGCCGCGCCGCCAGGCCGCGCGCCCGGTCGTGATCGCGATTGGCAACGAGGATCCGTGTCACAGCCCTGGCCTTGAGGGCATGGGTGACGGCAAGCGCCGCGCCGCCCGCGCCCAGCACGAGCACCGTCCCGACGGTTTGGCGCCAATCCGGCACGGCAAGATCGAGATGGGCGATGAAGCCCGCAGCATCCGTGTTGTCACCGCAAAGTCGGTCGCCGTCGCGATAGACCGTGTTGACCGCGCCCATGGCTTTGGCGTCCGGTGTCAGGACATCAAGCAGCGGCAGGATTGCCTGTTTGTGCGGCACGGTGACATTGCCGCCGATAAAGGTCCGGCCGCCCTCGTCGTCGCGCAGGCCGGCAACAAAGACGTTCAGATCGACCGGCGCGACGTCGACCCGGCGATAGCTTCCCGCCAGACCGTGATGGGCGAGCCAATGGCCGTGAATCAGCGGCGAGCGCGAATGTGCCACCGGATGGCCGATGATGAAGCAGGCCGGCGCCACGGCGCCACCGTCGGTGTCGGAGGATGGGATCATCGCGCGAGCATACCGAGGCTTCGCAGCGAATCCAGTAGCGGCAGGAGCGGCAGGCCCTGGATGGTGAAGTGATCGCCCTCGATGTCGTCGAATAGCTGGATGCCCAGCGCTTCGATCTGATAGCAGCCGACACTGGCGAGAATGGCCGGCGACGCCGCAGCGACATAGGCCTCGATCAGGTCCGGCGACAGTTTCCGCATCGTGAGGCTTGCCGTGGCCTGCTGACGCGCCACGACCCGACCGTCCCGGGCCAGGCAAGAGGCGGCGTGCAAACGATGCCGACGTCCCGACAGGCGGGCGAGTTGCGCGAGGGCGCCGTCGCGGTCGGGCGCCTTATGGAACACCTCGCCATCAAGGGCCAGCACCTGGTCGGCGCCAAGCACAAGCCGGCCCGACCGCAGCTTCGATACGGCGACGGCCTTGGCCTCCGCCAGGATCGTCGCGAGTTCGGCGGGATCATGATAGCCTTGTGCCTCCAGCGCACGTTCGTCGATGGGAGCGGGCTGGATATCGATCGGAATGCCCGCCTGACGCAACATCCGAGCGCGGATGGAGCTGGCGGAGGCGAGAATCAACATGTCCTTCGCCAGCCACAGGCCGAAGGTGGCATCCAATGGCATGGCGGAGCGCTCGGGCATAGATGCTCCTTTAATGCGCGATGAATTTCAGGCGATGATCCCGCAGCAGATCAAGGATAGCGGCGGCCGTCTCCTCGATCGACCGACGGGTGACATCGATCACCGGCCAGCCGCGCCGGGCGCACAGCCGGCGGGACTCGGCGATTTCACGCGCGACAGCTTCGGGATCGACATAGGGCGTCTCCGATTCGGCCTTGAGGGTCAGCAATCGATTCTGCCGGATCTGGACGATGCGCTCCGGGCTCGCGACCAGGCCGACGACGAGAGGCTTGGTGATCGAATCGAGCTGCGGCGGCAGCGGAAGGCCGGGAACCAGCGGGATATTGGCGGTCTTGATGCCGCGATTGGCGAGATAGATGCTCGTCGGCGTCTTCGACGTGCGGCTGACTCCGAGCAGAAGGACATCGGCGGATTCCAGATCGCCGCCAAACTGGCCGTCATCATGGAGCAACGAGTAATTCATCGCGTCGATGCGGCGGAAGTACTCGGCGTTGAGCATGTGCTGGGCACCCGGGCGCGGCGTCGACGATGTGCCGAGATAGGATTGAAACAGCGCGAGCACGGGTTGCAGTACCGAAAGACAGGGACAGCCGAGTTCGGCGCAGACTGTTTCAAGCTTCGACGACAAGTCCGCTTCGACAAGTGTGTAAAGGACGATGCCAGGTGAGGTTTCCAACTCGGACAGGACGCGGTTGAGCTGTGAGGCGGAGCGGACCAGCGGATAGATGTGCTCGATCGCCGAGATCCCCTCATATTGCGCAGCCGCCGCGCGGCTGGTGGCGATCAGGGTCTCGCCGGTCGAATCGGAAACGAGATGAAGATGAAAATAATTGCGGGGCACGGGTTTGATCCGTCGGACGAACGGGGGTGAGGCCGGCCAGCAGGCTGGTTCCCTCCTGCTTAGGGCTGTGGAGCGGTGTGGACAAGTTGGCCGTCAGACACCAGCCGTCGCACCGCCTTGTATGGCCGCTGGATTCCATCGACAGGTTGCCCGGACACGGTGGAATCGAGGCAGGTTCCGGGATTGCGCGCAAACCTTCGAATCATCGTCGGGAAGCCAATCGTTAACAAGGTGTTAACGGGTTCCGATTCGGAGCCGATCCGATTGCCGCTGTGGACAGGCTGTGGACGGTCTTGCGGCAGATAAATCAGGCCATCCATGAATCAAAACAGACTCTTAAATAAGAATCTCTTTAAGAAGGACGTCGTGGATATCGATCCCCACCGTGGCGGTCGACGGACTTGAAACAAGGACCCCCATGGCGATGGAATGGATCAAGGCGCTGCACGTGCTCGCCATCATCTCGTGGATGGCCGGGATGCTCTATCTGCCGCGTCTCTTCGTTTATCATGCCTCCGCCCCGGTGGGCTCGGACAGTTCCGAAACCTTCAAGGTCATGGAGCGGCGTCTCCTGAAGGCGATCATGACGCCAGCGATGGTTGTCGCTTGGGCGACGGGGCTCTGGCTTGCCTGGAGCAGCTTTGGATTCAAGGGCGGATGGCTCCATGGCAAGATCGCGCTGGTGGTGCTGCTGTCGGGGGTTCACGGCCATCTTGCCGCCTGTGTCAGGCAGTTCGCTCAGGATCGCAATCACAAGGCGGGACGGTACTTTCGCATCCTCAACGAGGTGCCGACCCTGCTGATGATCGGCATCGTGGTGTTGGTCATCGTCAAGCCCTTCTGACGGGGCGGAAATCAGGTCTTGAGAAAGCGCCTCGAAAGCGCTAAGACCCGGATCTCTCCTTGTCCGATGACCGGGCAGTCGGCTTGACAGACGGCTTTTGGCTGTTTGGGCCCCCCGGTCATTGATCTCAGTCGATCCTCAGTATCCCCCCTGTCGCGTTATCGCCGTCCTGTCCGGTGAAGCGCCTTATTCGGCCAGGTGCCCCATGCGGGAAATCAAGCTTCACGAACTCAAGGCCAATTCACCGACCGAGCTTCTGGCGTTTGCCGAGGGCGTCGATGTCGAGAATGCCAGCACGATGCGCAAGCAGGAGTTGATGTTCGCCATCCTGAAGCAACTCGCGGCCCGGGAAACCGATATTCTGGGTGAGGGCGTCGTCGAGGTTCTCCAGGACGGGTTCGGTTTTCTCCGGTCCTCCGACTCGAATTACCTGCCAGGGCCTGACGATATCTATGTTTCGCCGTCCCAGATCCGGAAATTTGGATTACGCACTGGAGACACGGTCGAGGGTCCGATTCGTGGGCCTAAGGACGGAGAGCGATACTTCGCGCTACTGAAGGTCAACACGATCAATTTCGAGGACCCGGAAAAGATCAAGCACAAGGTCCACTTCGACAATTTGACGCCGCTCTATCCGAATGATCGCCTTCGCCTTGAAATCGTCGAGGCGCCAAAAAAGGATTTGTCGCCCCGGGTCATCGATATCGTCTCGCCAATCGGCAAGGGTCAGCGCGCTCTAATCGTGGCGCCGCCGCGCACCGGCAAGACCGTTCTCCTCCAGAATATCGCGCAGTCGATCACCTCCAATCACCCGGAGTGTTATCTCATCGTGCTGCTGATCGACGAGCGGCCGGAGGAAGTGACCGACATGCAGCGCTCGGTGAAGGGCGAGGTCATTTCCTCGACCTTCGACGAGCCCGCATCCCGGCACGTGCAGGTCGCCGAGATGGTCATCGAGAAGGCCAAGCGCCTTGTCGAGCACGGTCGCGACGTGGTCATCCTGCTCGATTCGATCACGCGTCTAGGGCGGGCCTACAACACCGTGGTACCGTCTTCCGGCAAGGTCCTGACCGGCGGTGTCGACGCGAATGCGCTGCAGCGGCCTAAGCGCTTCTTCGGTGCGGCGCGAAATATCGAGGAAGGTGGGTCCCTGACGATCGTCGCCACCGCGCTGATCGATACCGGTAGCCGCATGGACGAGGTGATCTTTGAGGAATTCAAGGGGACGGGCAATTCGGAGATCATTCTCGACCGCAAGGTGGCCGATAAGCGCATCTTCCCGGCGATCGACATCATCAAGTCTGGAACGCGCAAGGAAGAGTTGATCACTGCCAAGGACGTTCTGCAAAAGACCTATGTGCTGCGCCGGATCCTGAATCCGATGGGGCCGCAGGACGCTATCGAGTTCCTGATCGATAAACTGCGCCAGACCAAGCAAAACGCCGATTTCTTCGATTCGATGAATACCTGACGAACTCATTGGACGTGTGAGCGCCACACGGCCCATGCACAGGCTGACACCGCAATCATGTCAAGCAGCGACACCATTGTTGCCCTGGCCTCAGGAGCCGGACGGGCCGGCATAGCAGTTATCAGGGTTTCAGGCAGCCAAGTCCGATTCATTACCGAAACGATCGCGGGAATATTGCCGCCCCCGCGCCAGGTGCGGCGTGCTACCTTGGTCGACCCACGGAGCGGAATCGCCCTCGATCAAGTGCTTGTCCTGTTCTTTGAGAGACCGGCCAGCTTCACGGGCGAGGACATCGTCGAATTTCATTGCCATGGCAGTCGGGCTGTCGTCAGCTCCGTGATCGACTGTGTATTGAAGTTTGGGGAAGGTGTGCGACTAGCGGAAGCCGGCGAATTCGCGCGGCGAGCTTTTCTGAATGGCAAAATCGACCTTAGCGTTGTCGAAGGGCTCGGTGATCTGATCGATTCGGAGACGGAATGGCAGCGTCGCCAAGCTCTCCGACAAATGGATGGGGAGCTTTCGAAACGCGTGGCCGAATGGCGTGGCCGATTGCTTGAAGGCATGGCGCTGATTGAGGCGACCTTGGATTTCTCCGACGAGGGCGATGTCGATGTCGATATTGGCGCAAGCGTTATTCCTCTCGCGAGCGCGCTACTTGAAGAGATGCGCGAGGTGTTGCGGGGCGCCAATTTCGGGGAGCGGCTGCGCGAGGGGTTCCGGGTGGTTATCGCCGGCGCACCGAATGCCGGAAAATCCAGCCTTCTCAATGCAATCGCAAAGCGCGAGGTGGCTATTGTATCGCCCTTGCCGGGAACGACGCGGGACGTCATCGAAGTCCGTTGCGACATAGGTGGCTACCCGGTGCTCTTTAGTGACACGGCGGGCCTGCGCCAGACAACCGACCCGATCGAGCGACTGGGGATCGACAAGGCCCGTCAGGAGATTGCCGGCGCCGACCTTGTCCTTCTCTTGAAGGCGACCGATAGTCAGGACATTGGCCCCGAGATCGAAACGACCCATTTCGTCGTCGCGACCAAGGCGGATCTTGGCGCCGTGATGTTTCCCCACGATTTCAAGATCGCGACTCCTACTGGTTTGGGATTGGATGCACTGCTCCAGGCCATCACACGGCATGTAGCGGCGCTTGGCGGAGGCGAGACCGCGCTGATCGCTAATGCCCGGCAGCGGCACGCGCTCGTGCGTGCAATCGAACCGCTTGCGCGCGTAACCAGGCAAGGGGAGTCAGGCGCTACCTCGGCTTCAGGCGCCGAATTCGCAGCTGAGGATTTCCGTCAGGCCGCGCGGGCGCTTGATCAGCTTGTTGGCCGGATCGATGTCGAGATGGTATTGGATACGCTGTTCTCGCGATTCTGCATCGGTAAGTGAACATAACATTCAAGGCCGCTCTGATGTTTCACGTGAAACAATCGACGACCCGAAGAGATCTGCTCCATGCCTCATCAACATCCTCCCGCGTTTGATGTTATCGTGATTGGCGGGGGGCATGCCGGCACCGAAGCCGCGGCTGCGGCGGCGCGCTACGGCGCGCGGGTTGCCTTGATCACGCATAAGCCGGAAACAATCGGCGAAATGTCTTGCAATCCCGCGATCGGAGGGCTTGGCAAGGGGCATTTGGTGCGTGAGATCGACGCGCTTGACGGGTTGATGGCAAGATCTGCGGATGCCGCCGGAATTCAGTTCCGTGTGCTCAATCGCCGCAAGGGTCCGGCCGTGCGAGGACCGCGCGCCCAGGCTGACCGCACCCTGTACCGGCAGGCAACGGCGGCCGCGATTGCCAGCCAGCCTGGGCTCACCGTCGTCGGAGGCGAGGTCGACGATCTTGAGATCGCCGATGGGCGCGTCACTGGAGTTATCTTAACGACTGGCGATCGATTCGGATCAGGAACAGTTGTGCTGACGACCGGAACGTTCCTGTCGGGGCTCATCCATATCGGAGAACTGAAGACCCCTGCTGGCCGTTTCGGCGAAGCCGCCGCTACTGGACTGTCCAAGACCTTGCGTCAATTCGGTTTTCCGCTGGGGCGCCTGAAGACAGGCACGCCACCCCGACTCGAATCTAGCTCGATCGATTGGTCAGGGCTCGACATGCAGCATGGTGACATGCCGCCAGAACCACTGTCCTCCTTGACGACTGCCATCCGCAACCGACAGGTGGCATGTGGCATCACTCGCACCACGATGACAACTCATGACGTGATCCGTCGTAATCTCGCGCGATCACCGTTGTATTCCGGCAATATCAGCGGCACTGGGCCACGCTACTGTCCGTCGATCGAGGACAAAGTGGTGCGCTTCGGCGATCGGGACGGCCATCAGATATTTCTGGAACCTGAGGGCCTTGATCTGCCGACGGTCTATCCAAATGGAATCTCGACATCGCTTCCCGAGGAAACGCAACGGGAGATATTGGCCACGATTCCTGGGCTTGAGCGCGTCCGGATGTTACGGCCAGGCTATGCGATCGAGTATGACTATGTCGATCCGCGGGCACTTAAGCCGACGTTGGAGACAAGAGCGATATCGGGCCTGTTTCTGGCCGGGCAGATCAACGGTACGACCGGCTATGAGGAGGCTGCGGCTCAAGGGTTGCTGGCGGGCTTGAATGCGGCGCGGGTCGCCGGTTCGGGGGAGCCCGTGGTACTCGATCGGTCGATGTCGTATATCGGCGTCCTTGTTGATGATCTCGTCTCGCGAGGGGTGACCGAGCCATATCGTATGTTCACGTCCCGCTCCGAATTTCGGCTCTCGTTGCGCGTCGATAACGCTGATGAACGCTTGACGGATGAAGGCGTGCGCCTCGGTGTCGTTTCGTCGGAACGGGCGGTTCATGCACGGAAGCATCTTGGTGAACTGGAGCAGGTTCGGGGCACGCTCAAGGCTTTGGCCCTCACGCCACAACAGGCAGCGCAGCACGGATTGCATCTCAACAGCGATGGCATCCGCCGTTCGGCCTTCGAGCTTTTGTCCTACGCTCATGTGACATTTGACATGCTGTGTGCCATTTGGCCGGACCTCAATGATGTTAAGCCAAATATTCGCGAGAGAGTCGCGGCGGACGCCACTTATGCGGTCTATCTGCACCGTCAGGACGCCGACATCGCCGCCCATCGCCGCGACCAAGCAGTGATACTGCCAGAGGACCTGGATATTGCAGCGATCGGCGGGCTTTCGAATGAGCTACGCGGCAAGCTGATGGCGCATCGCCCCTATTCCCTGGCGCAGGCGGCGCAAATGGAAGGAATGACGCCAACCGCGTTGACCCTGCTTGCTGCGCATGCTCGCCAGTATCGCGTCACCAATCGATTCGCATCCGAAGCTGATCCGAAGTCTGTCGGGTCATGACTTCCGATCGTGATCGTGCATTGGCCCTCACGCCTGTTTCACGTGAAACAGCGGAGAGGCTGGAAATCATGGTCGCGGAATTGATTCGGTGGCAGAACGTCAAGAATCTGGTGTCCGCCCAGGCTTTTGATCAATTGTGGACGCGACATATCGCAGATTCCCTCCAGCTTCTAAACCTCGCTCCCAACGCTCGCAGCTGGCTGGATATGGGATCGGGAGGCGGCTTCCCCGGGTTGGTATTGGCGATCGCGCTGAGCGAAAGCAAGATGGCCCATATGCATCTGGTCGAAAGCAACGCGCGCAAATGCGCCTTTCTTCGCCACGTGGCCCGCGTGACCGGAGCATCCGTCACCGTGCATCAGGCACGGATCGAGGTTGTCGCTCCGCGCCTGGCCGGACAGATCGAGATCGTCACGTCGCGCGCCTTGGCGCCTCTGGCGCGGCTGTTGGACTGGAGCAATTCGTTGTTGACAACCGGGGCGACAGGTCTGTTTCTAAAGGGACAAGATATAGATGCTGAATTGACCGAGGCCTCTAAATCTTGGAAGGTGACAGCGTCGAAACAGCCGAGCGTCACCGATTCCAATGGGCGAATCCTGATCGTGCGGCACCTGGAACGGCGAACCGGCACCCATGAATGACAGCGAGCCGCCCGTGAATCGAATGGCGAATCCGATTGGCAGGCCAGACCCGTCCGGGCCTCGGGTGTTGGCATTG
>JAESGE010000263.1_pt1 | contig 15418 bp, 11 predicted proteins | sample 9269601 | NCBI WGS metagenome assembly JAESGE01 (sample SAMN14515569, study PRJNA621662) | algae metagenome | isolation source: Tolypothrix brevis GSE-NOS-MK-07-07A and co-occurring heterotrophs from wet... | place: USA: Grand Staircase Escalante National Monument, Utah | collected 2006-04-16
TCAGCCATCCTTGCGCAACCGAGCTCGCCTTGCGGCTCAAGCGACTGTTCGGCTTTCCGGGACTTGCCGCGGGACGGTCTTGCTGAGTTGCGGCCTCAAGTGGCCAAGGATGAGACGACCGCCCCGCGCAAACCGCAATCGAGTTTCCCAAACTTGCGGCCGTTGGCAAGTTACAAGGATGAGGTTCCGAGAGATTTACACGGCGTAGGGGTGTGGCAGTGCTCAGGAACGTGACATGAACGACATTGCCTTCACGCTTCTTGGCCGGCCCGTCACCGTTCTCGAAGCGCTCCTGAGCTTTGGCGGTGCAGCGCTTGGCCTGCTGCTCCTGATGGCGTGGGCGCTCTGGCGCGGGCAGCGGGCGCGGGCGATGGACGGCTGGCTCCAGGCCGAGCGCACCCGCGAGATGGACGACAAGGTGGCGGAGATGAACCGGCTGCAATCCGAACTGTCCGGCCGGATGCAGACGGTGGCCGAAATCTTCGGCACGCGGCAGGCCGATCTCGTGCGGGTGATGGCGGAGCGGCTCGACTCGCTGAAAATGCAGGTCGGACAGGGGCTGGAGGCCAACGTCAAGCAGACCGGCGAGAGCCTCTCCAAGCTTCAGGAGCGGCTGGCGGTGATCGACGCGGCGCAGGCCAACCTCACCAATCTCACCAACGAGGTCGTGACGCTGAAGGACGTGCTCGCCAACAAGCAGTCGCGCGGCGCCTATGGCCAGGGCCGGATGGAGGCGATCATCCGCGACGGCCTGCCCGCCGCTTTCTTCTCTTTCCAGCCGACGCTGAAAAACGGCCGGCGGCCCGATTGCCTCGTGACCCTGCCGGGCGACGGGCGCGGCCTCGTGATCGACGCCAAGTTCCCGCTGGAGGGTTTTACCGCCTTCCGCGCCGCGACGAGCGACGACGAGCGCAAGCTCGCAGGCTCAAGGGTGCGCAACGATGTCGGGGTCCATATCCGCGACATCGCCGAGAAATACTTCACGCCGGGCGAGACGCAGGATCTGGCGCTGCTGTTCGTGCCGTCTGAATCGCTCTATGCCGACCTGCACGAATTCTTCGACGACGTGGTCCAGAAGGCGAGCCGGGCGCGGATCGTCATCGTCTCGCCGTCGCTGCTCGCCATGGCCGTGCAGGTGCTGCAATCGCTGGTGCGCGATGCCCGCATGCGCGAGGAGGCGCAGGTGATTCAGGCGGAGGTCGGCAAGATTCTCGACGACGTGCGCCGCCTTGGCGAGCGCGTCGAGAACCTCGACAAGCATTTCCGGCAGGCGCAGGACGATGTCGGGGCGATCCGGACCTCGGCCGGCAAGATCACGGGCCGCGCCGACCGCATCGCGGCGCTTGATTTCGAGGAGCCTGCGCCGAAGGCCGCCGATATGCTGGCGGCCGACAGGATCGCGGCGGCACCCCAGCCCGCGCCGTTCCAGCCGCGGCTGAAACTGGCCGACTGATGCGCCCGCGCGGTGCGGGATCAATTGAGGAGTGATTCCGACATGCAGGACATCATCGCCAGCCTCGACGACCTCACCGCGCATTACCAGACGCCGCCCGATCCGCGCTCGATCCTCAAGGAGATCGACGCGCTCGACGCCAATTACGCGGCGATGGTCGCGGCCTCGCCCTTCTGCGTGCTGGCGACGAACGGGCCTGGCGGGCTGGATTGCTCGCCGCGCGGCGATGCGCCCGGCTTCGTGCGCGTGGCCGATTCGAAGACGCTGATGCTGCCCGACCGGCGCGGCAACAACCGGCTGGATTCCCTGAAGAACATCATCGCCGACCCGCGCGTCGGCCTACTGTTCCTGATCCCGGGTGTCGGCGAGACCCTGCGCGTCAACGGAAGGGCCACGCTCAGCATCGCGCCGGACCTGCTGGATTCGTTCGCGATGCAGGGCAAAAGGCCGACGAGCGTCATCGTCGTCGCGGTCGAGACCGTCTATTTCCAGTGTTCGCGGGCGATCGTCCGGGCCGATCTCTGGGGCGGCTCCCATGTCGGCGCGAACCCCGTGCCGACCGGCGGCACGATCCTGCGCGACATCGCGGCGCGAAAGACGCCGGAGCAGCCTTTCGACGGCGAAACCTATGACAAGGGGCTGAAGGAACGGGTCAAGGCGAGCCTGTATTGAGGTCAAGGAAAAGCTCGCGGTGAACCGCCCTTGTCATTCCGAGGCATCGCGTCGCGATGAACCCGTAACCCATAGACATTGCTCTTACAGAACCACCACCGTCATTGCGAGCGGAGCGAAGCAATCCAGAGGGTGCGCGCCCAAAGGCTGGATTGCTTCGCTCCGCTCGCAATGACGGAGAGGGCGAGCCTTTCACGGCACCGACGGTGTCTATGGCTTCCGGGTTCCGCTTCGCGGCCCGGAATGACAGGGGCGGTCTTCTGCGATAGCCGCGCCGTGAGGCGAGCCTTTACTGAACCCTCATGCATCCTCGACGACGATATCGAGGCCGAGATCGAGGACGCTGGCCGAATGGGTGAGCGCGCCGATCGAGATCATGTCGACGCCGCTTTCCGCGATGGCCCGCACGGTGGACAGATCGACCCCGCCGGACGCCTCGGTTTTCATGCGGCCGGCCACCATGGCCACGGCACGGGCGAGCATGGCGGGCTCCATGTTGTCGAGCAGCACCACGTCGGCACCCTCGGCCAGCACCTCTTCCAGTTGCGCCAAGCTGTCGACCTCGATCTCGATCTTGACGAGATGCCCGGCGACCGCCTTCGCGGCGTCCAGCGCGGCGCGCACCCCGCCGGCGACGGCGATGTGGTTGTCCTTGATGAGGATCGCGTCGTCGAGGCCGTAGCGGTGGTTCATGCCGCCGCCGCAGCGCACGGCGTATTTCTCGAAGGCGCGCAGGCCCGGCGTGGTCTTGCGGGTGTCGACGATGCGGGCGTTCGTTCCCGCCACCGCGTCCACGAAACGGCCCGTCAGCGTGGCGATCCCCGAGAGCCGCCCGAGATAGTTCAGCGCCACCCGCTCGGCCGACAGGATCGAGCGTGCTCCGCCGGAAATGCGCGCCACGATATCGCCCGGCGCGAGGCTCGCCCCGTCCTCTAATAGCGCGTTGAAAACCACGCTCGAATCGAAGATGCGGAAGGCGGCCCGCGCGAAGGGAAGGCCCGCGACGATGCCGGGCTTGCGCGCCGCGATCACCGCCGTCGCCTGTCGTCCTGCGGGAATCGTCGCCAGCGTGGTGAGATCGCCGGCCCGTCCCAGATCCTCGGTGAGGGCGGCCCGCACCGCGTCCTCGATCAGCAGCGGGTTGAGGAAGGCGACGCTCACGAGGCGGCCCTCGTCGCAGCGGCGGCTTGCGCCGCGGGCGGGGAGAGCGTGAGAAAGGTTTGTTTCGCCAGCTTCGGATCGGTTTCCGGATAATCGGAACGCATGTGGCCGCCGCGGCTTTCACGCCGGGCGAGCGCGCTGGAAACGATCACCAGCGCCGCCGTCGCCATGTTGATCAGCGTCGAGCTTTGCGCGCGTTCGGCGATGCGCTGGAGATCGCGGGCGGCGCGCGCCAGCCCGGCCCCGTCGCGCACCACGCCGACCTGCGCGCTCATGATCTGGCGCAGCTTGCGGATCGCCACCCGGTCGGCATCGGTCGGCAGGCAGGGTTTCTTCGAGGCTGGTTTTTTCGCGGGTGCGTCAGCCGGCATCTGCTCTTGAAGGGCAGGCATGGAGGCCTGCTCCCGCAGCGCCTCGGCGGCGCGCGCCCCGAAGACCACGGCCTCCAGCAACGAGTTGGAGGCGAGCCGGTTCGCGCCGTGCAGGCCGGTGCAGGCCACCTCGCCGACCGCGAACAGATCGGAAAGCGAGGTGCGGCCCCGGTCGTCGGTGGCGATGCCGCCCATGTGGTAATGCTCGGCTGGAGCGATTGGAATGAGATCGCGCACCGGATCGATGCCAGCCTTGAGACAGGCCGCCATCACGGTGGGGAAGCGCTCGGGAAACTCCTGGCCGATGGCCTCGCGCGCATCGAGAAACGCCCCGCGCCCGGCGCTGATCTCGGCGAAGACGCCGCGCGCCACGATATCGCGCGGGGCAAGCTCGGCCTCCGGATGCAGCGTGAGCATGAAGCGTGTCCCGGCCTTGTTGACGAGCGTCGCGCCCTCTCCGCGCAGGGCCTCGGTGGCGAGCGGCGCGGGATCGGCGCCGACATCGAGGGCTGTGGGATGAAACTGCACGAATTCGGCATCGGCGATGCGCGCGCCGGCCCGGGCCGCCATGGCGAGCCCCAGCCCCCGCGCATCGGGGGGATTGGTCGTGACGGCGTAAAGATGGCCGATGCCCCCCGTCGCCAGCACGGTGGCGGAGGCCTTAAAGACGGTCGGCGCGGCAGCCCGGCCGAAATCGCCGCGGGCGACGACGCCTCGGCAGATGGCCTCGACCATCACCAGATCCTCGGCGATCCAGCCTTCCAGCACGGTGATCGAAGGCGTCCTGCGCACCTCCGCGATCAGGGCCTGCATGATCGCCGCGCCCGCCATGTCGCCGCGCACCCGCACCACGCGGTGCATCGAATGGGCGGCCTCGCGCGATTGCACCAGCCGGCCCGCGAGATCACGGTCGAAGGGCACGCCGTAGGAGAGCAGATCGCGCACCCGGTCGGCGGCTTCCGTTGCCACCATCCGCGCCACGGCGGCGTTGACGATGCCGGCCCCGGCCGCGAGCGTGTCGGCGGCATGCTTTTCGGCCGAGTCCTCCTCCGACATCGCCGCCGCGATGCCCCCTTGCGCCCAGCTCGACGAAGCGCCCTCGCCGAGCGGACGCGGGCTCAGCACCGTGCAGGGCAGGGGCGCGAGCTTCAGCGCGGTGAACAGCCCCGCGAGGCCGCCGCCGACGATCAGGATGGGGGATGCGTCGGTCATGGATGCGTCGGTCATGGCGCGGGCTCGCGGCGATGCGCCCCGCGCACGGAGCATGTTGATCAGATAAATGCCAGCCGGCAGGGCGCACCCTGCCGGGACGGATCAGTGCTTCAAATTGACCATGCGCTCGACGGAGCGGCGGGCGCGGACGGCCAGTGCCTCGTCGATCGTCACCTCGGTGCGCATGTGGATCAGCGAATCGAGAATCTTGGGCAGGGTGATCCGCTTCATGTGCGGGCAGAGGTTGCACGGCCGCACGAACTCGACGCCGGGCGTCTCGACCGCGACATTGTCGGCCATCGAGCATTCGGTGACGAGCATGACGCGGGCCGGCCGGTTGTCCTTCACCCAGTCGATCATGCCCTTGGTGGAGCCGGTGAAATCGGCTTCCAGCACCACGTCGCGCGGGCATTCGGGGTGGGCGATGATCTTCAGGTTCGGATCGGTCTCCCGGTAGCGCCGCAGTTCCTCCGCCGTGAAGCGCTCATGCACCTCGCAGGCACCCTTATAGGCGATGATCTTCACCTTGGTCTGCGCGGCGACGTTCCTCGCCAGATACTGGTCCGGAACGAAGATCACCTCGGGCACGCCGAGGCTTTCCACCACCGCGACGGCGTTGGAGGAGGTGCAGCAGATGTCGACCTCCGCCTTCACATCGGCCGAGGTGTTGACATAGGCGACGACCGGCCGGCCGGGATAGGCCTCGCGCAGCGCGCGCACATCCGCGCCGGTGATCGAGGAGGCGAGCGAGCAGCCGGCCTTCATGTCGGGCATCAGCACGATCTTGTCGGGCGAGAGCAGCTTCGAGGTCTCGGCCATGAAATGCACGCCACCCTGGACGATGACCTTGGCCTCGGTCTTGGCCGCGAGCTTGGCGAGCTGGAGCGAGTCGCCCACGAAATCGGAGACGCAGTGGAAGATTTCCGGGGTCATGTAGTTGTGACCGAGGATCACTGCGTCGCGCAGCTTCTTCGCCTCGTTGATCGCCTTGATATAGGGCGCGAAGAACGGCCACTCGATCGAGGGGATGACACGCGAGACCTTCTCGTAGAGATGAGCCGTCGCCCGCTCCACCTCGGGCGTCCAGGTCAGGTCCGGCATCGGCAGCGGCTCGAAGCGCCGCGCTTGCGGCGCAGTCAGGGGCACGGTTTCGGCCGCCAATGCCGGTGTAGCGCCGGATTTTACGACAGTCGACGCGAGCGAGGCAACGTTCGGCTGCACAGACATGGCGACGTTCTCCGATCTCGGCCGACACCGGGACGGGCCCGGTTTTGCCGCCTCGAAAGGCGCTTGTCAGCCAGCTATGCTCATTTTGAGCAAAAGCAATATAACATGCGTCTCGCCGAATTGCCAGTGGCGCGGCGCAACCTTCGAGGGCCCCACGGACCCGCCGTTTCGGGGGGTCCGGCGCCCCTTTCGCGGAAGCCCTGAACGCCCGTGCCGCGCCGTGACGCTGGTTATCCGCGATCTTGACTCTCCCTGGCTGCCGCCCTATGTCCTCGGCGGTGTCTGGCACTCACCTTGGGTGATTGCTAACGATGCCATTCCGGGGGCGTGACGCCTCCCGCCAAAATGAATCAAAAATCCGAGAGGACATCTGAACCATGAAGTTCCGTCCGCTGCATGACCGCGTTGTGGTCCGCCGCCTTGAGAGCGACGAAAAGACCAAAGGCGGGATCATCATTCCCGATACCGCGAAGGAAAAGCCGCAAGAGGGCGAGATCGTCGCCGTCGGCCCCGGTGGTCGCGACGAAGCCGGCAAGCTGACGCCGCTCGACGTCAAGGCCGGCGACAAGGTGCTGTTCGGCAAATGGTCCGGCACCGAAGTCAAGATCGACGGCAAGGATCTCCTGATCATGAAGGAATCCGACATCATGGGCATCATCGGCTGATCAGCCGTTCGGCCCTGACCGGTCTTCATTTTCCCTTTCATTTTCATATCCAGGAGTAAGCCAACATGGCTGCCAAGGACGTCAAGTTCTCCACCGATGCGCGCGACCGTATGCTGCGCGGCGTGGAAATCCTCAATAACGCCGTCAAGGTGACGCTCGGTCCCAAGGGCCGCAACGTCGTCATCGACAAGTCGTTCGGCGCACCGCGCATCACCAAGGACGGCGTCACCGTCGCCAAGGAGATCGAACTCGCCGACAAGTTCGAGAACATGGGCGCGCAGATGGTGCGCGAAGTCGCTTCCAAGCAGAACGACGCCGCCGGCGACGGCACCACGACCGCCACGGTCCTGGCCGCCTCGATCGTGCGTGAAGGCTGCAAGGCCGTCGCGGCCGGCATGAACCCGATGGACCTGAAGCGCGGCATCGATCTGGCCGTCGAAGCCATCGTCGCCGACCTCAAGAAGAACTCCAAGAAGGTCACGTCCAACGCGGAAGTCGCGCAGGTCGGCACCATCTCGGCGAACGGCGACGAGTCGGTTGGCAAGATGATCGCCACCGCGATGCAGAAGGTCGGCAACGAGGGTGTCATCACCGTCGAGGAAGCCAAGACCGCCGAGACCGAACTCGATGTCGTCGAGGGCATGCAGTTCGACCGCGGCTATCTCTCGCCCTACTTCATCACCAACGCCGAGAAGATGGTGACCGAGCTTGAGGACCCCTACATCCTCGTGTTCGAGAAGAAGCTGTCGTCGCTCCAGGCGATGCTGCCGATCCTCGAGGCCGTCGTCCAGACCGGCAAGCCGCTGCTGATCATCGCCGAGGACGTCGAGGGCGAGGCTCTGGCCACGCTCGTCGTCAACAAGCTGCGCGGCGGCCTGAAGGTCTGCGCCGTGAAGGCACCGGGCTTCGGCGATCGCCGCAAGGCCATGCTGGAAGATATCTCGATCCTGACTGCCGGCACGATGGTGTCGGAAGATCTCGGCATCAAGCTCGAGAACGTCCAGCTCAAGGAACTCGGCCGGGCCAAGCGCGTCCGCATCGAGAAAGAGACGACCACGATCATCTCGGGTGCTGGCAAGAAGTCCAACATCGAGTCGCGCGTCAACCAGATCAAGGCGCAGATCGAGGAGACCACCTCGGACTACGACCGTGAGAAGCTCCAGGAGCGCCTGGCCAAGCTCGCAGGCGGCGTCGCGGTGATCCGCGTCGGCGGCGCGACCGAAGTTGAAGTGAAGGAAAAGAAGGACCGCGTCGATGACGCCCTGAACGCGACCCGCGCGGCCGTGGAAGAAGGCGTCCTGCCGGGCGGCGGCGTCGCCCTCCTGCGCGCGCTGTCGACCGTCAAGTCGATCAAGACCCAGAACGATGACCAGAAGACCGGTGTCGAGATCGTCCGCAAGGCGATCACCATGCCGGCCCGCCAGATCGTCGACAACGCCGGCGACGACGGCGCCGTCGTGATCGGCAAGCTGCTGGAATCGAAGGACTACGCCTTCGGCTACGACGCCCAGACCGGCCAGTACGGCGACATGATCAAGCTCGGCATCATCGACCCGACCAAGGTCGTGCGCACGGCGATCCAGGACGCGGCCTCGGTCGCCGGCCTGCTGATCACCACCGAAGCCATGATCACCGAACTGCCCAAGAAGGACTCCGGTCCGGCCATGGGCGGCGGCGGTGGCGGCGGCATGGGCGGAATGGATTTCTAAGAAAATCCATTCGCCCACGCTTAAATCGTCATGCCGGAACCGGGTAAACCCGGCTCCGGTGGCGGAATGGATTTCTGATCCATTCGCCAACGCTTAAATCATCACACTGGAACCGGGTTAACCCGGTTCCAGTGGCGGAATGGATTTCTAAGAAAATCCATTCGCCCAAACCAAGGCTGTTATAAAGTCAGGAACCCGGCGGAAACGCCGGGTTCTTTTGCGTTTGCTTCCTCGCGAAGGAAAAACCTCTCGACCTCGCTCCACGGCCATCCTTCGAGACGCCGCTTCGCGGTTCCTCAGGGTGAGGCTGGGTGGGGAGGGGAATACAAGCTTTTGAAAACCACACCTCCTCATCGTGAGGAACCTGTCGGACCTCGGTTCGGCGGGCGTCTCGAAGGATGGACGCGTGACGCGAGGACCGGCACGCCCGCCTCTTGCGCCGAACGCGAACCTGGCGAAACATGGGCAGGAGGAGACAGCGCCTTCCCGCTTCCGCATTGCCCCATCGCAGGATCGATTTCATGGACCCGCTCGCCCTCTTCGTCTTCGCCGGCGTCTATTTCGCGGCCGTCGCCTCGCCGGGGCCGGGGATCGCGGCGGTCGTCGCGCGCGTGATGGGGCGGGGCTTGAGCGGCGCGCCGGCCTTTGTCGCCGGCTTCGTCGTCGGCGACCTCATCTGGTTCACGATCGCCGCCACGGGCCTCGCCGTCATCGCGCAGACCTTCGAGACCCTGTTCGTCGTCCTGAAATACGCCGGCGCGGCCTATCTCCTGTTCCTCGCCTGGCGGATCTGGACGGCCCCCGTCGCGGTCATCGACACCGATGCCAGACCAGCAAACCCAGGCACCCTCCATCCTAGAGCGCTCCATGCGGGGGCCTTCTTGGGCGGGCTGACCGTGACGCTTGGCAACCCCAAGGTCATCGTCTTCTTCCTGTCGATCATGCCGATCGTCGTCGACGTGAAGGCGATGACGCCGCTGATCTATGCCGAGCTTGGGCTGATCATCGTGCTGGTCCTGGGGCCGACGATGATGGCCTATGTGCTGCTGGCCGAGCGTGCCCGCCGCCTGTTCCGCTCGCCCCGCGCCTTGCGCAACATCAATCGCGGCACGGCGGCGATCATGGCCGGCGCCGCGACGCTGATCGCCACCCGGTGACCACCCCGCGCTGACGATCGCCGGCGGCAACCGTCGACTCTCATGGTCAACGAGCCCGTAAAGCGCGTTGCCGGGTTCCTGGAGCACGTGCCAGCGCCTCGGCGAGACCTCTCTTTACCGCGAATTAATCGGATGCGGGCGATGCTTCGAGAACCTTGCGCCGACAACCCCCCTTGTCGCGGCCTTCCGCCGTATGAGCCGGGTCAAAGTGATCCGGAACTTGAAATGCAGCTTTCCTTGGGCCGCCTGCTGTCCGTCGTCTCAGTCCGCCAGCGCATCGCCGCGATCAGCGCGGTTCTCGTCATCGGCTTCCTGGCGGTGGCGCTCGTTGCCAATGCCGGCCGGCGTGACGTGCAGCACGCGCAGGAAGCCCAGCAGGTCTATGTCAATCTCTCGGATCGCGTCCATGCCCTCCAGCTATCCGCCGCCGCGCTGAAATTCGCGGTGCGTGAATGGGCGGCGACGCGGCTCGGCCATCACGCGGAGGCGGTCACCAGCTTGCGCCGGAGTCTCGATACCCAGATCGCCGCGATCAAGGGTGCGCCCGGCCTCGACTTGGTATCCGATGAAATACGCCAGATCGAAACCCATTTCGCCGATCTCGCCACGCAGGCGGCGCAAATGGAAAAGGCGCTTCTTGCCCTCGGCCAGTCCACCAGCGGCGGCCTCTCCGGCCAGGTGAGGAGCGCGGCGTCCGTTCTCGAGCAGGGCGCGCGGCCCCTGTCCTTCGCGGATGAAACGGCATCGCAGCGCGTCTGGGCCGCGGTGCTGGGACTGTTCAACCAGGAATCCCTGGCCCGTGCGCAGCTCGACAGCAGCATTGTCGCGTCCTTCGACGTGGCGCAGGCCCGGCTCGAACGGGCGATCAACCAGTTCGCCAGGTCCCAGGCGGATCCCAAGGCCGGGCCCGCGAACGGCGCCACCTTGCGGGACGCCGCGCACAACTATGTCACCGCTTTCGAAGCCTGGGCCGTGGTCGAGGCCATGGTCGCCGTCCAGGGCGAGCGCCTCAACAACCAGTTCGACCTTCTGGTCCAGCCGCTCGACGACTTGTCGCGAAAATCGCGGGTCGCGGCGGAGGAGGTCGCGGGTGCCCTGATCCGTTCCGAGGAGCGCACCTTCCGTCTGATCCTGACGATCATGGCGGGCGCGCTGCTCGCCGGATTGCTGTTCACGCTCGTCGTCGGCCGTTCGATCGTCGCCCCGCTCGCGGCGCTCGAAGCGGCCATGCGCTCGCTCGCCGCCGGTGATGTCGGCACGCGAGTTCCCGCGACCGAGCGCCGCGACGAGATCGGCACCATGGCCCGCGCGCTGGAGGTCTTCCGCGAAACCGCCATCGCCCGGCAGCAGGCGCAGGCTCGCGTCGAGTCGGATGCTGAGGCGCGCGACCGGCGGCAGGCGCAGATCGAGCGCCTGATCGACGGCTTCCGCGATACGGTCGGCACGGTGCTCGGCACCGTCCGCGCCCGCACCGACCAGACGCGCGGCTCGGCGCAGGCCCTGTCGCAGGTCGCCTCCGTGGCCGAGCGGCAGGCGCGGGAGGTCGCGGCCGCCTCGCACCAGATTTCCGCCAATGCCTCCCATGTGGCCGCAGCTGTCGAGGAACTGGCCACCGGCGTCTTCGAGATCGCGCGGCAGACCGAATCGACCTTCGACAAGGTCGACGCCATGTCGAAGGCCGCCGCCACCGCCGAAAGCTCGATCCGCACCCTCAGCGAGGCGGCCGAGAAGATCGGCGCCGTCGTCGACCTGATCAACGCCGTCGCGAACCAGACCAATCTGCTCTCCCTCAACGCCACCATCGAGGCGGCGCGGGCGGGCGAGGCGGGCAGGGGCTTCTCGGTCGTGGCGCAGGAGGTCAAGGAACTCGCGGGCCAGACCAGCCGCTCCACCGGCGAGATCAGCCAGCTCGTCGCCCGGATGCAGGAGGGCACCCGCGCGGCGGTCGTCTCGATCGAGGCCATGGCCCATCTCACCCACGATGCCCAGGCGGCGACGGCGGCCATCGCAGCGGCGATCCAGCAGCAGCAGACGGTGTCGAGCGACATCTCGCGCGCGGTCATGCAGACCTCGCAGGGCTCCACCGAACTCAGCCGCAACATCGACGGCGTGTCCACGGTGATCCGCAGCACCAGCCAGTCGGCCGGCGAGGCGCTCCAGGTCTCGGACGATCTCTCCGACGACGCCGAGTGCCTGCGTGCGGCGGTCGATGCCTTCCTGGCGCACGTGAAGGCCGCGTGAGGGCGGGAGGCGGCGTCTCGCCGTCATTGCGAGCGCAAGCGAAGCAATCCAGCTTTGGTGCGCGTCCGAAGGCTGGACTGCTTCGCTCCGCTCGTAATGACGGTGGTGGTTCTTGGAAAGACGTGTTTATGGGTTCCGGGTTCCGCTGACGCGGCCCCGGAATGACAAGTGAGCGAGCCGCCCAACCATTTCGAACGCGCCGCTGGAAATCACGCCAGAAACGTGTATAGCCACCTCAACGGTGCCTTTTGGCTAAGGCCGGCACCGTTACGCCAGACCCCTTCCAAGCGAAAGTCTGCCGTTCCGCCGACCCTGCTGGACGACATCCCGGCTCGGCCGATCCACGTTGCGATATGCAACCTCAAAACAGGCCCTTGAGGGCCGGAAGGACAACACGATGTCGATTACCGCAGAGCGCAAGACCGCGCTCGTCAACGAATATGCCACCAAGCCGAGCGATACCGGCTCCCCGGAAGTCCAGGTCGCGATCCTCACCGAGCGCATCAACAACCTGACCGGGCATTTCAAGAGCCACGTCAAGGACAACCACTCGCGCCGTGGCCTGCTGAAGATGGTGTCGGCCCGCCGCTCGCTGCTCGACTACCTCAAGAGCAAGAGCGAGACCCGCTACAAGACATTGATCGAGAAGCTCGGCATCCGCCGCTGATCGAAGACCTTGGCCCCGCCCGGACACGATCACGTGTTCGGGCGGGTCCGTTTCGGCCCGGTCGGCGTCCGCCGCATCGGGTTGTGAAGGCCGCCACGGGGCGGCAGCCCGAGATCCAAAGGCCGGATTGAGCCGGCTTCCCGGGTTCGAGGAGAGGGCGAGGAACCGCATGGGGCGGTCCATCCTTGCCCGGCACCGCTGGTTCGAGAGCCCGGCCCCGACGGCCGGTTCAGGCGAGCGCTGCCAAACATGATCCGAAAGCGATCCGAAAGAAAACCATGTTCGATATTCAACGCGAAGAACTGATCTGGGGCGGGCGAAACCTCGTTCTCGAAACCGGCAAGGTGGCCCGCCAGGCCGACGGCGCCGTGATGGCGACCTATGGCGAGACCGTGGTGCTCGCCACCGCCGTCTCCGCCAAGGAGCCCAAGCCCGGGATCGACTTCTTCCCCCTCACCGTGAACTACCAGGAAAAGACCTTCGCCGCCGGCCGCATTCCCGGCGGCTTCTTCAAGCGCGAAGGCCGGCCCTCGGAAAAGGAGACGCTGGTCTCCCGCCTGATCGACCGCCCGATCCGCCCGCTCTTCGCCGAAGGCTATCGCAACGAGACGCAGATCGTCGTCACCGTGCTCCAGCATGATCTGGAGAACGATCCCGACATCCTCGCCATGGTCGCCGCCTCGGCCGCGCTCACCCTCTCGGGCGTGCCGTTCATGGGCCCGATGGGTGCGGCTCGCGTCGCCTATATCGACGGCGGCTACAAGCTGAACCCGACGACCGAGGAGCTGAAATCCTCCGTGCTCGATCTCGTCGTCGCCGGCACGCCGGATGCGGTGCTGATGGTCGAGTCGGAAGCCAAGGAGCTGTCGGAAGACATCATGCTCGGCGCCGTGATGTTCGGCCACAAGCATTTCCAGCCGGTGATCGACGCGATCATCCGCCTGGCCGAGAAGGCCGCCAAGGAGCCGCGCGCCTACCAGCCGGCCGATCACTCGGTCGTCGAGAAGGCCGTGATGAAAGTCGCCGAGAAGGACCTGCGCAAGGCCTACAAGATCACCGCCAAGGCCGAGCGCTACAAGGCGGTCGACGCCGTCAAGGCCAAGGTCGTCGAGGCGCTGGTCTCGGCCGAGCCCGATGGCAAGAAGACCTTCAGCAAGGAGGTCGTCGGCGGCCAGTTCAAGGAAGCGCAGGCGAAGATCGTGCGCCTGAACATCCTCGACGACGGCATCCGCATCGACGGGCGCGACGTCAGGACCGTGCGCCCTATCGTGGCGGAAACCGGCTTCCTGCCGCGCACCCATGGCTCGGCGCTCTTCACCCGCGGCGAGACGCAGGCGATGGTCGTCGCGACGCTTGGCACCGCCGATGACGAGCAGTTCATCGACGCACTGGACGGCACCTACAAGGAAACCTTCCTGCTGCATTACAACTTCCCGCCCTACTCCGTGGGCGAGACCGGCCGCATGGGTTCGCCCGGCCGCCGCGAGATCGGCCACGGCAAGCTCGCCTGGCGGGCGATCCGGCCGATGCTGCCGACCAAGGACGAGTTCCCCTACACCCTGCGCATCGTCTCCGAGATCACCGAGTCGAACGGCTCGTCCTCGATGGCGACCGTCTGCGGCACCTCGCTGGCGCTGATGGATGCGGGCGCGCCCCTCAAGGCGCCCGTGGCCGGCATCGCCATGGGCCTCATCCTCGAAGGCAAGCGCTTCGCCGTGCTCTCCGACATCCTCGGCGACGAGGATCACCTCGGCGACATGGACTTCAAGGTGGCCGGCACCAGCAATGGCATCACCGCGCTCCAGATGGACATCAAGATCGCCGGCATCACCGAGGAGATCATGCAGGTCGCCCTCACCCAGGCCAAGGACGGCCGCCTCCATATCCTGGGCGAAATGTCCAAGGCGCTGGATTCGGCCCGCGCCGAGGTCGGCCAGTACGCGCCGCGCATCGAGACGATGAAGATCCCGGTCGACAAGATCCGCGAAGTCATCGGTTCGGGCGGCAAGGTCATCCGCGAGATCGTGGAAAAGACCGGCGCCAAGATCAACATCGAGGATGACGGCACCATCAAGATCGCGTCGGCCGACGGCAAGGCCATCGACGCCGCGATCAAGTGGATCAAGTCCATCGTCTCCGAGCCGGAGATCGGCGTGATCTATGACGGCACCGTGGTGAAGACCATGGAATTCGGCTGCTTCGTCAACTTCTTCGGTGCCAAGGACGGCCTCGTCCACATCTCGGAACTCGCCCCCCAGCGCGTCCAGAAGGTCACCGACGTCGTCAAGGAAGGCCAGAAGATCAAGGTCAAGCTGCTCGGCTTCGACGAGCGCGGCAAGATCCGCCTCTCGATGAAGGTCGTGGACCAGGAAACCGGCGAGGACCTGACCGAGAAGCTGAAAGCCGAACGCACCAAGGAACGCGCCGACGGCTGATTTAGCCTCTGTCGCGATTTATGAAAACAGGACGCCCCGCATCGATGATGCGGGGCGTTTTTGTTGTCGATCAAGGTTGCAAATGCGCCCGAGAGAACCTCATCCTCAGGAGCCGTTCGGCTTCGAACGGCGTCTCAAAGGATGGTCATAAAGCGATCCTCGCGGCCATCCTTCGAGACGCCGCTTCGCGGCTCCTCAGGATGAGGACCGCGATGAAATGAGGACCGAATTTCCTCGTCCTTGCGAGCGGAGCGAAGCAATCCAGAAGGTGTGCGTCGGCGAGATGGATTGCTTCGCTCCGCTCGCAATGACGGCGGAATGGAGCCGTTCGACCAAGGATTTACAGTTTCTCAAGTTCCCGGGCCGCAGCCTACCCCTCCTCATCCTGAGGAGCCGTTCGGCCACGAACGGCATCTCGAAGGATGGTCATAAAGCGATCCTCGCGGCC
>JAESGE010000264.1_pt1 | contig 15293 bp, 11 predicted proteins | sample 9269601 | NCBI WGS metagenome assembly JAESGE01 (sample SAMN14515569, study PRJNA621662) | algae metagenome | isolation source: Tolypothrix brevis GSE-NOS-MK-07-07A and co-occurring heterotrophs from wet... | place: USA: Grand Staircase Escalante National Monument, Utah | collected 2006-04-16
TGATCTCGATCAAGGCGTGGACACGTTTTGGCGCTAGGATAGACTGGTGCTCGCGGTCGAAAACAAGAATGTCGCGACGCGAAACGGACGGATGAACCCGCCATGACAGCCATCGCCTTTCCCCTTCCCGATGTCGGCATCCTGGCCCGGCGCGATGCGATCCTCGAGGGTCTTAGCCTGCTGGTGCCCCCTGATTCGCTGGTCACATCCGAGAACGAGCGTCGCCCCTACGAGACCGACGCGCTCACCGCCTATCGCCGCCTGCCTCTCGCGGTCGTGCTGCCGACGACGACGGAGGAAGTCGCCGCCGTTCTGAAATTCTGCGAGGCCGAGGGCCTGCCGGTCATTCCGCGCGGAGCGGGCACTGCTCTTTCAGGCGGCGCGATCCCGCAGGAGGATGCGGTCGTCATCGGTCTCGGCAAAATGAGCCGCATCCTCGATATCGACTATGCCAACCGCACCGCGCGGGTGCAGGCCGGCGTCACCAATCTCGCCATCACCGCCGCCGTCCAACATGAGGGCTTCTTCTACGCCCCCGATCCGTCCTCGCAGCTTGCCTGCACCATCGGCGGCAACATCGCCAACAATTCCGGCGGCGCGCATTGCCTGAAATACGGCGTCACCACCAACAACGTGCTGGGCGTGCGCATGGTCATGCTCGACGGGTCCATCGTCGACATCGGCTCGGATGCGCTCGATGCGCCGGGCCTCGATCTTCTCGGCCTCGTCATCGGCTCGGAGGGCCAGCTAGGCATCGTTACCGAGGCGACGGTGAAGATCCTGCGCGCGGCGGAAGGTGCGCGGCCGGTGCTGTTCGGGTTCGCCAGCAGCGAGGAGGCGGGCGCCGCCGTCGCCGCCATCATCGCCGCCGGCATCATCCCGGTCGCGATGGAGTTCATGGACAAGCCTGCCATCGAGATCTGCGAGTCTTATGCCCATGCCGGCTATCCGCTCGATGTCGAGGCGCTTCTGATCATCGAGGTCGAGGGTTCGGACGCCGAGATGGACGAACAGCTCGCCAAGATCGTCGCCATCGCCCGCGAGCATGGCGTCTCCACCATCCGCGAATCGAAATCCGCCATGGAGACGGCGGCCATCTGGAAGGGCCGCAAATCCGCCTTTGGCGCCACGGGGCGCATCGCCGACTATATCTGCATGGACGGTACGATCCCGACCGGGCAACTGCCGCTGGTGCTGCGCGAGATGGACAAGATCATCAAGCATTACGGCCTGCGCGTCGCCAATGTCTTCCACGCCGGCGACGGCAACCTGCACCCGCTGATCCTCTACAACATCAACGATCCCGTTGAGCAACAGAAGGCCGAGGAAGCCGGCAACGACATCCTCAAGCTCTGCGTCGATGTCGGCGGCTGCCTCACCGGCGAGCACGGCGTCGGCATCGAGAAACGCGACCTGATGACCCACCAGTTCAACACGGCCGATCTCCACCAGCAGATGCGCGTCCGCGCCGTCTTCGACCCCGCCTGGCTGCTCAACCCGGCCAAGGTCTTTCCGCTGGAGGGGCGGGTGGAAGTGTAATCGCTGTCATTCCGGGGCTCGCCTCCGGCGAGAACCCGGAACCCATAAACATGGGGGTGCCGAAAGATAAAACGAACATCGTTTTTGATTCACATCTCTCGGTGGATATGGGTTCCGGGTTTCGCTCACGTGGCCCCGGAATGACAACCTTCAACATTGAAAAGCAGCATGGGGACAGAACACCGCTACCACGTCTACCTTTTGGCGAGCGGCAAGCATGGAACACTTTATCTAGGCGTCACGAGCAATCTCTCAAAACGTATCCATCAGCACAAGATGCATGCGTTTCCCGGCTTCTCGGCACGTTACGGTGTCGATCGCTTGGTTTGGTACGAAGAGTACGGTGCCATCGGCGAAGCAATCGAACGCGAGAAGAAATTGAAGAAATGGCGTCGCGACTGGAAAATCAGATTGATCGAAGATTTCAACCCGGACTGGTCGGATCTATATGCAACACTCGCCTGAAACCACTGTTGTCATTCCGGGGCATGGCAACGCCATGAACCCGGAACCCATAACCACTGCAATTGCAGGAAAAAGCGGCAATAGCGTCGATCCTTTTGGCAAAATGCGGTGTTTATGGGTTCCGGGTTCCGCTGCGCGGCCCCGGAATGACAAGAATTGATGTGTTCATGACCACCCTCACCCCCGCCACCGAAACAGAAGCCTGCGCCATGGTCGCCGATGCCGTGGCCGCGCGCACGCCGCTGTCGATCGTCGGCGGCGGCACGCGCTCGGGGCTGGGTCGTCCGAACCAGACGGGCCTGACGCTCTCGGCCGCAAAGCTCGCCGGCATCACGCTTTACGAGCCGGCGGAAATGGTGATCGGCGCCAAGGCCGGCACGCCGCTCCAGACCATCGAGGAGACACTCGCCGCGCGTGGCCAGATGCTGCCCTTCGAGCCCATGGACCACCGCACGCTCTATGGCACCGCGAATGGCAGCGAGCCGACCATCGGCGCGGTCGCCTCGGGCAACATCTCGGGCCCGCGCCGGATCAATGGCGGCGCGGCGCGCGATGCGCTGATCGGTGTGCGCCTCGTCAACGGCCGGGGCGAGGCGATCAAATCCGGCGGGCGGGTGATGAAGAACGTCACCGGCCTCGATCTCGTCAAGCTCGTTTGCGGTGCCCACGGCACGCTCGGATTCCTGACCGAAGTGATCTTCCGCGTGCTGCCGCGCCCCGAGCACCGGGCCACTCTGGTCCTCGAAGGGCTGGACGACACGCGCGCCGTCGCGGCGCTCGCTATGGCGCTCGGCTCGCCGTTCGAGCCTGGCGCGGCGGCGCATCTGCCTGCCGGGATCGGCGACCCGAAATCCCGCACGCTGATCCGGCTCGAGGGCTTCGCCACGGCCATCGCCTATCGCGGCGCGGAACTGGCCAGGCTGCTGGCCGCCTTCGGCAAGGTCGACCTTCGCGAAGGCCCGGAGCAGGACGCGCTCTGGAGGCAAATCCGCGACTGCGCTTTCCTCGCCGCGCCGGACGATGCCGCGATCTGGCGCATCTCGGTCGCGCCGGCCAAGGGTCCCGCCACGGCGGCGGCAATTGCCAGTGCCAACCCGCAGACGCGATGGTATTACGACTGGGGCGGCGGCCTGATCTGGCTGAGCCTGCCCGCGGTCGGCGATGCCGGCGAAGCGAGCATCCGCGCCGCCACCAAAGCCGCCCAGGGCCACGCGACGCTGGTGCGCGCGCCGCTCGACATCCGCGCCCGGATCGCGCCGTTCGAGCCGCTGGCGGCACCGCTGATGAAGGTCACGGCCGGCATCAAGGCAAGTTTCGACCCCGGCGGCATCTTCGAGCCCGGCCGGATGTATGCGGGGATCTGAGCCATGCAGACGAGTTTTGCCCCAGAGGCGCTTGCAGCCGATCCGCAGATGGCGGCGTCCGAGAAGATTTTGCGGACCTGCGTGCATTGCGGCTTCTGCACCGCCACCTGCCCGACCTATCTGCTGCTCGGCGACGAACTCGACAGCCCGCGCGGCCGCATCTACCTGATCAAGGACATGCTGGAGAACGGCAAGCCCGCCACCGCCGATGTCGTCAAGCATATCGACCGCTGCCTGTCGTGCCTGTCCTGCATGACCACCTGCCCGTCCGGCGTGCATTACATGCATCTTGTCGACCATGCCCGCGCCCATATCGAGCAGACCTACACACGCTCCTGGCACGACCGGCTGATGCGCCGGACCCTGAGCGCCATCCTGCCCTATTCCGGCCGGTTCCGGCTGGCGATGGGCGCGGCGATGCTGGCCAAGCCCTTTGCCCGGCTGGCGGGCCACGTCCCGGCGATGGGCGCGCGGCTGAAGGCGATGCTGGAACTTGCCCCCTCCTCCCTGCCGACGCGCTCGCACATGGAAGGCCCGCAGCGTTTCGCCGCGACAGGCACCCGTCGCAAGCGCGTCGCCATGCTCTCGGGCTGCGCCCAGCCGGTGCTGAATCCGGGCATCAACGAGGCCGCCATCCGCGTGCTGACCCGGCACGGCGTCGAGGTGATCCTGCCGAAGGGCGAGGGCTGCTGCGGCGCGCTGGTGCATCACATGGGCGACGACCATGCGAGCCACGCCTTCGCCAAGGCCAATATCGACGCCTGGACCGCCGAGATCGAAGGGGATGGTCTTGATGCCATCGTCATCACCACCTCGGGCTGCGGCACCACCGTCAAGGATTACGGCTTCATGTTCCGCACCGATCCCGCCTATGCGGAGAAAGCCGCGCGCATTTCGGCGCTGGCGAAGGACGTCAGCGAGGTGCTGGAACTCCTCGAACTTGCCCCCCAGCCGGCGAAAAACCTCACTGTCGCCTATCATTCGGCCTGCTCGATGCAGCATGGCCAGCAGCTGAAAGATGGGCCGAAGCGCTTGCTGAAGGCCGCCGGTTTCACGGTCAGGGAGCCCGCCGAAGGCCATATCTGCTGCGGCTCGGCCGGGGTCTACAACATCCTCCAGCCGGAAATCGCCGGCCGGTTGCGCGCCCGGAAAACCGCCAACATCGCCCGCACCAAGCCCGACCTCGTCGCCACCGGCAACATCGGCTGCATGACGCAGATCGCCAGAGGCTTCGCGGAGATGGGTTTCGCGGAGAAGGGTTTCGCCGATTCTGGGGCGGCGACCCCGGTCGTTCACACCGTCGAGTTGATCGACTGGGCAACCGGCGGCCCTGTGCCGGCGGCGCTCGAAGGGCTGGTCGCGGCACGCGCCTAAATCAAAACTGGCACATCATCATTTGACAGCGCCGTCCCGCGAGACTAACGGACGCGCCTGTTCTCGACGACATTCCATCTTCATTCAACCAGACGATCTTCACTTAAACAGAGGTGCGACGCAGTGGCTAAACCGGAACTGGGCACGAAGCGCACTTGCCCGACGACAGGTCGCAAGTTCTACGACATGAACAAGGACCCGATTGTCTCCCCCTACACGGGACAGTCCTTCCCGCGCACGATCTTCGAGCCGCAGCCCAAGGCGATGAAGCCGGAGCCCGAGGAAGACGAGACCGAGGTCGAGACCCCGGCCGTCGAACTCGTCTCGCTGGACGAGGCCGATCCGGTCGCGGCCGACAAGGACACGGTCGTGGTCGCCGACGACATCGAGGTCGAGGATGACATCGGCACCGAGGATGACACCTTCCTCGAAGAGGAGGAAGGCGCCGACGACGACGTGTCCGTCCTCATCGACGGCGACCTCGAAGACGACGAGGAGACCTGATCTTTCAGGCTTGAGTTGTGCGCGGGGCGCGTATAGAGAAGGCCGTCGGCGTCACCAAGCGCCGATGGACGGGCGGACCACCAACGCCGCCCGGACATGAGACTGCAGTGGGGCCATAGCTCAGTTGGGAGAGCGCTTCGATGGCATTGAAGAGGTCGTCGGTTCGATTCCGTCTGGCTCCACCAGTCTTGCTTTCCTGAAAATCTGAAAAAACCCACTGAACTCGGACAGCTGTTTTGTCAGCCCGAGTTGCAGCATTCCTCCATGGGCTGGATTGCAGCGTGTTGGCGTTGATCTTTGCCGCTGGCGTGCGCGCCACCGGCTGCCTTCTGGCTGCTACGGACGGGCGAAAACAACGATCAGATAAATCGCCGTCCAGAGCGCCGCGTATATGCCGATCAGCAGGCCGCGCTCCTTGATCCGAACCCCGGCTTGCAGCGGCACCTCTGTCCGCAGGATGGCGAGGGCGGCCCAGCCCGCGATCAGCGGCCAGAACCCCGTCAGGAACATCAGGACATTGATCGAGATCGCCAGGCTCGACAGGTCCCCGCCCATGAGGGTGAATGCGGGCATGGCGGAAAGGAACGGCCAGGCGCCAAGAATCGGCAGGGCCACCGACCATGCGACAATGTGACGGATATCGGGCTTTAGCGAAGAGGTCGGCGCAGGCATGGAGGGTCCAATCGTATGGGGAAGGCCTTCCTTCTACGTGAGGGGGATATTTGAGATCGGCCCAACCGCCGCGACATAGCGAAGCGGGCAGGCCTGCCGGGAGCTGGCGACAGCCTTGGGCGATCATCGGCAGAACGCCGGACCCCTCACGTCTGCCCCGGATACAGCTTGTAGAACACGTGCCGTCCCACGACGTCCATTTTGCGCAGGCGCTTGGCCCAGTAGGGGCGCACGTAATTGGCGTGGTAGTGGGTCGAGGCGCCGACATCGGTGAGGTAAGTCTTGCCGCTGACCACGTCCCGGGCGATCTGCACGGCGACGCGCCAGGGCTCGGGCTCGGTGATGCGCAGGGACTTGCCCTCGCAGGCGAAGGTGAACTGGCAAGCCAGATGCCGGTGCCGGTTCTGGTAGACGACGCCGCAGACGGTGGGCGGATAGATGCCGCTCTGCGCCCGGTTCAGCACCACCTGCGCCACCGCCGCCTGGCCGCGCTCGCTCTCGCTGCGGGCCTCGAAATAGATCGCCTCGGCGAGGCAGCGATGCTCGCGCTCTGCCTGCTGCGGCGCGATCAGCCCGGCATAGCGCGAGGCGGGCGCCTTCGGCACGGGCGTGACGTCGGGTTCCGGCGCGGTATCGGGCTCGGCCGCCTGGTCCTCGGCTGATTCCGGATCGCTCTCCGGCGTCTCGGGATTTTCGAGCCAGAACAGTTCCGGCGAGCGGGCGATGATCGGCGTCGCGCGCTCCATCGAATCGGCGTCGATGTCGAGATAAAGCTGCTGTTCGGGCTCCGGCGCGGGCTCGATGGCGATGCCCGACAGGTCGAAGCCCACCGGCGGCAGGCGCGGCGGCTCCGGCCCGTCGCTGGAAAAGCTGCCCGCACCGGCTTGGGGTCCCGGCTCGGCGAACAGGCTGGCGAGTTCGCGCGTCGCAAGATCCCGCCAGCTTTCCCGCGCCCGCCAATTTTCCTCCTGCCGGAGCAGCGCCTGCGAGACGGTCGGGCGCAAGGACACGAACGGATCGCCCTTGCGGTCGCGGTCGATGCGGGGAAAATCGTTGGCGAAGGATTTGAGGTCCGGGCGCAGGTCCGGCTGACGCACGGGCTCGTAACGGTCGGGCGGATCGAGGATGAGGCTCGCCGAGCGGATCGATCCCGACAGGTTCAGGCCCGGCATGGTGAAGGCGCTCGCCGCCGCCAGCAATGAGGGCCCCTGCTCCAGTTCGGACGTATCGTGCGGGTCGAGCCGCTGGATCAGCGTCGCGCCCGGATTGACGTCCTGGCCGGCGGAGGCGGTGAACGAGACCAGCATGCCCGCCGAAAGCGCCCAGGGCGCCACGGTCGCGAAGGCCCAACGCATACGAGCCAAGCGACGATGCAGCTGACGATGCAGCTTCAGACGATGCGGCTTCATTTGACCCACACAAAGCAACGGGAACGGGAACAACGACGCGAGGCAAGGCGGAAGGCGAAGCGGGGTGGACGATCGCACGGCGAAAGGCCAGGGCGGCAAAAGGCAGAAGCGGCGAAAGGCAGAAGCAGCGAAAGACAAGGGAGCGTGAAGCGCCCCGAATCCAGACATCGGCACGTCCTATCCGACCCTGAAATTATTGCGCCGGTAAGGTTGAGGCCGGGTTAAGCGCCACCCCGCCATGCGCCTGCGTGATGTTTCACTTCACGACAAATCGATAGGGTCCTGATCCTCGCCGGTCGTATACTCGCGTTCGAGACCGATCCCAGGTTTGCGACGGCAGGCCGTTCGAAGGACATGCGACCATGGCAACCGAGGCTTCGAAACCCGTCGTATCGCGCTCCCATGCGCCGGAGATCATCATCGCGGCGGGCTGCCTCATCGCCCTGATCACCTTCGGTCCGCGCTCGGCCGCCGGCCTGTTCCAGATTCCGATGACGCTCGAATATGGCTGGGGCCGCGATGTCTTCAGCCTCGCCATCGCCTTGCAGAACCTGTTCTGGGGCATCGGCCAGCCTTTTGCCGGCGCCATTGCCGACCGATTCGGCACGGTGCGGGTGCTTTGCGCGGGTGCGGCGCTCTATGCCCTTGGTCTTGGCGTCATGGCCTATGCCAGCACGCCGGGCACGATGACGCTGGGGGCCGGCGTGCTGATCGGCTTTGGCCTGTCGGGCTGCTCGTTCACTATCGTGCTCGCGGCCTTCGGCAAGCTCCTGCCCGACGAGTGGCGGCCGATGGCGCTGGGCGCCGGCACCGCCGCCGGCTCGTTCGGTCAGTTCTTCTTTCCCCCCATCGGCAATATCCTGATCGACAGCCTGGGCTGGCAACAGGCGCTGCTGATCTTCGGCGTCACCGTGCTGCTGGTCATGCCCCTGTCGCTGATGCTGGCGACGCGCGGACATGGCGGGCCCCACGCGGTCAAGGCGGGCCCGAGTGCCGCGAACCAGACCATCGCGCAGGCCCTGGCCGAGGCCTTCCGCCATCGCAGCTATGTGCTGCTGGTGATCGGCTTCTTCACCTGCGGCTTTCACCTCGCCTTCATCACCGCGCATATGCCGGCCTATCTCAAGGACGCCGGACTGCCGGCCTGGGTCGGCGGCTGGACGCTGGCGACCATCGGCCTTGCGAACGCCGTCGGTTCGCTGAGTTCAGGCTGGCTGATGTCGCGCATGCCCAAGCGGCATTTGCTCGCCGGGATCTATTTCGCCCGCGCCGTCGCCATCCTGGTCTTCATCCTGCTGCCGCCGAGCCCGGCCACTGCGCTGGCCTTCGGCGTCGCCATCGGGCTGTTGTGGCTGTCGACGGTGCCGCCCACCTCGGCGCTCGTCATGCTGATGTTCGGCACGAAATACATGGCGATGCTTTTCGGCTTCGCCTTCTTCTCGCATCAGGTCGGCGGCTTTCTCGGGGTCTATCTCGGCGGCATCCTCTATGAGGCCTATGGCAGCTATATCGTGGTCTGGTGGCTGTCGATCGCGCTTGGCATCATTTCGGCGGTGATCAACCTGCCGATCGTCGAAAAGCCGGTGCTGCGGCCAGAACTCGCCGCCGCGACCTAATCAACGCGGCTCGCTGGCGCCTTTGTCATTCCGGGGCAGCGTCAGCAGAAGCCGGAACCCATAAACACCGCAGATGCCGGAAGATGCTCGCTTTCGCCGTCCTTGCGAGCGCAGCGAAGCAATCCACAGGGTGCGCGCCCAAAGGCTGGATTGCTTCGCTGCGCTCGCAATGACGGTGGTGGTCCTGCAACGGTGATAGTCCTGCAACGGTGCTGGCGATGGGTTCTAGGTTGATCGCAAGCGATGCCCCGGAACGACAGGAGCGGTTCAAAGGCCGTCGATCACCCCCCCCTTGAACCATCCCCGCTTGTCGTCGCCACGAGCCTGGGCGATAACGCTTCACACCGCCACGATGGGCCGGCCGCTGAGGAAACGATATGACATTCAAGGCATTGCTGATCGAGAAGGCCGAAACGGGCCAGACAGTGAACCTCGTCGATTTCGACGAAAAGGACCTCATGGACGGCGATGTCACCGTCCGCATCAGCCATTCCACCGTCAACTACAAGGACGGCCTGGCCCTCACGGGCAAGGCCCCGGTGGTGCGGCGCTGGCCGATGATCCCCGGCATCGATTTCGCCGGAACCGTCGAAAGCTCGACCAACCCGGAGTTCAAGCCCGGCGACGCCGTCATCCTCAACGGCTGGGGCACGGGCGAGACGCATCTGGGTGCCTACGCACAGAAATCCCGCGTCAAGAGCGACTGGCTGGTCCCTATGCCCGCCGGCCTCACCCCGGCACGCGCCATGGCCATCGGCACCGCCGGCTACACCGCCATGCTCTGCGTATTGGCGCTGGAAAGGCATGGGCTGACCCCGGCTCACGGCCCGGTGCTGGTGACGGGCGCGGCCGGTGGCGTCGGCTCGGTCGCGATCGCGCTGCTCGCCAGGACCGGCTGGCATGTCATCGCCTCGACCGGCCGCCCCGAGGAGGCCGATTACCTGAAGGGCCTGGGTGCGGCCGAGATCATCGACCGGGCCGAGCTGTCGGCGCCGGGCCGGCCCCTCGCCAAGGAGCGCTGGGCGGCGGCGGTTGATTCGGTCGGCTCGACGACCCTCGCCAACGTGCTGTCGATGACGAAATATGGCGGTGCGGTCGCGGCCTGCGGTCTTGCGCAGGGCATGGACCTGCCGGCCTCGGTCGCGCCCTTCATCCTGCGCAACGTCGCGCTGTTGGGGGTCGATTCGGTGATGTGTCCGAAGCCCCGCCGGCTGGAAGCCTGGGCGCGGCTCGCCCGCGATCTCGATTCCGCGACGCTCGATGCGCTGACGACGACCATTGGCATGGATGCCCTGCCGCAGACGGCGGCCGACATCCTCGCCGGCAAGGTGCGCGGGCGCATGGTGGTCGAAATTCCAGCCTGACCGGGCGCGCAAACGAAGACCCCGGCGGGAGGGGGGCCCCGCCGGGGTTCTTGGCATCTGGTCCGGGCCAGGGGCGTGCAGGGGCGCCAACCCGGTCCAGTCTGCCGGATCGCGACACGCCAGGAGGCCGTGCCGCGATCCTCGTTTCGGTGTCGATCAGAACAGCCGCAGCACGCTCTGGTCGGCCTGGTTGGCGAGCGTCAGCGCCGTGGTGCTGAGCTGCTGGCGGGTGTTGAGGGCCAGAAGCTTGGCGCCCTCCTCGCTGGCATCGGCGATGACGAGCTGGTCGGCGCCCGATTCCAGCGTATCGATCAGGCCCTTGGTGAAGTCCTGGCGGTTCTGCACCACCGAGAGGTTCGCACCGAAGGTCGAGGCCTGGGCGCGGAGCTGCGTCTTGGCGAGGTCGAGTTCGGCCAGCGCGTCCTGAATGTCGGAATCGCCCTGGAAGTCGTTCAGGGCGGCCCTGACGCCGAGGCCGTTGGAATCGAGCGTCGCGCCGCGCAGGGTGATCGACGAGGTGTTGCCCTCGTTGAACTGGATCTTCAGGTTGTCGCCGTTCAGGAGGTTGACGCCGTTATAGCCGGCATCAGCGGCGAGTTGGTCGATCTGCGTGCGCAGGTCGTCGAACGAGGCGGCGAGCTGCTCGCGGGTCGTATTGTTGGTCGCGCGCGTCACAGCGCCTTCGGTCAGGCCGAGGAACGTCGCGGTCGCGTCCGTGGTCGAGGCGTCGATCGAGAGCGATTCGCCGCCCGTGGCTTCGATGGTCAGCTTGTTGTCGGCGCCGACGGACGCCTTGATGCCGACATCGGCGTCGTTGATGCTGTCGACGAGGTCCTGGACCGTGTCGGTTGCGGCGACGGCAAAGGTGCGGCCCGTGGTCGAACCATCGATGCTGATCACCAGGTTGCCCGCATCGCCGGCGGCGGCCGTCTTGGCGGCGCCACCGACCAGGGCCGAGCCGGTCGATTTCAGGTTCAGCGAAGCCGACTGCAGCGCCTGGCGCGCATTGCCCTGCGCGGTCTCGATGAGCTTGGTCAGGGCCTTGATGCCCTTGTCGGCCGCTTCGATCGTCTTGACGCCCTGTCCGATCGAGTCGAGCAGCGAGCTCAGATCGCTGGCGCGGTTGTTCAGGCCGGCGGACGTGAAGAAGCTGGCGGGGTTGTCCAGGGCCGAGTTGACCTTCTTGCCGGTGGCAAGACGGGTCTGCTGGATCTGGGCCTGGGTAGAAGAAGCCTGGATGGCGGAGAGCGAATTGCGCACGCCGGCCGAAAGAGCGATCTGACTCATAACACACCTCAACGGGCGATAAGGATTACAACTGACAGGGTATTCATCGCCTCTGTTGATACTTATGCGTGTATTTTCCTAAAACAGTCTTAAGCGGTTGCATTTAAGTCTAGATACAACCTAAGCATGATCTATCCGCACGGGGCTGCCGCCATTCGCGGACGGAACCAGCGGTTTAAGCATTTGATTTTTATAGATTATTGTCCGCTATCGTCAGTTCGCAGCGGACAGGCCGCGTCATCGAACGAACCTCGCGTCCGGCTTGCGAAAAGCGCGTCCCGAAGGCGGTCCCTCGAAAAAAAGCGATGCAAGGTTGCAGGATTTCAGGGCCGACCAAGCATCGGCGGCGATGCCGGTTCAGGGCTCAGTGCGCCTCGTCCCAGTTGCCGGCGGCGCGGGCGTCGACCTGGAGCGGAACCTTCAGTTGCAGCGCCGGATGGGGCGCATCGACCATGACCTTGCGGATCACCGGCAGGCTCGCCTCGGCCTCCGAATCCGGCGCCTCGAACACCAGTTCGTCATGCACCTGCAACAGCATCCGCGTCGACAACCCGGCGTCGAGCAGGGCCTGGTCCATGCGGATCATGGCGCGGCGGATGATGTCGGAGGCCGAACCCTGGATCGGCGCATTGATCGCCTGGCGCTCGACCGAGGCGCGCTCGGCCGGGTTCTTGGAATCGACCTGCGGATAATGGCAGACCCGCCCGAACACGGTGGTGACGTAGCCATGCAGCCGGCAGAACTGCTTGGTCGTCTCCATGTAGTCCTTGATGCCGGGGAAGCGCTCGAAATACTTGCGGATATAGAGCCCGGCCTCCTCCCGGCCGATGCCGAGCTGGTTGGCGAGGCCGAAAGCCGAAATGCCGTAGATGATGCCGAAATTGATCGCCTTCGCCCGCCGCCGCACGTCCGGCGGCATGCCCTGTACCGGCACGCCGAACATCTCGGACGCGGTCATGGCATGAATGTCGATGCCGTCGGCGAAGGCCTGCCGCAGTTGCGGGATATCGGCGATATGGGCGAGCAGCCTGAGTTCGATCTGGCTGTAATCGGCGGAGATCAGCTTCATGCCCGGCGCCGGCACGAAGGCGGTGCGGATCTTGCGCCCGGCTTCCGTGCGGATCGGGATATTCTGGATATTGGGCTCGGACGAGGACAGCCGCCCCGTCGTCGTCGCCGCCAGCGAGAACGAGGTGTGGATGCGGTTGGTCTCAGGGTGCAGATAGGTCGGCAGTGAATCGGTATAGGTCGATTTCAGCTTCGACAATTGCCGCCAGTCGAGAATGCGGGCCGGCAGCACATGGCCTTCCAGCGCCAGTTCCTCCAGAACGCCGGCCCCCGTCGCCCACTGGCCGGTCGCGGTTTTCTTCGCGCCGGCCAGGCCCATCTTCCCGAACAGGATATCGCCGAGCTGCTTCGGGCTGCCGATGGTGAATTTTTCGCCGGCGAGCTTGTAGACCTCGTCCTCGAGCTCGGCGAGGGTCTGCGCCATCTCGCCCGAAAGCCGCGACAGGATCTGCCGGTCGATGGCGATGCCGCGCTGCTCCATGCGCGACAGCACGGGCACCAGCGGCCGCTCCAGCGTCTCATAGACGGTCGTCTTGCGCTGTGCCGGCAGCCGCGCCTTCAGCACATGCCAGAGCCGCAGCGTCACGTCCGCATCCTCGGCGGCATAGGCGGTCGCCTTGTCGAGCGGAACCTTGTCGAAGGTCACCTGGTTCTTGCCGGTGCCGGCGACCTCCGAAAACGGGATCGCCGCATGCCCCAGATGTAGTTCCGCCAGCCGGTCCATGCCGTGCGTGTTGAGCCCGGCATCGAGCGCGTAGGACATCAGCATCGTGTCGTCGATCGGACTGATGTCGATACCGTAGCGGCTGAGCACGGTGAGATCGTATTTGAGGTTCTGCCCCACCTTCAGCGTGCCGGGATCGGCCAGCAGCGGCTTGAGCAGGCGCAAGGCGTCACCGAGCGGAATCTGCCCCTCGATCAGCCCGCCGCCGAACAGGTCCGTACCGCCGCGATGCGCCAGCGGAATGTAGCAGGCGACATTGGGCGCGACGCAGAGCGACACGCCGACGAGATTGGAGCGCATCGAATCGAGGCTGTCGGTCTCGGTATCGACGGCGATGACACCCGCCTCGAAACCCATCGCCACCCAGCGTTCGAGATCGGCGATCGTGCGCACCGTCTCGTAGCGGGTGCGGTCGACCGGCAGCGCCTTCATCTTTTCGGCGATGGAAGCCGCCAGCGCCTCCGGCGTGCCGAGCGTCGCATCGGCACCGCCATTATCGCCGGCAGCCGCCGCTCCCGGTGGTTTGGCCGCCGCCTGCACGCTCAGGGGCGGATTTGCGCCCTCGCCACCCTCGCCGCTCGCCAGCCGGTAGGCGTCCTTCAGGGCGAGCGCCCGCGTTCCGCCTGGCTCCAATGCCGGATCGGGGTCGATCGCGGCGATATCGACCTCATAGGCCTCGGCAACCCGCCGCGTGATCGTGGTGAACTCCATCGCCTTCAGGAAGGCGACCAGCGCCATCGGCTCGGGCGGCACGAGCGCAAGGTCGCTCAAAGGCGTCACCGTCTCGACATTCTCGACAAGCTGCACCAGCCGGCGCGACACCCTGATGCGCTCCACGATGTCGGGGTCGGTCAGCGTCTCGCGGCGCTTGGGCTGCTTGATCTCGGCGGCGCGGGCCAGCAGCGCATCGAGATCGCCATATTCGTTGATGAGCTGCGCCGCCGTCTTGATGCCGATGCCCGGCGCGCCGGGAACGTTGTCGGTGGCGTCTCCCGCCAGCGACTGGACATCGACCACGCGGTTGGGGGCGACGCCGAAATAATCGATGACGGCCGCCTCGTCGATCCGCCGCTCCTCGCGGAACGAGCCTTTCTTGTCCGTGCCCGAGGCCGGATCGAACATGGCGATGCCCGGCCCGACAAGCTGCATCAGGTCCTTGTCGGCCGAGACGATCAGCACGTCGGCCCCGCACGCCACCGCCCGCCGGGCATAGGTCGCGATCAGGTCGTCAGCCTCATAGACATCCTGCTCCACCGGAATCAGCCCGAAGGCCCGCACGGCGTCGCGCATCAGCGGAAACTGCGGCACGAGTTCGGCCGGCGGGGCCGAGCGGTTGCCCTTATAGGCGGGGTAGATGTCCTTGCGGAACGAGTTCTCGGATTTATCGAAGATGATGGCGAGATGCGTCGGCTTCACGCCCATCACGCCGTCGCGCACGAACTGGAACAGCTTGGTGGCGAACAGCCGCACCGCCCCCGACGGCAGCCCGTCCGACCGGTAATTGTATTTCCGGTCCTGGTTCATCGACTGGAAATAGGCCCGGAAAATGAAATTCGAGCCATCGACAAGAAAAAGGTGGTCGCCGGGCTTCAGTTCGGGCGCCCCTGCCGCGATGGCCTTGTTGGACGGGATGTGGGCGGTGCTCGCTGTCATGCGCGGACCATAAAGCCCGCCGCCACGCCGGTCCATGTGAATCGGATTCCGGTAAATCGGGTTGAGGTGAATCGGCCTCTGATAAATTTAGCCGCCAGACGCAAGGCGATCATCTGCAAAACAACATTGTCATTCCGGGGCATCGCAAAGCGATGAACCCGGCGACTGTCTTGATGTGTCAAGCGGATGTTTGTTTTTTGCGGTCGAGCTGCGTGTCGCGAACGAGGGCGTTGGCGAGGACCAGGAGTTTGCGT
>JAESGE010000265.1_pt1 | contig 15257 bp, 14 predicted proteins | sample 9269601 | NCBI WGS metagenome assembly JAESGE01 (sample SAMN14515569, study PRJNA621662) | algae metagenome | isolation source: Tolypothrix brevis GSE-NOS-MK-07-07A and co-occurring heterotrophs from wet... | place: USA: Grand Staircase Escalante National Monument, Utah | collected 2006-04-16
TCGTTGTTTTCAGTTTTGTATTTTATCGCTGGCCTGGGATCCTTAAGGGGCACAAGGGATGAGGGCTGATCTGGCGAGATCGGTGCCGTATTCCTCTCCCTGCAAGGGGGAGGTTGGACGCGTAGCGGACGGGTGGGGGTTGGTTCGACGGGGTGCGATGATGCCGCAGTTCACGCGGACACGCGAACGTACAGAGCGAGCGCAGCGTCTGCGTCGCGATATGACCCCCATGGAGAAAAAACTGTGGTTTCGTCTGCGTGAGGCAAAATTGGGCGTGTCATTCAGGCGGCAGCATCCGGTTGGTCCTTTTATCGTTGATTTCATAGCAACGAGTATTGGCCTCGTAGTAGAACTGGACGGCGGGCAGCATGGAACAGAAGCTGGTCTTGCGGCGGATGCGGCAAGGACGCGTTTTCTCGAATCGAAGGGTCTGACGGTTCTTCGCTTCGGGAACAGCGAAATGTTCGAGAATGGAGACGGTGTGGTCGAAATGATCTGGTTGAAGGTGCAGGCAATACTTGCGTCGGCAGGGTTGACCCCCACCCCGACCCTCCCCCTTTCAGGGAGAGGGGGCGATCTATCGCATGACAATTCGACAACCGCGACACTTGAAGAGTAAAAACCATGTCCGTCCGTCGCCTCGCCCCCGATCACGTCCAGCCAGACTCCTTCGCCTTCACTGCGGCGAACGAAAACTGGATCGATGGACAGATCGCCAAATACCCGACCGGTCGCCAGGCCTCCGCTGTCATTCCGCTGTTGTGGAAGGCGCAGGAGCAGGCCGGCGGCTGGGTGCCGCGTGCCGCGATCGAAGAAGTGGGCCGCAAGCTCGGCATGTCCTACATGCGGGTGCTCGAGATCGCGACCTTCTACACGATGTTCAATCTCGCGCCCGCCGGCGAATTCTTCGTGCAGCTTTGCGGCACGACGCCCTGTGCCCTGCGCGGCGCGGAAGCGATCAAGGCGGTCTGCCAGGATGTCATCGGCCCGCAGTCGACCGTGACCGCGGATGGCAAGTTCTCCTGGCTTGAGGTCGAGTGTCTTGGTGCCTGCTGCAACGCGCCGATGGTGCAGATCAACCAGGACTATTACGAGGACCTGACGCCCGAGAATTTCACGGCGCTGCTCGACAATCTGCGCCATGGCCGTCCGGTCAGAATCGGCCCGCAGGTCGAGCGCTCCGGTTCGGAGCCGCTCGGTGGAGGCGAGACGCTGAAGGATGCAAGCCTGTTCGACGGCTCGATGACGCAAAGCAAATGGCAGGAGCGCATCTCGCGCCAGCGCGAGGAAGCGGCCCAGGCCGCCGCCGCCAAGGCGGAAGCGGCCGCTTCGGCTGAAAAAACCGGCACAGAGCCGGTTTCACGCCCCGCACCCTCGGCACCCAGCCAGCCGACATCGGCCGCACAGGATACGCCTGCCGCCGGCGGCGGCGCGGTCAAGGGCTCCGTGCCGCTCGAAACCGGCGCCGGTGCCGCCCGCATGCCCGAGACCAAGCGGGAGGTGTGAGGCCATGACGATCGAACAGAACCGCCCGCGCCATCGCCCCGCGACCGTCCTTTTCTCGCGCGAAAGCACGACCCATGCTCGCTGACAGAGACCGCATTTTCACTAACCTCTATGGCCATCACGACGCCGGATTGAAGGGCGCGATGCAACGCGGCGCCTGGGACGGCACCAAGTTCCTATTGGAACAGGGCCGCGACTGGATCATCGACGAGATGAAGCGCTCGGGCCTGCGCGGGCGCGGCGGGGCAGGCTTCCCCACCGGTATGAAGTGGTCTTTCATGCCGAAAGTGTCCGATGGGCGCCCCTCCTATCTTGTCGTCAATGCCGATGAATCGGAGCCTGGCACCTGCAAGGACCGGGAAATCATGCGGCATGACCCGCATACGTTGGTGGAAGGTTGCCTGATCGCCTCCTTCGCCATGGGTGCGGGCGCGGCCTACATCTATGTCCGCGGCGAATACGTCGCCGAGCGCATCGCGTTGGAAAAAGCCGTCGCCGAAGCCTACGACGCCAACCTCATTGGGCAGAACAACAAACACGGCTATCCCTTTGAACTTTATGTTCATCACGGGGCCGGCGCTTACATCTGCGGGGAGGAAACGGCGCTGCTGGAAAGCCTCGAAGGCAAGAAGGGAATGCCCCGGCTGAAGCCGCCCTTCCCCGCCAATGTCGGTCTTTACGGCTGCCCGACCACGGTCAACAACGTCGAATCCATTGCCGTCGCACCCACGATCCTGCGCCGGGGCGCGTCCTGGTTTTCCGGCATCGGCAATCCAAACAATGTCGGCACCAAGCTGTTCTGCGTTTCAGGCCATGTGAACAAGCCCTGCAACGTCGAGGAGGCGATGGGCATTCCCTTCCGCGAACTGATCGACCGGCATTGCGGCGGCATTCGCGGCGGCTGGGACAATCTGCTCGCGGTCATTCCCGGCGGCTCGTCGGTGCGCATGGTCCCGGCGGAGCAGATCATCGACACGCCGATGGAGTTCGACTCGCTGTCCAAGCTCAAGTCGGGCCTGGGCACGGCGGCGGTGATCGTCATGGACAAATCGACCGACATCGTGCGCGCCATCGCCCGCATCTCCTATTTCTACAAGCACGAAAGCTGCGGCCAGTGCACGCCGTGCCGCGAGGGCACCGGCTGGATGTGGCGGGTGATGACCCGCATGGCGGAGGGCCGCGCCCAGAAGCGCGAGATCGACATGCTTCTGGAGGTCACCAAGCAGATCGAGGGCCACACCATCTGCGCGCTCGGTGACGCCGCGGCCTGGCCAATCCAGGGCCTGATCGCCCATTTCCGCCCCGAGATCGAGCGGCGCATCGACGAATACAGCCGGAACGCCGCGAGCGAGCCGGTCAAGATGATGGCAGCGGAGTGAGACCGATGACGTTGAAGACAGTTGCAGTTGTCGGACTGACCGTTCTGGCACTCGCCGGCTGCACAACAAACGAGCGGCCGGTGTCGCGCGTGGTGCTGGCGGATGATCCGCACGAGGTCATCGTTGCACCCAATGCGCGGATTCGCGCGGCCATCGCCCAGCGCGCCGTTGAGCGTGGCGTTGCCGTGACGCTGAACGACGCCAAAAGAGTCGTGCTGGAGCGCGATCTGGCGCAGACGCCTCCTGCGCTGGAAGCGTCATGCGGCGGACATCAGGCCGGGCGCAAGATCAGGGTCGAACTCACGATCGAGGACGGTCCTGGCGCAACGCTCGTGACCGAACGCCGTTTCGTGGTCGACAAGGGCGACGTCTGCCCGGTCAGGCTGGTACAGGCGGATATCGCGCAGGCCCAGCAGGATTTGGCGGAACTGAAGCGATCGGCCGAGCGGAAGTGAGATAAAACCGATTATGCGGGGAGGTGATGATGCCAAATGAGCCCGACAATCTGACACTCGTCTATTTGCGTCGCCTTGACGAAAAGATAGATCGCGTCGGCGATGATTTGCGCGATCTCAAAGTTCGCATGACTGCTGTTGAAGAAAATCTGGCTGGCGTTCAACGCCGGATCGACCGGTTGGATACGCGAGTGGAGCGTATCGAAAAGCGCCTCGATCTCGTGGACCATTCCTGAGGAACAGGCGAATGACCAAACTCCTGATCGACGGTATCGAGGTCGACGTTCCCGCGGATTACACGGTCCTGCAGGCCTGCGAGGCCGCGGGCGCGGAGGTGCCGCGCTTCTGCTTCCACGAGCGCCTGTCGATCGCCGGCAATTGCCGCATGTGTCTCGTCGAGGTGAAAGGTGGACCGCCGAAGCCGCAGGCCTCCTGCGCCATTGGCGTGCGCGACCTGCGCCCGGGTCCCAATGGCGAGCCGCCCGTCGTCTCGACCAAGTCGCCAATGGTCCGCAAGGCCCGCGAGGGCGTGATGGAATTCCTGCTGATCAACCATCCGCTCGATTGCCCGATCTGCGATCAGGGCGGCGAATGCGATTTGCAGGATCAGGCGATGGCGTACGGCGTCGATACCTCGCGCTACGCCGAGAACAAGCGTGCCGTCGAGGACAAGTATATCGGCCCGCTGGTCAACACCTCGATGAACCGCTGCATCCACTGCACGCGCTGCGTCCGCTTCACGACGGAAGTCGCCGGCGGCAACGATCTCGGCGCCATCGGTCGCGGCGAGGATATGGAGATCACCACATATCTCGAACAGGCCATGGGTTCGGAGTTGCAGGCCAATGTGGTCGATCTCTGCCCGGTCGGCGCGCTGACGTCGAAGCCCTACCGGAGTAGGGCGAGGCCTTGGGAATTGTCCAAAACCGAATCCATCGACGTGATGGACGCGGTCGGCTCAGCCATTCGCGTGGACTCGAGAGGCCGGGAGGTGATGCGCATTCTTCCGCGTGTCAACGAGGCCGTGAACGAGGAATGGATATCCGACAAGACCCGCCACGTGGTCGACGGCCTGAAGGTGCAGCGTCTCGACCGGCCCTATATTCGCCGTGAGGGCATACTGTATCCCGCGACCTGGGCTGAGGCCTTTACTGCCATCGCCGTAAAGACGCACGCTGCCAAACCCGAGCGGATCGGCGCGATTGCAGGCGATCTGGCGGCGGTCGAGGACATGTTCGCGCTTAAAGGTCTCATACAGGCGCTTGGATCGCTCAATCTTGACGGTCGGCCGGATGGCACGGTGCTGCATCCTCGCTTCGGTCGCGGTTCCTACACCTTGAGCGGCGGCATCGCCGGTATCGAAGGCGCGGACGCCATCCTGATCATTGGAGCAAACCCGCGCAAGGATGCGAGCCTCGTCAATGTCCGCATCCGCAAGCGCTGGCGGATGGGCGGCGTCAAGATCGCAATGATCGGCGAAAAGGTGGATTTGACCTACGCCTATGATCATCTTGGCGCGGGGCCGGAAATACTGGCCGACGTGGTGGCCGGGCGTCATTCCTTCGCGCAGATCCTGAAGGATGCCAAGCATCCGCTCATCATCGTCGGGCAGGCGGCGTTGACCCGGGCCGACGGGCTGGCGGTCCTGTCGCTCGCGGCCAAGCTTGCCGGCGATTGCGGCGCCATCACCGCAGATTGGTCGGGTTTTGGCGTGTTGCATACCGCGGCCGCACGGGTCGGCGCGCTTGATCTGGGTTTCGTGCCTGGCGAGAACGGCCTCGATGCCCGCGCCATGCTGGCACCGGGCGCACTCGACGTGCTGTTCCTGCTGGGCGCGGACGAGGTCGAGGCGGGGCCCGGCGCCTTCGTCGTTTATCTGGGTACCCATGGCGACCGGGGCGCGCATCGCGCCGACGTGATCCTGCCGGGGGCGGCCTACACGGAAAAATCGGGTCTCTACGTCAACACCGAGGGCAGAGTGCAACTGGCCGCCCGCGCCACCTTCCCGCCGGGAGAGGCCCGGGAAGACTGGTCGATCCTGCGGGCACTGTCGGCGACGCTGGGCCAGACGTTGCCCTACGATTCGCTCGCGCAGTTGCGGGCGGCGCTGGTGGCGGCTTACCCGCATTTCGCCGTTATCGACGATCTCGCACCGGTCGAGAGCACCTTCCTCGGTTCTATTGCCGCCGTGGGCGGCAAGCTCGAAAAGGCGCCGTTCGGTGCGAGCATCGACGATTTCTATCTGACGAACCCGATCGCGCGCGCTTCGAGCGTGATGGCTGAATGCTCGGCGATCGCCGCAGGCCGGTCGCTGCCGCAGGCGGCCGAATAGGAACCGATCATGGATATGTCCCTGTTTCTCGATCTGGCGCTCATTGTCGGCAAGAGCTTCCTGCTGATCGCCGTGCTGCTGATCCTGATCGCCTATCTGCTGCTGGCCGACCGCAAGATCTGGGCGGCGGTGCAACTGCGCCGTGGCCCCAATGTCGTCGGAGCCTTCGGCCTGCTGCAATCCTTCGCCGATCTGCTGAAGTTCTTCCTGAAAGAGCCGATCATCCCGGCCGGGGCCAACAAGGGCGTTTTCCTGCTCGCACCGCTTGTCACCTGTGTGCTGGCGCTGGCGGCCTGGGCGGTGATTCCGGTGGCGGAGGGCTGGGCCATCGCCGATATCAATGTCGGCATCCTCTACATTTTCGCCATTTCGTCGCTCGGCGTCTACGGCGTCATCATGGGTGGCTGGGCTTCGAACTCGAAATATCCCTTCCTCGGCGCTTTGCGTTCGGCCGCGCAGATGGTGTCCTACGAGGTGTCCATCGGCTTCGTGATCATCACCGTGCTGCTCTGCGTCGGATCGCTTAACTTGACGGCCATCGTCAACGCGCAGGCTTCGCCCTATGGGCTGTTCGGCTGGTACTGGCTGCCGCTGTTTCCGATGTTCATCATCTTCTCGATCTCGGCGCTCGCCGAAACGAATCGGCCGCCCTTCGATCTGCCGGAAGCCGAGTCCGAACTCGTCGCGGGCTTCATGGTCGAATATTCGTCGACGCCCTATCTGCTGTTCATGCTCGGCGAATACGTCGCCATCGTCACCATGTGCGCGCTGACGACGATCCTGTTCCTGGGCGGCTGGCTGCCGCCATTCCCGATCGCGCCGTTCACCTGGGTTCCGGGCGTTGTCTGGTTCGTGATCAAGGTCTGCATGGTGTTCTTCATGTACGCCATGGTGAAGGCGATCGTGCCGCGCTACCGCTACGACCAGTTGATGCGCCTGGGCTGGAAGGTTTTCCTGCCGCTCTCGCTCGTCTCGGTCGTTGTCGTCGCGGCCGTTCTTCAAATCATGGGCTGGGCACCGGTGAAGTGATGACGATCAACCCCCTGCACGCCGTAAGAATGGGAGACACGCCATGAAACTCGATGCCGCGGCGAGATCGCTGTTCCTGTCGGAGTTCGTCTCGGCTTTCGGATTGGCGTTCCGCTATCTCGTCAAGCCGAAGGCGACAATCAACTATCCCTTCGAGAAGAACCCGGTGAGCCCGCGCTTCCGGGGCGAGCATGCGCTTCGCCGCTACCCCAACGGCGAGGAACGCTGCATCGCCTGCAAGCTGTGCGAGGCGATTTGCCCGGCACAGGCCATCACCATCGAGGCCGGCCCGCGCCGCAACGACGGCACCCGCCGGACCACCCGCTACGACCTCGACATGACGAAATGCATCTATTGCGGCTTCTGCCAGGAGGCTTGTCCCGTCGATGCGATCGTCGAGGGGCCTAACTATGAATTCGCGACCGAAACACGCGAGGAACTGCTCTACGACAAGGACCGCCTGCTGGATAACGGCGCGCGATGGGAGCGCGAGATCGCCCGTAATATCGCGATGGACGCGCCCTATCGGTAGGGGTGACGGGCCGCGGTTGTCGCGGGCGGATTCGACGACTATAGACGCCGCAGGTTCGGGTCCTTCCCGCGAACGGGAAGGGGCAAGCCTGCAAGGTTCGATGCAAGGTCAGACAATATGAACGCCGCAGCGGCTTTCTTCTATCTTTTCGCCGGGATCACGATCGCCTCCGCGGTGATGGTGGTGGCCTCGCGCAATCCCGTGCACTCGGTGCTGTTCCTGATCCTTGCCTTCGTCAACGCAGCAGGCTTGTTCCTGCTGCTAGGGGCCGAATTCCTGGCGATGATCCTGGTCGTTGTCTATGTCGGTGCGGTCGCGGTGCTGTTCCTGTTCGTCGTGATGATGCTCGACGTCGACTTCGCCGAATTGCGCCAGGGTTTCCTGCAATACCTGCCGTTCGGCGTGCTGGTCGGGTTGATCTTCGCGGTCGAGCTGCTGCTGGTGGTGGGAGCGTGGGTGATCAAGCCGGAACTCGTCCGCGCGCCCGTCGCGCCGATCGCGACGGATGTCTCGAATATCGAGGCCATCGGCCGCGTGCTCTACACGCAGCATATCTATCTGTTCCAGGCGGCAGGGCTGGTGCTGCTGGTCGCGATGATCGGCGCCATCGTGCTGACCTTGCGCGATCGGCCGGGTGTTCGCCGCCAGAACATCGCGGATCAGGTGGCCCGCACGCGCGAAACCGCGATCGAAGTCCGGAAAGTGCCTTCGCGGGCGGGGGTCTGACCATGCTCACCATCGGCCTTGGACATTACCTCTCGGTCGCCGCCGTGCTGTTCACGCTTGGCGTGTTCGGCATCTTCGTCAATCGCAAGAACGTCATCGTCATTCTGATGTCGATCGAGTTGATCCTGCTGGCGGTCAACATCAACCTGGTGGCATTCTCGTCCTTCCTGAACGACATCACCGGCCAGATCTTTGCCCTGCTCGTGCTGACGGTGGCGGCGGCCGAGGCGGCCATCGGCCTGGCCATCCTCGTCACCTATTTCCGCAACCGCGGCTCGATCGCGGTCGAAGACATCAACATGATGAAGGGCTGAGCGTCGGTTCACGCCGGGGCGACTGAAATCGGATGTATCAAGCGATTGTCTTCCTGCCGCTCGTCGGCTTTCTCATCGCGGGCCTGTTCGGCCGGCTGATCGGCGCGCGCGCCTCCGAGGTCGTGACGACGTCGTTTCTCATGGTTTCGGCCGTGCTGTCCTGGGTCGCCTTCGTCCAGGTCGGCTTTGGCGAGGGCACGACCCGGGTGCAGGTCGCCAACTGGATGACGTCAGGCGATCTTCAGGTCGACTGGGCGTTTCGCATCGATACGCTGACGGTCGTGATGCTCGTCGTGGTCAACACGGTGTCGAGCCTCGTCCACCTCTATTCCATTGGCTACATGCACGAGGACGAGCACCGGCCGCGCTTCTTCGCCTATCTGTCGCTGTTCACCTTCGCCATGCTGATGCTGGTGACCTCCGACAACCTCGTGCAGATGTTTTTTGGCTGGGAAGGCGTTGGCCTTGCCTCCTATCTGCTCATTGGTTTCTGGTACAAGAAGCCGTCGGCCAATGCCGCCGCGATCAAGGCCTTCGTCGTCAACCGCGTCGGCGATTTCGGCTTCGCGCTTGGCATCTTCCTGATTTTCGTGCTGTTCGGCTCTGTCGGTTTCGAACAGATTTTCCCGCGCGTCGCCGACATGACCGGCAAGACCTACCACTTCCTCGGCTACGACTGGAACGCCCTGACACTGGCCTGCCTGCTGCTGTTCATGGGCGCGATGGGCAAGTCGGCGCAGTTCCTGCTGCACACCTGGCTGCCGGACGCGATGGAGGGCCCGACGCCGGTTTCCGCGCTGATCCACGCCGCGACCATGGTCACGGCCGGGGTCTTTCTCGTCGCGCGCATGTCGCCGGTGTTCGAATACGCGCCCGTCGCCCTGACTGTCATCGTCGTCATCGGCGCGACGACAGCGTTTTTCGCAGCAACCGTCGGCCTCGTGCAGAACGATATCAAGCGCGTGATCGCCTATTCGACCTGCTCGCAGCTCGGCTACATGTTCGTAGCCATGGGTGTCGGCGCCTACTCGGCCGGCATCTTCCACTTGTTCACCCACGCCTTCTTCAAGGCGCTGCTGTTTCTCGGCGCGGGCTCGGTCATCCACGCGATGCATCACGAGCAGGACATGCGCAACATGGGTGGCTTGCGCAAGCACATTCCCTGGACGGCCGCCGCGATGACCGTGGGCACCCTGGCGCTGACGGGTTTTCCGCTCTTCGCTGGCTATTTTTCCAAGGATGCGATCATCGAGAGCGCCTACGCCGCCAAGCACGGCTTCGCAACCGACTATGCCTTCGTGCTGCTGGTCGTTGCCGCCTGCATGACCTCGTTCTACTCGTGGCGCCTGTATTTCATGACTTTCGAGGGCAAGCCGCGCTGGGGAGTAGACGCGGCGCATGGCCATGAAACGCATGCCGACGAAACCGGCCATGACGGGCATGGGCACCACCACGTCCACACGCCGCATGAGAGCCCGCTGGTGATGATGATCCCGCTTGGCGTTCTGTCCATTGGAGCGCTGGCGGCGGGCTATGCCTTCAAGGAGGTCTTCATCGGCCACGATTACACGCATTTCTGGAAGGCGGCCTTGTTCACGGGCAAGGACAACCATATCCTGCATGCGATGCACGAGGTGCCCGGCTGGGTCGTGCTGTCGCCCTTCGTGGCGATGGTCATCGGCTTCTTGCTGGCGGTGTATTTCTATGTCCTGCGGCCGAACGCGCCCGTGGAGCTCGCCGCGCGGCATCCGCTTCTGTACAAATTCCTGCTCAACAAGTGGTATTTCGACGAACTCTATGACGCCATCCTCGTGCGCCCGGCGATGAGGCTCGGCCGCTTCTTCTGGAAGACGGGCGACGGCGCGATCATTGACGGTATCGGGCCTGACGGTGTTTCCGCGCGGGTGATCGACGTGACCAACCGCGTCGTCCGGTTGCAGACCGGTTTTGTCTATCACTATGCCTTTGCGATGCTGATGGGCGTGGCCGCGCTTGTCAGCTGGTACCTTCTGATGCGCGGGTGAGATGATGCTGGGCTTTGGTCTTCTCACGGGTCTTCTGGTGCTGCCGCTTGTCGGCGCGGCCTTCATCCTGGCGCAGCGCGGGGAGGGGCCGGCGATCGATTCCAACGCACGCTGGGCGGCGCTGATCGCCACGGTCGCGACATTTCTGCTCACGCTCGTCGCCTGGAGCCGGTTCGATACCGCCGCCGCCGGCTTCCAGCTTGTCGAGAGCCATGGCTGGCTGACGGACACGATCCGCTTCAAGCTCGGGGTCGACGGCTTTTCCATGCCGTTCATCGTGCTGACGACGTTCCTGATGCCATTCTGCATCCTTGCGTCGTGGAACGTCACAGCACGCGTCAAGGCCTACATGGTGTCGTTCCTGGTGCTGGAATCGCTGATGATCGGCGTCTTTAGTGCGCTCGATCTCGTGCTGTTTTATGTGTTTTTCGAGGCCGGATTGATCCCGATGTTTCTCATCATCGGCATCTGGGGCGGCAAGCGGCGCATCTATGCGAGCTTCAAGTTCTTTCTCTACACGCTTCTCGGCTCGCTCCTGATGCTCGTTGCGATCATGGCGATGTACTGGCAGGCGGGCACGACGGACATTCCAACGCTGCTCACGCACAGCTTCCCGCGCGGCATGCAGACCTGGCTGTGGCTCGCCTTCTTCGCCTCGTTCGCGGTCAAGATGCCGATGTGGCCGGTCCACACCTGGCTGCCAGATGCTCACGTGGAAGCGCCGACGGCCGGCTCGGTCATCCTGGCGGCGGTACTGCTGAAGATGGGCGGCTACGGCTTCATCCGCTTCTCGATCCCGATGTTCCCCGAAGCGTCGCAGTATTTCGCGCCGATGATGTTTGCGCTGTCGGTCGTCGCGATCATCTACACCTCGCTGGTCGCGCTGATGCAGGAAGACATCAAGAAACTGATCGCCTATTCATCGGTGGCGCATATGGGCTTCGTCACCATGGGCCTGTTCACGCTGACCGAGCAGGGCATCCAGGGCGCGATGTTCCAGATGATCAGCCACGGTCTGGTGTCGGGCGCGCTGTTCCTCTGCGTCGGTGTCGTCTACGACCGGATGCACACCCGCGAGATTTCCGCTTATGGCGGCCTCGTCAACCGCATGCCGCTCTATGCGGTGATGTTCCTCATCCTGACCATGGCCAATGTCGGCTTGCCGGGCACATCCGGGTTCGTCGGCGAATTCCTGACGCTGCTCGGTGCCTTCCGCGCCAATTCCTGGGTCGCGTTCTTCGCCACCTTCGGGGTGATCCTGTCGGCCGCCTATGCCCTCTGGCTTTATCGCCGCGTTGTTTACGGCGAACTGGTGAAACCGGAGCTGAAGGGCATCGCCGATCTTGATCGCCGCGAGATTGCGCTGCTCGCCCCGCTCGTGGCGCTCGTGGTCTGGTATGGTGTCCGTCCTGGCCCGATCCTGGACGCTTTCGCCGTGCCAACCGAGGCCCTCATCAAGAATTACCAGGCGGCGCTGACCGCGGCGAAAACCGCCGCGCTCGCGCTGCATTGAGGTTCAAGCCATGACGTCTGTTCCAGGCCTCGGCGCCGCTATCCCGGAAATCCTCCTCGCCGTGGGCGCTCTCGGCATGGTGTTGTTGGGTGCCGTTAAGGGCGAGAAGTCCGTGCGTCTGATGGAAATCACGGCTGTCGTGCTGCTTGGGTTGGCCCTGGTCTTCGTGCTGCAAGGCAACGGTCGGGTCGAGGCGTTCAATGGCTCGTTCGTGGTCGACGGATTCGCTCGCTTCATGAAAGCGCTGACCCTGGTCGGCGCCGCGGCCGCCATCCTGATGTCCGGCGAAACCCTGCGCCGCGACGGCACGATGCGCTTCGAATTCCCGATCCTCGTCATCCTGTCGGTCGTCGGCATGATGATGATGATTTCCGCCAACGATCTTATCGGCCTCTATCTCGGCATCGAATTGCAGAGCCTCGCGCTCTACGTCATCGCCGCCATGGACCGGGACAATGAGCGATCTTCCGAAGCGGGCCTCAAATATTTCGTTCTCGGCGCGCTGTCGTCGGGCATGCTGCTTTACGGCGCCTCGCTGGTCTATGGTTTCACAGGCACGGTGTCGTTTCCAGGCATCGCCGCGGCGGTCAAGGGTGGCGTCAATATCGGCCTTGTTTTCGGTCTCGTCTTCATTGCCGCTGGCCTCGCCTTCAAGATCGCGGCGGTGCCGTTCCACATGTGGACGCCCGACGTCTATGAGGGCGCGCCGACCCCCGTCACCGCATTCTTCGCCTCCGCCACCAAGATGGCGGGCATCGCCATGACCGTCCGCGTCTTCGCTGGCGCTTTCCCCGGCGCGCTCGCCGACTGGCGACAGATCGTTGTCTTTCTGGCCATCGGCTCGATGGTGCTCGGCTCCTTCGCCGCCATCGGCCAGCGCAACATCAAGCGGCTGATGGCCTATTCCTCCATCGGGCACATGGGCTACGCGCTGGTTGGCCTTGCCGCCGGCACGCAGAACGGCGTGCAGGGCGTCGCGATCTACATGGCGATCTATCTCGCCATGACGTTGGGTGCCTTCGCCTGCATCATGGCGATGCGCCGCACGACCGGCGTCGTCGAGGATATCGACGAACTCGCCGGCCTCTCGCGGACAAATCCATGGATGGCGTTCTGCCTTGCGATGCTGCTGTTTTCGCTGGCGGGAATTCCGCCGCTCGCCGGCTTCTTCGCCAAGTTTTATGTTTTCGCGGCTGCCGTGGAGGCCGGGCTCTATCCCCTCGCGGTCATCGGCGTGCTGGCGAGCGTGGTCGGCGCCTTCTATTATCTGCGGATCGTCAAGATCATCTATTTCGATCCGGCGATGCCGGCTTTCGTGCCGATGGAAGGCGCATTGAAAGGCGTCCTCGCGGCATCGAGCGTCGTGGTTGTCCTCTTCTGGCTGCTGCCTGCGCCTCTGGTGAGCGCGGCATCGGCGGCGGCGAAATCATTCTTTCCCTGAGCGACAGCGTCGCCGCTACCGGCGATAGACGGCCGGACGAGCGCCTGATCCGTCTGGGCGATATTGGCTCGACCATGGACGAGGCGCGGGCCCTGGCCGTCGCTGGACAGGTGGGGCCGATCTGGATCGTGGCGCGCAGCCAGAGCGGCGGGCGCGGGCGCCATGGGCGCGGCTGGTCGTCGCCCCCTGGCAATCTTCATGCGAGCCTGCTGCTCACCGATCCATGCACGCCGATGCGCGCCCCCGAACTCGGCTTCGTCGCCGGCCTGGCGCTGCATGATGCGGTAACACGCTGCACGGGCCTCCATAGCCCGGACGTCGCCCTGAAATGGCCGAACGATCTTCTGGTCAAGGGCGCGAAAACCGCGGGGCTCCTGCTTGAGGGACAGTCGATGGGGCAGGTATTCCACGTCACCATCGGTATGGGCGTGAATGTCGCCGTCGCCCCCGCGGACACACCCTATGCGGCGGGAACGCTGGCCGCCATCGCGCCAACCCTTACCGCCGACATCCTGTTGACGGCGATCCGCGCGACCTGGAGCGAAACATTCGCGATCTGGCAGGAGTTGGGGTTCGCGCCGATCCGGGAAGCCTGGCGCCGCCGCGCCGCCGGCAGAGGCGAAGGCGTGACCGTGCGCCTGCCTTCCGGCGCGCTCTCCGGCCTGTTCGAGGATATCGACCCCTCCGGCCGGCTCATTCTTTTGACAAGTGCCGGCCGACGCGTCATCGACGCAGGCGATCTCTATTTCGGAGACGGCCTCAAGGCCTGAAATCTCCACGCCCCTCAATGACAACCTGGATTACGCATGGCTCGCAGTGAAAATCTCGTCTTTCTCCCGCTGGGCGGGCTCGGCGAAATCGGCATGAACGCGGCGCTTTACGGCTTCGGGCCGGCGGCAAAGCGCAAGTGGATCCTGGTCGATTGCGGCGTGAGCTTCGCGGGCGCGGAGGCGCCGGGCGTCGATCTCGTGCTGCCGGACCTGAAATTCATCGCCGATCGTCGCGCCGATCTCGTTGGCATCATCATCACGCACGCCCACGAGGACCACATCGGCGCGCTGGCGGCGCTCTGGCCGCAACTGAAGGCCCCCGTCTGGTGCACTCGTTTTGCCGCCGGGCTGCTGGAAACACGGCGCCTGCGCGAGCAGGGCGCGCCGAAAATCCCGATCAATGTCGTGCCGCAGGGTGGGCGCGTCACGCTCGGGCCGTTCGATGTCGAGTTCGTGTCCGTCGCGCACTCGATCCCTGAGTCGAATGCCCTGGCGATCCGGACCCCAGCCGGCCTCATCGTCCATACCGGCGACTGGAAGATCGACCCAACGCCCAAGGTCGGCCTGCCAACCGACGAGAAGCGGTTTCGCGAACTCGGCGACGAGGGCGTTCTCGCGATGATCTGCGATTCGACCAACGTCATGCGCGAAGGCATCAGCCCCAGCGAGACCGAGGTGGGTAACACCCTGGCCGACCTGATCCGTTCGGCGCCGGCACGGGTCGCCGTCACCACATTTGCGTCCAACGTCGCCCGCATCCGTTCGGTTGCCGAAGCCGCCAAGGCCTGCGGTCGCGATGTTGTCGTCGTGGGGAGGGCAATGGACCGGGTTATCGAGGTCGCGGGCGAATGCGGCTACCTCGACGACCTGCCGGCCTTCCGCTCGGCCGAGAATTACGGCTACCTGCCGCGCAACAAGGTCGTGGCGCTGTTGACCGGCAGTCAGGGCGAGCCCCGGGCGGCCCTGTCGCGGATCGCCGGCGATGATCACCGTGAAATCGCTCTTTCGCCCGGCGACCGGGTGATTTTCTCCTCGCGCACGATTCCCGGCAATGAGAAGGCGGTCGGCGCCATTCTCAACGCGCTGGCGCTCGAGGGTGTCGAGATCGTCACCGACCGCACGGCCCTAGTCCACGTCTCGGGCCACCCCCGGCGCGACGAGATGAAGATGATGTATGACTGGGTGCGCCCAAGGATCGCCATCCCGGCCCATGGCGAGGCGTTGCACCTGACCGAG
>JAESGE010000266.1_pt1 | contig 14976 bp, 10 predicted proteins | sample 9269601 | NCBI WGS metagenome assembly JAESGE01 (sample SAMN14515569, study PRJNA621662) | algae metagenome | isolation source: Tolypothrix brevis GSE-NOS-MK-07-07A and co-occurring heterotrophs from wet... | place: USA: Grand Staircase Escalante National Monument, Utah | collected 2006-04-16
GCATTTGCCCGATAGTGCAGACCGCGATGGACGTTCGAATAGTCCTCGCGCATCAGCCGGGTCATCGCATCGATCACCGCATGCGGCTTTTGAGCCGATGCCGCATTATCAAGATAAACCAGTGGCTTACCGTAAACTTCCCGAGACAAAATCGGGAAGTCCGCGCGAACGGCGTCGATATCATAGGGCTTCTGATGAGCATTCATCGTCCGGCATTCCTGTTCATGCTGTCCGCTGGCGGATTACGATCGAGTTGCCAGCCAGGATGCGATATAGCCATCGAGTACCGATCGAACGTTGGCATGCTCGACGATGGCAACGGCTTCGCCCAGAAATGATGCGATCATCAGGGCCTCGGCTTCGCGCCGTGGAATTCCCCGTGACATCAGATAGAATAGAAGATCGTCGTCGAGAGCGCCGCATGTCGCGCCGTGGGCGCAGGCGACATCATCGGCGAAAATTTCCAATTCCGGCTTGTTGTTCATGATCGCGCCTTCGGAGAGTAACAGCGCGTTCGATGCCATGCGGCCGTCAGTCTTCTGGGCGATCTGACGCACGGCGATCTTGCCTTGGAACACAGCCGTGGCTTCGCCATCGACGACCGACCGGAACAACTCGCGGCTTGTTCCGTGGGGCGCGGCATGGTCGACGACCAGCGTGTTGTCGACATGCTGCCTGTCCTTCACCATCGTTGTGCCATTGGCCACAAAGGTGACGCCTTCGCCTGAAAACCTTGCAAAAACCTGATGCCGAGCGAGCGCTCCGGAAGCGGTGACATTCAGCGTGGTCAGATGACTGTCGGCGCTCAAATCGGCTGTCAGCGTCGAAAGTGTAATCGTCTCCGCCCCGTTGGCTCCGAGCCTGACATGGTCCACGACCGCATTCTGCCTCAGCACAAGTTCAACCGCGGTGTTCGGCTGATGCGCTCCGCCTTCGCTCTCGTGCGTTTCAAGCAATGAGAGACGGGCTCCAGAGCCCACTATGATGATCGCCCGGAAGGCCGTCGCCACGGCATTAGGGCCAGTGGTACAGAGACGAAGCGAGAGAGGCAACGCGATCTGCGCACCAGGGTCAACAACGACAACCACGCCGTCGGTCATAAATGCCGCATTCAGCGACAAGGCGAGATCGTCCTGTGCCACCTCGATCGCGCCGAGCTTGGTCAAAGCCTCATGCCCACTCGCGAGGGCATCCGCAAGCGAAACCGCCGAAAGCCCTGCCGGGAGCGCATCCATCTCGATCATATGGCCGTTGACGAACCGCAATTCCGTGCGCTCGATCGCATTGAAAGCCGTGCCATTCGCGAGGGCGGATCGCGCCTCTTCCGGCGAGGGGCGAACTGCAAGCGGAGCGGACTCGCGCAAGAAGCCTCGGAGGTCGGTATATTTCCACGCTTCAATTCGGCGATGAGGGAGGCCAATGGCCAGGAACCGATCGAACGCCCGGTCCCGCAAGGCCAGCACATGGGAGTTGCCCGGCAGCGTCGCGCGCAAGGCCGGAAAGCGCTCGATAAGACTGGCTTCAGCCGTCGTTCGAATAGGGAGAATGTTGATGGTCATGACGGCTCACGCAGCCTTCTCGGCATAATCGGCATAGCCATTCTTTTCGAGTTCCAGGGCCAGTTCCTTGCCACCGGATTTGACAATACGGCCGGCGGACATCACGTGAACGCTGTCGGGAACGATATGATCAAGCAGCCGCTGATAGTGCGTGATGACGAGAAAGCCACGGTTGGAACCACGCAGGGCGTTGACGCCTTCGGAAACGATACGCAGTGCATCGATATCAAGGCCAGAGTCAGTCTCGTCGAGAATGCACATCTGAGGCTGAAGCAGCGCCATTTGTAAAATTTCCATACGCTTCTTCTCACCACCCGAAAAGCCGACATTAAGAGGCCGGCGCAGCATATCTTTAGCAATTCCAAGCTTCTCAGCAGCTGTGTTCACGCGCTTGATGAAATCTGGCGTGGTCAGCTCCGCCTCATTTCGTGCCTTGCGCTGCGCATTCATGGCGGCTTTCAAAAATGTCATCGTCGCGACGCCCGGAATTTCCAAGGGGTACTGAAAAGCCAGGAATATGCCCGCTGCGGCCCGTTCATGGGCCTCCATCTCCAGGATGTTCTCGCCGTTCAATAGAATTTCGCCGTCAAGAACGTCGTAGTCTTCCTTGCCGGCGATGACATAGGACAATGTCGACTTTCCTGAGCCATTCGGGCCCATGATCGCGGCAACCTCGCCGGAAGCAACCTTGAGATTCAGACCATTGAGGATCTTCTTGTCCTCATCGGCGATTTTGACGTGGAGATTGCGAATTTCGAGCATGGTCTTCTTTCAGAAATGCGAATTGTAAGTGGCGAATAGTGAGTGGCACGTCGGAGATTTGAACTGCGAGAAATCACTCGCAATTCGCTGGTCCCTGGCGTTTACCCCACACTCCCTTCGAGTGAGATCGAGATCAGCTTCTGCGCTTCGACAGCGAATTCCATAGGCAGTTGCTGGAGCACTTCCTTGACGAAGCCGTTTACGATGAGAGCAACGGCTTCCTCGCCGGTGAGACCGCGCTGCATGCAATAGAACATCTGGTCCTCGGCGATCTTCGAAGTCGTTGCCTCATGCTCGAACACCGCGGTCGACGACTTGGCTTCCATGTACGGCACGGTATGGGCACCGCACTGGTCGCCTATCAGCAGGGAGTCGCAATTGGTGAAATTGCGAGCATTGGTCGCCTTGCGATGCGCCGATACCAATCCGCGATACGTACTCTGCGAGCGTCCGGCGGAAATACCCTTGGCGATGATCTTAGACGTCGTGTTCTTGCCCAGATGGATCATTTTGGTGCCGCTGTCGACCTGCTGCATGCCATTCGACACCGCGATCGAATAAAACTCACCGCGCGAACCGTCACCGCGGAGAATACAGGACGGATATTTCCAGGTAATCGCCGAGCCGGTCTCGACCTGGGTCCAACTGATCTTTGAGTTCTTGCCGCGGCAGTCGCCACGCTTGGTGACAAAATTGTAGATGCCACCTTTGCCCTCGGCGTCGCCGGGATACCAATTCTGCACGGTCGAATATTTGATCTCGGCATCATCGTGGGCGATCAATTCGACCACGGCGGCGTGAAGCTGATTTTCGTCGCGTTGCGGCGCCGTGCAGCCTTCGAGGTAGCTCACATAGGAACCCTCCTCGGCAATGATCAGCGTGCGCTCGAATTGGCCAGTATTCTTTTCGTTGATCCGGAAGTACGTCGACAACTCCATAGGGCAACGCACGCCTTTGGGTATGTAAACGAACGACCCATCGGTGAAAACGGCGCAATTCAATGTTGCGTAATAGTTGTCGGTTGGCGGCACGACGCTGCCGATATATTTCCGCACAAGCTCCGGGTGTTCCTGCAAGGCATCGGAAATCGAGCAGAAAATAACACCAGCTTTTTTCAACTCTTCCTTAAAGGTGGTGACGACCGAGACTGAGTCGAATACCGCATCGACGGCAACACGATTTTTCGGCTCGACACCAGCGAGGATTTCCTGCTCGCGCAGCGGGATTCCAAGCTTCTTGTACGTCTCCAGGATCGCTGGATCGATCTCATCGAGCGACTGCGGCGCCGGGTTGTTCTTGGGCGCTGCGTAATAGTAAATGTCCTGATAGTCGATCTGGGGATAATTCACGCGAGCCCAGGTCGGCTCCTGCATGGTTTTCCAACGCCGGAAAGCATCGAGTCGCCACTCCAGCATCCAGGCCGGTTCGTTCTTGCGCGCCGAGATATAGCGCACGGTGCTTTCATCCAGGCCCTTGGGGGCTTTCTCCATCTCCACATCGGTGATGAAGCCGTATTTGTATTCACTGACGTCGATCTTGGCGACCTGATCGATGGTTTCCTGTACAGCACCCATGGTCGTTCTCCTGAGGCGAGTTCAAGGCTCGCCAGGTTGAAATCAAAATATCAGGCCGCGGCCTGCTTATGACGCTCCAACAGCGCAACAATCATCTGTGTGTAAGCATCGATGAACCAGTCGATATCCTCGGCCGTGGTGGTCCAGCCCAGGCTGACACGCAGTGCCCCCTTGGACAGTTCCGATGCAACGCCCATCGCCCGCAGCACATGGGACTGCTTGACTTTACCTGACGAACACGCGGAACCCGACGAGATCGAGATTCCCGCCAGATCGAGTTGGATCAGTGCTGTCTCCGCGCTCACGCCGGGTGTCGCAAAGGCGCTCGTATTTGGCAGCCTTGGCACGCTCTTCCCGAAAATGATTGTTTCGGGCGCGCAAGCGACGACACGCCGCTCAAGCTCATCACGCAACTGACTAAGCCTGCTCCGTTCGGTCGCAAGCGCTCCGGCTGCGATTTCCGCCGCAACGCCAAAACCGATGATACCGGCAACATTCTCGGTTCCGGCACGCCAACCCACTTCCTGACCGCCACCGCGCAGCAGTTTTTCCGCCAGATAAAGCCGGCCATTCCGGAAAACGATGGCGCCAACACCCTTCGGTCCGCCAAGCTTATGCGCCGACAAGGTCAGGATATCCACGTCAAGCCTGGTAATATCGATGTCGATACGACCGGCTGCCTGAACGCCATCGCAGTGAACCAATGCGTCAAAACGACGTGCGAGTTCCGAAATCGCGCGTACAGGCTGAATCACGCCTGTTTCGTTATTGGCAAGATGAACTGAAATCATGGCGCGCTGGCCAGGAAACTCCGCCTCGAACCGGGTCAGTCGCGCTTCCAGCCAACCGAGGTCGACGAGGCCATCGCGACCAACGGGTATGTGCTCGACATTGTCGGGTCCGAACCGATGTCCTTCGCGCACGCAAGGGTGCTCGGTTTCTGACATCAGGAGCAGCATTGCCTTGCACGATGAAGGGCCGGCCGATTCATCCCGTTCGCGAAGACCGGGAACAAGCACGGTAACGTTCGCTTCCGTGCCACCGCTGGTAAACACAACGTGACGTGAGGAGGCGCGCACGAGAGCCGCAACCCGCGCCCGAGCTTGTTCGACAGCAGCACGGGCCGCGCGTCCTTCGGTGTGAACCGATGACGGGTTCGCCAGACTAAGAGCCTGGGCAACCGCCACCACGACGTCGGGCTGGACGGGCACGGTCGCATTATGGTCGAGATAGATGCGTCTCATATCGCTCACCGACAGGTCATCCCGTCTGCGTTCACCAACCGAGATGGCGCCCGCCTACTAAATGCTTGAATTCACACCCAGTAGCCATGCTATAGGCAGACACAACGTGACCGAAAGGGAGCTGGCAAGGATCATTGTCGCTTCTAAAGCGCAAAGTGTTCCGCTCTTGTTCTCGGCCTAGAATTATTCTAAGTGCTGGATTTAGGCGTGGGAAGGCCTTGCGTCAAGGCAAACTGCAAATCTCGTGACGGTTTGAATCGATAAAACTGACGTCGCGAAAAAAGGGTTCAACTTCCGATGCCTGAAGTCATCTTTAACGGCCCTGCCGGGCGGCTGGAAGGCCGTTATCAGCAATCCAAAATCAAGGGCTCGCCGCTCGCGATCATCCTGCACGCTCATCCTCAGTTCGGCGGCACGATGAACCATCAGATCGTGTACGACCTGTTCTATGCTTACGTTAACCGGGGATTTTCGGTGCTGCGGTTCAATTCGCGCGGTGTTGGTCGCAGCCAGGGCGCCTTCGATCACGGCGCCGGCGAATTGTCCGATGCGGCCTCCGCGCTTGACTGGATGCAGGCGATCAATCCTGAGGCCAAGACCTGCTGGATCGCGGGAATCTCATTTGGGGCCTGGATCGGGATGCAGTTGCTGATGCGCCGGCCGGAGATCGAAGGTTTCGTGTCGATTGCGGCGATGGCTAACCGCTATGATTTCACGTTTCTGGCCCCCTGTCCGTCCTCGGGTCTGTTCGTGCATGGGTCGGAGGACCGGGTGGCGCCTGTCAAGGATGTCATCAACGTCATCGACAAGCTCAAAACCCAAAAGGGTATTCAGATCGAGCACCAGGTCATTGAGGGGGCAAACCATTTCTTTGACGGCAAGATCGACGATCTGATGGCAACCGTGGGTGCGTATCTCGACAAGCGGATCGGGCCTGAAACGAAGAAGACCTGATCATCCGCGAAAATTCCGGTAAATCGCCATGCCGCCGCCAACCCTGACTGTAAAATCCGATTTTCTGCGCATTTTGACGGAGCGCGGCTTCGTTCACCAGTGCTCGGATCTGGCTAGCCTCGATGCATTGGCCGCCAGGGGTGAGGTCGTCGCCTACGTTGGATATGATTGCACTGCGCCATCGCTGCACATCGGCAATTTCCTGACGATGATGATGCTGCATTGGCTACAGGCGACCGGCAACAAGCCAGTGACGCTCATGGGCGGTGGCACGACTCGCGTCGGCGACCCATCCGGCAAGGATGAAAGCCGTGCTCTTCGCTCGATCGCAGAAATCGATTCCAACAAGGAGAGCATCAAGTCCGTCTTCGCCAAGATTCTGCGCTACGGCGAAGGCAAATCCGATGCCATCATGCTGGACAATGCCGACTGGCTGACGAAGCTCAACTGGATCGACATGCTGCGTGACGTCGGGCGACACTTTTCCGTGAACCGCATGCTGAGCATGGATTCAGTGCGTCTCCGGCTTGAACGCGAGCAGGAGATGAGTTTTATCGAATTTAACTACATGGTCTGTCAGGCCTATGATTTTGTTGAACTTTCCCGCCGTGTAGGCTGCAATCTTCAGATGGGCGGCTCCGATCAGTGGGGCAATATCATCATGGGGGTCGATCTGGGGCGACGCATGGGCACGACCCAGCTTCATGCGCTGACAACACCGTTGCTTACCACGTCTTCCGGGGCCAAGATGGGCAAGACGGCGCAAGGTGCGATCTGGCTTAACGCAGAATTTTGCAGCAGCTACGACTTCTGGCAATTCTGGCGAAACACTGACGATGCCGATGTGGGCAAATTTCTGAAGCTCTTCACGCTTTTGCCGATCAGCGAGATTTCGCGGCTGGAGAGTTTGCGAGGCTCGGAAATCAACGTTGCCAAGAAAGCCTTGGCCGATGCTGCGACGACGTTGCTCCACGGCGATGATGCGGCACAAATGGCCGCCGAGACAGCCCGCAAGACTTTCGATGAAGGAGCGTTCGCCTGTGGGCTTCCGACGTCGACGATCACCGCGACGGAAATCGGCGAAGGATTGGGTATTCTTACCGCGTTCGTGCGCACTGGCCTAGTGTCATCGACGGGCGAGGCACGCCGTCAGATCAAGGCGGGAGGATTAAGGCTTTCTGACGCACCGATTGTCGATGACAAGGTGATGATCAGGATCGGGGACTTTCCCGCCGACAAAACAATTAAACTATCGTTCGGCCGCAAGAAACACGCCCTTCTCAAGCTTGTTTGATAGAATTTTCATTCGGGCAGGGCCTCCCGGTCGGCCGGTTGCGAACCTCTTGGCGCACCGCCAAGCGGATCGACGAACCGTCTGAGAATGCCGGGAGCGATAGCTGAAAGCGGATTCACGCTCGTCGTCGGGGCGCTTGCGGAGCCTGTCACTCGGAAATTGATGGCAAATAGCCCCTCGTTCCGGCCGCCACCAAGCAGTTGCCCGACAATGGGCATCTGCGAAAATGCATTGTTGAAAGCGTAGCCAGGAATATAGGTACCGGCGACATCGATGCGGTCGCGCGCGTAATCGACGCTACCCTGCAACGTGAATCCGACCTGTGGGCCCCATAAGGCGGCGTCTCTGATATCGAGCCGTGTCTGCGATCTGCTGAAGCCCGCCTGCAAGACGGCAAATGTCACCTGATCGGTGCGCGGCCGTGTGATTGTCGTCGTCGAACCTGCCGCCCGATCGGTGTTCGTTGCCGAAACCTGTTCGGACACGACACGCTGAAGCGCCGGTTCGTTACGCACGACGAAGTCGCGCATGAGAATGTCGCCGATCTGCTGATCATCGTCCGGAGTGACGGTCAACGCGAGATCACCGCCGAAGGCGCGATTATAGATATCGAGATAGCGCAGTAAGGCGCCGCCGTCGGCGGAGCGAAGGGTAACCTGCGTGACAGCGCCATCCGGTCGACGGCCAAGCCGACCACTTACAGCGTTCCGTCCAATTCGTCCGTCGAGACTGAACTGGCGAACCTCGCGACCACGCTTTGATATCTTGAGCGCCGCGTTTCCGATGGTTTCAGCATTGAAGCCCGCCAAAATTGGCACGGCGAGATCAATATCGTAATCGGTGCCGGGGCTGCGCTTTGGCGGGCTGCGCGGCGGTCCTGGCGCTCCACTGACATCTTTCAGGAACGGGCGCGCATCGGCAACCGCACCGCGAATCGTCAGCTTCAGCACGCCGCCATCTTGCTTGGCATCAACTTTCAGATCGTCACCGGGTGACAGCTTGAAGGACGTGAGAGAAGCGCTTTCGAAACCGCTCTTTTTGCTCAGGGAGATCTTTCCACGGACATTCACCGGCGCCGAATCCAGGATGAAATCCTCAAGTTCAGTGCCCGTTGCATCATCCCGCCAGTTGAATGAGAGCTTTCCAGGTCGTCCCGCAGCTTTGTTCCACCCTGGCAGCAATCCCTCGATGGTCGCGCGTGCAAGGTCGACCTCGATCCGCACCGGGGTTGCGGATTTCACCCCGAGCGATTTGCTGATTTTGACGCCAACCGGACCGGAAACCTGGTTTTCGAAGCCAAATCCACGGCGCTGCCGAGCAGCTTGATCGAGCGTAAGTGTTAGTGATGCCTCGCCAATTCCCCCTGTGCCTTGCCGGGCTTCGATCTGCGCGCGTTCGCCGCCAACCTTGCCTTCTCCGCGAAGGCTGAAACTGCCTTTGTCGTAATTGACGGCGAAGGTCGCGGCCTCGAGCTTCTCGGGCGCCAGCAACGTGTCAGAGGAGACGTTCGAAAGCATCCCCGAGGATTGCACGAAGACATCCTGAGCAGCGACATCCTCTCCCAGAGGAAGCGTCAGACTGCTTCGCAGATCGATACTGCCGCGGACAATCTCATTTGCAATTTGGAGCGGCGAAAAGCTCTGCATCATGGGTAACGATAAAAAGGCCGTGAGCGACTCCATGGAACCGGTCGACCGGAAGGCCGTCGTGGCGATGGGCTGTTTCACCCATGTATCCAGGATCGTGAGCGTGCCGTCCGAAAGCGCCAGACTGCGTCCATGGTCGAGTTCCGCTTTGGCCACGGGAATAACGGCTCTCATGGTCTGTGCGGTAACGATCCCCGCGATGGACATGTTCGAGAGCGGCGGCAGACCTGGCGCCAGGCGAAAGCGGATGCCCGAAGCCGTAAGGTCGATCTTCAACGCGCTGTCTGGAAGCTTTTCCCCGCGTTTGAGCGCCTGGAAATCGGCGATCGTCTGATTGCTGTCCAGTCGCAGCGTATCCACCGTTCCTCCGTCGAGGCGTTCTTCCAACGCGCGGCGCGTCAATGGCGCGAGCAGAGGCGGCCACAGCGCCAGGAGGCTCTTGGCATCGGTTCGGGTTGCATTAAGCGACAGATCATGACTGAAATCTTCATTGACCCGGCGAAACTGGCCATTCCCCGCAAGCGACACGACAGGCCCCTCGATGGCGATCGCATCGATACGGACAACATCGCCATCGGCGCGGATATCGTGGTCGAGGCGGGTCAGTTTGACCGGCGGCTCGACACCCTCGCCCGGCCACTGCCCCGCCAGACGCACGTGGAGCGCCAGGATGCCATCATCGCTGTGCCGCCCTCGCGCCGTGCCAGCAAGCTTCAGGTCCCCCGCTCTGAGATCGATCGTCTTGAAATCGAGATCGGTCAGGCCGTTGCGGCCTTCGACCACGATACGGCCGAGGTCAATCGCAAGCGGTGGCGTGGCAACGTCCGGTAGGCGGACCGAACCCTTACTGAACAGCAGGTCGAGCGAGACGACGGCATCCGCGGCCGTCATCCCGGCCAGCGATATCGTTCCCGTAATCGGCACGCCAGAGATGTCGATGTGGCGGCTGCCCGCGCCTAGCATCACCATATCGGAAAGGGCGATCCGGTTGATGTCGAGCTTGAGTTGCTTGCCACCTTGAGCGTCCGAGGTCACGGTCAGGGACAGGTCCTTCAGGCCAGACGCGTTCGCTCCAGTGATGGAAACCAGCGTATTGCGTTCGCTTAATCGCCGAAAGCGCAGGTCGACCGAGTCGAGGCCGATTTTTTCCCGCCCCTGGGGATCAACAAGGGTCAGGCTGGCGCGCGCCAAGGCTGCGCTTTCCAGTGCCAGAAGCGGACCGGCCTCATCGGTCAGAACATCGATCGCGCTCAGAATGCTGCTCAACACCATCAGCTTAGGATTCGGAGCAACGTTGTCCGGGACAGTACTTGGAAGCCGCACGGTCGAAGCGCCGGTATTGAGGTTGATCCCCCCGTCCTGATCAATGCCGACGCGCACCTTCAAGCCGCGTAACTCGACGGATTTGACCTGAACGTCACCGCGCAACAGCGCCAACGGTTCATAGCCCAGTACGGCTTCCGGCGCCTTTAGCAAGGTCCCGCCTTCATGCTGGAAAGAGACCCCGCGCACCAGCAGCAGCGATTTCCCCTCCTCGCGAGAAATCTCGGCATGATCGACCTCGACGCGCCATGTCGGTCCCAGGCGCGCTCTCAGTGCGTCCGCGATCCGCGCTTCAAAGCCAGAAAGAGGAACGACGCCATGAATGAAAACGATCCCAAGGGCCAGGCCGATCGTACCAACCGCGACCACGATCGCGACGGTGATGGCGACAACCTTCCGAGCAACCGACCGACGCAGCGCCGGGACGTCGCAAGCATGTGCCTCCAGGGGCGATTCGCTTGATGAAGGCATTGATCTCTTGAGCGCTTTCGCAAGACCGGACGGCAAGATCCGGACACTTCGGATTGGACGAGAGCGCCTGCCCACGTAATGATACCGGCAACCGTTCTTCAGATGGACATCGACTATGACAGCAGGCAAGACACATCATCGCTATGATGATTAATCGGGACGAAAGGAAGACAGAACATGGCTCTTAATGTGGGCGATCCGGCACCCGGTTTCGTTCTTCCGGGTGATGGCGGTACGCCAATCAGCCTGGATTCGTTCAAGGGACGCAAGCTGGTGCTGTATGCCTACCCAAAGGACGATACGACAGGTTGCACAGCCGAGGCGATTGATTTCAATCGGCTGAAAACAGCCTTTGCCGAAGCCGGCGTCGATATCGTCGGCGTGTCCGCCGACAGCATCAAGCGCCATGCCAGTTTCAAGCAGAAATACGGCCTCGACATCGCGCTGGCATCGGATGAGGAAAAGCAAATGCTGAGCGCGTATGGCGTATGGGTGGAAAAGAGCATGTATGGCCGCAAATACATGGGAATTGAGCGCACCACCTTCCTGATCGATGCCACGGGCCGCATCGCGGCGATCTGGAACAAGGTAAAGGTGCCGGGTCACGCCCAGGAAGTCCTCGACGTCGCCCGGCAGCATTGAGCGCGAGCGCCGGCCCTCAACGCCAGCATTGACCGGTCCGTTGGGCGGCATTCGCGAATGATTAACCCTAATGATGTGTAATCGCAGTATTGGTGCATTGCGTTTGGACATCCCTCATGTCGCAGTCCGGTTTGGTCGGCAATAATGCCACAACGATCGCCCTCGCCGCCTCGTCGGTCGTTCAGGTTCGGCGCTCGACCCTGATCCTGTTGTTGCTGGTGCTGCTGGCTCTTGCCACATGGACCGGGGCTTCGGTCTGGTATGTCCTGCGCAAGGACGATCTGGCCTCCCGCCTGATTTCCCGCGAAACGGTTCGCCAATACGCGTATGAAGATCGGATCGCTTCGCTTCGGAGCGAGATCGATCGCCTTTCCAGCCGGGCGCTGCTGGATCAGGACAGCGTCGAGGCGCGCGTCAGCGAACTCATCACCCGCCAGACGCAACTTGAAACACGTCATGCCGTCGTCGCGACACTGGCCGAAAGTCTCCAGACATTGGCCGCACCGACGGGGAGCAGCCGCGCCGCTTCGATGCGTGGCGGACCCACGACGAAACCGTCGACGGAGACTGCGCCCTCCACCGATGTCAGCGTGACCGGTACGGCGTCCTCTCGTAGCTTAAAGCCCGTGCCCTCGCCCGAGCAACTGCCGTTGCGGGGTGTCGAGCGGCGGCAGGTAAGCTGGCATGCGCCTGATGAACCGGAAACCCGCGAACAGAAGATAGGTGGTGCGATCAGCCATCTCGCCGGTGCAATCGACAGGACGCAAGGTCGCCAGGCCAATGTCGTCGGCAAGCTGCAAACCGTGCTGGCAGAAGCATCGGCCCGCTACAAGGCCGTCGTTCTAGAGGCGAGCCTCGACCCCGATCGACTGGCACCAATGCCAGGTCTGCCTCGGAACCAGGGCGGTCCCTATATCCCGATCAATGTCGATCCCAAGGCGGGCGCCTTCGAAGAGGCGGTTTTCAAGCTCCAGCCGAAAATCAATGAATTCGCGCGGTTGAAGGGCATTGTCGATGCCCTTCCCCTCTCGCGGCCAATGCCGCCGGCCGACGGCGATATGACATCGAATTTCGGCTACCGGATAGATCCCTTCACGCGCGCGCCAGCGGTGCATAGCGGCATCGATTTCCGGGCGGAACATGGCGCCGCGATCAAGGCAGCGGGCGCCGGCAGGGTGATCACTGCGGAATATGCCAATGGTTACGGCAACATGGTCGAGATTGATCACGGCAACGACATCACCACCCGTTACGGGCATATGTCGGCTATTCTGGTTTCCGAAGGCCAGACGGTGCAGGTTGGCACGATCCTCGGACGCGTCGGTTCGACGGGCCGATCGACAGGTCCTCATCTGCACTATGAAACCCGGATCGGCTCGGAAGCGATCGATCCGCTGCGCTTTATCCGGGCTGGCCAGAAATTTCAGCGATGAGCGCGGCGTTCCGCCCTAGTTAGAGCGCATCGTCTACGACCGTCTCGGTCGAACCATAGATGCGCTGGGCCAGCGATGTTTCCATAAACTGATCGAGATCGCCATCGAGCACGTCCGACGGGCTCGTCGAGACCGTTCCGGTGCGCAGATCCTTCACCATCTGATAGGGTTGCAGCACATAGGATCGGATCTGATGACCCCAGCCGATATCACCTTTGGTCGCCGCCTCGGCATTGGCCTTATCCTCGCGCTTCTTGAGTTCGGCCTCGTAGAGCCGCGCGCGCAGCATGTTCCACGCCGTGGCGCGGTTCTTGTGCTGTGACCGTTCCTGCTGACAGCCGACGACGATGCCGCTTGGAATATGCGTGATTCGAACCGCCGAATCGGTCGTGTTGACATGCTGTCCGCCGGCGCCCGACGAGCGAAACGTGTCGATGCGGCAATCCGATTCCTTGATGTCGATGACGATCCGGTCGTCGATGACCGGATAGACCCAGGCTGAGGCGAAACTCGTCTGCCGCCTCGCATTGGAATCGAAGGGCGAGATTCGCACCAGCCGATGGACGCCGGATTCGGTTTTCAGCCAGCCATAGGCATTCCGGCCCTTGATCAGCAATGTGGCCGACTTGATTCCCGCCTGTTCGCCATCCTGGCTTTCCAGAAGCTCGACCTTGTACTTCCGACGCTCGGCCCAGCGCGTATACATGCGCAGCAGCATTTGTGCCCAATCCTGGCTTTCGGTGCCGCCGGCGCCAGGATGGATTTCCAGATAGGTATCGTTGGCGTCAGCTTCGCCCGACAGCAGCGTTTCCACCTGCCGACGGGCAGCCTCCGCTTGGATCGCACGGATTCCGGCCTCACCCTCGGCAAGGGCCGCGTCATCCTCCTCGATCTCGCCAAGCTCGATGAATGTCACCGCATCGTCGAGATCGCGTTCGAGCTGGAGGATGCCGGTGATGCGATCCTCGAGCGAGGTGCGTTCCCGCATGATCTTCTGTGCTTGTTCGGCATCGTCCCAGAAGCCGGGCAACTCGGATTGCGCGTTCAGTTCCTGGAGGCGTTTCTGCGCGGTGTCCCAGTCAAAGATGCCTCCTCAGCAATCCGATCGATTGCTTGGCGGCTTCGTGAAGCGCTTCGATTTCTGCGCGCATGGCGTTCCGGATCTGTTGGGATGAGACAAGAGTCGCGGCCGACGGGCAGCGCCTGCAAGCGCTGCTTAAACTCGCCTATTGGCACTGTAAACCAGAGAAAGCGACCTCAATAGAGCCCGCCTGTTCCGGTGCCGACGGCTCGGTCGGCGGCGGGGGCGATATTGCCCTTCAAGCCATTGGCGCCGCCCGAGATCGCATAGCTGTCAGGAGGCGCCGTTCCGGGCTTGAACGCTTCAAGAAACGCCCCTTCGCCGCCGGACCGCAGGCCGGTCGCCGGATCAACGCGGATCAGCTTGATTCCTGCAGGCACGCGGAACGGCGCCGCGGGCTTGTCCTTCAGGGCGACCCGCATGAAATCACGGAACACCGGCGCCGCGTATTGTCCGGCTGTCGCGCTGTCCCCCAGCGACTTCGGCTTGTCGTAGCCAAGATAGACGCCGACAGCGAGATCGGGCGAGAAGCCGACGAACCACACATCTTTCGCATCGTTTGTAGTGCCGGTCTTGCCGGCCAGCGGACGCCCGAGTTCTTTCAGCACGGTCGCGGTGCCGCGCTGCACCACGCCTTCCATGATCGAGGTGATCTGGTAGGCCGTCAGCGGATCGAGAACCTGATCACGCTTGTCGACCAGCCGCGGCTCGAGCTGATTCGACCATTTGTCGACATTGCAGCCTTCACAAATGCGCTCGTCATGCTTGAAGATGGTGGCCCCCGTCCGGTCCTGAATGCGGTCGATCAGGGTCGGTTTGATGCGCTTGCCGCCATTGGCAAGCATGGAATAAGCCGTCGTCATCCGCATCACGGTCGTCTCGCCGGCGCCGAGCGACATCGACAACACCGGAAGCATGTCGTCGTAAACCCCGAAGCGGCGCGCATATTCTGCGATCAGCGGCATTCCGACATCCTTGGCCAGCCGAACCGTC
>JAESGE010000267.1_pt1 | contig 14957 bp, 14 predicted proteins | sample 9269601 | NCBI WGS metagenome assembly JAESGE01 (sample SAMN14515569, study PRJNA621662) | algae metagenome | isolation source: Tolypothrix brevis GSE-NOS-MK-07-07A and co-occurring heterotrophs from wet... | place: USA: Grand Staircase Escalante National Monument, Utah | collected 2006-04-16
TGGTAAAGCCATATCAATTAAGGAATTGTCAATTTCTCGGACACCCCTAATGGGTGCACCTCCCAATTGTCCGCTATCCATCCCCTGAGCTGTAGACGGATGGGGAATTCCGCGAAAAAGGTTAAATCACCTCAGGTAAGTCTAGTCTACCAACTGAATCACACCCCATTGTCCATTTGTGAGCCAATCAGAGTCAGATTTTGCTACTTCCTCAATAACTTCCGGTTTTAACCCAGCGACGACTTCCGACTTGAGAGTGCGTAAAGCAAGGATGGGGGCGCGGAAATAAGATACTATATCTGCGAAATTAGTGGTAAAATGCCAATGGCGATCGCCTAATAATCGGCGATAATTCGCATCACCTTTAATTACGATCAAATTCGCGGCTGATAAATCACTTTTGAGCAAGTCGGGCATTTCCCAAAAAGCTAAAGGTGATGTCCAAAAGTAATCTTCACATAAAACTAAGCGCTCTGAGGCAATATTTTCTTGCAACCGTTTGGCAAATAATGTAACATCTTCATGATTGGAAGCTGCTAAAAACTCGATTGTATGCAGCACATCTTTAATCATCGCATCCGAGACAAAAGTCGGGTGAGGTTTTAAATGCAGTTTCACTTGATTTGCGACACCACTACCCAAAAGAAAATCTACCAAACATAAGTCACAAACCAGTTCAAAACCAGCATTATCTATTACAAAGTCAATGCGTTTACCCTTACTAAGTAACAATTCCGTGACTTTGGCGGCATCATCGACTAAAATGTGAGCTTGTTGACTTTGAATATCAAAACGACTCCGGTCATTTTCCAATGCTGACCACAAACTTAAGTCAACACGATTTCCCCACAGCGCAAAATATAACAATGCAATCAAACCTGTTTGATTTAACTTCTCTTCTTTTTGTGCATCAGCCAACCATTGATTAAGTTGAATGCACAAAGAGTTTATCGAGTCAAGAGATGTTTCTAAACCTTTATCTTTCTGTAATTGAAATGGATCGACACCTTGCAATTCACCAGGACGAAAGTAATTAGTAATTTCCAGAATTAGACGATAAAAATAAGTTTCTGCTAAGAACCAAGGTACATCAATCCAACGTTGACCTTTGAATGGTTCTAGATATTTTACCCAAGCTGAAAAATCAGCACCAGTGTCATGTAAAAGAGGTGTTAAAGGTTCTGATGGTAACTCACTGGCTAGTTGTTTTAAACAAGCATTAATATTTTCTGGGAAATTATTTTCAGCGATAACTCGACAAGCGATCGCAGGCATCCGTTGAGTTACTGTATACTCAGTAAAAGTACCAACTTCAGACCCCAAAAGTGGAGATGGTAGGGGCAATTTGGGAATGTTTGGTGTCGTCACCACAAGTTTTTTTCCCTCTTGATTTTTTGTTATTCTATCCTTATTTTGAGAATTGGCGTCGGAAAATTACAAAATCTACCTAATAGTTAAAGAGTCATTAAGCTATATTTATCAACTAGAGACGTAGCACTGCTACGTCTCTACATTCTTGATTGTACAGACGTTCCGCCGGAACGTCTCTTGATTGTACAGACGTTCCGCCGGAACGTCTCTTGATTGTACAGACGTTCCGCCGGAACGTCTCTTGATTGTACAGACGTTCCGCCGGAACGTCTCTACTCGTAACTATTTCTAACGGTATAAGACAAATATTAAACAAAAGTGTAAATATTGTAAATTATGGACACCATTCAACGCCTAGCTACTCTTAACCGCATTCGTAAACTTAGCCGTCTGATGGATACATCTATCGGTATTCCTGGGACGCGCTTTCGTTTTGGATTAGACCCAATTCTTGGTCTTGTTCCTGGTGCTGGTGATTTAATCAGTACAGCATTTTCGGCTTATATAATATATTTAGCGACCCGCGTCGGTATTTCAAATCAAGATTTAAGACAAATGATTTTCAACGTTGGTTTGGAAGCAGTTGTTGGGACAGTGCCTTTAGTAGGTGACTTATTTGATGCTGTTTATAAATCTAACATCCGCAATTTAGCAATTTTGGAAAAGCATCTAACAGCGGTTGAACCAGAATTCTCTAAAGTCGCTTTGGAAGAAGAAATCAATTTCGCTTCATCTAAATAGGTGGATATATAATTCCATAATTTGCGCGATAACGTAGTAATGGCTTCAGCCCTTAAAATTCTTGAACTAAGCGATAAATGATTTTACCACCTCTAATATCCATTTTTGATCTATGTCCTAAAAAAAAGGGTTAATAATTCGTACTTTGTTATCTACTAATTGCTCGTGTTGCATATCTTCTGAGTAAATTATGGAACAGTCGCTTAGTAAAGCTGTTGCTATAATCAGGCTATCCCAATAAGAATAGTTATATTTGGCATTGATTTCTAAAGCTTGTAAAACTTGTGGTGTATCAATTATCTGAACCGAAAAGCTGTTAACTATATCCAAAATAATATTTATTGCATCTGGCTTTGAAGTAAACTTTTTTCTGGTTAATACATGGAATAATTCACCCAAAACCTGAGTACTTACTTGAATTAATGGCGAATTTGCCTTGATCGTTTCCTCAACTTTCTGAGACTTTTCTGGTGGATCTTTGGCGTAAAGATAAATCCAAAGATTGGTATCCATAAAAACCTTACCGCTCATAAATTTCGGCTCTATCAAACTTGTACTCTCTGGGGAGTTTGAAAGAGTAGTTCTTTACTCGCTCTAAAAATTGTTGCGTTTTAGATTCCCCAGAATCTATTGTCTCACTAGACTCAGTTGGCTCAAAAATCATAATTTGTATGGTTTTACCTTCGAGTTCTGAATTTAGCTTTTCGCTAAGAATCAATTCGCCATTAGTACAGGTTGCTTGTAAAATTTTGACCATAGGGCTTGCTTGGTGATGATGGTTTACATTCTTTAAATGTACCCTAAAAACAAAGACCGAGGATGTTTTGATTGGCGTAGCGCTAGGGGTTAGAATGCCTAAAGATGCGATACTCTTACAGAGTCACTCCGCGATCGCACTTCTTTCTCAGCTACTCTAATATTACATATATGACAATACCTTCAGAGGTTATACCAACCCCTTGACATAGTATTAATATTGATACTATTATGGATTTAGATATGGCACAAATAGAAAAAATCCTTGCTCAGTTAAGGAACAACCCTAAGAACGTAAACTTTACCGAGAAGAGTGAAGGTTTGCAATCATTATTTTGGAGAACCCAGACAGCAAGGAATAAGCCATTGTGTCTATAAAACCCCTTGGGCTGGAGATCCTCGTGTAAACATTCAAGAGAAAAAGGGGAAAGCAAAGGTTTATCAAGTTAGGCAAGTTTTAGACGCGATTGAAAAAATTGAGGGAATGGAAGATGGTTAACTTCGACCACTACACTTATAGAGTTACTTGGTCAAGCGAAGATGAAGAATTTGTAGGACTGTGTGCTGAATTTCCTAGTTTGTCTTATCTCAATGAAAATCGTTTAACCGCGCTCGAAGGTATTACAGACTTGGTAAAAGATGTAGTAGCTGATATGGACGCGAATGGTGAGAAGATTCCGGAGCCAATCTCCGAAAAAAACTATAGTGGTAAATTTCAAGTTCGTATCCCTCCAGAGCATCACCGTAGATTAGCTATAGAAGCGGCAGAGCAAAATGTTAGCTTAAATCGCTATGTAAGCCTTAAACTTGCATGTTAAAGTTTTCCACTATAACCGGATAGGAATCGCACGAGTTCAAGCATTGGCTTTGCGGGTTTTAATAGTCATAATCATAATAATCACAAAAGTAAGTCATTAAGTTTAGATAAGCCATATGAGTCAAGATAACTTGCATTCTGCCGAACAATTTCCCCCGTTTAATGACAAAAACGAAGAAACCCCAGATATCGGGGGTGGTTTACCTGTGATTAAATACTGGGCAGAGCATACACTTTCACCCGAAGCACCAAAACTCTGGAAAACTCTACTTCATAATAGCGCTTGTCTATCTTGCTCTTGGGGGACGGGAGGACAAAAAGGTGGTTTTACGAATGAGGAAGGAGAAAAACTTCAGCGCTGTATGAAAAGTGTTGAGGCAATTTCGGCAGAAATTAAACCAGGTATAAAGCCGCAAATTTTTGAGGAACGCAGCATTCAAGAATTGCAAAAACTCACCTCAATGGAAGCAGATCGGTTGGGAAGATTGAGTTTTCCGATGATTTTGCGAGCAGGAAAATCTCACTATGAGCGCATATCTTGGTTAGAAATTTATCAGATAGCTGAAGCTGGTTTCCGTAAAACTCCGGAAAGAGTAGCTTCTTATAGTTCGGGTCGATCTTCTAACGAAGCGGCATTTTTGCTGCAATTAATGATGCGATCGCTCGGCTCTAATAATTTAGCTGATTGTTCGGATTTGTGTCACGCTCCTTCGACTTACGGACTTGAGCAGATGCTTGGTACAAAAACATCGATTGTGAGTTTGGAGAGCTTGAAATCAGCCGATTGTGTGGTGTTGGCAGGGACAAATTCTGCTTATAACCATCCACGCTTGATGAATGAGTTGATCAAATTGCGCGATCGCGGTGGAAAAGTGATTGTCATTAATCCGATAATGGAAATTGGATTAGTTAAATTCGGTTCTCCTGCTTTCCCAGTCAAATCTCTAATACCGGGTTCTGATATTTCTTCGCTGTATCTCCAACTGATTCCTGGTAGCGATTCTGTATTATTCACTGGAATTCAAAAAGCACTCATCGAAAAAGGAAGCATCAAAACGGAGTTTCTTCAAGCTCACACAGAGGGATGGGAAGCAGTAGTTGAAAATGCTCGCTCGATTCCTTGGGAAACTATTATTGAAATCTGCGGAGTATCCCAATCAGAAATTGAGGCAGCCGCAACTATAATCAGCAATGCCAAAGGTGTTGTGTTTGGTTGGGCAATGGGAATCACCCAACACGATAATGGCGTAGACAACGTTTATAGTATTGGCAATACTGCATTAATCAGTGGTAATATCGGCAGAGAAGGCGCCGGTTTAATGCCCGTGCGAGGACACTCAAATGTCCAGGGGTTCGGCTCAATGGGCGTAACAACCCAAAAAATCAAAAAAGGACTTCAAGAAGCCTTAGAAAAGCTTTTAGGGCGTTCTCTAAGTGCCGTTAAAGGGTATAATACTCGTGCGTTGATTGAAGCCGCCGACGAGGAAAAAGTAGATACGCTTATCTGTCTCGGTGGAAATTTGTATGGAGCGAATCCAGATTCAACTCAGGCAAAACGGGCTTTAGGCAAGATTGAAACTATTATTTCTCTCGCTACAAAACCAAATTTAGGACACTTTCACGGGTTAGCAAAACAAAATACAATTGTGATTCCGGTACTAAATCGGTTTGAAAATCCTTATAAAACAACTGTTGAATCCGGCAATAACTTTGTACGTTTAAATGACGAAGGTGAAACTCATCTTAAAGACGCTGATTTGATTCCCGAAGTTGAATTTTTGACAGAATTAGCCCATCGAATTCATGGCAAATATCCGGTAAATTGGCGCCAACTTCGAGACACAAAATTCATCCGTCAACTCATCGCGCAAACGGTTCCTGGATACGAGAAAATGGCGACAATTGATGAAACAAAAGAGGAATTTACCATTAGCGGACGCATTTTTACCACCCCTCACTTCCCGACTCCTTCTGGCAAAGCTAAGATGTTTGTTACACCACTACCCCAACTAACGCTTCCAGACAGAAAAGCCTTTGCCGCTGATGATGAGACTCAAGGAATTGTGGTAGCTTTAATGACAGGGCGTAGCTATGCTCAACACAATACTGTAGTCTATCAAGTTGCAGACAAGTATCGGGGAATACCCCATCGGAATTGCATCTTAATGAATCGAATCGATTTAGAACGGGTAGGATTCCAGGAACATCAGCGGGTTACGGTTCAGGGAAACGCAGGGAAATTAGAAAATGTGGAAATTATTTATGGGGCAGTGCGTCCGGGTGCTGCGTTGATGTTTTACCCTGAAGTAAATGCGATTTTTAAAGCACCGGTTGAAGAGCGATCGGGGACACCTGCTTTTAAGAGAGTGCCTGTGTTTGTGTATGCAAGAGGACTTACGCAGAATAATGAGAAAACGAACCGCAGAGGCACAGAGAACACAGAGAAATAAGAGGAGCGAGAGAGTTTTTGCGTAATTCCTGCTTAATAAAAATATCGCAACCCTCGTAGAGACGTTCCGGCGGAACGTCTTTACATTGTAGGTAATTTACCGATCATCATATAACACCAATCGTATTATATTACAAGAGTTTTTGCGTAATTCCTGCTTAATAAAAATATCGCAACCCTCGTAGAGACGTTCCGGCGGAACGTCTTTACATTGTAGGTAATTTACCGATCATCATATAACACCAATCGTATTATATTACAAGAGTTTTTGCGTAATTCCTGCTTAATAAAAACATCGCAACCCTCGTAAAGACGTTCCGCCGGAACGTCTTTACATTGTATGATATAACACCAAATATATTACATTATAAAGGACGCGGTGAGGCGGATGTTTTGTCCTTTGTTCCGCGTCCTTTAATAACTATTTCCGCTAAGGGAAATGACTGCATTTTAATATCAGTCATAAAAATTAGAAGCGGAAACCAACACCAGTTTGCAAGCTTAAAGCACCAGCATTGCTGTCTTTATAAGCGTCAATACCCCATTTAGCATCACCATACAAAACGGTGTTTCTAGCAATTTCTGATTCAGCACCAACGGTTACTACAGGTGTATTTTTGTTTCCTAATTGGGTAGCTTTGCCTTCATCGGTGACAAACGAGTAACCACCACCAACGTAAACGTTAGTGTTTTTAGCTATAGGTGCATCGTAAGTTACTAAAGGCATAACTGCGGTAGCATCACCACCGAACAAAACAGCACCGCGAACTGAAACAGGTGCGTTAGGAATAGCAGCGCGTCCTTGAATATTACCACCTAATAAAGCTGCATCATTTTGTCTTCCGCCGTTGGTGACACCAGCAGACACACCAGCACCGAGATAGCTACCCTTTAGACCAAGTGTTTCAGCGGTTTGAGGTGTTTGAGCGCTAGCAATTCCCGCACTAAAGATAACAGAAGCAACAGCGAGTACTGAGGTTGCGAATTTTGCGAATTTCATAAGTTCTTCCTGACTAGAGATTTAGTGAAATCAATGTTCTCTAGTACTAGAATCTCTTTTTTTACGAAATGTAACCTCGCACTTTTGGATAGCCTGAATGGGTTGAAATATTATACCCGATTGGGTGAACACGAAGGTCTCCTGCTTCGTAGTGAGCGGTTTACCGCTCGTCGCTGTAGTGAGCGGTTTACCGCTCGTCACTGTAGTCAGCGGTTTACCGCTCGTCGCTGAGGATTTATAACGGCTGAAGCCGTTACTACGTTAAGGAGCGTTTATTTATGCCCATCTACTTATCCACCATCCATTCCTACTTCTTCAAAAAGCGCTGACGCAGACGAGAGACAAAAACATTCACCTCTGGTAATCTGATCCATGAGGCAATGATGCCAAAAATGGCAATTCCCACTACACCAGATACACATAACTCAAGCAGCATAATCAGCAAACCTTCTTTACCTAAATAGTGCTGAGAAAGTTCCAGAGTCGCAAAGCTGGCTATTCCACCTGCAATGCTAGCGGCAATTAAACCTAAAAACGGTAAACTCCACTCGCGCAAAGGTAAACCATTTAACTTGCGATTAAGTAAAAATAAGAGCATTAATACTGAACTGCAATTGACAGTTACAGTTGCCAAAACTAAGCCGGGAGCGCCAAAAGGTTTAATTAAAAGGTAATCAAATAAAGCGTTAAAGAAGATATTAATTATACTGATGCGAAAAGGTGTATCGCCATCACCTAAAGCATAAAATACCCGCACCAAAACATCACGTCCTAAGTAAACAAACATGCCAATTCCGTTGGCAATTAGCAGCGAAGACACCAGCGCTGAGTCTGTTCCTTTGAAAGCACCATGTTCGTAAACTATGCGGACAATTGGCACAGAAAGCGTGATCATCAATGCACCCAAAGGTAGCATGGTGAAACCTGAAAGTAACAAACCTTGGCGAATGCGTAATTTTAACTCATCCCAATTATTCGGGTCAGCAAGTCGGGCAAACATCGGTAATAAAGGAACCAAAATCATGTTAGAAATGATTCCTAAAGGAGTTTGCACCAGTAAAGATGCATTATTTAAAGCAGCAGCAACCCCGATAGTGGGAATTAAGGAAGCGAAAAACAAATCTGTGTAGAGGTTGATTTGCAGCATCCCAGAGGAAAAGGTAGCAGGTCCCATAATTTTCAGAACATCTCTTACCCCAGGCTGATTAAAATCAAATCGCAATCGCAATGTACCCAAACCAGAGCGTGCTTGCACGATTACCTGCACCAACCATTGCAAAACTGCGCCGGCTAAAACTCCTCCTGCCAAAACAATTCCGCCCAATTTGGCATATTCAAGACTGCTAACTTTTTCACCCAATTGCAGATAAAGGACGCCCAGACCAATAATAACTGTAATACTGGAAAATAGCGGACTGATGGAAGGTAGCCAGAATTGATTTGCAGAGTTGAGAACTCCAAAGCCAATACCAATCAGTCCGGCTAAGAGCGCGATTGGTGCCATGATTTGGAGTTGTAAAATAGCGATCGCTCTCACTAAATCTTTGTGTCCCAATCTCAAACCAGGTGCAAAGATGTCAATCATCTGGGGGGCAAAAATCACCACAATAAGCGCCACGATTAACAACATCCCACCAATCAGCGTCGTTATCGTTTCCACTAAAGGCGCCGCTTCTTCTTTCCTACGCTTGGATAAGACGCTGACAACGGCACTATAAAATGGTCCGTTAATCCCCCCTAGCAATATCAACAGAAACCCAGGAATAGTATAAGCGTAGTTAAAAGCATCAGCAGCCGGTCCCAAACCAAAAGCCGCTGCGATCGCTTGCTGACGTACCAAACCAAAGACTTTACTAATTAACGTTGCAGCGGCAACAATGCCAGCTATTCCAGTCAGAGAACGAGATGTTTTTTCTTGTGCCACGAATTATTATGGTCATTTGTTGGTTGATAGTGGTTAGTGGATAGTCGATAACTGTTGACTGTTGACTGTTGACTGTTGACCGTCAACGCTCCAACTATCTACCAACAACTAACAACCAACCACTATCCCCTTTAATGACATCCTAAACTCTCGCGTGTGGAAATACCTGTAACTGGATTGACGCCCGATGCGCGATCGCACAATAATGACACTTGATAGCGGTCAATTAAAGCATCGGTAAAATCAGCACCTGTAATATCCGCATCATAAAAGCGGCTACTTGTCAAGGTCGCGTCTGTAAAAATCGCGTTTTTCAGATTTGCCCCATCCATAGTTACGCGGTCAACTAAAGCATATGAAAGATTTGCACCTTCTAAATTCGCTTTTAGTAAAATTCCCTTGGTGAGAATTGCATTAGTTAAATTGCTCCCTTGGAAATTTGTCCCGCGCATCTCCGCTGCCACAAAAGTTACACCTGTCAAATCAATGTTAGAAAAATCACGGTTTTCTAAACTCATATTGCTGTAGTTTATGGTATTTACTTGACCAAAAGCTGGATGGGGATTAAGTATTATCCATAAGGCAGCTAGTAGCAAACTTACAATCAAACTCAAAAACCGAAGCAAAATCTTTTTCATAAATTTGTTTAGGGTCAAAAGTCAAGAGTCAAGAGTCAAAAGTCAACAGTCAACAGTCAATTTTTGACTGTTGACCATTGATATCATGTCCGTTTAATTAACATTAATAAAAAACATCGTAACCGTCGTAGAGACGTTCCGCCGGAACGTCTTTACTCGTAGAGACGTTCCGCCGGAACGTCTTTACATTGTAAGTAATTTACCATTGACCATTGACCCTTGACTACTTCCAATCCTTACCAATACGGATTGTCAGGTCAGATTCGAGGTCGCCGGTAGAGGAGACATTGATATTACCTAAGCCTAAAATATTTTGGAGGTCAACTCCCGTTTGGCGGTTTCCTTTTTGGACAATAATCTGAGTTTGGCGTTGGGTATCGGGCCAATCAGCTGTTGTGTTAATTTTTGTAAAGCCCTTTTGTTTGAGATATTTGATAACTTTTTCAGTTAACTGAGGTTGATTAGAAGCATTTTGAATAGTAATTTTGAGGTTTTGCACTGGTCGCACATCTGGCTTAATACCAGTCAGATTCACCCCAACATAATCATTCAATAGTCTTTGTTGTCCGGTCATATCCAGCCAATAGCTATTTGGGTCTTGGCTTAAACGGCTGAAAATACCTGGCAACATCGTCATTTGGAAATTATCTCGTTCCACATTGACGGAGAAGTTGACCAGTGCCATCATTTCTTCCATCTTCAGGTTGGTATCAAAATACTTCCGCATCATCCGGGTTAATTGCGGCAACCTGGGTAGTACAGTGGGGTTATTGAGACGATTGACTAATCCAGCTAACATTGCTTGCTGACGCTGCACTCTGGGCAAATCTCCCATCCCTGGATCGCGGTATCGAACAAATTCGTCTGCTTGGTCGCCGTTAAGGGTTTGCCAGCCTTTAACTAAAGAAGTTTGACCAGAAGAGTCTTGGTATTCCATCGAACTAGGCACGTAGACCTCGACGCCACCCAATTGATCTACCAACTGACGTAAACCGCTGGTGGAGATGCGAATATAGCGATCGATAGGCGCATTATTCAAAGTACGACTAACTACTCGTGCTGCCAAGACGGGACCACCTTGAGCGTTAGCATCGGATACTTTGGTCAATCCTTTTTCAGGAATTGAGATCATCGTATCTCTGGGAATTGAAAGTACCCGAATCGATTTGTCGCTGGGGTTTAACCGTACCAGCAGCATGGTATCGCTTTTGCCTGCAAAGCTTTCTGGTGAACCATCAACGGTGCCTTGAGTTGGTTCAATGCCCATGATTAAAATATTCATCGGGCGGGAAAGCTGATATTGAGAGAGTCTGTCTGCCAACTCTCCAGGCATTGGCATTTTTTGCGGATCTTTACCGGCGGCAAGAAGTTCTTCATCGGTTCGATCCAAATCGCTCCATAGTGGAGTCCACAGCGCCAATGTGGAAACGAGCAAACCAGATAAAACGATACCTAAAACTGATGTGAGTATCCATAACAACCAGCGAGGCATACTTAAACCCAAGCGATCGTAAAGCTCGTTGGGGATGGAACTTACTGATTCGACAACGCTACGGTTCGCTGCCGACTGTTTTATTTCGATTTCATCTTGTACATCAGGTAATAGCTGATTTTCTGGCAGTTCTACCTGGTTTTCCGGCAGTTCTACTTGATGCGGCATCACTTGATTTTCTGAAAATTGTACTTGTTTTATCACGATTATCTCCCCACTCAACCACTGCCTAAAGGTATGTTAATCGAAGCTACAAAACTTGCCAGTGGAAATTGTCACAGTACACTTGTAATGTTAGTTGCTTAGATTTGTATGACATAATGAGTACTCCATTTTTCCCTGTAATTCTTGCAGGAGGTAAAGGTGAACGTTTTTGGCCCCTGAGTCGCGCTTTGCGACCCAAGCAATTTTTAAGTCTCGATGGTAGCTCTAGAAGTCTTCTACAAGCAACTGCCGATCGCTTGCTACAAATTGCCGACGGTTGGGACAATTTGTGGGTAATAACTTCTAGTCAGATAGCTCAAGGAGTCCGAGAACAACTTCCATCACTGCCATCTGAAAACTTACTTGTCGAGTCACAGGGAAGGGACACTGCCGCTGCTGTCGCTTGGGCAAGTTTGGAAATTAAAAAGCGTTACGGAGAAGAGGCGATAATCGGCTTTTTCCCTGCTGACCACTGGATTGCTGACCTAGAAGAGTTTACACGTACTTTAAGTGCTGCAACTCAACTGGCGGCAAGTTCAGAAGCGATTGTCACACTGGGGATAAAGCCAACTTTTCCATCAACTGGCTACGGCTACATTGAAGAAGGCGAAAAAGTTGGTAGCTTTGATGAGTTGCCAGCTTATCACGTTAATCGCTTTACTGAAAAGCCTGACCGAGAAACGGCAGAAAAGTTTCTTGCTACGAAACGTTTTAGCTGGAATAGCGGTATGTTTATTTTTCGAGCGGGAGTAGTTCTCAAAGAACTGCATACCCACGCTCCGGAAATTATTGAACCGCTAGAACAACACGGTGAGGAAGATGTTTATCCGCAGTTGCCTAAAAAGAGTATAGACTATGCCCTAATGGAAAAAACAAGTATAGCCTATGTATTGCCGGCTGAATTTGGTTGGGATGATTTAGGTGATTGGAATGCGATCGAACGTTTACTTAAAAAAGAAGACAATCCCAATGTGGAACTGGCAACCCATGTGGGGCTAGATACCAAAGGTGCAGTTATTTACGCAACCGATCCAGATGATGTAATTGTGACTATCGGTTTAGAGGATGTGGTGATTGTGCGCGATCGCAATGTCACCCTGATTGTCAAAAAAGACCGTACCCAGGAAATCAAGCAAATCCTCAAAACCTTGCAGAGCGATTCCCGATTTACCGAACTTTTGTAAAAGTTAAAACCCTTGGCAGAGGCGTAAAAGCTAGCATCTACATTATAACTTAAATGTCTGTTATTTTATCTAAGAGTTATGCAAGTCTATAGCTTTGAACCTCTAGCCAAGAGAATGGCAATAAACTCAATTGTTGCCTATCAAAATTATATTTCTCCTCACAAAGGATTTTCTTGTCCCCACCGTGTAATAGACGGTGGGGATTCCTGCTCAGATTACATCAAAAGAATGCTCACCAATCAAAGTTTGACAGAAGCTGTAAAATCATCAGTACAAAGATTCCAAGATTGTACTCAAGCAAGTAAAACTATGACCAGTAACGGCTTCAGATGCATTGTCATCCCCTGCTGCTTACCTCTTTAATAACTCTTCTTTTATTCTTTCTTCTTCTGTTGCAGACGCGTACCACCGTGTCTAGTCTTCGATCAGCTACTTCGTATCTTCGCAGTTCGTTAAAATTATGTTCCTCACTCAAACTGTTCCCCGTCAAAGAGATATCGTTGAAGTCCTATTCCGCAATGGCTGGGACTACATGCGAAGGCTACTCACCGGTGGGAAAGCTGATGATCCCCAGCTACCCCCGCCGGCAGTATTGAAAAATATCCTGGTGGATTTGGGACCAGTTTATGTCAAGCTAGGTCAGCTACTTTCTACCCGTCCAGACTTACTTAGCGGTTCTTACATTGATGAATTATCAACGCTACAAGATGAAGTTCCAGCAGTTCCTTGGACACATATAGAAGTAGTTATTCGCCAACAATTGAAACGTCCTTTAGAAGAAGTTTTCACCACAATTAATCCGGTAGCGGTGGCAGCTGGATCAATAGCTCAAATTCATCGAGCAACACTAGCAAATGGTAGAGAAGTAGCGCTAAAAGTGCAACGTCCGGGAATAGATTTAACGGTTGCTCAAGATATCGCTTTAATTCAAGGAATTGCCGATTTAGTTGCTCGAACTGAATTTGGGCAAAACTATGAAATTAAAGCGATCGCCGAAGAATTTACCAAAGCTCTAGAAGCTGAATTAGATTTTACGCGAGAAGCAGGTTACACCGATCAATTGCGGCGTAATTTATCCCAAAGTCCTTGGTACGATCCCACAAAAATAGTAGTTGCAGAAATTAACTGGGATTTGACCACAGAAAAGTTAATGGTGATGGAATGGCTGGACGGAGTACCATTACTTTCGGCGAAATTTATTAGCGCTCAAAATGGTGAAGATCCCACAGAAGAACGCAACGCAGTTACAACTTTGTTATTTCGCGTTTTCTTCCAACAACTATATATAGATGGATTTTTTCACGCTGATCCCCATCCAGGAAATTTGTTTTATTTGCGAGATGGTCGCATTGCCCTTTTAGATTGTGGAATGGTGGGAAGACTTGATCCCCGCACTCAGCAAATATTAACAGAAATGTTGTTAGCGATCGTTGATTTAGATGCTCAAAGGTGCGCTCAGTTAACTTTGCAGCTTGCGGATTCGCGTCAACCAGTGATTTTAGCGCGTCTGGAAAATGACTACGATCGCATGTTGCGCAAGTATCACAACATGAACTTGTCAGAAATCAACTTCAGTCAAATAATTTATGAAGTTCTGCAAGTTGCTCGCAATAATAAAATTCGTTTGCCCAGTAATATGGGTTTATATGCGAAAACTCTCGCGAATTTAGAAGGTGTAGCGCGAGGATTCAACCCAGAACTTAATTTTATTGATGAAATTAAGCCATTACTGACAGACTTGTTTAGACGGCAGTTGTTTGGTGATAGTCCAGTGCGATCGCTTTTAAGAACAGCGCTGGATCTCAAAAGTCTCTCGTTACAATCCCCCCGGCAAATTGAGTTACTCCTAGATCGAGTGACATCAGAAACCTTACAGTGGAATTTGTCGCTACAAGGCTTAGACGGTTTGCGTCGCACTCTTGATGATGTCGCAAATCGACTTTCTTTTAGCATTTTAGTTGGTTCATTAATTATGGGAGCTGCAATTATTTCTAGCAATCCCCGCAGCGATCAGTTATCGTTTTTGAACAACGTGCTGTTCGCTGCTGCTAGTTTACTAGGTTTGTGGTTAATTATTAGTATCTTGCGATCGGGTCGTTTACGTTAAGATGTGGTGGTTATATTATGTCTGGTAACTACCACATATTGTAAAGACGTTCCGCCGGAACGTCTCTACGACGGTAGATAGGTTTTTATTATAGCGGGTTGTATGGCAATGCAATACAGAACCGCACCCTGGCAGGATGTCAATTATATATTGTAAAGACGTTCCGCCGGAACGTCTCTACGACGGTAGATAGGTTTTTATTATAGCGGGTTGTATGGCAATGCAATACAGAACCGCACCCTGGCAGGATGTCAATTATATATTGTAAAGACGT
>JAESGE010000268.1_pt1 | contig 14864 bp, 16 predicted proteins | sample 9269601 | NCBI WGS metagenome assembly JAESGE01 (sample SAMN14515569, study PRJNA621662) | algae metagenome | isolation source: Tolypothrix brevis GSE-NOS-MK-07-07A and co-occurring heterotrophs from wet... | place: USA: Grand Staircase Escalante National Monument, Utah | collected 2006-04-16
AGACGCGCTGTGGCAATTGACCGGGTTCTTCCTTGGCTGGCTCGGTTCGGAGGGGCGGGGGCGGGCGCTCGGCGTTGGTGAGGTCAAGTTCGCCGATCAGGTGCTGCCAAGCGTCAAGCGCGTGGTCTATGGCGTCGATTTCAAGCGTGTGTTTCGGTCGAAGCTGGTGCTAGGCATCGCCGATGGCTGGCTCGAGGCCGACGGACGCCGGATCTACACCACGAGCGACATGCGAGTTGGCCTGTTCAAGCCGGAAACAGCTCCGGCGGGCGGCTGAGCCATGACGGCCGGCACGGGTCTTTTGCTCGCCCGGGCTCTGCCGGTCTTGCACATGGCCCCATAACCGTCCATCTGGCATTCATCTTTCGCAGAACCGGGGCAAGGCCGCTTCAACGCGGTTTGGCTCAGCCGGGGAGGATCAACAAATGCGCCGTGTCGTCGTCACTGGAATGGGCATCGTCTCATCCATCGGAAACAACACCCAGGAAGTGCTGGCCTCCCTTCGCGAGGCAAAATCGGGCATCTCGCTAATGCCGGACTTCCAGGCGCACGGCTTTCGCAGCCAGGTCGCCGGAGCGCCGACGCTGAACCCGGAGGAGATGCTCGACCGGCGGGCGATGCGCTTCCACGGCGGTGGCTCGGCGTGGAACCATGTCGCCATGGATCAGGCGATCCGCGATGCGGGGCTCGATGAGGGCGACATCTCGAACGAGCGCACCGGCATCATCATGGGCTCGGGCGGACCTTCCACCAAGACGTTGATCGAATCGGTGGACAAGGCCCGAGAAAGCGGCAATTCGAAGCGCGTCGGACCGTTCGCCGTTCCCAAGGCCATGTCCTCGACGGCCTCGGCGACGCTCGCCACCTGGTTCAAGATCAAGGGCGTCAATTATTCGATCAGCTCGGCTTGCGCCACATCGAACCACTGCATCGGCAACGCCTACGAGATGATCCAGTGGGGCAAGCAGGATGTGATGTTCGCGGGCGGATGCGAGGAACTCGACTGGACCTTGTCGGTGCTGTTCGACGCGATGGGCGCGATGTCCACCAAGTATAACGACCGTCCGTCGACCGCATCGCGCGCCTACGATCTCAACCGCGACGGTTTCGTGATCGCCGGCGGCGCTGGCGTTGTCGTGCTCGAGGAACTGGAACACGCGAAGGCGCGGGGCGCGCGCATCTATGCCGAGATCGTCGGCTACGGCGCGACCTCCGACGGCTACGACATGGTGGCGCCTTCGGGCGAGGGTGCCGTGCGCTGCATGCGCCAGGCGCTGGCCACGGTGAAGACGAATATCGACTACATCAACCCGCACGGCACCTCAACGCCGGTCGGCGACGCCAAGGAGATCGAGGCGATCCGCGAGGTCTTCGGTGCCGATGCGACGCGCATCCCCATCGCTTCGACCAAGTCGCTGACGGGCCACTCGCTCGGCGCGACCGGGGTGCAGGAAGCGATCTATTCGCTCTTGATGCTGAATAACGATTTCGTCTGCGAGAGCGCGCATATCGACGAACTCGATCCGGCCTTCGCCGACATGAACATTGTGCGCCAGCGCATCGACAATGCCGGGCTTGGAACCGTCCTCTCCAACTCGTTCGGGTTTGGCGGCACCAATGCCACCATCGTGATGAAGCGGTTCGAGGCCTGATCCATGCTCTACATGGTGATCGAGCATTTCGATCAGGCGCGGGTCAGAGACATCTACGCCCGCTTCCATGCCAAGGGCCGGATGATGCCCGAGGGCCTGCGCTACATCGACAGCTGGATCGCCGCCGATTACTCGCGCTGTTTCCAGGTGATGGAATGCGATGACGTCACGCTGCTACAGCAATGGGTGCTGGTCTGGGGCGATCTCGCCCGCTTCGAGATCGTGCCGATCGCGTCATCCAAGGCGACGGCGGAGGCGGTAAAGCCCTATCTCTGACGGCGATGCCGGGTCCCGGCCTTCGATCCGGTCCAATCCTACAGGAGCGTAAATCCGATGAATCCCCTCATGCAGGGCAAGCGCGGCCTCATCATGGGTGTCGCCAACCAGAATTCGATCGCCTGGGGCATCGCCCGCGTGCTGGCCGCTCACGGTGCTGAAATGGCTTTCACTTTCCAGGGCGATGCCCTGGGCAAAAGGGTCAAGCCCCTGGCGGAAAGCATCGGGTCGCGCCATGTCCTCCCATGCGATGTCGAGGATATCGCGACGGTCGATGCGGTATTCGACACCTTGAAAGCCGAATGGGGCGGGCTCGACTTCATCGTGCATGCCATCGGATTTTCCAACAAGGACGAACTGAAGGGTCTTTACGCCGAGACCAGCCGCGAAAATTTCTCGCGGACGATGGTGATCTCGTGCTTCTCGTTCACGGAAGTCGCCAAGCGCGCGGCGGCATTGATGCCCACTGGCGGTTCGATGATCACGCTGACCTATGGCGGCTCGATGCGGATCATGCCGAACTACAACGTCATGGGTGTGGCGAAAGCGGCGCTCGAGGCTTCCGTGCGCTATCTTGCCAGCGATTTCGGCCCACGGGGCATCCGCGTCAACGCGCTTTCGCCGGGACCCGTGCGAACCCTGGCAGGCGCCGGCATTTCGGACGCGCGCGCCATGTATGCCTGGCAACGCGAGAATTCGCCCCTGCGCAAGAATGTCACGCTCGATGAGATCGGCGGCTCGGCACTCTATTTCCTGTCGGATCTGTCAGGCGGCGTCACCGGCGAGGTGCATCATATCGATGCCGGTTATCACATTGTCTCGATGCCGAGGCTCGAAGCACTTCGGGCGGCCGATGTGAACGAACAATAAGCCATAACAACTCCAGCTCATCGCTTTGTTCCTGAAGAGTAAATTCAGGCAGTATTGATTTATTCGAGCTTACCGTAGCGATCTTACGATCGAAGGTCGCGCCCGGACACGCGCTGGCCACCAACCTTGCAAACGCGCGAAGTCGTGGCCAACAACCATCAGGCAGCAGCATGTAATCTGGCGCCAAGTCGGCCTGGGTCTGGAAATCTATGCTTGAAAATTCCGTGGGGGAAAACCCAGGGACCTGCTTGCACCTTCCGGGGTTTCTTTGTTCGATGCCACTTGACAATAGTCACCCTTGGTTGTGTAAGATATTTTTGACATTAGAAGTTGCGTTTCCAAAGAGGTGTCCAAAGGCAGCAAAAAGCGTCATCCCACGAAAGGCAACGTCATGACATCAACGTTAATTTACACGAGTGTCTGCGCGTTCAATGATTCCAAGCCCAACTTCGAGCTGGAAATCCGTAATATCCGGCATATCGCCATCCTCAAGAACAACTATGCCAATATAACCGGCTTTTTGCTCTACTTCGAAAAGCGGTTCATACAGATCCTTGAAGGTGAGTTCGAGGATGTAACCTCGCTCTACAGCACGATCCGCAAGGATGAGCGTCATACCAATGCGCGAATCGTCTGGTTTTCCGAGCACGATCAGCGCCAGTTCGAGAGCTGGTCCATGGACTGTTCGATGCAATTCATCACCGAAAACTGCACGGAACTGGGGGTCCGGCTCAAATTCCTGAATCGGTTTGTCGCCGAAGCGCCTGTGCCACACATCATGCTGCGTGATCTGCTGGTGTCGGTCGCGCTGGAAATTCAGAACAAGAAAGAGTTTCCACGCCCCCGACTGGTTGCCTGAGCGTATCGCTTCAACCGCCCGACACTACTTTCTGCCTTGCCCGATACACCACCGATTGCCGTTTTCGGCGAGATCGAATTCGATGGTGATTCTGTCGCGCCATATCAGTTGCTGTAGCTTCTCGTTGCCGCCGTTTCGCCGGAACTACAGCCCGAGCTTGCGCTTCCGCTGACCAAGCGTGCGAAGCCTCAGGGCATTGAGCTTGATGAAGCCTGCTGCGTCGCGATGATCGTAGGCGACGGCGCCCTCCTCGAATGTCACCAATTCCTGGTCGTAGAGTGAATATGGGCTCGATCTGCCCACGACATACGTGCCGCCCTTGTAGAGCTTGAGCCGCACCTGACCGGCGACGAATTCCTGGCTCTTGTCGATCAAGGCCTGAAGCATTTCACGCTCCGGCGCGAACCAGAAGCCGTTATAGATCAGCTCGGCGTATTTCGGCATGATCTCATCCTTGAGATGGGCCGCGCCCCGGTCGAGTGTGATCGATTCGATCGCCCGATGAGCGACGCCAAGAATGGTGCCGCCCGGCGTCTCGTACATGCCACGCGACTTCATACCGACAAACCGGTTTTCAACAAGATCGAGCCGACCGATGCCATTGACGCGGCCAAGCTCGTTCAGCTGGGCGAGCAGCTTGGCCGGCGAGAGCGATACGCCATCAACTGCAACTGCGTCGCCCCTCGCGAAATCGATGGTGATATAGGTGGGCGTGTCCGGAGCTTGCTCGGGCGAGACGGTGCGCGAAAAAACGTAATCGGGAACCTCGACCGCCGGATCTTCCAGCACCTTGCCCTCCGACGAGCAATGCAGCAGATTCGCGTCGATCGAGAAGGGCGCCTCGCCGCGCTTGTCCTTGGCGATCGGAATCTGGTTCTGTTCGGCGAAGGCCAGCAACTGCTCGCGCGAACGTAAATCCCATTCCCGCCACGGCGCGATGACGATGACGTCGGGTTTCAGCGCATAGGCCGTGAGTTCGAAACGGACCTGATCGTTGCCCTTGCCGGTAGCGCCGTGGGAAATCGCATCGGCGCCAACGCGTTCAGCGACATCGATCAGCTTCTTGGCGATCAGCGGCCGGGCGATCGACGTGCCGAGCAGATAGACGCCCTCGTAGGCGGCATTGGCGCGAAACATCGGAAAGACGTAATCGCGGACAAACTCCTCGCGCAGATCCTCGATGAAGATGTTGTCCGGCTTGATGCCGAGCAGCAGCGCCTTCTGCCGGGCCGGTTCCAGTTCCTCGCCCTGTCCCAGATCGGCCGTGAAGGTGATGACCTCGCAGCCATAGGTCGTCTGAAGCCATTTCAGGATGATCGAGGTGTCGAGGCCGCCGGAATAGGCAAGGACGACTTTCTTCACGGGTTTCTCTGACATCGAGCGGCTCCGGCGGTGGGATCTGGTGCGGCCTTCTATAAGCCGGCTGCGCCGGCTGGCAATCGCAACCTGTTAATGGATCAAATTCAGCTATGCGATCGTTGAGGATGAACCGCGATCGTGATCGCGGTGCCCATCACGGGCCTTGCGGCCGTGCGGGCCACACGTGAAAATGCCGTATTCGTTTGCCTTGTCGGCCGGCCCCGCTAAGCCTTGAGTCCTGGAGGATCGATGCCGAACCGTCCCGTGCTTGATTTCTGGTTCGAATTCGCCTCGACCTACTCCTACCTTTCGGCCATGCGGATCGAGGAAATGGCGGAGGCGGCGGGCGTCTCCGTCCGCTGGCGACCGTTTCTGCTCGGGCCGATCTTCGCCGCGCAGGGCTGGACGACCTCGCCTTTCAATCTCTATCCGGCCAAGGGCCGGTACATGTGGCGCGACCTGCATCGCCTCGCAACCAAGCGGAACCTGCCGCTGCGCAAGCCCGATCCCTTTCCGCAGAACTCGCTCGTCGCGGCGCGGGTCGCCCTTGCCGGGCGCGAGGCGGGCTGGACGCCGGGGTTCACGCGGGCGCTTTATCTCCTCAGCTTCGGCGAAGGCAAATCCATCGCCGACGAGGCGGTGCTGACCGCGGCCCTGAAATCGCGCGGCCTGGATGCCACGGCGGCGCTGGCGACCTCGCGCAGCGAGGAGATCAAGGGCCGGCTGAAGGCAGAGACCGAGCTTGCCAAGTCCCTCGGCATCTTCGGAGCGCCGGCTTTCGTCACCCCTGACGGGGAATTGTTCTGGGGCGATGACAGGCTTGAGGATGCGCTCGAATGGACCGTCAGCGGCGGCGGCTGAGCCTGGTCACGTCGTCGGCGGTCGATGCCAGGGGCCGCGCGCCTCCACCATCGTTGGCAGGTCCTGACGCTGGCGGATGGCCGGAGGGCGGGGGGGCATCGGCTGCTCGATCCGGCCGCCAGCGGTCTGGACCAGGGCCTGAATGCGCTTTGTCATCGACGGGTGAGTCGAAAAAAGATCGGTGAAATCATCCGGGTCGTTCTCGACGCACATGTCCATGACGCCCGAGGGCGCACCCTGAATGTCGGCACGGCCGGAAATCTTCAGCAAGGCCGAAATCATCGCGTCGGGGTTTTTCGTCAATTCCACGGCACCGGCGTCGGCCAGATACTCGCGCGAGCGCGACAGCGACATGCGGATGATGATGGCGAGGACCCAGGCGACCACAATGATCGCGATGCCGGCGAGGATGGCGATGCCGCCACCCTTTCGGTCGCTGCCGGAGGAGGACGAGAATCGCATCCTGCCGCGCGTGAAGGTCTGGAAAATGAGTTCCCCGGCGAAGGAAATCACGCCCGCGATGACGACGGCGATCACCATCAGCCTGACATCGCCGTTGCGGATATGGGTCAGTTCATGGGCGAGAACGGCCTCGATCTCCGGTGTCTCCAGATTTTCAAGAAGGCCCCGCGTCACCGATACGGTGAATTGGGATTCGTTGACGCCACTGGCGTAGGCGTTGAGCGCGTCGTCGTCGATGATCGCGAGCTTGGGAGTCTTCAGGCCACGCGAGATGCATAGGTTTTCGAGCAGACGATAAAGTTCGGGATGATCGGTGCGGGAGATGTCTTTCGCTCCCGAGGCCGCGGCAATGATGCCGACATTGTATCGAAAGCCGATGATGATCCACGCGATGGTCGCGATCGTAACGATCGGCAGCCAGCTAAACAGGGAATGGCTCGCCATGGCGAACGGCGTGACGCCGCGCGGCGTGCCGGTGAAACCATAATAGATCAGGAAGGCGCCATAAGCCGTGGCGTAGACAAGCAAGAAGAGACCGCCCAGCAGGAACCAGGACCGAATCCGGTTGCTTCGCATGTGGCTGTAGAGCCCGAAGGCCTGTGTCCCCGCCTCAGCCATCGCGGCGCATCCTCGCGCCCGTTCAGAATTTCATGGTCGGCGCGACATCGAGCGTCTTGCGGCTGTCCTCGCCAAGATCGAAGAATGTCAGACTGGAAAAGCCGAAGTTGCGGGCGAAAAGCACAGCCGGAAACGATTCCAGCGCGCCGTTATATTCGCCGACCGCGTTGTTGAAGAAGCGCCGGGCCGCCGACAGCTTGTTCTCCACATCGCCGAGTTGGCCCTGCAAATCGAGGAAATTGGTGTTGGCCTTGAGGTCGGGATAGGCCTCCGACAGTGCCATCAGCCGGCCGAGCGCTCCCGACAGTTGCTGCTCCGCCTGCACCTGACCGCCGGTGCCCTGAGCCGACATCGCCGTGTTGCGCGCCTTGATCACGGCGTCGAGCGTCTCCTTCTCGTGCGAGGCATAACCCTTCACGGTCTCGATCAGGTTCGGGATCAGGTCGTGACGCTGCTTGAGCTGAACATCGATGTCGGCAAAGGCCTGATTGGCCCGTTGCCGCATGGCGACGAGGCCATTGTAGGTCATGATGACGTAGACGACCGCCGCCGCGATCAGTCCCAGTATGATCCAGCCACCCATGATGATGTTCCCCTCAGGGCAAGACTTGCCAGCGGCAGGTTCGCATGAACGCCGCCCGACGGGAAGCGCCGAAAGCGTTCGTGGAGTCAATCCGCCCGCAAGAGCGGCCGTTCGACGAGGGCGGGAGGATCGGACGGGCCAGTTCCCTGATCGCGGTCGAGCGGTACGACGCGATAGAAGCAGGAGCGCCGCCCGGTGTGGCAGCAGCCGCCATCACCGGCGACATCGACCTTTAACCACAGCGCATCCTGATCGCAGTCGACGCGAATCTCGACCACGGTCTGGATCTGGCCGGACGTTTCGCCCTTGTGCCACAGGGCCTGGCGCGAGCGTGACCAGTACCAGGCCTGCCCGGTCGCAAGGGTGCGGCGAAGCGCCTCGGCGTTCATATGGGCGACCATGAGCAACGTGCCGCTCGCAGCCTCCGTAACGACACAGGTGAGGAGGCCGGCGGCGTCGAATTTCGGCGCCAGCAGCGTGCCTTCCTCGATATCGTGACGGCTCGTCAGGGTCGGGAAGGTCATCGCGCCCTCGTTTGGCAAAACGCGCCCCCTCTCGGGAGCGCGCTGTCGTATCGCGAATGTCGCGGAGGGGCCAGTCTTGTTCGGGTGAATTCCGTCAGCGTCCGAGACCTGCCGATTTCACCATCGTGAAGAAGCGCACCTGTTCGGCCGGATCGGTCCGGAAAATGCCGGTATACTGGGTCGTCATCGTCGAAGATCCGTGCTTTTGCACCCCTCGCATCGACATGCACATGTGCTCGGCCTCGATCAGGACAGCGACACCGCGAGGCTTGAGCACGTCATCGATGACCCCGGCGATCTGTGCCGTCATCGTCTCCTGCGTCTGTAGGCGGCGTGCGTAGACATCGACCACGCGGGCAAGTTTCGACAGACCAACGACGCCGCGCGTCGGATAGTAACCGATATGAGCCTTGCCGACGAACGGCACCATATGGTGCTCGCAATGGGCGTGGAACGGGATATCACGCACCAGGATCATGTCGGCATAGCCCTCGACCTCCTCGAACACCCGTTCGAGAAGTTCGTGCGCGTCCTCGTCATAGCCCTTGAACAATTCGCCATAGGCCTTGGCGACGCGCCGCGGCGTGTCGAGCAGCCCCTCGCGCGCAGGGTCGTCGCCGGCCCAGCGGATCAAGGTCCGGACGGCGGCCTCAGCCTCCTCGCGGCTTGGCCGGGTCGGTCCTGGTTCGATCGTAAGTGGCTCGTCTGCGACCGGAGCGATATTTCCGGTGACGGACGAGGGCTTAACCACAAGGTTCATGTGGTGCCTCCCGTTGTTGAACGTGGACCTCTTACGCCCGGCGTGGCGGACTGGACCACTTTGACAATCGCCCGTGCATGTTGGCGTGAATTGTGTCGTCGCGGTGATCACATCTTGTTAAGGCCCCTCCCGTTTGCGTGAGGTCGGGTCTATATAGCCGGCATGATCAACGAGATTTACAACAAGCGCATTCTCGAACTGGCGGCGAATATTCCGCTGATCGGCCGCCTTTCGAACCCGGACGCGACCGCGACCGCGCATTCCCGCCTGTGCGGCTCGACCGTAACGGTCGACCTGATGGCGGAAAACGGTGTCGTCACCGAATTTGCACATGACGTGAAGGCCTGCGCCCTCGGCCAGGCTTCGTCTTCGATCATGGCGCGGCACGTCGTCGGCTCGACTCTTGAAGAGTTGCGTCATGTGCGCGACCAGGTGCGGGCAATGCTCAAGGAAGGCGCCGTTGCGCCTGACGGCAAATGGGCCGATATCGAGGTGCTGAGCCCGGTGCGCGACTACAAGGCGCGCCATGCTTCGACGCTGCTGACTTTCGAGGCGGTCGTCGACGCGCTCGATCGGATGCCACGGACCGCGGAACCGACCGACAAAACAACGACGGATGGCCGCGATACAACGTCGCGGGATGGCGCGATTCCGGTGAGCCGCCACGCCGCCGAGTAACCCGCCGCGCAGGGCCGTTTCATGTCACCCGTCGATGTCGCCGCAATCTATTCCAGCCTGCTCGTCATCTTGGGGATCGCCCTTCAATGGCGGGTGATCCTGTTCCGCCGCTCGCGCCGCATCGGTGTCGGCGTCGGCAAGGATCGCGATCTCGAGCGCGCGGTGCGCGTGCATGGCAACTACGTGGAGAACGCCGGTTTCGGCATCGCCATGCTGATCCTTCTGGCGTTGACCCTGGCGCCGGTCATCATCATGCACGGTGTCGGCGTGATGATGCTCGTCGGTCGGCTTGCCCATGCGCAGGGCCTTTCACAATCGGAAGGGGCAAGTCTGGGACGCGTGGCCGGAATGATCCTATCCCAGACGTCGCTGGCCGTCGCCGCGCTCACGCTGATCGTTCGCGCTATCTTCTAAAGCTTCGATATCGCTTTCAGAGCCCGAGGGCGGCGCGGATTTCCAGACGAGTGTCGTCGAAGCGGGCCCGGAACTGTGGCTCGGCCAAGAGGGCAGCCGCGACCAGACGCCCGGCCTTGGCGCCGGCGGCCGTATCGGAGGGAAAATGGAAACCGCAGAGCGTGCGACTTTCGCCATAGGCGACCGCGCGCTCATCAAAGCTGGTTTTCAATTCGGGCGCTGCTTCCGCAAGCAGCGAAGCGAACAGCGTGCCCGTCGCTGCGTGCGTCGAGGGGAAAGACGAGGTTTTGGGTAGATTGCCGGCGCAGACCTTCACCAGCTTGCGGAAGCCCTCGTAGGGCCGCCTGCGGTCGAATTGCTGCTTGAAGCGATGAAGCGCGATTTCAAGCTCCAGGGTCGCTTCCTTGAAAAGGCTGCGCGCCTCGTTCGTTTTCTTCTTCGAGATGTCGATCCGCATTCCCTCGAGAAAACGCACCAACGTCTGCCGCCCGTCCTCGATGGCCTCGTGCTCGCGTTCGGGCGTGCGCGCCTTGGTGAGGGCGACGACGGTGTCGAACTCGGCTTTCTGGGCCGGCGAGTTGAGGGCGGGCGGCGTGCCAAGTTCCCGCTCGAATTGCAGGTTTTCAGGCTTCAGCCACAACAGGCTGTTGCGCTGCGCCTTCGCCTCGGCCGTTTCGAGCAGGGAACCGGCACACAAAGCCGCCAGGGTCGAAAGAGCCGCCAAGGCGAGCCGCAGCGTCGCACTGCCACCTGTCGACAAGCGGCGTTTGCGTCTAGAAGGGACGGCGAAGGAAGAGGCCATGGATCGCTCGCAACGGATTTTCGAACCACGCGATAGAAGCGCCGCGGGCGTGGCTTTGTCACGCGATTTCGCCAGTCTTCCGCGCCGCGCCGCCCATGGCCTGATCCGTTTCTACCAACTCAGTCTGTCGGCTCTGATCGGCCGGCAGTGCCGGCACTGGCCAAGCTGCTCCGATTATACGGATCAGGCGATCCAGAAGCATGGTCTGTGGGCCGGTGGCTGGATCGGCTGCGCCCGGATCTGCCGCTGCGGACCCGGCGGAACGAGCGGAATCGACCTCGTCTGCGAAGCCGTGCCGCCATCGGCACGCTGGTGGCTGCCCTGGCGCTATGGCCGCTGGAGGGGAGTCAACGCGCCGCCGCCGCTCGACGCGGCCGACCGTGCCCGTATTGCCGATATCCTCGAGCCTCAATACCGCTCCGATGCCGTGTCAACCGGCTCGACGAATGACTTGGCCGATGATCGGAGGGGGGCTACCATGGCGCCGTTGTATTCGGCGGTCGATCCAGGCGAATCTCGAGAGGCATTTCCACGCATGAACGACGAGCAGGTTGTCGAGCTTCACAAGGAGCACGTGGAGGCAGGTCTAGCCGATGGCTCGATCCTGCTTGTCGATGTCCGTGAAGCCCACGAGTTCGCCGCCGGCCATATTCCAGGCTCCGTGTCGATGCCGCTGTCGACTTTCGATCCCTCCGCCATTCCACACTATGAGGACAAGCAGATCGTTTTCTCCTGCGCGGCCGGCATACGTTCGCTGCGCGCGCTCGAATTCGTCCAGGCAGCAGGTCTCGATCTTGATCGCCATTATGTCGGTGGTTTCAAGGACTGGGTGATGTCGGGTGGGCCGGTTGAGCGCTAAGCCATCCGCTCCTGCACCCTGGTTGAGGTATGCGCTGCCAGACGCGGGGCCTGGGCTGTCCTGCGCAACGCGCAATCCCCTAATTTCCGCGCTCCCTGCTGACTCGGCGTCGCCGCTCGACCATCATTGTTTGAAGCTTGCTTGATCGACTGTCCGAGAGGCACCATTCCATGCGCCCGATGAATTCCAACGATGCCATCTCCTCCGATGTGCTTCCGCAGCAGCCGCGCAAGTTCGGCGTCGGCCAGCCGATCAGGCGGGTCGAGGACCAGCGGTTCCTGACCGGCAAGGGCCGCTATACGGCCGATCTCATTCCGGCCGGGGCGTTACGCTCCTTCGTTCTGCGCAGCCCCCATGCCCACGCGACATTCATGTTCGCGGATCTGGAGATCGCGCGGAGCATCAAGGGCGTCAGGCTTATCCTGACCGGTGAAGACGTTGCCGATCTGGGGGACCTTCCCTGCAATGGCCTGATCATGACGACCGCCGGCAAGCCGGTGACCCCGACGACCTATCCGGTCCTGCCGCGCGACACGGTGCGGCATGTGGGAGAAGCCGTCGCCTTCATCGTGGCCGACACGTTGGAGCAGGCCCGCGATGCGGCGGAGGCGATCGACATCCGCTGGGAAACGCTGCCCTCAGTCACGGGGATTGCCGAGGCCCTGGCGCAGGGTGCGCATCAGGTGTGGCCGGGTCGCGACCGGAACGTTGCGTTCGAGGCGGCACAGGGTGATGCCGCTAAGACCGAGAAGGCCTTTGCCAAGGCGGCGAAAATCATCTCGATCACGGTCGAAAACAATCGCCTGACGTCGAACTTCATGGAAACGCGGGCCTGCCTCGCGCAATTCGACGTCGCCGGCAAAAGCTGGACGCTGACCATCGGCAATCAGGGCGCGCATGGCGCGCGCGATATCCTGGCCAAGAACATACTCAAGGTCGATCCGGCGCGGGTCCGTGTGATCTGTCCGGATGTCGGCGGCGGCTTCGGCACCAAGCTGTTCATGTACCGCGAATACCCGCTCGCGATGATCGCCGCACAAAAGCTGAGAAAGCCGGTGTCCTGGGTCGCCGAGCGCACCGAGCATTTTCTTGCCGATGCGCATGGCCGCGCCAATCTCTCAACGGCGACGATGGCGCTGGATGCCAAGGGGCGTTTCATCGGCCTCAAGGTCGATCTCGCCGCCGACATGGGTGCCTATCTCTCGCAGTATGGGCCGTTCATCCCGTGGGTCGGGACGACGATGACGCCGGGCTGCTACAATATTCCGGCCGTGCATGTGCGGCTGCGCGGCATCTTCACCAATACGACCCCAGTCGATGCCTATCGCGGGGCGGGGCGGCCGGAAGCAGCCTATCTGATCGAGCGCCTCGTGGACGCCATCGCCCGCGAAACCGGGCAGCGGCCGGACCAGATTCGCAGCCGCAATTTCGTCAAGCCCAGCCAGATGCCGCATCGGACCCAGACCGGGCCGGTCTACGATTCCGGTGAGTTCGAGGGGCATATGCGTCAGGCCATGACCGTTTCCGACTGGAACGGCTTCAAGGCCCGCGCCAAGGCCTCCGCTAAAAAGGGCCGGATGCGCGGTATCGGCCTTGCCTGCTACATCGAGGCCTGCGGCGGCGGCGGGCCGGAAAGCGCGAGCGTGACGATCGAGAGCGACGGCACCGCGACCGTACTGATCGGCACGCAATCCAACGGGCAGGGTCACGAGACCGCCTACACGCAGCTTGTCTCGCAGCACCTCGATCTGTCCCCGGACAAGATCCGCGTCATTCAGGGCGACACGGCGCGGATCGCGACCGGGGCCGGCACGGGCGGGTCACGCTCCATTCCCGTCGGCGGCGCGGCGCTGGCGAACGCCGCGAGCACGCTGGCGGAAAAGCTGAAGATGCTGGCGTCCGATGCGCTGGAAGCCGGGGCTGGTGATCTCGAATTCGCCGATGGCGAAATCCGCATCGCAGGCACCGATCGCTCGATTAGCTTCGCTGCCTTGGCGGCGCTGCCGCAGGCGACGCCCGAGATGCTTCACGAACAGCAAAGCTGGACGCCGCCGGAGGCCACCTATCCCAACGGCACGCATGTCTGCGAACTCGAGATCGATCCCGACACGGGCGGCGTGACGATCGAGCGCTACACCGTGGTCGACGATTTCGGCGTGACGCTCAACCCGCTGCTGTTGGCCGGACAGGTCATGGGCGGTGTGGCGCAAGGCATCGGCCAGGCGCTGATGGAGGACATCAAATACGACGCGGGCGGGCAGATCCTCACAGCGACGCTGATGGACTATGCCTTGCCACGCGCCGACAATATTCCCGATATCCATTTCGAGACGAGGAATGTGCCTTGCGTGACCAATGCCCTCGGAGTGAAGGGCGCGGGCGAGGCAGGGGCGATTGGTTCCTGTCCGGCGGTGATGAACGCCCTGATCGATGCCCTGGACCGGGCGCGCGGGATCAAGCACATGGACATGCCGGCGACGCCATCGCGCATCCGAGCCGCGCTCGAAAAGATTTTGGCATAATCGCAAGATGTTTTTTGCATTAGCGCAAGAACACGTTCCTGATTGCGGTCTGGCTATCTCGCCGATTGTCAACGAGTATGGCTTGGAACCCAGCCCGATCGGGGCTGCTTACATGGGGGATTTTCATGCTTCGGATGTTTTCGATTGCCGCCGTCGTCGCCATCGTTGGAGCGACGACCGTTATCGCTCAGACCGATCCCATCGCCGCGCGCAAGGTGGCGATGAAGAATGTTGGCGCGGCAACCGGTGCCGGCGCCAAGATGGCCAAGGGCGAGACAGCATTCAGCCTCGACGAGGCGAAGAAGACATTCCAGGTCTATATCGACGTCGCGAAGGTCATGCCGTCGCTCTATCCCGACAATTCGAAGACCGGCGGCGACACTTCCGCCGCCCCGAAAGTCTGGGAAGACAGCGCCGGCTTCAAGGCGGCTTTCGTCAAGTGGGGCACTGAATCCGAGCAGGCCTTGGGCGGCGTCAAGGATCTCGCTACCTTCCAAGCGGCCTTCGGCAATGTCACCAAGAATTGCGGCAGCTGCCACGAAACGTTCCGCGTCAAGCGGTAAGGATTTCAGCATCCTCAACGCCCGGTCCGCGGATTGGGCGTTCCTGATTCCGTCGCCTGAAATCGGGCGTGCGGTGGCGGAACATCGGGTCGCCAATCTTCAGGGGGCGCCGGTCCTGCTAGTTTGACCGGCCTGCGTTACTCCCGTCGTCTCACCAAAGTGTCGGCGTGTTCTGTTTTGGCGGCGAGGTCAGGCATGAAGT
>JAESGE010000269.1_pt1 | contig 14653 bp, 9 predicted proteins | sample 9269601 | NCBI WGS metagenome assembly JAESGE01 (sample SAMN14515569, study PRJNA621662) | algae metagenome | isolation source: Tolypothrix brevis GSE-NOS-MK-07-07A and co-occurring heterotrophs from wet... | place: USA: Grand Staircase Escalante National Monument, Utah | collected 2006-04-16
GGAGCCCAGCAATCGGTGCCCTATCGGCCCCACCCCTCCCGACCGCTTCGCGGCCACCCTCCCCGTCAAGGGGAGGGATGAAGTCGGCGAGTGGGTGGGCGCAGGTAAATCCATTAAAGCTCGAAGGATTTAAACGGCCAATGCGTTCAAAACTCTCGATTTTTGCGGCTTTGAAAACTTCAGATGCAAGTTTGTCCGCGACGATATAGGCCGAGCCGGATTTAACCCAATTGCCATCAGGCGCACCTGTGACCCTGTAAACACCATAATCGATCTTGTTTGAAAAGGAGATCGCGCGGTTACCTGGTATGGTCCAAGGCGTTGTTGTCCAGATTATCACTGAGGATTGATATACAATTGCTGTATCTGCATCGTCCGAGGTAGCGTCAACGCTGGCCCCTACACTCGTCACCGGAAACGCCACGAACACCGTGTCGCTCGTAAACTCCTCGTATTCGATCTCGGCCTCCGCCAGCGCGGTCTTCTCCACCACGGACCACATCACCGGCTTGGAGCCGCGATAGAGCTGGCCGCTCGAGGCGAATTTCATGAGTTCGCGGGCGATCTGCGCCTCGGCGGGGTAGGTCATGGTGAGATAGGGGTTGTCCCAGTCGCCGCCGACACCCAGCCGCTTGAATTCCTCGCGCTGCTCGTTGACCCAGTGTTCGGCGAAGGCGCGGCATTCCTTGCGGAATTCGACCACCGGCACCTCGTCCTTGTTCAGGCCCCTGGCGCGATATTGCTCCTCGATCTTCCATTCGATCGGCAGGCCGTGGCAATCCCAGCCCGGCACGTAGTTGGAATCGAAGCCGAGCATCCCCTGCGAGCGCACCACCAGATCCTTCAGGATCTTGTTGAGCGCATGGCCGATATGGATGTTGCCGTTGGCGTAGGGCGGCCCGTCATGGAGCACGAAGCGCGGCAGGCGGGTGGCGGCGGCCTTCGCCGCCTGGCGCTGCTTGCCGTAAAGGTCGATCTCGTTCCAGCGCTTCAGGAATTCCGGCTCGCGCTGCGGCAGGCCGGCGCGCATGGGAAACGCCGTCTGCGGCAGGAACAGCGTCGTCGAATAATCGCGCGCGGAAGCGGCGGGAGCGGTCGAGAGGTCGGCGGCTGGATGCTGGGTCATGGCGCGCCTTTTAGCAGGCGCGCCAGCCTTGGGAAACCCGGTCATGACGGCTTGCGCGGGTTCGAAGCTTGCGCGGGTTCGAAGCTTGCGCGGGTTGGCTCCGTTGTCATTCCGGGGCATCGCGCAGCGATGAACCCGGAACCGATAAATACCACTCTTGCCGAATCACCACCGTCCTTGCGAGCGGAGCGAAGCAATCCAGAGGTGAGCGCACCAAGGCTGGATTGCTTCGCTTTGCTCGCAATGACGGCGAGAGCGGGCATGACGTGGCGCATTCGGTGTTGATGGGTTCCGGGCTCCGCTCGCGCGGCCCCGGAATGACAGCGTGTTCTCAGGCGACGCGCAGATTGGCGAGCTGGTCGCTGACATCGGCCTGGAGCCGGGTGGCCTCGTTCAGCACGGCGGCGGCCGCCTGCTCGATGCCATCGGAGGCCGAAAGGGTCTGCACCGCCGCCTCGTCGACGCCGGTGATGGAGTGGATCGCCATCTCGCTCGATTGCGCCGCCTCGCCGATGGATCGGGCGATTTCCTGCGTCGCCGCGCTTTGCTGCTCGATCGCGCCGGCGATGGCGACGGTGATCTCGTCGATCTGCTTGATGGTCGAGCCGAGCGCGCCGATGGCGGTGACGGCACGGCCGGTCGCGCCCTGCATCTCGTCCACCTGGCGGCGGATTTCATCGGTGGCGTGGGCCGTCTGGCTGGCGAGTTGCTTCACCTCGCTCGCCACCACCGCGAAGCCGCGTCCCGCCTCGCCGGCCCGCGCCGCCTCGATGGTGGCGTTGAGGGCGAGCAGGTTGGTCTGCTCGGCGATGGCCGCGATCAGGCCGACGACCTCGCCGATGCGCCCGCCGGAGCGATCGAGCGCGCCGACAAGCTCGCTGGTCGAATTCATGGAGCGGACGGCTTCGGACGACACGTCCGAGCCGCGCCGGATCTGGCCGCCAATCTCCTGGATGACCGAGGTGAGTTCCTCGGCGGCCGAGGCCGCGACGCGGACGCTGTCAGCCGCGCTGGTGCAGGCCTTGTGAACCGTTTCGGCGCCCCTGGTGGAGCCGTTGGCGGATTGGCGCATGCCGTCGGCGGCCGTCCGCAATTCGGTCGCCGTCTTCAGCACCTGGTCGAGGGAGCGGGCGACGGTGGCGTCGAGCTGGGCGGCGGTGTCCTGGAGGCGGCGGGCCTTGGCGCGCTCGTCGTCGACGCGCAGCATCTCCTCGTCCTGCATCGCCGCCTTCTCGATCAGCCCGGCCCGCAGCCGCTGGACCGATTGCGCAATGCGGCCGATCTCGTCGCCGCGGTCGCAATGGGGCACCTCGATGGCGAGCTGCCCCTCGGCGAGCCGGCCGATGGTGGCGGACAGGTTGCGGAGCGGCGCCAGCCCGCGATTGATCAGAATCGCGGTCAGCAGCATCGCGACCAGCGCGGCGAGCCCGGAGAGCCACTCGATCGCCTCGATCAGGCGGGCTTCGAGCGCCTGATACTGGTCCTTGCGGATGCCGACATAGAGCACGCCCTGCACGCTGTTGTCGGGGCTAAGGATCGGCACGTAGCTCGTGTAGAAATCACGGCCCAGTATGGTGGCCTGGCCGACGAAGGCCTTGCCGCTGCGGACGACCGCGAACACCGGGTTGGCGGTTCCCAGAACGGTGCCGATGGCGCGCGAGCCATCGTCCTTCTTGACCGAAGTGGTCATGCGCACGAAATCGCCCTTTGCGGCATCCCATTTGAAGATCGTCGCGGTGCCGCCCGTGATCTGGCTGACACGGTCGACGATGGCGTGGGCCTGCGCCCCCTTGGTGGCGAAATCGGGGATCGCGGGCAGCTTCACCTGGCTGACGCCGCCGGCATCCTGCACGACCTGCGTCTCGGGATGCTCGTGGACAAGGGAAAAGGCCGCGACCTTCATGGCCGCCTTCTGCTCCTGCGCCGCCTTTTCGGCGAAGCCGTCCTCCAGGATGCGGCCCGTCCACCACAGCACGCCCCCGGCATTGGCGGCCAGGATGATGAAGAGGACGATCAATGCCCGCGCGCCCAGAGACAGTCGCCCCATGAATCTCGACATAACACAACCCCAGGTGATCACTGAGTTGCAGTATCGGGGGCGATGGTTAAAAATGCGTGCGGTTCGGCTTCCGATCCGGCGCCATTTCGCGCGGCGGGGCCGAAGCGATCCCTTTTTCCGACACGCCAACCCTGCGGCGCGAATCCTGGGACGCGAACCCTGGGACGCAAACCTCGGATTGCCGGGCCGGCGCGGGCCAGGACGTGCGGCCCCTCAGGCCACGGGCGACATCGTGTCGGCCAGGAGCGCGCGCGCCCGCGCCTCATCCTGCTTCATCTGCACGATCAGCGCCTCGACCGTGTCGAATTTCGCCTCGCCGCGCAGCCAGCCGATGAGCGCGACCTCGACCTGGCGGCCATAGAGATCGCCGGAAAAATCGAACAGGAAGGTTTCCAGCCGGGGCGCGCCGTCGTCGAAGGTCGGCCGGCGTCCGAAACTGGCGACTCCGTCGCGCCAGGGACCGGCCTTGCCCCCGTCCTCCCGCCCGATCCGCATCCGCACGGCGTAGATGCCGTGGCGCAGGTCGCAGTTCGGCTCTAGATGCATGTTGGCGGTGGGGTAGCCCAGCAGCCGGCCGCGCTTGTCGCCGTGGCGCACCTCGCCCGTCACCGACCAGGGCCGGCCGAGCAGCAGCGCCGCGCCCTCGACATCGCCCTCGGCCAGCGCCAGGCGGATCGCGCTCGACGACACCGGCACGCCATCGGTGAGAAAGGCCGGCACGATCCGCACCGGCACGGCCTTCGCCTCGCCCATGGCAAGAAGCGAGGCGGGCGAGCCGCCGCGCGCCTGACCGAAATGGAAATCGTGGCCCGTGACGAGGCCGCGCGCGCCGAGTTGCCCGAACAGCACCTGCTCGACGAAAGCCTCGGCCGACAGGCGCGCAAGCGTCTCGTCGAACGGCAGGGTGACGACGCCGGCAAGACCCGATTCCAGCAGCAGCGCCTGCTTCTGTTCGGGCGGCGTCAGACGGAAGACCGGCGCCTGCGGGCGGAAGAAGCTGCGCGGATGCGGCTCGAAGGTTAGCGCCACGGCGGGAAGCCCCAGCTTTTCTCCAAGCGCCAGCGCCTCCCCGATCACATGGCGGTGGCCGCGATGCACGCCGTCGAAATTGCCGAGCACCAGAACGGCGCCCTGAAGCGCCTGCGGCACCGGATCGCCCGCGTTCAAGGTGATGCAGGAAGGGGAACCGGGCATGGAGAACTCGAATCAACCTCTGTCATTCCGGGGCCGCGAAAGCGGAGCCCGGAACCCATAGACACCCAAGGTGCAAGATGAAACTCCCTTTACCCGTCCTTGCGAGCGAAAGCGAAGCAATCCAGGGGTGCACGTCCACCCGGCGTGTGCGTCGGCGACGGCTCTCGCATTGGCAGGATTTGAGCGTCGGAACGATGGATTGCTTCGCTTGCGCTCGCAAGGACGGTGATGGTCCTGCAACACCAGTGTTCAAGGTTGCGCCCTCAGGGCTTGATGCGCCCGATCACGGAGGCCGCGCCATTGACCATCCGCACCACGATGATCTCGCCGGACGCCGGGAACACGCCGCTCAGCGCGGTGATGTTGACCTGATGGGTGAAGATCACCAGCGCGCCGGGGCCGGACCAGCGCTCCAGCACATCGCGGGAGGCGCGGGTCTGGGCCGGACCCAGCGCACGGTCGTCAAAGAACGAGTTGAACACCGGCTCGGCGTTGGCGCGGCCAGGAAAGGCGATCTCGGCGGTGTCGCGCGTGCGGCACCATTCCGACGTCAGCACCAGCCCGACATCGATGCCCCGCGCCCGGAACCCCGCCCCGATCGCGGCCGCCTGCGCCCGGCCCGTCGCATCCAGATTGCGCTGCGTCGAACAATCGCCAAGCCGGATGGCGCGCGGATCGCCGGTGCCCGGCGCATAGGCATGGCGGATGAGCGCGATCGCCCCTTGTCGCAGCGCCGCCCAGGCCTCGGCCTCCGTGGCGCGGGCTGGGTGTGGCAGGACGGCGAACATGAACGCGAACACGATCGCGGCCGCTCGGCCGAAGAAGCGTGACGCGCGGAGCGGCAGGCTGACGGGGGAGAATCGAAACATGCTCCGACATAATGGGTCGCACGCGCCAAGCGCAAAGCGCAGATTGCCGCCGCAGTCTTTCGTCATGCTCGGGCTTGACCCGAGCACCCACGTCTCGACACACAAGCCGCCGGCTCGCCCGTTGCCGAAAAAAATTGAAAGGCGTGGGTGCTCGGGTCAAGCCCGAGCATGACGTCGGGTGAAGGGTTGGCGCGAGGCAGGGCCTGCGCATGTCCTTCCTTCTCCCCTTGAGGGAGAAGGTGGCATGACGCGGCACGCGGCATGACGGTTGAGGGGGATGCCAGCCGGGTAGAGCACCCCTCATCCGTCACGGCTGCGCCGCGCCACCTTCTCCCTCAAGGGGAGAAGGACGGAGCCGGTTGGCGCGATCAGTGCGGGAGACTGAAAGGCCACTCACGCCACCTTGCGCGCGGGCGGCAGGGCGACCCAGGCTTCGCCTTCGAGCACCGGCTTGCCGTCCACGAGGCATTCGCAGAACAGGCGCGCGCGGCGGCGGCTGGGGATGAGTTCGACAACCTCGACGCGGGCGATCACCACGTCGCCGATATGCACCGGCCCCAGAAATGTCAGGGTCTGCGACAGGTAGACCGCGCCCGGCCCCGGCAGCCGCGTGCCCAGCAGGGCGGAAACGAGGCTCGCCGTGAACATGCCATGGGCGATGCGCTGGCCGAAGCGCGTGGTGGCGGCGTAATCGTCGCTGAGATGGATCGGGTTTTCGTCGCCCGAGACTTCCGCGAAGTCCGCGACGTCACGCTGCATCACCGTGCGCATCAGGCTGTCGCGCTGGCCGAGCGAGAGATCCTCGAAGGCGTGGGTGACAAGGCCGCGTGACATGGTTCCTGTGCCTGCGTGTTTCAAAGTCTCGCCGCGATCCACCCTCCCCGCGATCCATCCTCCCCCCGGAGCGGACGCGTCGAGAACACTTCGCGATGCAATATCGTTCCACGCCCGCGATCCGCGCGCCATGCAACTTTATGCGGACGGGTGGGAATCGCGGGGGTCGATGCCGCGCGAATGCGCGGTTTTTCGCTGTCATCGCGGCCATTTCGGACGAACATGGGAAAATCGCGGAGGAAGACGGTTTCGGTTAGCCCGAGCATACCCGGTTCGCGATCCTCTTCAGCAAATTCGGGCCGAATGGGGCGAATCCGAACTTTGCGCGGCTCAGGCCTGGCGCAGCGTCTCGCGGGCGATGATCAGGCGCTGGATTTCCGAGGTGCCCTCGTAGATGCGGGTGATGCGCGCATCCCGCGCCAGCCGCTCCACGGGATAGTCGCGGCAATAGCCGGCGCCGCCATGGATCTGAATCGCCGTATCGGTGCAGCGATGCGCTGCTTCCGAGGCGAAGAGCTTCGCCATCGAGGCCTGGAGCGCGAAGGGCTCGCCCCGGTCCTTGCGGCCGGCGGCATCCATGATCATCAGGCGGGAGGCATGGATATCGACCTCGCGATCGGCGATAAGCCATTGTAATCCTTGAAAATCCACGATCGCCTGGCCAAATTGGCGGCGCTCCTTCGCATAGGATTTGGCGGCGTCCATGGCGGCTCTCGCAAGGCCGAGCGCCACCGCGGCGACTCCGATCCGCCCGCCCGCAAGCTCGCCGACGGCGACCCGGAAGCCATCGTTCTCGCGGCCCATCAGCGCGCTCGCCGGCACGCGGGCGCCGTCGAAATGCACGGTATTTGTGGCCGAACCGGTCTGCCCCATCTTCTTTTCGGCCTTGCCGATGGTCAGTGCGGGCGTGTCGGCGGGCACCAGGAAAACCGAGATTCCCTTGCCCTTCGGCGCCTCCGGATCGGTCACGGCCCAGACGACGAAAAGCCCGGCATATTCAGCGCTGGTGATATAAATCTTAGCGCCATCAATGACATAGGCATCGCCGTCGCGCCGCGCTCGGGTCGTCATCCCGGCCGGATCGGAGCCGGCCCCACTCTCGGTCAGGCAAAAGGCACCGGCGGGATAGATGCCATCGGCAAGCCTCGGCAGGTAGGTCGCCTTCTGCTCCGGTGTGCCAACGGACTGGATCACCTCACCCACCATGTTGGTGACGGACACAGTGACGGCCGTGGAGGCGCAGGCATAGGCCAGTTCCTCGATGGCGAGGGCGAAGGTGACAGTGCCGGCCTCCGTCCCGCCGAAGTCGACGCCGACATTCAACGCCATGAAGCCGTTATCGGCCAGCATCTTGAGATTGCTGAGGAATTCCGTTCGTCCCTTGCCCTCGTCAAGCGTTGCCGCCAGCGGCGCGAGGCGATCCGCAGCGAGCTTGCGCGCCGTTTCGCGGATCATCGTTTCGGCCTCGCCCAGCGGGTAATCCATGGCCGTCAACTCGCCAGAACCCGTTGCGGCGGAAAGATAATTTCGATCAGCGTGCCTTCATTCCGGGCGCTGGTGATCGCCAGCGACGCGCGATTGGCCTCGACCAGCGCCTTGGTCAGCGGCAGACCCAGACCGGTGCCTCCCGCCTTGCGCGTCGACGGCACCTGGCGGAACGGTTCGAGCGCGAGCTTGAGGTCCGACTCCGTCATGCCGATGCCTGTATCGCGCACGCGGATGATCGCTTCGCCCTTGTCGCCCAGAGCTGTCGAAACGATAACCTGCCCGCCTGCATCGGTGAACTTCACCGCATTGGACAAGACATTGATCATGATCTGCCGGATGGAGCGCTCATCAGCGACAACGGGCGGGAGCTTCGGAGAGAGGCCCGTGCGCAGGACAACTCGTCCGCGCTGGGCTTCCGGCTGCAGCAGAGCGACCGCACCAGCGGTGATCTCGTTCAGGTTGACGCTGACGAAATCGAGGTCGAGCTTGCCGGCCTCGATCTTGGCGAGATCCAGCAAGTCATTGACAAGACTGATGACATAGCCGCCGGACTCATGAATGTCGCGCAGATATTCCTTGTAGCGTTCATTGCCGATCGGCCCGAAACGCTCTTCCGCCATCACCTCGGAAAAGCCGATGATGGCATTCAGCGGCGTGCGGATTTCGTGGCTGATCTTGGCCAGCACATCGGATTTCTGGGCGCTCGCCCGCTCGGCCGCCTTGCGCGCTTCCACGAGTTCGAGTTCGGTTTTCTTCCAAGCCGTGATGTCGCGCAACACCGCGCAGAAGCGCCGGCCTCCATCGGTCGAAGGCCCGGCCTCGGCAATCTGGCCCATGGTCATGAACAAGGTGATCCGCCCGCCCTGGCGCACGCGGCCGATGACCTCGCGACCATCGTTCAACACCGATGCGACGCCGCCGCCCTTGAGCCCCTCCAGGTAATCCAGCGCCCGCGTGTGACTTTCCGGTGCCAGCAGCAGGGTGAACAGATCGCCTGTGACCTCCCGCTGATCGTAGCCGAACAAGGCCTCTGCCGAGCGGTTCATGGAGAGAAGCCTGCCACGCTCGTCGACCGTGACCACGCCGTCGGTCGCGGTGTCGAGAACAGCCGTCATCTCGCTCAGCCGCGCATCGCGCGCGGTCACATCGAGGGTCAGCGCCTCCATTTTCGACCGGATTTCCGCCTCGTTCGCCGCCCGGCGGAACGACATCAAGGTGGCGTTCTTGTCCTTCCAGACGATCGCCGAAGCATGGGAATCGACCGGAATGACAGTCGAATGCCTGTCAATCAGCGTGACAAGCGCGGGCGATTCCCCGATTTGACCCGATATCGCCCGTGAAAGACCACCGGTCGCGTTGAGATCGTCGACATCGGCATAGTCGAGCAGATCGAGTAAGGTACGATTGGCATAAAGCACCTCGTCCGTTCCACAGACGGCCACCGCTATCGGCAATCGGTCGAGAACATCGGCATGCAGATTGAGACCGCGACGCGGCCTGAAGCGGGCTTCCTCGGCAGGGTCGGCGTCGGTGCTCACGGTTTCGGACAATGGAATGGCGGTGGGAGCCGATTCTTGCCTGAGCCCCGTTTCCACCTCGCTGGATAGTACACGCGGCTGCGATATGTCTCGCAGCACGTCCTCAGCCTTCCCAAGGTCTGGATCAGGACCCGGCATGGTGCCAGCATCGGAGATAACCATAGCCGGATCGGAGACGCGCCGATTATCCGGCCCGGGTATGGCCGCGGCTTCGTCGATGGTTCCATCATTGGCGATCGTTGGGTCGATATCGGCTCTGGTCGAGCGCTCGCCCGTTCCGGTTGCAACGGGTTCCGGCGGCAATGCCTCAGGCAGCGCGGGCAATTTCACACCAACCGGCGGCCTTTGTGATCCCGCCTCTAGCCGGGCGCCAAGTGCCTGCGCGATCTCGCGAAAAGCATTGCGTTCCGCGGAAGTGAGCGCCGGACGGCTGCTCGAATCATCAGATCCCGGACTGGTGATGGGAGAAGCGCGCGTGCCTGAAGTCAGCTTATGGGTTGGCACGAGTCGCAAATGCCGTCCCGTGACAGACGGTTTGCCGGACGTCGGACTGTCGCCGCCCTTTTCGGCAGCGGCAAGAGGCAGGTCGGGATCCGAAGAACGGGCCATATCCTGCGAACTTGCCGGCGGCGCCATCACCGGCTCGGTCGCGGGCTTACCCTGGGGGACGTTCGCTGCATCTTCTGGAGACCGCTTGGGCGGACTTTCATCGTTAACCGGATATGGAAAATCAGGCATCGGACTATCGTCCGATCGTTCGTCCGGATGTTCGGTACTGGGCACAGCCACGGTATTCACCGGCGCGATCTCGATGCTTTCGCCGGCCTGGATCACACCAAAACCACGAAATCCCGCAAATCCCGCCTCGTTCAGAACCGGCATGGCCGATAGCTGCAACGGCCGACCTTTTTGGCCATCCGCAAGGCGCCAGATCACTGCACAGCCGCTGAATGTTTCCTGAGCCCCAAGGGCTGCGGTCGCATATCCGTATGGATCGACGATATCGACCGTAAGCAAGTCCTTCCAGTTCCGACCGACCATCGCCGCTGCCGCAACAGAGCCAGCGAGTTCAGCGAAAGCCGATGAGACGGCCGTGACGCGGCCCTCTGCATCGGATTCCCATGTGAAACGGAACGGGCGGGCAACGGATTTCGCAGCCTCCCTGTCAACGCTCGCAGCTTCGACAGATGGTGAAGCTACAGGCAACGACGGCGCCGTTTCGTTCTTCATCCGTGACAGTTGCAGGCCGATGCGCGCCAATTCCTGCGCGCTGACGGCCGTCATCAGGACATCGCCACTTCCATTTCCGGCAATGAGCCGGCAGGCGCAGGTCACCAGGGCCGCGCTAGAATGAGGCAGAAGCCGCAGTCGTTCGAGCCGCACGCCCGTGCGCGGCGCCAGCCCCGTCCCCAGCAGACGCAGGCGCTCTAGAGCTGGCGAAACCGACGAATTGTTGTCGCGCCCCCAAACTGCTTGGCCAGCGGGATTGGCATGCAATAGCCTCTTGCCATCCAACGACCAAAGCAGGACCGCGCCTTCCTGAACGAACGGGCGCAAAGCGCCGTCATCAGCCAGGGTGGCAAGCAAAATCTGCCAGTTATCGGATCGATTCGTCATGCAATGCAATTCCGGCGTATCGCGTAGCCATCCTGACATGGCTAACGAAGTCTTAATATAGCCCGATTGCAATTGAATCCATGCGACTTAGCCGCGAACACACAGAAGCCTCGCGAAAGCGTTAACGGCGACCATGGAATGCGCCATTGAAATTTTTGCGCGCAAGAGTTATTGCATCGCACAATAACGAAGAACATCTCCACGAACCGTCCCGCGACCAACCGCTAGGAATACTAAAATGGATCAGAAAATCCCCTACGAGGTTCCCGCAGAAATGCGCGACTTTGCCGAAAAAAGCGTAGACCAGGCAAAGAAGGCTTTTGATGGCTTCATCGGAGCCGCGCAGAAAGCCTTGGATCAGACAGCGGTGTCGACCGAGTCGGCTCGGGCCAATGTTCAGGAAATGACACGTAAATCGATGTCTTACGCCGAGCAGAATGTCGCAGCAGCTTTCGACCTGGCGCAGAAACTGGTCCGCTCCAAGGATGTTACCGAAGCGATGCAGCATCAGGCCGAGTTCCTGAAGTCGCAGATGGCGTCGCTTCAGTCACAGATGAACGAAATTGGCTCGGCTGTGAAGGACGTCGCGACCAAGGCAACCAAGACCAAGTAAGCGACCGCGCTCGGCATGTGCCTTCCGGATTCGGAAGGCCTGCAATGGCGCCCCGACGTGGCAGGCCGCTTTTGACAAGAACGCGATAAAACCCGGAGATCCATGATGGCCAAACCCCACCAGAATGATGCCCGGCAAAAAATCAGCCTCGCGCCGGTCAAGGCCCTTGCGCCCTCTCCGGACGAGGCGTCCAATCCTGCTACGGCGCCGGAAAAGCCTCCGGCACTGCCAGGAAAAGCAGCACCGTCCGAGACATTGAAAGTTGCCGGTCCGGAGCATGACGCACCGTCCGCGCCGGCACAGGCGGCTCCGAACACCATTACGACGAAGCCCGACATGCCCCCGTCGCCGCAGCGCCCCCCTGCTATAGGCGGTGAGGCCGCACCGAAAGCACCCGTAGCAAGCGCGGCCACGGCCACATCGCCTGCGGACAAGCCGGTCAAGCAAAACGCGACTGAACAGACTTCAACTAAAACGGGTTCGGCCGAACTGGCGGTCGTCAGGAAGCCCGCGAAGCAGGCAGAAACAGCTACCCCGACACGAAAGATCGCTGCGAAATCGGTTTTGGCGGTAAATAAGCCTAAAGATACGGCAAAATCGGCATCGGTTGCGGCCGCTCCCGCTCGCGTTTCCAACGAGGATCGTGCGCGGATATCAGTCCCGAAGGGTACGGAATCAACTTCCGCCCGTGGTGGCAAGGCGTCGAAGGGGACGGATCGCTCGAAGACAAAGTCCAAGGTTTCCACGCGCGAACTCGCGCGTAAGCCCAAGACACCAAGTCAGCACGAAACTGGCAAGTCGGAAGCAGCGAGTGCCGTGAACGTCCTCAAGTTAAAGGTCGTCGACCGCAGCCCGGCGAGCGCAAGTCGACAGGCGACGCTCCGCAAGCCAAGCCTTGTAGAGCCAGGCCTTGTAGAGCCAGGCCTTGCAAAGCCGAGCCCTCAAAAGCCGGCTTCGGTTACACAGGCTCCCATCGCGATCGAGCCGACTCCCTTGGCTGTTCCGGCAATCGCGATGTCATTGCCCGGCGTTACCGAGGCGACTGCCTCGATTCTCGTGGCCCCGGCATTGCGTGCAGCGCGCCTTTACGCCGAGGCGCAAAGCCAGATCCTTGATCACCTGATACAGGAATTCTCGGCAACTCTGGCGGAAGCCGAGGCTTTCGCGAAGGCAACGTCGCCCTCGGAAGTCGTTCTTTTGCAGGGTAAGGCTCTTCGCAGGCGCTTCGAGAGCGGAACCGCCAAGGCTGGAGATCTCGCTAAAATCGCCAGAAGACTCGGCTCCGCCGCCTGATGTCCGAATTGAAGGTTACGGGGGTACCGCCGGGCCAATTCCCAGGCGATCGTTTTCGACCGCGGGTCAGGCTTGTCCGTGGACAGGAGACGGACGACCCCATGACGTGTCTTGCATTTGGCGCGAAGCCCGCCTAGACCTTCGCCGTTGCTGCAGGGACGGCCGATCGGACGATCCGGTTCCGCAGGAATGTGCAGCCATAGCTCAGTTGGTTAGAGCGCTAGATTGTGGATCTAGAGGTCCCCCGTTCAAGCCGGGGTGGCTGTACCATTCCTTTCCTACCTCGGCCTCGTGTCTTTCCGCGTCTATTTCTTTAATCACTGCAAAAACTTGCACCATGGTAGCAGGCAAAGGCTTGCCGTCTCTTGCCGCTTGCCATTACACAGATGAGCGCGGTGTTTTCACGCTTGGGTTTGGCGACATGACAACCGACATCAACACACGCATTGTCATCGCCGATGATCATCCGCTGTTTCGAGGGGCGCTACGGCAGGCCGTCTCAGGGGCCGTCGCCGGCTCGCTGATCGTTGAAGTTGGAGCCTTTTCCGATCTGACGACATCGCTGACAGCCGGCGGCGACACCGACCTCGTCATGCTGGATTTGACGATGCCCGGCGTCCAGGGATTTTCAGGGTTGTTGTATATGCGGGCGGCACATCCCGAAATTCCAGTCATCGTTGTGTCGGCCAATGACGATCCAGCCGTCATCCGGCGTTGCATGGAATTCGGCGCGTCCGGTTTCCTGCCGAAAACCACCGAAACGGGGCTGATCGGTGAAGCCGTGCGCCTCGTTCTCGATGGCGGGAGCTGGACGCCGGCCAATGTCGATCTGGGCGCCGCGGGCGATACGGAAACCGCCGATATCGTCCGTCGCCTCTCGTCGCTGACACCGCAGCAGGTCCGAGTGCTGATGATGCTGTCGGAAGGGTTGCTGAACAAGCAAATCGCCTATGAATTGTCGGTGTCGGAAGCAACGGTGAAGGCGCATGTTTCCGCGATCCTTCAGAAGCTTGGTGTCGACAGCCGGACGCAGGCCGTGATCGCCGCGTCGAAGATCGCAAGCACTGCCTGGGCCGGGGCCGGGGCCACCGTCTGATCCCCTATCGCGTGCTTCGCAGTCGTTCATTCAGAAAGCAATCGATCCGTGACAACGCCTGCTCACCGAGCGCGGTCGGGAAGCGGGTGAAGACGTGAAGGCCTCCGGGGTAAACCGCGAGTTCGGCCTCGCTTCCGGCAGCCTGCCAACGGGCGGCCATAAACAGACTGTCATCGAGCAGCGGGTCGGCCGTGCCGATGGTGAAAAGCGCCGGAGGCAAGCCTTTCAGATCGGCGAATAGCGGCGAAATGTCGGGATGACGCCGGTTCTCGCCGGTTTGCAGGAAGCCGCCGACAAACCGGGTGATGTCGCGTGTATCGAGGATCAGCCGATCGGCGGGCGAATTCGCCGCGCTTGGCGTTAGCGTCAGGTCGTACATCCCCGCTGTCAGATTGGCCGCGGCGAAGGGCTTCAGCCCGTGCCTGTCCCGCAGTCGCAGGATCGTGACGGCTGTCAGATGCGCGCCAGCCGACTCGCCCCCGATCGCCAATCGATCGACACCGAAACGCGCCAGTCCCTCGCCAGCCGCCCAGAGCGCGGCCGCCTCGCAATCATCGGGTGCGGCTGGATAGGGCTGCTCTGGCGCCAGCCGGTATTCGACCGAGAGGCAGGTGAGACCGCATGTTTCCCCCAACCGGGCGAGCAAATCGTCTTCCTGCGAGGACGTGCCGAAAGTCCAGCCACCACCATGGATATGCAGATAAAGCCCGCGCGGCTTGCGTGATGGAATAACTCGCAGGTTCAGTGGTCCCCCTCGCCCTGGAATCGTGATTATTTCCGCCCTCGGATGAGGAACCGGCAGTGGAAAGATACCGAAGCCTTGGGCACGGCGCTCGCGGACCAAAGCGGGTGGTACGGACCAGGTGTCGGGCATTGCCTTCTGCCTGGCGATCACATCGGCATTGAGAGCGTGCGTCTCCCCATCG
>JAESGE010000270.1_pt1 | contig 14639 bp, 12 predicted proteins | sample 9269601 | NCBI WGS metagenome assembly JAESGE01 (sample SAMN14515569, study PRJNA621662) | algae metagenome | isolation source: Tolypothrix brevis GSE-NOS-MK-07-07A and co-occurring heterotrophs from wet... | place: USA: Grand Staircase Escalante National Monument, Utah | collected 2006-04-16
GGTCGCTATCATCGCCATCGCACGCAAACTCCTGGTCCTCGCCAACGCCCTCGTTCGCGACACGCAGCTCGACCGCAAAAAACAAACATCCGCTTGACACATCAAGACAGTCGCCGGGTTCATCGCAATCGCGATGCCCCGGAATGACAACGGTCATGTGCCCTTGCTTCAGCCGTCCGGCACCACCGCCGTCGCCTCGATCTCCACGCAGGCCTGGGGCTCCACGAGGCCGACGACCTGCACCAGCGCCATGGCGGGAAAGTTGCGGCCCATCACCTCGCGGTAGATCGGGCCGAGTTCGCGCAAGCTGCTGCGATAGGCGTCCATGTCAGTGACATACCAGGTGAGCCGCACGATATGTTCAGGCCCCGCGCCGGCTTCCGCCAGGATGGCGACGATGTTGCGCAGGGTCTGGCGCACCTGCGGCAGGAATCCGCCCTCGGGAAACTGCTCCTGCTCGTCCCAGCCGATGACGCCGCCGGTGACGCAGACCGTGCCGCGCGCCGCGATGCCGTTGGCATAGCCGCGCGGCTGTTTCCAGTGGGGCGGTTGCAGGCGGCGGTGCAGGCCGCCGGCTTCGGACATTTGCTTTGCCGGCTTTGCGCTCTCGGCCTCGATGTCGCGCAGCGCAAACCGCTGGAGCTTGCCGGTCTGCGTGCGCGGTAGGGCCAGCAGATAGGCGATGGCGCGCGGATACTTGTAGGGCGCGATCTCGGCCTTGACGTAATCCTGAAGCGTCCGCGTCATCTCGGCATCGGGCGCGTGGCCCGGCTGGAGCACGACGAACGCCTTGACGATTCGGCCGCGCTCGGCATCGGGCACGCCGATTACCCCGCATTCGGCCACGGCCGGGTGCGACAGCAGGCACGCCTCCACCTCCGGCCCGGCGATGTTGTAGCCGGACGAGACGATCATGTCGTCTGAGCGGGCCTGATACCAGAAATAGCCGTCGGCATCGCGGATATAGGTGTCGCCGGTGACGTTCCAGCCGTTCTGGACGTATTTCGCCTGACGGGCATCGGCGAGATAGCGGCAGCCGGTCGGCCCGCGCACGGCGAGCTTGCCGATCCGCCCGTCCGGCACGTCGCGGCCCTCGTCATCGACGATCTTAGCCTCAAAACCCGGCACGGGCAGGCCGGTGCTGCCGGGCCGGATGCGGTCCTCGGGCGCCGCGATGAAGATATGCAGCATCTCAGTCGCGCCGATGCCGTCCATCAAAGGCAGGCCTGTCGCGGCCTTCCAGGCCTCGAATGTCGCGACCGGCAGTGCCTCGCCGGCCGAGACGCATTTGCGCAGGGAGGATATGTCGAAGCCGGCCAGCTTCGGCAGCATGGCGCGGTAGGCGGTGGGCGCGGTGAAGCAGATGGTCGGGCGATGCGCGGCGAAAGCGGCGAGCAGATGGTCCGGCGCGGCATTTTCGAGCAGCACGGTGGAGGCACCGACCCGCAGCGGAAACAGCACCAGCCCGCCGAGGCCGAAGGTGAAGGCGAGCGGCGGCGAACCGATGAAGCGGTCGTCCGCCGTCGGTTTCAGCACATGGCGGCCATAGGTGTCGCAGACGGCGAGCAGGTCGCGATGGGCATGCATCGTGCCTTTCGGCTCGCCCGTGGTGCCGGAGGTGAAGCCGATCAGGCAGATGTCGTCGGCGGCGGTGTCGCAAGCCTCGAAAACGTCGTAGCCGGGCTTTGCCATCAGCGTTTCGAGTTCGCCGTCCTGCGCGCCGTTCCAGGTGACGATGCGCTTCAGTTCGCCGACCTGCGTGGATGCCTTGTCGAGTTCCTCGCGCAGCCGTTCATCGCAAAGGCCGAGCGCGATCCGGGCCTTGGCCAGCGGATAGGCGAGTTCCTTCGCCCGCAGCATCGGCATGGTGGCGACGACGACCCCGCCGGCCTTGATGATCGCGAGATAGGCGGCCACCAGCATCGGCGTGTTGGCGGAGCGCAGCAGCACCCGGTTGCCGGGCCGGAGCCCGAGATCGCGGGTCAGCACATTGGCGATGCGGTTCACGCGCTGGCTGAGTTCGCCATAGGTCCAGGTTTCGGCGGGCGAGATCAGGCAAGGCGCGTCGCCTTGCCCCGCCGCGACATGCGCATCCAGCAGTTCGACGGCGGCGTTGAGGCGCGCGGGATAATTCAGCCCTTCCAGCGCGAAGAGGAATTCGGGCAGCGCCTCGGGCGGCGGCAGGTTGTCGCGCGTAAAGCTGTCGACATGGGCGGAAGGCGCGGAGGAGTTGGCGTCGATCATTCCATAACTCCCCGGCTGGCATGCGCCTTCAGAACGTCGCGGGCGATGACGATCTTCTGCACGTCGGTCGCGCCCTCATAGATCCGCAGCGCCCGGATCTCGCGATAGAGTTCTTCCACCTTGACGCCGCGCGTGACGCCCAGGCCGCCATGAAGCTGCATCGCCCGGTCGATGACGCGCTGGGCCATTTCGGTCGCGACCATCTTGGCCATCGCCGCCTCGCGGGTGATGCGGGCCGCACCCCGGTCCTTGGTCCAGGCGGCGCGGTAGATGAGGAGCGCGGCGCCGTCGATCTCGGCCTGGCTTTCGGCGAGGGCGGCCTGCGCCAGTTGCAAATCGCCGAGCGGCGCGCCGAACAGATGCCGCGTCGTGGCGCGGTTAAGCGCCTCGTATTGGGCGCGGCGCGCGAATCCGAGGGCCGCGGCCCCCACCGTCGAGCGGAACACGTCGAGCGTCGCCATGGCCACCTTGAACCCATCGCCGCGTTGTCCCAGCCGGTTGGCCTCGGGAATGCGGCAGCCGTCGAAGGTTAGGGTCGCCAGCGGGTGGGGGGCCATCACCTCGATCCGTTCGGTGACGCTCAGGCCCGGCGTATCGGCGTCCACCACATAGGCCGAGAGGCCGCGCGCGCCGGGTGCCTCGCCGGTGCGGGCGAAGACGACATAGGTGTCGGCGATGCCGCCATTCGAGATCCAGGTCTTCGATCCGTCGATGCGAACATGGGTATTGCCGTCGGAGGTGGCGGTGGTCGACATAGCGGCCACATCCGAGCCCGCCTGCTCCTCCGACAGCGCGAAGGCGGCGATGGCCTCGCCCCGCCCCACGGCCGGCAGGTAGCGCGCCTTCAAGTCTCCTGAGCCGAACAGCGAGATCGGCCCCGAGCCCAGCCCCTGCATGGCAAAGGCAAAATCGGCGAGCCCGTCCCGCGCCGCCAGGATCTCGCGGGAGAGGCAGAGGCTGCGCACGTCGAGTCCGGCATGCAGCCCGCCATAGGCTGCTGGAACGGCGGTGCGCAGGAACCCCGCTTCGCCGAGCGCCCGCACGCGCGCCCGGCAGGCGGCATCGAGCCCGGCCTCACTCGCCGTGTCATGCGGCAGGGCGGCGAGCGTCCTGTCGGCCCAGGGTGCCAGCTTTGCCGCAAGCTCCCGGTGGTGATCCTCGAAGAATGGCCAGTCCAGCGTGTCGTCCAGCGGCACCATTTCAGTTGCCCTCGCTCAGTTGCCTTGGAACACGGGTTTCCGCTTGGCGGCGAAGGCGTGGTAGGCGCGGGCGAAATCCTCGGTCTTCATGCAGAGCGCCTGCGCCACGGCCTCGGCCTCGATGGCGGCTTCGACCGACATCGCCCATTCCATCTCCAGCATGCGCTTGGTCATGGCATTGGCGAAGGTCGGCCCCTCGGCAAGCTCGGTCGCGAGGGTCATCGCTTCGTCCAGCAATCTATCGGGTGAAACGAGCCGGTTGAGAAACCCCCAGCGCTCGGCTTCCGGGCCAGGCAGAGAGCGCCCGGTAAACAGCAGTTCGGCGGCGCGGCCCTGGCCGACGATACGGGGCAGCATGGCGCAGGCCCCCATGTCGCAGCCGGCAAGGCCGACGCGGTTGAACAGGAAGGCGATTTTCGCTCGCTCCGTGCCGAGACGCAGATCGGAGGCCATGGCCATGATCGCGCCGGCCCCCGCACAGATGCCATCGATAGCGGCGACGATGGGCTGGGGCGCGGCCCGCATCGCCTTGACGAGATCGCCGGTCATCCTTGTGAATTTCAGCAGGTCCACCGTGTTCATCGCGACCAAGGGCCCGATGATCTCGAAGACGTCGCCGCCTGACGAGAAATTGCCGCCGGCACCGGTCAGCACGATCGCCTTCAGGTCCTCGTCGCGGGCGCAGGCGAGGAAGAAATCGGTCAGTTCGCGGTAGCTCTCGAAGGTCAGGGGGTTCTTGCGCTCCGGCCGGTTCAGCGTCACGACCGCGACCTTCCCCGTCACCGCTAGCTGGAAATGCGCGGGCGTGAAGCGCGCGAGGGGCAGGCTGACGGCGGTGGCCGGGCGCATCGTGTCATCGGTCATCATTGCGCCTTCACCTTCGGTTTCACCGTCTTTGTCACGTCGCGCTTTGTCGCAGAAACCGGTGCTTCCGCCTCCGGCAGATCGTGGAAGGCACGGGCGGAAGCCTTGGTCTTCGCGAGCAGGGTCATGAGCTGGCGCATCTCGGCGGCGGAGAGGCCGGCGAAGGTCTGCGCCATCCATTCGGCATGGGCTGCGGCCAGGCGGGCGAAGGCGCGCCGTCCCTGCGGCGTCAGTCGGACGAGCTGCGTCCGCCGGTCCTGGGGCGAGGGACGCCGGTCGATCAGGCCCTGTTCGAGCAGGGCCTCGACAATTGCCGTGACGTTGCCGTTGGAGACCATCATCCGCCGCGAAAGTTCGCCCAGCGTCATGCCGCCGTCGCGGCCGGTCTTGGCCTTGTCGAGTTGGGCGAGCAGGTCGAAGCGCGGCAGAGTCATCTCGAATTCGTCGCGCAGGCGTCGGCGGATGCCGGTCTCGATCAGCGTCGTGCAGGTCAGCATCCGCAGCCACAGCCGCAGTTCCGCCTCGTGTCCCGCGGGGTGGCCGGAAACCCGCGTCTCGATATCGATGGTCTCGGAGAGCGCGGAGGCCATCGCTGCATGCTCCATCACAGTTCCCCGCCGGCAATGGTCAGCGTCGAGCCAGTGACGGCGCCAGCCAAGGGACCTGCGAGATAGAGGCAGGCGGCGGCGACTTCATCGGGCGCGATCAGCCGGCCGATGGGAACGCCGCGGATCATTTTCGCCAGCGCGTCGTCGTGGCTCATGCCGGTGCTGTCGGCGATGGTCTGCACGCCACCGGCGACGAGATCGGTGTCGGTGTAGCCCGGGCAGACGGCATTGATGGTGACGCCGGTCTTCGCCGTTTCCAGCGCCAGCGAGCGAACGAGCCCGACGACCGCGTGCTTTGCGGCCACGTAAGCGCTCATATGGCCGTAGCCCTTGAGACCGGCGGTGGAGGCGATGGCGATCACCCGGCCGTGTCCGCGCGCGATCATGCCAGGCAGCAGGCTCTGCGTTGACGCAACGACGCTGACGAGATTGGCCTCGATCATGCGGCGGAAATGGGCGGCATCGGCCTTGAGAAAGGGCAGCGTCTCCGCCGTGCCGGCATTGGCGACGAGGATGTCGACCGGGCCATGGGCGGCTTCGAGTTCGGCGAAAGCCTTGTGGGTCGCGGCCTCGTCGCAGGCATCGAGTACCAGATGGCGATGGGCATGGCCGGCCGCGACCGCATCGGCGAGCGCAGCCTCGGTGCGCCCTGTGATGGTAACGGTGGCTCCCGCCGCGACGAAAGCGGCGGCGATGGCCCGGCCGATGCCCCGGCTGCCGCCGGTGACGAGTGCATGCCGGCCGGAAAGTTCGATCGTCGTCGGCTTGCTCATGCCCGTCCGCTCCATCAGCGTTCCGCTGCGCGCTCATCATCAAACTGAAGCCGGCCATGTTCGGCCTCAAAATATTTTAGGTTTGAAATAAATCTGCGGCAAGATGGCATTGGCCGATTGCTGAAAATTATTTTAAGCCTAAAATGATTTTCAACGGACGGTTCAGTCCGGCAGACTTCGTTTGGCGGGAGCGTGATCATGGCTGGCGCGAAGAACGGTGGGGATCGCAGCGTGCGCGGAACCGCGGGCCGTCCAATGCGGATCGCCGTCATCGGCGGCGGACCGGCCGGGCTTTACCTCGCCTTATTGATGAAGCGCGACTGGCCAGAGATCGATGTGGCGGTCTACGAGCGCAACAAGGCGGACGACACCTTCGGCTTCGGCGTCGTGTTCTCCGACCAGACGCTCGACACCTTCAAGGCCGTCGACGAGCCGAGCTACGAAGCCATCCGCCGCAGTTTCGCCTATTGGGACGACATCGCCATCCACGTGAAGGGCGAGGTCCATCGCGTCGGCGGCAACGGCTTCTGCGGCTGCTCGCGGCGCACGCTGCTGATGCTGCTCCAGGAGCGCGCCGCCGCGCTTGGCGTCGACCTGCATTATCAGGCGGATATCGCCGATATCGCGGCGCTGTCGCGGGATTACGATCTGGTGGTCGCCGGGGACGGTATCAACAGCCGCGTCCGCGAGACCTATGCGAGCCATTTCGAGCCGGAAACCGATCTGCGGCCCAACATGTTCGCCTGGATGGGCTCGACGCGGGAGTTCGACGCCTTCACCTTTTTCTTCAAGGAGCGGCCCGAGGGCATCTTCATCGCCCATTGCTACCAGTACGAACCGGGTCGCTCGACCTGGGTGCTGGAAACCGACCCCGAAACCTTCGCCCGCGCCGGGCTCGACCGCATGGACGAGGCGCAGAGCGCAGCCTTCATGGAAAAGGTCTTCGCGGAGGAACTTGGCCACCACCGTCTGATCACCAACCGCTCGATGTGGCGGCAGTTTCCGATGATCCGCTGCAAGCGCTGGACGAAGGACAACATCGTCCTGATCGGCGACGCCAAGGCGACGGCGCATTTCTCCATCGGCTCCGGCACCAAGCTCGCCATGGAGGACGCGATCGCGCTGCATCGTGCTTTCCGCGCGCAAGGTCTTGATGTGAAGGCCCTCGATGTGGCGGCAGCGCTCCACCACTACGAGACGACGCGCCGCGAGGAAGTCGAGAAGACCCAGCACGCGGCCGATGTGTCGCTCGTCTGGTTCGAGCATGTCGAGCGGTTCTGGCCCTTCGATGCGCTACGCTTCGCCTTCGGGCTGATGACGCGCTCCAAGGCCATCACCTACGATAACCTGGCCTTGCGCGCCCCCGACTTCATCGCGGCGATCGACGAGATGGCGGCGCGCGAGGCGCCGGTGCCCCGACGCGACGCGAAGGGAAAACCGGCCGCCCCGATGTTCCAGCCGTTCCAGATGCGAGAGCTGACGCTGGAGAACCGTGTCGTGCTCTCGCCGATGTGCCAGTATTCGGCGCAAGACGGCGTGCCCGGCGATTGGCACCTGATGCATTACGGCTCGCGGGCCGTTGGCGGGCCGGGGCTGCTCTTCACCGAGATGACCTGCGTCTCGGCCGATGCCCGGATCACGCCCGGCTGCACCGGCCTCTACACCGATGAGCAACAGGCGGCCTGGGCGCGCATTGTCGATTTCATCCATGCGAACTCAGCCGCAAAAATCTGCCTCCAGCTTGGCCATGCCGGTCGAAAGGGTTCGACCAAGCTGATGTGGGACGGCATGGACCGACCGATGCCAGACGGCAACTGGCCGATCGTCTCGGCCTCGGCGTTGCCCTATTATCCCGAAAGCCAGGTTCCCCGGGCCATGACGCGGGCCGACATGGACAAGGTGAAGGCCGATTTCGTCGCCGCCACCCTGCGCGCGGAGGAAGCGGGCTTTGACATGCTGGAGTTGCATTGCGCCCATGGCTATCTGCTGGCGTCGTTCATCTCGAACCTCACCAATATCCGCGACGACGAATATGGCGGCGCCATCGAAAATCGCCTGCGCTATCCGCTGGAGGTCTTCACGGCGATGCGCGCGGCCTGGCCCGCCCACAAGCCGATGTCTGTGCGGATTTCGGCGACCGACTGGAAAGAGGGGGGTATCGAGGGCGACGACGCGGTGATCATCGCCCGCGCTTTCGCGGAAGCCGGCTGCGATCTCGTCGATGTCTCGTCCGGCCAGACGGTGCGGGATTCGGCACCGGCCTATGGCCGCATGTACCAGACGCCGTTCTCCGACCAGATCCGCAACGAGGCGCGGGTCGCGACGATGTGCGTCGGCGCCATCACCTCCGCCGACCAGATCAACACCATCGTCGCCGCCGGCCGGGCCGATCTCGTCGCGCTGGCGCGGCCGCATCTGGCCGATCCGGGCTTCACCTTGCGTGCCGCCGCCTGGTACGGCGTCGATGTCGCCGTGCCTCCGCCTTATGTTCCTGGCAAGGACCAGTTGATGCGCAATACCCCGCGCGAACGCGCCGATTTCAACGAACTGAAGCTGAAGGCCCGCCCCGCCAGCCATCGTCCACAGGCCTGAGCATCCTCAGGCTCAGGCGCCGCTCCGCCCCCTCGGGCCCGGCGAACCGGAATCGAGATAGACGGAGATCGCATCGGTGAGGCGGCCCGCCTTGGCGACATTGGCCTCGTTGGAGACCATCAGCGCCGTGACCAGCGCCTCGACCACCAGCACGCCGGCGGCCTTGCTCGACGACAGCACCGGATGGGTGCAATGGGCGATCAGCGCCTGGTTCGCTTGTTGCGCCAGGGGAGAGGCCGCCGAATCGGTAATCGCGACCACATAGGCGCCCTGATCCCCGGCATAGCGCAGCAGGTGGATGATATCGCGCGAATAGCGCGGGAAGCTCAGCGCCACGAGCACATCGCCCGGCCCCAGCGACATCAGCCGGCCGGCCGCGTTCTCGGTGCCGCCATATTCGACGACATTGACCAGCCTCCGGCAGAAGGGTTCGAGGCCGAGCGTCAGCATGCCCGCAAGATGGGCCGACAGGCCAAAGCCCATGACATAGACGGTGTCGGCCTTTTCCAGGCGTCGCGCCACATCCTCCAGCATGGCGGGGGAGAGGCCCTCGGCGGTGGCGCGCAGATTGGCGAGCGTGATCTCCAGGCTTTCGCGCAGCGGGGCGCTCTGCGTGCCGCGCGCGAACGTGTCGCGAAGTTTCTCTACCGGACGCAGCACATTCTGGAGCGTGTCGGCGAGCGCGTTTCGCAATTCCGCATAACCGCGAAAGCCGAGCGTGCGGGCGAAGCGGCTGATCGTGGCGGGCGAGATGCCGGTGGCGTTCGCCATGTCCTCGATGGAAAGAGCACTGACCCGGACGGGATTGCGCAGCAGGTGATCGGCGATGGTGCGCTGGGCCGCCGAACCCTCGGCCGCCGTTTCCAGCAATTTGGCCCCGAGCGCGGTGGCAGCGAAGGCAATTTCGCTCGATCCGTTGACCGGAACCGCTTTTGCGCGCAGGTCGCCATCATTTTGTGCATGAACGGATATTTTCATGGATTGACCATATGAAAATTTACTCTCACTGTGAAGCTGCGTTCCGTCACAAAATCTTCGTAGCACGCGACAGGGAGAGAGATCGATGTTCAAGCCATTTCTGAAAACCGGCCTTGGAAAGGCATTCCTGGCCGGCGCCGTTTTCGCCGCGCTCGGCGCGACCGGCGCGTCCGCCCAGGCACAAAAGATCCGCATTGGCGTCGAGGGCAACTACCCGCCCTTCTCGATGATCGCGCCCGACGGTAAGCTGGGCGGCTTCGACATCGACATCGCCAATGCGATCTGCACCGAACTGAAGGCCGAATGCACCTTCGTGCAGCAGGAATTCGACGGCATGATTCCGGCGCTCGACGCCAGGAAATTCGACATGATCGTCGCCTCGCTCACCATCACCGAGGCCCGCAAGAAGTCGGTGGATTTCTCGGACCCCTATTATGATGTGCCGTCGCGCTTCATCGCCAAGTCGGGCGCCTTCGCCGATCACACGCCGGCCTCCCTGAAGGGCAAGAAGATCGTCGTGCTGCGCAATTCGCCGCGCGCCGCGTTCCTGACCGAGAACTACAAGGAGAGCGAAGTCGTCCTCGCCGGCAAGGAAACGGAAGTCTACATGGAACTCGCCGTCGGCCGTGCCGATGTCGCCTTCGGCTCGTCGGTCGTCTCGGCCGAGGCGTTCCTCAAGAAGCCGGAGGGCAAGGGCTTCGCTCAGCTCGGCCCGGCGATCCGGATCGGCGCGGGTTCGGGCGTCGGCATTGCCGTGCGCAAGGGCGACGCTGATCTCCAGGGCAAGATCAACGGTGCTCTGAAGGCGATCAAGGCCAACGGCACCTACAAGAAACTCAACGACAAGTACTTCGACTTCGACGTCTCTGGCGTCTGAAGAGGCCGGTCGTCCCGACCACCGCGCTTCGTCATCCTCGGGCTTGTCCCGAGGACCCACGTCTTTCGCAACCATAGCGCCCGGCGAAGACGTGGGTGCTCGGGCCAAGCCCGAGCATGACGCGGGGCCGGCTGTGACATTTGTCTAACTCAAACTTGCCCTCCCTCGCGGCGAGGAAAAGGCACTTCTGAATGTTCCTCCACGGCTATTTCCCCGCGATCCTGCAAGGGCTTGCCTCGACGCTGACGGTGGCGGCCGTGTCGCTCGCCATCGCCTGCCTGTTCGGGCTTTTCGGAGCGCTGGCGAAACTGTCGGGATCGCGCGTGGCGGGGATCATCGCCGATGTCTACACCACGCTGATCCGCGGCCTGCCGGAACTCGTGCTGCTGCTGCTGATCTTCTATGGCGGCCAGATCGGCATCAACAAGCTCGCCGACCGGATGGGCATCGGCTACATCGACATCAATCCCTTCATCGCCGGCACACTGACCTTGGGCTTCATTTTCGGTGCCTATCTCACCGAGACGTTTCGCGGGGCGATCCTCGCCATTCCGCGCGGGCAGATCGAGGCGGGCCATGCCTACGGGCTGACACCGATGCAGGTGCTGGCGCGCATCACCGCGCCGCAGATGATCCGCCACGCCATCCCCGGCTTCACCAACAACTGGCTTGTCATGGTCAAGGCGACCGCGCTGGTGTCGATCATCGGCCTTGACGACATGGTGCACCGGGCCGGCCTCGCCTCCTCGGCGACGCGCGAACCCTTCACCTTCTACGCCGTGATCGGCGGCCTCTATCTGTGCGTCACCACGGTTTCGATCCTGTTGCTCGGGCTCGTTGAACGGCGCTTTTCGCTCGGTGTTCGAAAGGTCGAATTCTGATGTTCGACTGGTCGACGATCGTTGAGTCCCTGCCGCTCTATGTGAGCGGCCTCAAGGTCAGTCTGATCCTGATGGCGATCTCGGTGTCGGCGGCCTTCGTGCTGGCGATCCCGCTGTCGATTGCCCGCATCTCGCGCAATCGCTTCCTATCGGGACCGGTGTGGTTCTACACTTACGTCATCCGGGGCACGCCGCTGCTGGTGCAGCTCTACATGATCTATTTCGGCCTCGCCCAGTTCGAATGGCTGCGAGAAAGCGCCGCCTGGGTACTGTTCAAGAACGCCTGGTTCTGCGCCTGGTTCGCGTTCGTGCTGAACTCGACCGCCTACACCACGGAAATTTTCGCCGGCGCCCTGCGTCAGACGCCGGCCGGCGAACTGGAGGCCGCGCGCAGCCTTGGCCTGTCGAACTTCGACATTTATCGCCGCATCCTGCTGCCGGGCGCCTTGCGCCGGGCGCTGCCGCAATATGGCAACGAGGTCGTCATGGTGCTGCACGCGACCTCGATCGCCAGCGCCGTCACCATCGTCGAACTGACCCGCACGGCGCGCGATGTCTATTACAACACGTTATCCCCGGCCGATGCCTTCGGCACGGTGGCGGTGTTCTATTTCGTGATCACCTTCATGCTGGTCGGCCTCTTCAAGCTCGCCGAGCACCGGTTCCTGGCCCATTTGCGGCCAAAGCCTGCCGCCGCATCGACAGCGCCCGATCCGAAAGTCGCTTGAGATGCAGACGATCTCCCTCTCGGGTGCAACGCCTGGCACGACCCAGACCTTGACGGTGCTGCGTTTCGGCACGCCGGGCGCCCGGCCGCAGGTCTACATCCAGTCGTCGCTCCATGCCGACGAAATCCCCGGCATGATCTGCGCCCACCATCTGCGCGTGCTGCTGGCGGCGCTCAATGAGCAAGGGCGCATCCTCGGTGAGGTCGTGCTGGTGCCGGTCGCCAATCCGCTCGGCCTGACCCAGACGATTCATGGCCATAACTTGGGCCGTTTCGCGCTTGCCGATGGCGGCAATTTCAACCGGGATTTCGCAGATCTTGCGGAAGCGGCCGCTGCCAAACTCGAAGGCCGCCTGAGTGCCAATCCGGCGAAAAACGTCGACGTGGTGCGCGAGGCGCTGGCCGAGGCCCATGCCGAGCGAGCGCCGGTGACGAGTGCCGAGCATCTCAAGCATGCCTTGCTAGGCCTCAGTCTCGGCGCCGACTACGTGCTCGACCTGCATTGCGACGGTGAGGCGGTGATGCATTTCTACACGATGCCCGCGTCGGTGGAGCCATTCGCCGCACTGACCCGCCTGATGGAGGCGCGGGCCATTCTGCTGGCCGAAACATCCGGCGGCGGCCCCTTCGACGAAGCGGTCAGCGGACCCTGGATCGACCTGGCGGCGCGCTTTTCCGACCATCCGATTCTGCAAGGATGCCACTCGACCACGGTGGAATTGCGCGGGCAGGGCGATGTCAGCCATGAATTTGCCGCCGCCGATGCCGAGGCGCTGATCGGCTTCATGATCCATGCCGGCGCCATCGAGGGCGAGGCGCCGGTGCTGCCACAAGCCGTGTGCGAACCGACCCCGCTCGTCCATTGCGAGCCCGTGATCGCGCCGACGGCGGGAATGCTGGTCTATGCGGCCGCTCTCGGCACCACGGTCTCGGCCGGCGACATGATCTGCGAGATCATCGAACCCCTGACCGGCGGGGTAACGCCGGTATTGGCGCAATCCTCCGGCGTGCTGTTTGCCCGCGCCGGCCGCCGCTTCGTCACACCGGGACAGCGCCTGGGCAAGATCGCCGGACGCACGTTCGAGCGCAGCGGCAATCTTTTGAGCCCGTGAACATGACACCAGGGAACAGGCCATGACGGAAAAATTGCGCGCCGAGGCCATCGTCAAGCGTTTCGGTTCCGTCGAGGTGCTGAAAGGGGTGTCGCTCGCCGCCAATGCCGGCGACGTGATCGCGATGATCGGCTCGTCCGGCTCGGGCAAGAGCACGGTGCTGCGTTGCCTGAACCTGCTCGAAAAGCCCAATGGCGGGCGCATCTTCGTCAGCGGCGAGGAATTGAAGCTGTCGCCCAACCGCCACGGCGAACTCACCGCGAGCGATCCGGCGCAGCTTCAACGCATCCGCGCCAAGCTCGCCATGGTATTCCAACAGTTCAACCTCTGGGCCCACATGACGGCGCTGGAAAACGTGATCGAGGCGCCGATCCGCGTTCTCGGCCTGTCGCGGTCCGAGGCGGTCGACCGGGCGCAACGCTACCTGGAACGCGTCGGCGTCTCCCATCGCAAGGACGCCTATCCCGCCCACATGTCCGGCGGCGAGCAGCAGCGTGTGGCGATCGCACGGGCGCTGGCCATGGAGCCCGAGGTCATGCTCTTCGACGAGCCGACCTCGGCGCTCGATCCCGAACTCGTCGGCGAGGTGCTCCGCGTCATGCGCTCGCTGGCGGAGGAGGGCCGGACGATGGTTGTCGTCACCCACGAGATGGGCTTTGCCCGCGAGGTCGCCAACCGGGTCATCTTCCTGCATCGCGGCGTCATCGAGGAGGAAGGCGAGCCGGCGCAGGTGCTGGCCTCGCCCCGAAGCGAGCGGCTACGCGGGTTCCTCGCCAGCAGCCTGAAATAGGCCGCCGGCCTGTTCTCAGGCCGCGTCGGCCGCGTGGCCCCAGCTGTCGCCGCGCGTCTCATCACGGAAGCTGAACTGGCCGATATGTCGGTTCAGCGACTGGGTCCGTTCGTCGGTCATCGCCAGCGCAGCGTTGGTTTCCTCGACCAGTGCCGCGTTCTGCCGCGCCATGACGCCGATCGTCTCGATCTGCTCCATGATTTCGGATACATCGCTCGCCTGTCCGCTCGATGTGGTGGCAATGCCGCCCATCAAGCCACCCAATCCGTTCACCGAGCCAACGATGCTGCCGAATACAGCCGAGGTCTGTTCGACCAGGCCAGCCCCGACCGAGACATCGTCATGGGCGGTGGCGACCAGGCGTTTGACGTCGTTGGAGGCATCGGCCGAGCGCTTGGCGAGGCTGCGGACTTCCGCCGCGACGACCGCGAAGCCGCGTCCGCTGTCGCCAGCCCGGGCTGCCTCGACGGCGGCATTGAGGGCCAGCAGGTTGGTCTGGAAGGCGATTTCGTCGATTAGCGCGATGATCTCGGAAATGCTGCTCGAAGACGTGCGGATGCGCTGCATCGCGCCCAGTGCCGACGAAACCACGGTCTCGCCCTCGCGCGCCTGCGCCTCGGCGGTTCGGGCCATGTTGACGGCCTGCACGGCATCGGTCGCCGTCTGACGCACGGCGTCGGCGAAGGTGCCAAGCTGGGCCGTGGCCCTGGACACGGCATGGCTCTCCTCGGCCGTGCGCTGGGCAAGGTCGGTGACGCCCGCCAGAATCTCGCCGGTCGCGCTGCGCACGGCCGTTACCGTGCCCGACATCCGCAGCAACGTGCTCTCGAAGGCCTCGGCCAATGCGTTGGTACCGGTCTTGAGTTCCGCGAAGGCACCCTGATAGTTGCCTTCGACGCGGGTCGTCAGATGGCCAGCCGAGAGGTGGGCGAGTACGGCGCAGGTTTCGTCGAGCCCTGTCTTGACGGTCTCGATCAAGGTATTGATCGACCAG
>JAESGE010000271.1_pt1 | contig 14435 bp, 10 predicted proteins | sample 9269601 | NCBI WGS metagenome assembly JAESGE01 (sample SAMN14515569, study PRJNA621662) | algae metagenome | isolation source: Tolypothrix brevis GSE-NOS-MK-07-07A and co-occurring heterotrophs from wet... | place: USA: Grand Staircase Escalante National Monument, Utah | collected 2006-04-16
TGCCGGCCCTCAACACGCTTCAGACAGAACTCGGCGGTCCCGATTTCGAGGTGGTGGCAGTCAACATCGATACGCGCAGCCCCGAGAAGGCACGCGACTGGCTGAAGGACAACAAGATCGAGCGCCTCGCCTTCTATGCCGACCCGGAGGCGAAAATCTTCCAGGACTTGAAGCGCATGAGTCTGGCGGTCGGCATGCCGACGACATTGCTAATCGACTCCAACGGCTGCACGCAGGGCGTTCTCCACGGGCAGGCCGAATGGGCCAGCGCCGACGCCAAGGCGCTGGTGCGCGCCGCGATGGCGAAATAGCGCTGGATTCCGTTTTTTGGGGCAAGGAAACCGCCTGGCGCTCCCCGACGTTGCGTTCAGAGCCTGATCCGTTCAACATCCCACCGCGATTTGGAATTCACGTCAGCGTTGCGGGGCGTGGCGGCAACGACCGGCGCGCCCTGGACCGGAGCGCCACCATGACGGAGCCGAGCCCGAACACACCGGCGCTGTGGGGTCGCCTTGTGGCGCGGCCCGACCCTGACGCGCACAAATACCAGCGCGGGCATTGCCTCGTTGTCAGCGGCTCCGAATTCCGGACAGGCGCCGCACGGCTCGCGGCCATCGCCGCGCTGAACAGCGGCGCGGGAGCCGTGACGATCGCCGGCGCCAAGTCGGCTTTGCGGGTTCACGCCGCGCATCTCACGTCAATCATGCTGCATCCGTTCAGCGGCCCGGAGCAACTTGCCACTTGGATCGACGAGCGACATCCGTCCGCGGCCGTGATCGGACCGGCCGTCGGCATCGGCCGTGGAACACTCGGATTGCTCGGCGTGCTGCTGGCCGCAGCCGTTCCCGTGGTGATCGACGCCGACGCCCTGACCTCTCTGGAGGGGCGACCGACGCTGCTTGCGGGGCGACTGCAACCCGACGTCCCCGTGGTCCTGACACCGCATGCCGGCGAGTTCGGACGGCTGTTCCACAATCTCGATGAGGATGCGGACTTTCGACTTCTGAGTGACGCGTCGCGGGCGTCGAAGCTCGAACAGACGCGCGCCGCAGCCCGGCTCGTCCGGGGAGTCGTAGTCTATAAGGGTCGCGAAACGGTGATCGCCGACGCGGATGGCCGCGCGGCTGTGAACACCAATGCCGGCCCCGAGCTTGCCGTCGCCGGTTCGGGCGATGTCCTCGCCGGCATCATCGGCAGCCACCTCGCCATGGGCATGCCGCCCTTCGAGGCGGCTGCCAGCGCGGTCTGGCTTCATGCGGCGACCGGCGCGGAAGTCGGTCTGAGCCTGACGGCGGACAGGCTCGTGGCGCGCATCGAGCCCGTCTTCGCGCGAAAGGATATTCGACGCGGCTGAGGCAGGCGTCGTTGTAGGTCAAACAACTGAAGCAACCCAAGGCGAAAACACTGGAATGCCTCAAGGCGCCGTGAGGTCCTTGATCGCGACATTCAAGTTGGAAGCCGATGCCGCATCGACGAGATCATCGATGCCGACATGGAACGACAAACGTCGATGCTCCTGGGGGATACGTGAATGATTGCGTAGCCCCTTGAGAATAAGACCCGGCGAGTTGCGAACCCGAGGTTAAAGCGGCCACGCCTTGGCGAACGAAACCTGATTCTGTCCCGGTCATCGATTCGGACCCGTTTCGTTCGCGGCTCGTTCTGTCTTCGCCGATTGCCGCATCGTCCAAGCGGTTGTGGGCTTGCGGAACCTGCTGGCGGGGCAAGCGCTTCTCGATTGTGTATCCAGTCGCCGTCCGGATGGGTTAAGGGTTGGCATCATGCTGCGTCGCGCTCTTCCCCCTTCGGTCCGGTCCCGTGGCGTCACGGCGGTTCTGGGACCGACCAATACCGGCAAGACCCACCTCGCCCTCGAGCGGATGGCCGCCCACGCCACCGGCATGATCGGGCTGCCGTTGCGGCTGCTCGCCCGCGAGGTCTATGGCCGCATGGTCGAGAAGGTGGGCGTGCAATCCGTCGCGCTGATCACCGGCGAGGAGAAGATCAAGCCGGACCGGCCGCGCTTCTGGGTTTCGACCATCGAGGCGATGCCCCGCGATCTCACCGTCGATTTCGTCGCCATCGACGAGGTCCAGCTCGCCTCCGACCTCGATCGGGGCCATGTTTTCACCGACCGGCTGCTGAATCAGCGCGGCCGCGAGGAAACCATGCTGATTGGGGCCGGCACCATCGCTCCGCTGCTGCGTGAGCTGGTGCCAGGCATCAACATCGCCACCCGGCCGCGCCTATCGCAACTGACCTTCGCCGGCGAGAAGAAGCTGACGCGCCTGCCGCCGCGCTCGGCCATCGTCGCCTTCTCGGCCGAGGAGGTCTATGCCATCGCCGAACTCGTCCGACGGCAGAAGGGCGGCGCGGCCGTGGTGCTGGGGGCGCTTTCGCCGCGCACTCGGAACGCCCAGGTCGAACTCTACCAGTCCGGCGAGGTCGATTACCTGATCGCGACCGATGCGATCGGCATGGGTCTCAACCTCGATGTCGACCACGTCGCCTTCGCCTCAGACCGCAAGTTCGACGGGCAGCGGTTTCGCAAGCTCTACCCCGCCGAACTGGCGCAGATCGCCGGACGGGCGGGCCGCCACCTGCGCGATGGAACCTTCGGTTCGACAGGCCGTTGTCCGGCATTCGATCCCGAGCTTGTTCAGGCCATCGAGGACCACCGATTCGAGCCGATACGACAGGTGCAATGGCGCAATCCCGACCTCGACTTCGCGAGCGTGGCCAGGCTCCAAGCCTCGCTGGCTCAATGGCCATCCGAGAAGGGATTGACGAAAGCGCCGATGGCGGACGACGAGATCGCCCTCGACATCCTCTCGCGCGATCTCGACATCGTCTCGCTGGCGACAGGCCGCACGCAGGTCGAGCGTCTGTGGGAAGCCTGCCAGTTGCCGGATTACCGCAAGATCGCGCCCTCCCAGCATGCCGAACTGGTGGCCACGGTCTACCACGATCTCATGACCAAGGGCCGGCTGCCCGTGGACTGGTATCGGGCGCAGGTCACGGCGCTGGATCAGACCGAGGGCGACATCGACGCCCTGTCCAATCGCATCGCCCAGATCCGGACCTGGACCTTCGTCGCCAACCGGCCCGACTGGTTGGCGGACCCGGAGCATTGGCAGGGGGTGACGCGTCGGGTAGAGGACAAGTTGTCGGACGCATTGCACGAGCGTCTCGCGGCCCGGTTCGTCGACCGGCGCACGAGCGTGCTGATGCGCCGCCTGCGGGAGAATGGAATGCTTGAAGCCGAAGTCACAGCGACGGGGGACGTCACCGTCGAGGGCCAGCACGTCGGAATGCTGCAAGGCTTCCGCTTCACGCCCGACCCACAGGCCGGTGGACCGGAGGCCAAGGCGCTGAACATGGCGGCCGTCAAGGCGCTGGCTGGGGAAATCGCGGCACGGGCCGGCAAGCTGTCGCTGGCCGGCGACGAGGCTTTCGTGCTGTCCAACGACGGTTTCGTGCGCTGGGGTGGCGAGCCGGTGGCACGCCTGGCCGCGGGCGAGAAGGTCCTGAACCCGCAAATCCGGCTGCTGGCCGACGAGCATCTTTCAGGACCCGCGCGCGAGCAGGTCGAGGCCCGCCTGACCCGCTGGTTGCAGGCTACCGTCACGCGTCTCTTGGGACCGCTGCAAATTCTCGAGGACGCGCCCGATCTCACCGGCATCGCCCGGGGCATTGCCTTCCAGATTTCGGAGGCGCTCGGCGTTCTCGAACGCGCCCGCGTCGCCGAGGAGATGAAGACGCTCGATCAGGAGGGCCGCGCCGGCCTGCGCAAGCACGGCGTGCGCTTCGGCGCCTTCCACCTCTACCTGCCGCTGCTGCTGAAGCCCGCGCCCCGCACGCTGGCCGCGCAGCTCTGGGGCCTGAAGCATGGCGGCCCCGATATTCGGGGACTCGACGATATCGCCCATCTTGCCGCCTCCGGCCGCACTTCGATCCCGGTCGACAAGGAGACCTCGAAGGCGCTCTACCGGGCCGGCGGGTTCCGAGTCTGCGGCGAACGGGCGGTACGCGTCGATATCCTCGAGCGCCTCGCCGACCTAATCCGCCCGGCCATCGCCTATCGTCCTGGCCTGACGCCAGGCGACGCGCCTCCCGGCGCCGCCGATCAGGACGGCTTTGTCGCCACGGGAGCCATGACCTCCCTCGTTGGCTGCGCCGGCGAGGATTTCGCCGGCATCCTCAAATCCCTCGGCTATGTCTCGTCGAAGCGGGCAGGCCCCGCGATCACCGTGCCGCTGGTTCCGCTCGCGCCGACCGTTCCGGCGTCCGCCGTTGCGGCGCAAACGCTGGAAGACACGGTGCCCGCGCCTGAGGCAGCTCTCCCCTCGCTTGCCCCGACATCGCTTGCCCCGATCGCCGATGCGGGTCCGGCGGGCACACTGGAACTTTCGGCCGAGACCGTGGCCGAAATGGCGACCGTCAGCGTCGATCGTCCAGACACGTCGCCGCCCGAACCCGACGCCATAGTCACCCCGGCCGTCGGCCCAGCGCCCCTTGCGGGCGCGCAGGTTCTGATCGATACCGCCGCGCCCGATGCGGAGGCCGCGGCCGTTCTGGGTGCGGCGACCTCGGGCGTCGATCCCACCCGCGATCCTGCCTACGATCCTGGCCAGGTTGCCGCCCAGGACGCGGCCACGGGCGAAGCTCAGGACGCGATCGCGGCCGATCATGTCGGCGATGGCGCTGCCGAAGCTGTGACGCCCGAGTCCGCGACGCAAACGGCCGAGCCTGTATTGATCGAGGTCTGGCGTCCTCATCGTCACCACGGCGGCCGCCGGCCGGATGCCGCTGCGCAGCGTACCGACGGTCGCAACCGCTATCGCGGCACCCGAGCGGGTGCGGAGCCGCATGCGAACGCGGAATCGGCGGACGGAAGCACGGCCGGAACCGAGGGACCGCGCAGCGATCCGCGCCGGCAGCATCATCGCCGGCCAGACAGCCGTCCCCGTCCCGGTCATCGGCCAGGGAGCGACAGCGTGCCGCCGGTCGAACCGGCGACCGGCGCGCCAGCCGGCGGCGACAACCGCGACGGCCGCCACCGCTCCGAACGCTTTGCGCAGAACCGATTCCGAGGCAACGCCTCCCGCGAGGGCGGCGAGCAGGGCCACGCCGGCAGCGGCCGCCCCGAGCGCGGCAAGAGGGAACACCGAAGCCGCGAGCATTTCGGCCGGGAGCACGGCGGCAAGGACCAGATGGACCGCAACCATGCGCCCCGGCCACGGCCCGAGCGCCAGCCGGATCCCGACTCTCCCTTCGCCAAGCTGCTGGCACTCAAGGCTCAACTCGAAGGCCGTGACAAGACCTGAGCGTTTCACACCAGCATGGTCGAGGCCGGCACCCAATCGCGGTCGGGACGCGTTCGAGGCATCGGGCGTGAATGATATAACGGCATGAGCCGCCGCGAACTCCCGGCAAGTGTCGCGGAAGACCCGCCCCGGCGCCAGCGTCTCGACAAATGGCTGTGGTTTGCCCGCTTCGCCCGGACGCGGGCGCTCGCGGCGAGACATATCGCCGCAAATGCCGTACGTGTCGATGGCCGGCGGATCACTGCGGCGGGATACCCGCTCAAGCTCGGCGATGTGCTGACCCTCGGCCTGCCACATGTCACTTGCGTGGTGCGCGTGCGCGATCTCGGGATTCGGCGCGGATCGGCGCCGGAAGCCCGGCTGCTTTACGAGACGCTCGGCGAATCGAACACTACCAGCGCGGGTGTCGCAGACCGCAGGGACGACCGGGATGCTGATGGCGATCAAGGATTTGGCGACGGTCGAGCCCGTGGCCCTGACGATCCCGTGCTTGCCGATGAGGACGGGACGGGCTAGATGAATGGCCGCGAAACCGCCCTCACCTTTGCGTCCGCCGGGCGCAGGAGATCCTGCATATGACCTATGTGGTCACGGAAAACTGCATCAAGTGCAAATACATGGACTGCGTGGAAGTCTGTCCTGTCGATTGCTTCTATGAAGGCGAGAACATGCTCGTCATCCATCCCGACGAGTGCATTGATTGCGGCGTCTGCGAGCCGGAATGTCCAGCCGAGGCGATCAAGCCGGATACCGAGCCGGGACTTGAATCCTGGCTGAAGCTCAACACCGATTTTTCGAAAACCTGGCCCAATATCACTCAGAAGAAACCGGCTCCCGACGACGCCAAGAGCTTCGACGGCACACCCGACAAACTTGCCAAGTATTTCTCGCCCAATCCCGGCGAGGGCGATTGAACCGGGCCACGCTTCCGTTAACCATTTCGTGAGCGACCGAGACATGTCGCCCCATCCCGGGGCGCCATGGGCTGTTTACCTTTGATTTGCCACCTTTTTTGTGGTATGCATTCCGATGTCGAGTTCATTCCGCATGCCCCGGCGACCAGAAGTGAAATAGGGGTACCCCCATCATCGTCACCTTGTCCACGCGCTGTCCGGCGCAGGGCGATTTGCGCGTTGGTGCGGCACGGGAGCGGACAGGGTTCGACAGGGGGGAGGCCGGGGATTTCAATCTCCGGTTTCGGCAAACAGCTGCATCGCTGGCTGCGCCTTGTGCGCCGCCACACAGGAGTTAAAAACGGCATGTCCACTGCAAAGAAGACGTCCCAGCGCCTTGGCTTTAAAACCGGCGAATACGTCGTGTACCCATCACATGGCGTCGGCCAGATCACCGCGATCGAGGAACAGGAAGTCGCTGGCTTCAAGCTCGAACTGTTCGTGGTCAGCTTTGCCAAGGACAAGATGACGTTGCGCGTCCCCACCGCCAAGGCCGCGTCCGTCGGCCTGCGCAAGCTCGCCGATGCGGCGCTGGTGACGAAGGCGCTGGCGACGTTAACGGGCCGCGCCCGGGTCAAGCGCACCATGTGGTCCCGCCGCGCCCAGGAGTACGAAGCCAAGATCAATTCCGGCGATCTTATCGCCATCGCCGAGGTCGTCCGCGATCTCTACCGTTCCGAGGCGCAGCCGGAGCAGTCCTACTCCGAGCGCCAGCTTTATGAGGCGGCGGTCGATCGCATGACCCGTGAGGTGTCGGCCGTGGACGATCTCACCGATACCGAGGCGCTGAAGAAGATCGAGGCGCAGCTTGCCAAGTCGCCACGCCGCGCCAAGGGCGCGGAGGCTGAGGGCGCGGACGGCGACGCCGAGGCTGCGAGCGAGGATGCCCAGGACGAAGCCGCCTGAGCCAGTTTTGCCCTGAGACGAGCGTTCCGAGGCGACTATCACTCAACCCCGGCATTGGCGATGCCGGGGTTTTCGTTTGGGCCTTCCCTCTCGGCCGGGAGAAGCAACGTCTCAGCGGCTGACGATCTTATAGCGTTGCCCAGGCACGATCCCCGACGAGGCGTCGAGTCCGTTCAGCAGCAGGAATTTTTCCAGCGGTTGCTCCTGGTTCATCCGCCCCGAAAGGGCGGCGACCGTATCCTGCTCCCCCGCCGGCACGATGACGATGCGGGGCATGCCCGCAACCTGCTGCTCGGCGGCATTTACGGGACGAAATCCGTCGAGCATCGCCTTCATCGGCCGTTCTACATTGCCGTTGCCCTGGCCGGCGACAATAATCCGGTAGATGCGATTTCCGGCTTGGATGGCCGCCAGCCGGAAATTCCAGTTAGTGCCGCGCCCCGATGTCACCGCCGTCGGATAGCCGCCGGCCGTGGTGGTTTCGATCGAGCCCGCCTTGACCCCGGCGATCCACTCCGAGCCGACATAGTTTTCAAGGGTCTGACCCGGCTGCGGCGCGACGCTGTCGAAGCGGATGGCCTGCGAACTGTCGCTCGTGAACGCCACCACGGTGTCGCCATCGGCCTCGAGCTGAAAGCCTTCCGGCGCGGTGAAAGTGATGCCAAGCCGCGTATTGAGATAGCGCCGGCCGCGCACGATGCCCTGTCCGGGGTCATCACCAAAGGCAATCCCGTCGATCGCCGCGAGCCAGCGCGCCGCGTCGCGCTCGCCGATACCCGGCGCGCCGATCTGGCGCGCCGCCGCCTGCGCCTGGGCGATACGCTCGGGCGTCGAGGGATGGCTTGCGAGGAATTCAAGGCTGCGCTTCTGGCCGGCGGAGGTGCTGGCGCCCTGGCGGCCGAGAGCCGTCAGGAAGCGCACCGCGCCGAACGCATCGAACCCGGCCTTGGCCGCCGTGCGGACTCCGATCTGATCGGCCTCCAACTCTTGCTGGCGCGAAAAGCGGGCGATGCTAATCTGCGAGCGGGCCTGGAGCAGCGAACCCTGGACATTGTTGCGCAACAGGTCGGTCTCGACGCTTTCGAGGAGGGCCGATTCCTGTTTGAGTTCGTCGCGCGCCGCCGCGTGCCGCGCCGTCACATGGGCGATCTCGTGGGCAAGCACCGAGGCGACCTCGGCTGTGTCATTTGCGAGCGCCAGCAGGCCGCGCGTGACATAAAGTCGGCCCGAGGGCAGGGCGAAGGCGTTGACCGTCGACGAATTCAGGATCGTGATTTGGTAGCCCGCGCCGCCGCGCTCGCTGGCGGCGACAATGCGAGCCGCGATCTCCTCGAGGAGCTGCCGGGCAGCCGGCGCCCGGTATTCTCCGCCGAACGAGGCGACGAGTTGGGCATGCTCGCTATCCTCGATACGCTGCGCCGGGCTGCGCGCGATCGAAAGGGAGGCGGGCCGCACCGGCGGCTGCACCAGCGGGCTCGAATCACTGTTGCAACCGCCGAGCGCCAGGCAAAGCGGCACAATGCAGATCGCGCCGACGGGAAGCATACCCGCCGCCGAGAGCCGCTTGCGTCGACTGACAAGCTCTTTTCCCAGCATTGTCCTAGTCCAGCGCCTCGATCGCGGCGCCGGACGAGAGGGCCAGGACGGCCCCATTGCTATTTTCGACGATGCCCCGCACACGCACAAAACGTCCTTCGGCCGCCTCTTTGTTCCATCCGACGGAAATCATATCACGCCAGAGGCGACGTGACAGTGTCACAGTCGCGCCATCGCGCCAGCGCCGGGCAAAGTTCAGATAGACCGTCCGTTCACGTTCGGAAATGCTGACAATACGGCCCTCGATCACCGCATTGCGCCCCTCGAAGGTCAGGACCGCCGCCCCGTCGGCGCCTTTCAGCGCGGCGATTCGGGCTGTCTCGCTCCAGATGCCAGTCCGTCGCGTGCGCGCCTCTGATTCGGCCGCCGCCAGCGCGGCGCGACAGCCGAAGTCCGGATGGCCAGGCTCGACCAACCCCTCGCCCGCCCGCAACAGCGCCAGGCCGAGATGCCCGATGACGGCTCCGCCCGGCTGCGGCGAACCGAGATCGGCGAGGTCGACGACAAGCCGGCCCCAGCGGTCGGGCCGGCCTTCGGCCCAGGCCCGAAGCGCGAGATCACGGCCGCGCCAGGCGCCGATCAAGGTTGCGAGCCGAGCCGGATCGGCATTGCCAGACCCGGTCATAACATAGGCGAGCCGGACGACGCGGCCATCCGTCAGCCGGATATCGCCGCTCGGCGTCGACGCCTCGATCCGCACAGGAGGCCCGGTAAACCCCCCGGCCGGATGGCAAGCCTCACCGGCGAGCGCCGGCCTGGCCCCGAGCAAGGGCATGAGCACGGCCATAAGCACGGCCCTGAGCGCCAATCCGCGAAGGCCAGCGCGCAGGCTAGCGACGGCGGAAGATACACCTTTCGCCTCGATGACTCCGCTCACGCTTGAGCTCCTCCGCATTCCTCCACTCCTGGACTTCTCCTGGACTTCCCTTTTGATACCGGGTCCATGACGCTCGACCCGACCACGCTTGGCCTAACGATACTTGGCCTAACGATACTTGGCCCGACGCCAAAATCGTCACGCGGGCAAAGCGACACGCTTCACCCGCGATGGGAATATGCTACACCGATTTCGCGCGGTCCCGGTAGCTCAGCAGGATAGAGCACAGGTTTCCTAAACCTGGGGTCAGGGGTTCGATTCCCTTCCGGGACGCCACCACCATATCTAAGCGTTTGATTTTACTCGCTTTCATCCGGGTTTGCAAATGAGGTTTGCAGGGCCGGTGTTCCACCGCTGTTCGAAACCTTGCCGATTGCCGACGTGGCCAGCCGCTCGCGCGACACGGCGGCGGTGTAGCGCTCGACTTCCTTAAGCGTGACGTGCCCGGTGATCGCCTCGATTTCGTGAGGGGTGCAACCTGCTTCGGCAAGGCGCCGCGGCCTTTCTCAGCCTGTGCGTCACGCACGCATCGGGGACGCCCGATGATCCGATCGAAATCGAATCGGCCATCCAATTGCCAAAGCCGATGTTGGCGGGCTCGCCCAGGGCGATCGCGATGGGCGAAATCGGCGCGCGCCGTGACGAGAAGCGACGGTCAATGCTTGTGACCGCCGCCATCCTTTTTCAGCCAATCCGTCATCAGCGCGATTTCCTCGTTCTGGGTCCGGACGATATCTTCGGCAAGTTTGCGCAACTCGGGGTCTTTGCCGAACTGCAGCAGCACCGTGGCCATGTCGACCGCGCCGACGTGGTGCGGGATCATGCAGCGCATGAAGTCAACATCGGCATTCCCGGTGAATATCATCGCCATGTCTTTGTGCATCCTGGCGTTGACGTCCGTGAAGGCCGAGGTGATGGCCGCAGCATCGGCCGAAGCAGGCTGCGATCCATTGCGGGCAATCCAAGCCTGCATTTGGGCGATCTCCTTCTTTTGAGCTGCGATAATTTCGTTGGCGAGCTTTCTGACGGACGCATCCTTGCCGAATTTCAGCACGATTTCCGACATGTCGATCGCGCCTTGATGATGCGGAATCATGCCACGCGCAAAGTCCACGTCCGCGTTTCCGCTGAAGTTGATGGTCATTTCCTTGTGCATCTTCGCATTGGCTTGCGTGAAGGCCTTTGCTACCGGCGACATGTCGGTTGTGCTCGGCATGGCATGACCGCTGTGGCCGCCATTCCCTTGAGCACCTGGTTGGGGCATCTGGTGTCCTGGCCCATGGTTGTGCTGAGCGACAGCTGTCGACGATAGCAGTGAGAGGGCGGCGAAAACGGTGAGGATCGTGCGGGCCATTTCAAGTCTCCTTGCTTGTGGTCTCAGAGGGATTCGACACGGCGGTCTGCATCACAGACGACGGTCTGACCGGCGCCTGATTCATGGACGGCGCGCCCAACGCTTTGCAGAGGCGGACCACGGCCACTCCGGCCGCCTCGCGGGCTTCGCTGCCCGCGTTCAACCCGTCCGGCGAGTCTGACAGGCGGTGCGTGAAATCGATGTTCCCTCGGCTAATAAGTCGGGGAATTCGGCTCGCACCTTCTGAACGCGTCAAAGATCTTGCGGCATAGACCCAGACCATCGCCCGGTCCAATGTCGGACTTCCGGCCAACGCCCTGGCGATCCACCGCGACAGGATCGGATCACGGTAGCCCTGCCACCACGCCGTAGCTTCCGCATGCCGAAGAGGTTCCCGAGCAGTTGCGCCGTTCGCCCATGCGACAGGAACCCACGCATCGAGCGCCGATTCCTCGTTAACCGAGGCGCAGGCGCCGAGGGAGAGCAGCGCCTCGCCAAAGCGAACGGCCAGCCAGTGCCTGTGAATGCTTCTTACTGTCATGACCTTGACCGTTCCGCCGGACGAAAGATCAGTTGATTCGCCCGGTGGCCGTCTTGCCGTCCCTATCGATCAGTTGGACAGCGCCTTTCACGGTGCCAAGCGCGCCAGGCGCCGTTCCCGTGAGCTTCTTGCCATCCGCCGTCGGCTCCAGCGATATGCGTTGAGTCTTACCGTCGATCACGATGATCGCCAGCGCCTTGAAGCCGGCGGCCGGCAGCGGCTTGTCGGTCGCATCGCTGACAAGGACCTCGAGCGTCGAGCCCGAGCCGACGACTTCGATGTGGTAGCTGCCGGCGTCGACGAGCGCACCGCCGTTCGGACCCTTCCTGGGCTCATGGGGGAAAGCCGGTGCGGCGATCAGGGTGAGCGCGAGAGCAAGAGATGAGAGACGCATTGTAAGTCCTTTTAGGTCTTGAGTTCAGAAGGCCTCGATTGGCTGGAGGGTCGCACCGGGTGCTTTTGAGGCCTTCGCCGCCTGCTCGGCACGGACGCTATCGATAAGGCGCTTCAACGGTTTCTCGCCGTAGCGCAGGAACAGGACCGGCGTCAGGAACGTATCCAGCAGCGTTGCGCTGACCAGGCCGCCGAAGATGGTGATGGCGACCGGGTGCAGGATTTCCTTTCCCGGCGCACCGGCGTCGATCATCAGCGGAATAAGCGCGACGCCCGCCGAGAGCGCTGTCATCAGCACGGGTGTCAGTCGCTCCAGCGAGCCGCGCATGACGAGCTCGGGTCCGAAGGGCACGCCTTCGTGAATCGCCAGATTGATGTAATGACTGACTTTAAGGATGCCGTTTCGCGCCGCGATACCTGTCAATGTGATGAAGCCGATCATGGACGCCACGGAGAGTGGCTGGCCCGACCACCACAGTGCCGCGACCGATCCGATGAGAGCCAATGGCACCGATCCCATGATGATCAGCGCGAATAGCGTGGAGCGGTAGCGGCTGTAGAGAATCGCGAAGACCATCGCGAGCGAGATGGCGGAAAGGATGCCTATGGTGCGCGTCGCCTCCTCCTGCGCCTGGAACGTGCCCTCTAAGCTTGTGAAATAGCCCTGCGGCAAGGGAGAGGTTGCGACCAGCCCGCGGATATCGGCCACGATCTTCGCCATGTCGGTCCGCCCATCGCTATTGGCGAGCACGACAATGCGGCGCTTTCCGTTCTCGCGCAGGATCTGGTTTGGACCATCGGTTTCCTGAACATCCGCAAGCTGTCGCACCGGCACCCAGCCCAGCGGCGTTTCGATTAGCATGTCGGCGAGCGCCTGTGTGGTACGCAGGCTGTCAGGCAGGCGCATCACCACATCGAAGCGCTTGTTGCCATCGACCAACTTCGAGACCACGCGACCGTTCGAAAGTCGTTCGAGGGCTTCCGTGATGGCGGCAGGCTGCATGCCAAACAGGGCCGCGCGCTCGTAATCCACAGTGATATCGAGCTGCGGAATACGGACCTGTTTTTCGATCTGCAAATCGACGACGCCCGGCACCGCCGCTATCTTGTCGCGAAATTCCGCCGCGACGCGGCGCAGAACATCAAGGTCCTCGCCATAAATCTTCAGCGCGATCTGTGCACGTACGCCGGAGAGCATATGGTCGAGCCGGTGTGAAATGGGCTGGCCGACATTGGTCGCGACGGGCAGAACGGCAAGCTTCGTGCGGATGTCCTGAATGATCTCCTCTTTCGAGCGGCTGGAAGACTTCAGATCGATATCAACTTCGGAGGAGTGGACGCCTTCCGCATGCTCGTCGAGTTCGGCGCGACCTGTGCGCCGGCCGACCTGCCGGACTTCCGGTATCTGCATCAGCAGCCGTTCGGCGATGAGCCCGACGCGGTGGCTTTCAGCCAATGAGATGCCGGGGTTAAACAAGAGGCTGATAGTGAAGCTGCCCTCATTGAAAGGCGGCAGGAATGAGCGTGGCAATTGTGCGGCCACAGTCCCGGCCGTGAGCACACCAGCGAGCGCTCCTGCCATCAGGGTTTTCGGGTGGCGGAAAGACCAGTCGAGCAGGCGGCGATTACCGGCCTTGAGCTTGCGCACCAGCCAGCCCTCTTGCTCATCCAGCCGCTTCAGGCTGGGCAGCATGTAGTAGGCCATCACCGGCGTCAGCGTGATCGAGACCACAAGGCTCATCAGGATAGAGATGATGTAGGCCTTGCCGAGCGGGGCGAACAAGCGTCCCTCGATGCCGGTCAAGGCAAAGAGCGGTACGAAGACCAGGATGATGATCATGGTGGCGTAGACGATGCCGGAGCGCACCTCCTGACTGGCGCCCACCACGACATCGAACACCGAGTGTGGATTGCCCGCCTCTCGGTTCTCGCGCAGCCGACGGAAGATGTTCTCGACGTCAACCACCGCGTCGTCGACAAGCTCGCCGATAGCGATGGCCAGGCCGCCCAGCGTCATGGTGTTGATCGACAAGCCCATCCACCAGAATACGATGGCCGTGGCCAGGATCGATACGGGGATTGCCGTGAGGGAGATCGCCGTGGTGCGGACGTTCAGGAGGAACGTGAATAGGATGATGGCCACGACGACGATCGCTTCCATCAGTACCGTCTGGACATTCTTGATCGAGGTCTCGATGAAGTTGGCCTGCCGGAACAGGATGTTGTCGACCTTGATGCCACGACCCAGAGTGGCACTGATGTCCTTCAACGCGGCCTCGACATTGCGGGTTAGCGTGATTGTGTCGATCTCGGGCTGCTTCTCGACAGAGAGAATGACGGACGGCCTGCCCATGTAGCCGGCGTCTCCGCGCTTGAGCCTTGCACCAAAACCAACATCCGCGACCTGCCGCAGGTAGATTGGCCGACCGTTGACGCTGGCGACGGTGATGGAAGCGAGATCCTCCAGTCGCATCGTCCGCCCGATGTT
>JAESGE010000272.1_pt1 | contig 14257 bp, 14 predicted proteins | sample 9269601 | NCBI WGS metagenome assembly JAESGE01 (sample SAMN14515569, study PRJNA621662) | algae metagenome | isolation source: Tolypothrix brevis GSE-NOS-MK-07-07A and co-occurring heterotrophs from wet... | place: USA: Grand Staircase Escalante National Monument, Utah | collected 2006-04-16
CCTTTCGCCCGGAAGGGCCCCAGCAGCGCGACGAGATGGCCTATACCCGCGAGGTCATCGCCGACGCGGTGGCGCGGTTCGACGTCGACCCCCGGCGCATCCTGCTCAGCGGCTTTTCCATCGGCGCCTCGCTCGTCTGGTATCTCGCCTGCAAGGACCCCGATCTCGGCGCCGCCTATGCCCCCGTCGCCGGCGGCTTCTGGCGGCCGCATCCGACGTCCTGCGCCGGACCCATCGACCTGCTGCAAACCCATGGCTGGCGCGACCGCACCGTGCCGCTCGAGGGCCGGCCGCTGCGCGGTGGCGAACTCTATCAGGGCGACATCTTCGAGGGCCTGCAACTCTGGCGGCGGGTCGACGGCTGCAACGGCCTGCGGCCAGACGAATTCTCGACCGACACCCTGTTCTGGCGGCGGAGTTGGACCACATGCCAGAGCGGCCGGGAACTGTCGCTCGCGCTGCACCCGGCCGACCACGACACCGTGCCGCCCGAATGGGCCGAGATGGCCCGCGCCTGGTTCGAGGCGCGGCTGAAGGCACGGTCGGACAAGGACTGAGGCGGCAGGACTGAGCGACGGCAAGGACTGAGCGACGGCATCGGGCCCCGTCCGCCAGCCGCTAACCGCCGGCCAGATGGTCGGCGAACTTCAGGGCGAGCGCGACCAGAAAGCAGAACACGCCCCCTCGGGCGAAATACCGGGCAAAACGCATGAAGATGCCGCGCAGCGTATTGCCGATGAGCTGTTGCGCGAATTCGGCGCCCGGCCGCTCATGGGGTTCGAGGATGATCCAGAGTTCCGTTCGCGTATAGGGCGTCCGGGGCGAAAGCTCGGCCTTGATCACCAGGATCGCGGCCGTCGCCATCATCAGGATCGCGCCGCTGTTCAGCGCGACGACAGGATAACCGGCGAGGCCGACCATGAAGCAGAAGATACCAAGGCCCGCGAACCCGCAGGCCCGCGACACCGAAAGAAGCGCCAGTTCATTCAGCCGAGACCCCTGCATTCAGCCCCCCCTCGCCCGCTCTTGACCCTGGATGCACCCTTGAAAAGCTAGCATTGTCGCCCCCGCCTCGCCAAGATTTCAAGGCGAGGATTACGGGCCAAGGGCTGCGAGCCTGCAACGACGAACCAAGATGACAGCCAGGAATCCGGGATTTGAATCCGGGATTTGAATCCGGGATTGGAACCGACTGGTACCTGGGTCGGATCGCAACGCATCGGTGGCATCGGTGTTCCGGTAAACGTCCTAGCCGGGGCGCGCCGTCATGTTCATCAGCGTCGGAAGGGTCAACAGCATGATCCCGCCCAGCCAGATCCACAGCGATTGCGGGGTGCTTTCGGGCAGGCCCTTGCCGCGCTCGTAGATCGAGGCCGGTATGCCGCCGATCGCCAGCGTGAGCGCCGACAGGAACAGCGACGTGAAATAGAAAATCAGCAGCGGCGACGAGATGAAGAAGCCAGGCGCGAACTGCTTCATCAGAATGAAGGTGGGCTCGAAATAGGCGGAAAAATGCATGCCGTTCAGCAACGACATGCCGGCAATGCCGATGAAGATGCCGTCGCGGCGCAGAATGTCCTCGCGTTCGTCGGTCATGGCTTTGCAACGCTCACGATGCTGGGAAGCCAGCCCATGCCAGCAAAGACGAGGAACAGAATCATGCGCGTGAACAGCACCCAGACGAAAGCGAGCAGGATGACGATGCGCTCGTGAACGGCAAGCGGCGTGATGACCTGCACCGCCGCGATCGCTGGCTGGGTGATCTGCCGGAATGTCTTCCAGATGACCTTGTCGCTGTCATCGGGAAAGAACAGCGAGAGGATGAAGCGCCCGAGCAGGGTATACATCAACGCGGCCAAAAGCAGGTTGGGTGCCTGGTAGAGCCAGAACAGCCCTTGGCTATCGACATCGGACATGGGCGGCGGCCTCCCTCGCAGGATGACCCGGACCGGCGGGCCGGGCGGGTGGTTTCACGGCATGCTACATCGGTCGATGTGCCGTAGATATGGATAAGGGGTGGATTTGCATCCACCCCTTTCCATTTGTCGTGCGCCACGGCCGAGACCGTGACCGAAGGCTTATTTTTCCATCATCACGGCGGCACCGCGCGGACGACGGATGTCGTCGATGAAGGTCTGCAACTCCTTCGTGGGCGCGGTCGTGAACTTCGAGACGATGATCATCGTCAGGAAGCCAACCGGCATGCCGAACAGGCCAGCCGAGATGTTGGCGACGTTGAAATAGCCTACCCGCGACGCCAGCGGATGATTGATCGCAACCAGACCCTGCTCGAAGATCTGCGGGGTTTCCGCCCTCAGCTTGGCGATGTCGACCAGCGCTGCGCCCGTGGTCGGGCTGACGTTGGAATACATGCCCAGAACGTTGACGCCGAAGCCCGGGAAGTAGCGGGTCACGACCAGGTAGGTAACCGTCGTCAGGAAGCCGGCCCAGATCCCCGCGACGGCGGCTGCCGACGTGGTGTTCTTGGACCATATGCCCATGACGAGCGCCGGGAACAGGCCCGCCGCGGCGAGACTGAAGGCCCAGGCCACCATGGCGACGATATCGGCCGGACGTCCCGAGGCAACCCAGGCGGCCAAGATCGCCACGACCACCAGCAGGATACGGGCGATGATGAGCTTGCGCTCCACCGGTGCGTTCTTGTTGATCATGCGCGAATAGACATCGTGGGACAGGGCGTTGGCGATGGCCAGCAGCAGGCCATCGGCCGTCGAGAGCGCGGCGGCAAGACCACCGGCGGCGACGAGACCGGAGACGACGTAGGGCAGGCCGGCGATTTCCGGCGTTGCGATCACGATCGCGTCGGCCTGGATCGTGAAGTTGGCGAGACCGAGAATGCCGGTGTGTCCGGCGATCTTGCCGCAGGCGGCGGTGATGGTGGCCACATCGACGGCGTTGACGCCGCAAATCTGGATGAGGCCGATCTTGCCGTAGCTGTAGACCCAGCCCGGCAGCTGGCCGAGGGGCTTGCCGATGACGTTCTCGAACACCTCCAGCTTCGCGAAGGCCGCATAGGCGGGCGCCGTGAAGTACAGGATGAAGATGAACAGGAGCGTCCAGGCCACCGACGAGCGGGCTTCACGCACCGACGGCGTGGTGAAGTAGCGCATCAGGACGTGGGGCAGGGAGGCGGTGCCCACCATCAGGCAGAGCACGAGCGCGAAGAAGTTCAGGGGGTCGTAGCGGGCGAAAGGCACCACGTGCGAGGCCGTGGCGGCAACGCCTAGGGCGGCTTCCTTGATCTGGATTTCGGACAGGACCGAACCGTAGGTCAATTGCGGGATCGGAATGCCGAACTTCTGCGTCGAGAGGATCACGACCGGAACGAGATAGGCAATGATCAGCACGATGTACTGGGCGACCTGCGTCCAGGTGACGGCGCGCATGCCGCCGAGCATCGAACAGACGAGAATGCCGACGAGGCCGACGAACACGGCAACTTCGAAAGTCATGCCGAGCAGGCGGGCGCCGATGAGGCCGGTGCCGACGATCTGCGCCACCACGTAGGTGAAGGAGCAGCTCATCAGGACGACGATGCCGGCGATGCGCGCCGCATTGCCGCCGAAGCGGAAGGCCAGGAAGTCCGGCACGGTGTAGCAGCCGAACTTGCGCAGATAGGGCGCGATCAGGGTCGCGACCAGGACGTAGCCGCCCGTCCAGCCGAGGATGAAGGCGAGGCCGTCATACCCAAGCAGATAGAGCGTGCCGGCCATGCCGATGAAGGAGGCGGCCGACATCCAGTCCGCCGCCGTTGCCATGCCGTTGTAGAACGACGGCACCTTGCGCCCGGCGACGTAGTATTCGTCGACCTGCATGGTGCGCGACAGGATGCCGATGGCGGCATAGACGCCGATGGTGAACGCGACGAACAGGTAGCCCAGAATGTTGTTGGGCACGCCCATGCGTTCGAGGATCGCGATGAAGACCACGAAGGCGAAAAACCCGCCTGTGTAGATGGCGTATATCCGTCCGAGATTGGACGTGAAATCCGTCCCTTTTGCTTTTGCAGTCATGAGATATCCCCCCTTCAGTCTTCAGCCATGCCGTATTTGCGATCCACCTTGTCCTGGGCCTTGGCGAACCAGAACAATTGAACCACGAATACGATCAGCGACCCCTGCGCGGCCATGTAGAAGCCGACGGGAAAGCCGAGAATTTTGACACCATTCAGGGCGACCGCCCCCATGTGTATGAAAAAGGCGAAAAAAGCCCATATCGCCAACATCGTATAGGTCAGACGAGTGGTTTCCGCCCAGTGGGCCTGAATTTTCTCCGGTTCGTTCATGCTCCGTCCTCCCGATAGGACCGCCCGTTGGCAGGCGGTTTCATGACTTCTGATCCCAGACAAGTCGGGAAGGCGGATTCCGGACCCGCGTTCACCAACATGGCATGAATACGGCGAAAGGCCCGGTTGTGATACCGCGACTAAAGGATAATGATTGGTAAATAACAGATCGCCGAAGTGGTTATGTGCAGTGCAATATTTCTTGTGGCACTGCGGAATCAAGATGATAAAGCTGCTTTCCATGTGACTTTCGCGGACAGACTCGATCGGCAGATGCCGTATAGTTGTCTCTTCTGTGTCTCGATTGTTGCCCTGAACAGAGAGCGAGTGGCAAATGCAAATTGACGGCCGGGTTGCCCGGCGACTTCTTGCGGGTCCGACTGGATGTCGAGGTCGATGGCCCTGATGATCCGTGCCAGCATGCAGCTCGTCGCCATCGATGCCGTGGTTCTCGACACCGAGACGACCGGTCTTGATGCCACGAAGGTCCGGGTCGTCCAGATCGGTGCCGTGCGTCTCGCCGGGGGACGCGTGGCGGACGGCGTCTTCAACCGCCTGGTTGACCCCGGCGAACCGATACCGCCGGCGACGACCCTGATCCATGGCATCGACGATGCGGCCGTGAGGGGCGCGCCCCGTTTCGCCGAGGCATGGCAGGCGTTCACCCGTTATCTCGACGGGGGTCTGGTGGTCGGCCATACGGTCGGCTTCGACCTGGCCGTCCTCCGGCGCGAGCATGGTTTGGCCGGGTTGCCGTTTGACGCACCGCCCTGCCTCGACACACGCCTGCTGGCCGAGATCGCCTTGCCCGGCCTTGCCGGCTACGCCCTCGATCAGGTGGCGTCACGCCTGCACCTGTCGGCACCGCCGGGCCGGCGGCATGACGCGACCGCGGATGCCGCCCTGACGGCGGCGGTCCTGATGGCGCTCGTGCCGCATCTGCGGGGCAGGGGCATCCGGACTGTCGGCGAAGCCGCCGATGCCTGTCGCGGCTTGTCTGGCGTGCTCGATCAGTTCGCCCGTGCCGGCTGGGTCGAGCCGCGGGCGCTGGATGGGCGGGGCGCGGGCCCGCTCGCCCGGATCGATGCCTACCCGTTCCGGCACCGCGTGCGCGACCTGATGTCGGCGCCCGTGCTCACGGCCGAGCCCGGCATCACCGTCGCCGAGGCCGTGCGCCTGATGACGGACAGGCGGGTCTCGTCGCTTTATATCGGCACCGGGCCGGCCGATCCGGCGACGACGGCGATCGTCACCGAACGTGACGTCATGCGCGGTCTGGCCCGCTCAGGCGCCGCCGCCCTTGCCGCGCCCGTGGCGTCCATCGCCTCTTCGCCCGTCGCCTGCGTTCCGGCGGAGGCCTTCGTCTATCGCGCCATCGGGCGCATGGACCGCCTGAAGCTGCGGCATCTCGGGGTCACCGACGCGTCCGGAATGATCGTCGGGGCGCTCTCGGCGCGGGATCTCCTGCGCGTCCGGGCCAGCGAGGCGCTTGCCTTGGGAGATGCGATCGACGCGGCCGCGAACACGGCCGCCCTCGCGACCGCCTTCGCCAGGGTGCCGGCGGTGGCCGCCCGGTTGGTCGAGGAAGGCGTTCCGGCCCGCGATGTCGCCGCCGTCATCAGCCGCGAGACCGGGGCGGTGACGCGGCGGGCGGCGGAACTCGCGCGGGAACGCATGATCGAGGACGGCGCGGGCGCGGCCCCGGCGACCTATGCGGTCCTGGTCCTGGGCTCGGGCGGGCGCGGCGAAAGCCTGCTTGCACCCGATCAGGACAACGCGCTGGTGATCGGCGACTGCGATGACCCGGCCGCCGACGACTGGTTCGCCCGTTTCGCGTCGCATATGGCCGACATTCTCGATATCGTCGGCGTGCCCTATTGCAAGGGCGGGGTCATGGCGAAAAACCCGGCCTTTCGCGGCACGCTGGCGGTGTGGCACGAGCGGATCGTCGACTGGACGACCAAAACCCGTCCGGAGGACCTGCTCGCGGTCGACATCTTCTATGACTTCTGCTGCGTGGCCGGCGATGGCCGCCTCGCGCTGGCCCTGCGCGACGATGCCCGGCAGGCGGCGGCGGGAGCCCCGATGCTGTCGAAGCTCCTGGCGGCCGAGATCGATCGGTTCTCCCCGCCGCTCGGGCTGCTCGGTGGCATCAAGACCGAGAACGGGCGCGTCGATCTCAAGATCGGCGGGCTGTTTCCGATCGTCGCCGCCGCGAGGAGCCTGGCCTTGCGGCACGGCATCGATGCACCGGGAACCGCCCTGAGGCTCGCGGCCTTGCGCGACCGCAACCTTGGGCTTCAGGCGGATATCGAAGCGCTTTCCGGCGCGCATGAAACCATCATGGCGGCCATTCTGCGCCAGCAACTCGCCGATATCGCGGCCGGCAAGCGCCCGACAAACCGGGTCGACCCGTCGATTCTGTCGAGGGCGGAACAAGCCAGGCTCAAAGCGGCGCTTGGCGCGTTGGCGAATATCGGCACCGTGGTGAAGGAACTGATGTTTCCCGGCTGAGCCCTGGCCGGGGTGCCCCACCTGGTTCTGCCGTCGTCAGCCTGCGGGAAGCGGAATGAATTCCTCCGCGTCGCCAGGCACCGTGTCGAAGCGCCCGGCCTTCCATTCCGCCTTGGCCTGGTCGATCCGGTCTTTCGAGGAATGCACGAAATTCCACCAGATGTGGCGCGGCCCGTCCATCGGCTCGCCGCCGATCAGCATCAGCCGCGCATGCGAGAGCGCCAGCACGGAAATGCGGTCGCCGGGCTTGAACACCAGCAGTTGCCCCGCGCCGAATGTGTCGCCGACGATATCGATCTCGCCCGAGACGACATAGATCGCGCGCTCGTCCATGTCCGCGTCGAAAGGCAGGACCGCGCCCGGCGCCAGCATCGCCTCGGCGTAGAGCGTCTCGTGGGGAAAGCGCACCGGCGAGGTTTCGCCATAGGCCGAGCCCATGATGAGCCGCACCCGCTTGCCCTCGCCTCGGATTACGGGAAGTTCCTCGGCGGTGTGATGCACGAAGTCCGGCGCGGTCTCCTCGTGGCTTTTCGGAAGAGCAAGCCAGGTCTGAATGCCGTAGAGCTTCTGGGGCGCGGTTCGAAGCTCGGGCGCGGTGCGCTCGGAATGGACGATGCCGCGTCCCGCCGTCATCAGGTTGACCGCGCCGGGGCGGATCGGCAGCGCGGTGCCCAGCGAATCCCGGTGCATGATCTCGCCGTCGAAAAGATACGTTACGGTCGAAAGCCCGATATGGGGATGGGGCCTGACATCGATGCCCTGCCCGAGCAGGAATTCCGCCGGACCCATCTGGTCGAAAAAGATGAACGGCCCGACCATCTTGCGGCCGATGGACGGCAGCGCGCGGCGCACCGAGAAGCCGCCGAGGTCGTGCGCACGCGGCACGATGACCTGCTCGATGGAATCACAGGACAGCCTGTCGCCGATGATGGGGTCTTCCGCCGGGTGATGGGACATGGGAGCGCTCCTTTATCCAGTTTATCAAGCCGATATGGAGAGCGGCCGAGACGGAAGAAGGGCTGCAAGCACGCGTTTGCAAAGCCGCGTGTCTGGAGCGTGACGACAACCGCCCCTCAGTTCTCCACATCCAGCGGCGTCACGCCCGTTGGCTTGCCGTCGGTACCGAGCGTGATCTTCTCGATCCGGCTTTCGGCGTGCTTCAGCAGAGCGTCGCAGCGGGCCTTCAGCGCCTCGCCGCGTTCGTAGATTTCGATGGATTTTTCCAGCGCCACATCGCCGCGTTCAAGCTGGGCGACGATGGCTTCGAGTTCTTTCAGCGCCATCTCGAAGGGCATGGCGGCGATATCGGCATTGGGTTTTTCGTCGGGCAAAGGGCTGATTCCTGTTCTCGGCCGACCCTAGAGACAATCGCCTGCCTCGTGAAGCGGGATCGAGCAGTACGATGCCTCACACCGGCAGCGCCGAGGTGCGCTTGATCGTGCGGAGCGTGAGGGTCGACTGGACGCGTGTCACGCCGGGCAGTTGGGTGATGATGTCGGTGTGGATGCGCTCGAAATCGGCGCTGTCGCGATAGGCGACACGCATCAGGTAATCATGGGCGCCGGCGAGCAGGTGGCATTCGAGGATCTCGGGATGCGCATGCACCGATTGCTCGAATCCTTCCAGAGCGGCCCGTCCCTGCTGGTCGAGGGTGACGAAAACGAAGGCGGTGCCCGGAAATCCCGCGAGCTTGTGGTCGAGCAGCATCACGTAGTCGCGGATGAGGCCGATCTCCTCGAGCTGCTTGACGCGGCGCAGGCAGGCGGAGGGAGACAGATGCACCTTGTCGGCCAACTCGGCATTGGTCATGCGGCCGTTCTCCTGCAGCAGGCGCAGGATCGTCCGGTCGCGGCTGTCGAGTTCGGGAACCATCGGCGCCTCGTCACGTGGCATATTCGTGCGGGTTCGCATATCGTGACGGCACGATATTGTCCAACGACCGGCATCCGTCGCCCGCGAACGACAGGGGTCGTGGCCGGCGCGCATGATCCTGTCTTCAGGCGCGCACCCCCAGCCGCAGGCCCGGCGCCGGGCGCTCGGCGACGACCTCGCGGCGGAAGCGGAACAGGGCGGCGGGCCGGCCGCTGGTCCGGGTCAGTTCGCCGGTGGGCTCGACGAGGGCGCCGCCCTCGACCTGCCGGCGAAAATTCTGCTTGTGCAGGTGGTGCCCGGTGATGGCCTCGACGGTGCTCTGGAGCGCGGTGAGAGTGAAGGTCTCGGGCATCAGCTCGAAGATCACCGGGCGGTATTTGAGCTTGGCCCGCAGCCGGCCGATGGCGGTCGCCAGGATGCGGCGATGGTCGAACAGCATCGGCTCGCCGCAGGCCGGCAGGCCGGGCGTGTCGTCGGCTCGCCGGTGTCCGTCGCGCAGCGCCTCGCTCACCAGCCCGGCCTCATAGAGCAGTTCGTAGCGCTCCAGGGTCTTTTCCTCGTCCCACCGAACGCCCGAATCGGCACCGCTGCCCGCGACGCCGCCGAAGCATTGCGCCAGACGCACCTTGCGGGGGGGCAGCGGCCGCCAGCCCTCTGAGCGCTCGCCCTCGGCATCGTCGGCCCAGAGGCTGAGCGCGGGAAGAATGAGACGGTCGAGGATCGGCGGCCGACCCTGCCGCCAGTCCTCCCAGGGGAAAAACCGGTACCAGGGCTGGAATTGCGCGTCGGTCATCCGCGCCGCCTTGCCATGGGCGGTGCGCGTCAGGGCGAGGTAGCCGACCGAGACGTGATGACGTCCGGCGGGCGAGGTCTGGCCGGCGGGCGAGGTTTGAGTGGCAGGCCTGTCGCCGTCCGGGCCTTCGGGCGCGAGATGCCGGCCGCGATCGCCGAAGGTATAGAGTTGCTCGACATAGCCGAGGCCGAGCCCGGTCTGGTCGGCGACCCAGCTTCGCAGACCGATCTCGAAGGTGCGGTGGGTCTGGGGGTCAAACATGCCGGCCGGCAGCCCCGCGAAGCCGCCGCCGCCTGCCTGATGGCGGGCGCAGAGCACCAGCGGAGCCGTGCCGTTGACCGCGACGATCGCCGCCGAGAGATCGATGGCGATGGCGGGCGGCTCTGGCTTGGGCGGCTCTGGCTTGGGCGGCGGGACGGTCATGGCCTCAGGATGCAGCTTTCCGGCGCGCCGCTCAATCCGTCGCGCAAAACGCCGCGGCCAAGGACGTGACCACCAAGGACGTGACCACCAAGGACGTTACCACCGAGGACAATCGGGGCCGTTCAATCGATATCGAGGCGGAAGGGTGTGCCCTCATAGGCGTCGGCGCCGCGGCCGATGGCGGCGATGGCGGCGATCATCCGCCCCTCTCGCGCCAGGACGTGATCGGCGATCTCGACCAGCCGGGCATTGGGCGTGGCGCTGGGGGAGGCGGCGCGCAGGGCCCGCGCGACCTGCGCCTCGTCGCGGTTCGGGTTGAGCACGCAGGCGGTGATGAAGGCCGCCGCCGTCGAGCGGCTGATCCCGGCCCAGCAATGGATCACCATCGGCTGTGCCCGGTCCCACGCGCGCACGAAGCCGAGCAGCGACGCCAGATGCGTCTCGCCCGGCATGATGTGGCCGTCCATCGCGGTGACGATGTCGGACATGCCGATGAACAGATGCCGGTCGGCCGCCACCGAGGCCGGCCGCTCCACTGCCGTGTTCTGGTTGATCAGCGTCACGACATGGCTGGCGCGGGTGAGCGCCACGGTCTCGTGGAGTTTCGACAGGGAGGAGACATGAAGGGTCGGCATGAGGGAGCGATAACCTGATTCGGGTGCGACCAGGATGTTGATCACGAGATCTGGTGATCAACAGACTGTAGCGATCACGGGCCGGACAATTGCCGGAACCTTGCGAGGAAGCGCTGCTCCGCCTCCGCCGTCGGGCAGGGCGCCAGCATCGCGTGCACGGCGCGGGGCAGGGGCTCTGGCGGGCCGAAGATATTCAGCGCCTCGGTGCGCTCGAAGCCCGCCAGTGCCGTCGCCTCAAGGAAGGCGGCGATGCGGTCGGCCTGCTTGATCCGGCCGGCGAGCGGGGCCGGGGCGCTGGCAGCCAGGCCGCAGCGCAGGTGGATCGCCGCCATCAGCCGTGCCTCGACGCTGCGATAGGCATCGCCGATGGCCGCCTTGAACGGCGAGATCATGTCGCCGATGACGTATTCCGGCGCGTCGTGCAGCAGCACGAACAGGCGCCAGCGGTCGGAGAGGCCCGCCCGCTTCGAGGCGCCGGCCCCCTCGTCTTGCGCCGCATCCTTTCGGGCGAGATGCCCGGCGATGGCCTCCACCAGCAGCGAATGCTGCGCCACCGAGAAGACGTGCGGGCCCTTGGTCTGGCCGTTCCACCGCGCCACCCGGGCGAGGCCGTGGGCAATGTCCTCGATCTCGATATCGAGGGGCGAGGGATCGAGCAGATCCAGCCGGCGACCCGACAGCATGCGCTGCCAGGCGCGGGCGGGCGGCCTCGGATCGCGGACCTGTTCGTCCATCCCCCGGCCTAGCGCGGCGCCAGCGCGGCGCAGTCCGCGTGTCGGAAGCACCCGGTCAGGTGATCGTTGACAAGGCCGCAGGCCTGCATGAAGGCGTAGACGATGGTCGGCCCGCAGAAGGTGAATCCGGCAGCCTTCAATTCCTTCGACATGGCGCGGGAGACCGCTGTTTCGGTCGGCACTTGCCCCATGATCCGGAAGCTGTTTTGCAGCGGCCGTCCGTCGAGATGGCGCCAGAGATAGTCGGAAAAACTCTGCCTTTCCGAGATCGCCAGATAGGCGCGGGCACTTTTGATCGCGCCCTCGATCTTGCCGCGATGGCGCACGATGCCGGAATCGGCAAGCAGCCGCGCCACATCCGCCTCGCCGAACCGGGCGATCCGCTCTGGTTCGAACCCGGCGAAGGCCGAGCGGAACGCCTCGCGCTTGCGCAGGATGGTGATCCAGGCGAGGCCGGCCTGAAACCCGTCCAGCACCAATTTCTCGAACAGGGCGCGGGACTCGTATTCCGGCACGCCCCAATCGGTGTCGTGATAGGCGACATAGAGTGGGTCCTGACCCGCCCAGGGGCAGCGCGGCCGGCCGTCCAGCCCGGCGATGGCGGCGCGCTCGGCGGAAACGGCGGTGTCGATCATCGTCGCCAGGGGTTTGTTCATCGGAACCTCGCGGGTGCGCCGAAACTCTCACGGCGCGGCGTGTCAGGCAATGGCATGGCACGGCGGCCGGGGCGAGGCCATTCCATCGGGGTTGCAGTTGCCACCTCCCTTGCCGTTGCCACTGGCCTTGCAATTACCGCCGCCCTTGCAATTGCCGCCGCCCTTGCAATTGCCGCCGCCCTTGCAATTGCCGCCGCCCTTGGCGGAACCGGCGTCTGCTGCTATCTCCCGGCGATGACCGCACGCAGCATCGACAACATCCGCAATTTCTCGATCGTCGCCCATATCGACCATGGCAAATCGACCCTCGCCGACCGGCTGATCCAGTCGACGGGCACGGTCGCGCTGCGCGACATGAGCGAACAGATGCTCGATTCCATGGATATCGAGCGGGAGCGCGGCATTACCATCAAGGCGCAGACCGTCCGGCTCGATTACCGGGCGCAGGACGGCAAGGATTATATCCTCAACCTGATGGACACGCCCGGCCACGTCGATTTCGCCTATGAGGTCTCGCGCTCGCTGGCGGCCTGCGAAGGCTCGCTGCTGGTGGTCGATGCGAGCCAGGGCGTCGAGGCGCAGACGCTCGCCAATGTCTACCAGGCGCTGGACGCCAACCACGAGATCGTGCCGGTTCTCAACAAGATCGACCTGCCGGCCGCCGAGCCCGAGCGGATCAAGCAGCAGATCGAGGATGTCATCGGGCTCGACGCCTCCGACGCCGTGCCGATCTCGGCCAAGACCGGGCTCAACATCGAGGCGGTGCTGGAGGCGATCGTCACAAGGCTGCCGCCGCCCAAGGGCGACCGCGAGGCGCCGCTGAAGGCGCTGCTGGTGGATAGCTGGTACGATTCGTATCTCGGCGTCGTCGTGCTGGTGCGGATCGTCGACGGCGTGCTGAAGAAGGGCATGAACATCCGCATGATCAAGGCCAACGCCGTGCATGGCGTCGACCGGATCGGCGTGTTCAAGCCGAAGATGCTGGAAGTGAAGGAACTGGGGCCGGGCGAGGTCGGTTTCTTCACCGGCTCGATCAAGGAAGTGGCCGACACCGCCGTCGGCGACACCATCACCGAGGACAAGCGCCCCTGCGCCGTGGCCCTGCCGGGCTTCAAGCCGGTGCAGCCGGTGGTGTTCTGCGGCATCTTCCCCGTCGACGCCGCCGATTTCGAGAGCCTGCGCGGGGCGATGAGCAAGCTGCGGCTGAACGATGCGAGCTTTTCCTACGAGATGGAAACCTCCGCCGCGCTCGGCTTCGGCTTCCGCTGCGGCTTTCTGGGCCTCTTGCATCTGGAGATCATCCAGGAGCGGCTGGAGCGCGAGTTCAACCTCGACCTCATCTCCACCGCGCCCTCCGTCATCTACAAGATGGAACTGCGCGACGGCACCAGCCTCGAACTCCACAACCCGGCCGACATGCCGGACGTGATGAAGATCCTGACCATCGCCGAGCCGTGGATCAAGGCGACGATCCTGACGCCGGACGAGTATCTCGGCTCCGTGCTCAAGCTCTGCCAGGACCGGCGCGGCGTGCAGACCGATCTGAGCTATATCGGCGCGCGCGCCAAGGTGGTCTACGACCTGCCGCTCAACGAGGTGGTGTTCGATTTCTACGACCGGCTGAAGTCGATCTCGAAGGGCTATGCCTCGTTCGACTACACGATCACCGATTACCGCGAGGGCGATCTCGTCAAGATGTCGGTGCTCGTCAACGCCGAGCCGGTCGACGCGCTCTCCATGCTGGTCCACCGCACGCGGGCCGAAATGCGCGGCCGGGTGATGTGCGAGAAGCTGAAGGAACTGATCCCGCCGCACATGTTCCAGATCCCGGTGCAGGCGGCGATCGGCGGCAAGATCATCGCCCGCGAGACCATCCGCGCCCTGCGCAAGGACGTGACGGCCAAGTGCTACGGCGGCGATGCCAGCCGCAAGCGCAAGCTCCTCGACAAGCAGAAGGAGGGCAAGAAGCGCATGCGCCAGTTCGGCAAGGTCGACATCCCGCAGGAAGCCTTCATCGCCGCGCTCAAGATGGACGCGTGATCGCCTTCAGGGCCGGCCCGAACTGTCGCTCCTCATCCTGAGGAGCCGCAACGCGGCGTCTCGAAGGATGGCCGCAGGGATCGCATCATGAGGGATCGCATCATGAGGAATCGCATCATGGGCCATCCTTCGAGACGCCATTTGAAACCAAATGGCTCCTCAGCGACTGTGTCATGGGTCAAGCGCTTTGCCATGGTTTTTGGTCCCTGATGATGGCGTTGAGTGCGATCAGGAGCTTTCGGGCGACGGCGATGGTGGCGACCATCTTGGCTTTGCCCCTGGCG
>JAESGE010000273.1_pt1 | contig 14155 bp, 11 predicted proteins | sample 9269601 | NCBI WGS metagenome assembly JAESGE01 (sample SAMN14515569, study PRJNA621662) | algae metagenome | isolation source: Tolypothrix brevis GSE-NOS-MK-07-07A and co-occurring heterotrophs from wet... | place: USA: Grand Staircase Escalante National Monument, Utah | collected 2006-04-16
TCATCAACTTCGCCTACCGCAACGGCGACGAGGTCGTCCTCGTCGCCAAGCGGGCCAGTTCTTCAACAGCCTGCTAGAGACATTCAAAGCTCTGGTTTTACTGGATGATAGGACATAGAATCGAATTGCAAAACTATAAGGCAAGTGCACATATTATAGGCAATTTCCTGTCTATTATCGCGGCATTGCAGCGTCGCAAGCGGAGTAGCGGTGATATTGTGTCGATGCTATCACCTTCCGGCGGTTCCATTGGAAACGCAGGTAACGCGATATTTCGCAATGTCTGGGCTCGCATTCGCGAAATCGGAAACAGGTTCGGCACATGAAGAAGATCGAGGCAATCATCAAGCCTTTCAAGCTCGATGAAGTGAAGGAAGCGCTTCAGGAAGTTGGCCTCCTCGGTATCACGGTGCTGGAAGCCAAAGGTTTTGGACGACAGAAGGGCCACACTGAACTCTATCGGGGCGCGGAATATGTCGTCGACTTCTTGCCTAAAGTGAAAATCGAGATCGTTCTGAATGACGATTTAGTGGAACGCGCGATCGACGCCATCAAACGCGCGGCTCAGACGGGCCGGATTGGCGATGGCAAGATATTTGTATCAGCGGTCGAAGAAGCGATCCGCATCCGGACGGGGGAAACCGGCGCCGACGCAGTCTAGGCGCCAGCCTGTCGAAACGAAGCAAATCAACACCGGTGTCCCCGGCTGACAGCGACGTGCATGTCAACGGCCACCCTAACATGAAAGTCGAGAGGGCATATTTATGAAGAGCGCCAAGGACGTTCTGAAGGCGATCAAGGATAACGACGTCAAGTACGTCGATTTCCGGTTCACCGATCCGCGTGGCAAGTGGCAGCACGTCACCTTTGATGTTTCCATCGTCGATGAGGACATTTTTTCCGAAGGCACGATGTTCGACGGCTCCTCGATCGCCGGCTGGAAGGCGATCAACGAATCCGACATGATCCTCATGCCTGACCCGACGACCGCGCAGATGGACCCGTTCTTCGCTGCTTCGACAATGTCGATCGTTTGCGACATCCTCGATCCGTCCTCAGGCGAACCCTATAACCGCGATCCACGCGGCATCGCGAAGAAGGCCGAGGCCTATCTCAAGTCAACCGGCATCGGCGATACGATTTTCATCGGTCCTGAAGCTGAATTCTTCATCTTTGACGACGTCAAATTCGCGGCCGATCCTTACAACACTGGCTTCAAGCTCGATCATTCGGAACTGCCGACCAATGGCATGACCGATTACGAGGGCGGAAACATGGGCCACCGCATTCAAACCAAGGGCGGTTATTTCCCCGTTCCGCCGCTGGACTCGGCCCAGGACATGCGCGGTGAAATGCTGGCGTCGATGGCTGCAATGGGCGTCGCGGTTGAAAAGCACCATCATGAAGTCGCATCCGCTCAGCACGAACTCGGGATGAAATTCGATACGCTCGTGAAAATGGGCGATCAGATGCAGATTTATAAGTATTGCATCCACAACGTCGCCCAAAGCTATGGTAAATCGGCGACTTTCATGCCGAAGCCTGTTTTCGGCGACAACGGTTCCGGCATGCACGTGCACCAGTCGATCTGGAAAAACGGCAAGCCGATCATGGCCGGCAACAAATACGCCGATCTGAGCCAGGAGTGCCTGTGGTACATAGGCGGTATCATCAAGCATGCGAAGGCATTGAACGCCTTTACAAATCCGTCGACCAATTCTTACAAGCGTCTTGTTCCCGGCTATGAAGCCCCCGTTTTGCTTGCCTATTCGGCCCGCAACCGTTCTGCTTCATGCCGTATTCCGTGGACGACATCCCCGAAGGCCAAGCGCGTCGAAGTCCGCTTCCCCGATCCGATGGCCAACCCCTACCTCGCCTTTGCGGCGATGTTGATGGCTGGTCTCGATGGAATCGTGAACAAGATCGATCCAGGCCCTGCCATGGACAAGGATCTCTACGATCTCCCGCCACGCGAATTGAAGAAAATTCCGACGGTGTGCGGTTCGCTCGACGAAGCGCTCGCTTCGCTTGATAAGGATCGTACATTCCTGAAAACAGGCGGCGTGTTCAATGACGATTTCATCGACTCTTTCATCGAGTTGAAGAAAGCCGAGGCTGACAAGTTCCGTATGACGCCTCACCCGCTCGAGTTTGTTATGTACTACTCGATGTAAAACTCGCTTTTTGTTGGCTTATCTGCCTGTTGAAGGGCGCCGACGATGGCGCCCTTCATGCATTTTGGCGACGTGAACATCGGCGTACGAGAACGTTGACAAGCTGTTTTCCTCGGCGCTCCTGCTTCGCGACAAAGGGTGGTCGGTCGCCGTCGAGAGCCAATCACGAGATCGTGGCATGCTTGATGCATGTGATAGTCGGAGATGCCACGCATCTCACGATTTTCCTCCCGACCGCCGAATGCGGTCTACCTCCCAACCGGGGCAGCAATGCCCCGGTTTTTTTGTCGCCTAGGACTTTCGACATCATCCCTCGGTACTGTTCACGCCGGTCTTGCGGACCGCCCGTCGCGTCAGAATTCTGAGTATGCGGCACGGGTGCGCATCACGTGCCGCTGGATTGTCAGCGGATCAACCCAATAACGGCGATATGCGGCTTCGCTCATCCCGCCGGCGGTTGCATCATCGCTTAACGTCCTCAACGCAGCCGAGAGCTGTTGCACGTCTCCCCCATCGACAAGTATCCCGTCTTCACCATCGTTGATCCAACTCGCCGCTCCCGTGGTGCGCGCAAGTACGACTGGCACACCGATCGATCGCGCTTCGGCAACGACTAACGGACCAGTCTCGAACCAGATCGATGGCACGACGAGGCACCGCGCCGCAGCGAGTTCGGCGAGCGCCTCCGTCGTCGACACCCAGCCACGCATATCAGCCTGGGGATTTATGGCTTTGACAGCCTCCACAAGCGGCCCCTCTCCAACAAACCGGACAGGCATGTTGACGGCTAGAGACGCTGATGCGAGCAGATCCGGCGCCTTTTCCTGGGTAAGGCGACCGAGGAACAATGCGTGATGGTTTTCTCGGACATCGGCGCGCGGGCGATCGTTCGCCTCCGTCATGTTCTCGATCGTGACATGCCGAGCGTGATGCGGAAGGAACGGTTGCGCGAAATGTCGAGCGAAATTGGATACATGAACGAAGGTCAGATTCCCGCAGGCTAACAACGCGCGATTGGATCGCCATTGTCGTGCCACGCGCACAAGCTTGTGGGCATAGGAGGCTCGGTCGCAGTGACGCGCGACGCATGGTAGCGCCATCGGCTGCAACGTGCAGGGTGTAGCCGCCCGGAAATCGAAGTAGCCACCGGTGGGGCAGAACGAAAAATAATCATGCAGCGTGATGAAAGCCCGCAGCCCGCTTTCGGCAACAGCACCAAGAGCGGCTGGCGAAAAAACCTTCGTCCACTGATGAAGGTGAACAATCGTGTCGGATGGCTGACGACGCAGCAATTCCGTCAAGAATATTACGGCCTTTTCGTTCCATATGCCGCGCCGCGCAGCGGCAAATGTCGGCCCGTCGCTCCAAACATCGGTTTCTTCGAAACGCTCCAGCCTAATTCGCGGATGGTGCAGCCGATCAGAGGCCGGTTCGACCGCGAATGCGAAAACGATGTCGACCCCTTCTTCCGCCAGACCGCGCGCACTCTCGATCGCGACCTTTGCGGCGCCGCCGTTGACTGCTCCAAAATCGCTGACGATGACAACGCGCATGGAAGTCCCTGGCCCGTGCGCAGCCGCACAAATGATGCGTCTCTAGCGCAGCGCTACCAGCGCCAGCCCGCCAGCGGCAGCCACAGCAATCGCCATCCATGCGACTGACGACCAAGTCCACGTTGACGCATGCCCGGTCGCTTGCTGATCCTCGCAAGCGAACGCCTCGCCGGCCAAGCGAGCAGCCCGGGTCAGTTGTGCTGTTCGGGGATGATAACTGCTTTTACGCCAGGACATGGCAATACCTTTCAAAGGTCTTTGACGTTAGGCCCGTTTCGTTAAAGTTTGAAGAAACCCGCAGACGAAATTTTGTCGCCCGGTATCGCCAAACATATCATCGTCATGGAACTGACATGCCTTTGTTCTAAAATGTTCAACGATGTTAGAAGCTTGGCGCTGGCGCTACCGCAACGGAGAAAACGATGTCATCGGATCAACTGAATCGGTCGCAGGCTTATGAGGAAAGCGAAAACCAGGGCACGAATTCATCAGCCAACGCAACATTGGGCGAAGTGATAGCCACGCGTTACGGCCGTCGCGATATTCTCAAGGGCGCCCTTGGCGTCACGGCGATCGCCGCTACCGTTTCACCATTGGCAATCGCCATGGCCGAGCGGGCTGCGGCTCAAGCGACCAATACGACGCCGTCCTTTAACTTCAAGGAAATCACCGCCGGATCAGACGAGAGACATTACGTAGCCGAGGGCTACGACGCCGATATCCTGATGCGATGGGGCGACCCGGTCACGGCCGATGCTCCCCCTTTCGAGCCGATGAATCAAACCGCGGCCGCGCAGGCAAAACAGTTCGGCTATAACAACGACTTTGTTGGTTACATCCCCTTGAACGGCGATCGACGTGGGCTGCTCGTTGTCAATCACGAGTACACCAACGAGGAACTGATGTTCCCGGGTTTAGGCCGGCAGGATACTCGCGCGGTCGCCTTTGCTAAAATGACGAAAGACCTGGCCGACATCGAGATGATGGCCCATGGGGGTTCCGTGCTTGAAATCGAGCGCGCTCCCAACGGAAAATGGTCGGTGGTTGGCAATTCACGGTATGCACGGCGAATTACCGCCGAAACTGTCATGGAGATGTCTGGCCCTGCCGCCGGACATGAGCGTCTTAAGACGAGTTACGATCCTACCGGTCGCACTGTCAGGGGCATGCTCAACAATTGCGCGGGCGCCGTTACGCCTTGGGGCACGTGGCTCACCTGTGAAGAGAACGTGAACGGTTATTTTTGGGGCAAGACTGAAGACAGCCATCCAGAGGCACGAAATTACAAGCGTATGGGTATTCCCGGTGGTTGGTACGCTTGGGGCAAATGGCATGACCGTTTCGATGTCACCAAGGAGCCGAACGAGCCAAACCGCTTTGGGTGGGTCGTGGAAATCGATCCGATGGATCCGAATTCGGTTCCGAAAAAGCGCACTGCCATGGGTCGTTTCAAGCACGAGGGTGCAGCCAATATCGTCAATCGTGACGGTCGCTTCGTCGTTTATCAAGGCGACGATGAGCGGTTCGATTATGTCTATAAATTTGTCACGGAAGGTCGAGTTGATCCGGCGAATCGGGCAAATAACGTCAATATTCTGGATCGTGGAACGCTTTACGTTGCGCGTTACGATGCGAACGGAACGGGCGAATGGCTGCCCTTGCTTTACGGTCAGGGGCCACTAACGAGCATCAATGGCTTTGGCAGTCAGGCCGATGTGCTGATCGAAACGCGTCGCGCAAGCGATCTGCTGGGCGCGACAAAGATGGATCGTCCCGAGGATGTCAAAGCAAACCCCAAGACAAACAAAGTCTATGTCATGCTGACCAACAACACCCGCCGGAAAGGCGATCAGGTCGATGCCGCAAATCCCCGGCCCGAGAATCGTTTCGGTCACATCATCGAGATGATACCGACCGATGGTGACCATGCCGCAACAAAATTTACCTGGGAAATTCTTGTCAAATGCGGGGATCCATCGCTTGCGCCTGTTGGTGCGACGTTTTCGTCGGCAACGACCAAGGATGGCTGGTTTGGCATGCCGGACAATTGCGCGGTCGATAATCAGGGTCGTCTGTGGATCGCAACTGATGGCAACATGCCTTCGAAAACCGGTCGCGCTGATGGCATATGGGCGATCGAAACGGAGGGAGCGGCGCGAGGAACGTCAAAGCATTTCTTTCGCGTCCCGAATGGTGCGGAAATGTGCGGCCCCTACTTCACATCGGACGACGAGACATTGTTTCTGGCGGTTCAGCACCCCGGCGAAGCCGACGACGATGATCCAAATGCAAAACCCGCGACGTTCGAAACTCCGTCAACACGCTGGCCGGATTTTCAGTCGAACATTCCGCCTCGGCCCGCCATTCTCGCGGTGACGAAGCGAGGCGGCGGAAAAATCGCAGTGTGATCGACGAGGTCATTAAGATTTAATTTACTTTAAGATCGCAAAACTGACACAACGACGTTTGCAAGGCGCGGATGTACCGCCACAAACGCCATAACGAGCGGCCTTTGCGCCGCTCGTTCCGTTTTCCACCACTCAACACGCGATGTTTTCATTATGTTCACGCCGCCACGGCATGAGATGCCTATGGTATAAGTGCGAATCATATGGTGCGGCTTATTTCATGACAACAAATGGCGATCTTTTTGGGGGGCTTGACGGGCCAGGTGCACCGCGAGCGGGCATGTCCGGTTCGAAGGTATCGGCCACCTCTGTATCGCAGAAGCGCGACGAGGGATTCGCCATCATTCCGAAAGCAAGCACGCCGTCTCCGCGAGTAACAATCAGGAACGGCACGCCGGGAGAGGCCGGTTACGATGCTTCGTCGATCGAGGTTTTGGAAGGCTTGGAGCCTGTCCGCCGTCGCCCCGGCATGTATATCGGAGGTACGGACGAAAAAGCCCTGCACCATCTCTTTGCCGAGGTGATCGACAACGCTATGGACGAGGCGGTGGCGGGCCATGCAACCTTCATCGACGTCGAGTTGGAGGAAGGTGGCTGGCTATCGGTGATGGATAATGGGCGTGGCATACCCATTGATGCTCACCCGAAGTTCCCAGGCAAGTCGGCGCTAGAAGTTATCATGACCACGCTTCATGCGGGCGGCAAATTCGATTCAAAGGTTTATGAGACATCCGGCGGTTTGCATGGGGTTGGCATATCCGTTGTCAATGCGCTGGCCGATACGTTGCAGGTTGAAGTCGCGCGTCAGAAGATACTGTACCGCCAGACATTCTCGCGCGGATTGCCGACCAGTGGCTTGGAAACCATAGGGCCTGCCCCGAACCGGCGCGGAACGAAAGTCCGCTTTCATCCCGACTCCCAGATTTTCGGCGAGGGCTCTCACTTCGTTCCCGGGCGCCTGTTCCGCATGGCACGCTCAAAGGCGTATCTGTTCGGCGGGGTTGAAATCAGATGGCATTGCGCGCCGTCGCTTCTGAAGACGGAAGGTGATGTCCCAGCAGAGGCGATTTTCCGATTTCCTGGTGGCTTGCGTGATTATCTTGCGCGCGAGATCGAGGGTAAGGACACCGTCGCGGAGGCGATCTTCGCAGGGAAGATTACGAAGTCTGGGGGTCATGGATCGCTGGAATGGGCCATCTCGTGGCTGGCTAACGGTGAAGATGGTTTTTCCTCGTCCTATTGCAACACGATTCCGACCGGAGAAGGCGGGACCCATGAACAGGGCATGCGCGTCGCTCTCTTGCGCGGTCTGCGAGATCATGCCGAACGCATCGGCCAGGCCAAGCGCATGGCGCAAGTCACATCCGATGATGTGATGGCGACCTGTACGGCGATGCTTTCGGTCTTCATTCGAGAGCCGGAATTTCAGGGGCAGACCAAGGACAAGTTGGCGACGCTTGAAGCGGCACGCATTGTCGAGAATGCCATACGCGATGCTTTCGATCACTGGCTTGCCGCCGCGCCGCAGCAGGCTTTGAGGCTACTAGATTGGTCGGTGGACCGGGCAGAAGAGCGACTTCGGCGTCGTCTGGACAAAGAAGTGGCGCGCAAATCCGCGACCCGCAAATTGCGTCTGCCGGGCAAACTGGCGGATTGTTCGAATGCCGGGGCGGCTGGGTCCGAGCTTTTTATTGTCGAGGGCGACTCTGCTGGAGGATCAGCCAAGCAGGCTCGCAACCGGACGACGCAGGCAATCCTGCCGTTACGCGGCAAGATTCTCAATGTCGCCAACGCTACCCGCGATAAGCTGGCGGCGAACCAGCAATTGCAGGATCTGGTACAAGCGCTCGGTTGCGGCACCGGCGCCCATTATCGCGATGATGACCTGCGCTACGAGAAGGTCATCATCATGACCGACGCGGACGTGGACGGCGCACATATCGCATCATTGCTCGTCACGTTCTTCTACCGTCAGACGCCTCGCCTGATCGACAAGGGACACCTCTATCTGGCCATTCCCCCGCTTTATCGCCTGAGCTACGCCGGCAAATCGGCTTATGCGCGAAACGATGAGCACAAGCAGGAACTGCTCGACACGGTCTTCAAGGGTAAGAAGACCGACATCAGCCGCTTCAAGGGCCTTGGCGAGATGATGCCAGCGCAGCTCAAGGAAACCACGATGGATCCCTTGAAGCGTATCCTGCTGCGTGTCGTTATTGACCATGAAGCCAAGGAAGATACCGCCGATACGGTCGAGCGGCTGATGGGCAACAAGCCCGAGGCCCGTTTTGCATTTATTCAGGAACGAGCTGCTTTCGCGGCGGAATTGATTGATTTGTAATCCAATTAGCAGCCGATCAAGCTTCAAATGACGCTAGCGAAAGAGCGGCATTGCTCCCGTCTTCATCCAAAGTCGGTTCAATCGTTCACACGGCGCAACCAGCGCCATGTGCCTTATTGTCATCAGAAAACGGGTGGCGACGATCATAACGGTGTCGCATGACAGTTGGGCTCGAGAGGAGCCCGCGATGCAAGCGTTCCACCATTCTGTTTCCGTCAACCGCCTGACCATTCTGGCCTTTTTGGTCCATGGGGCTGATCAGCTAGCGCTGGCGGCTCTACCGTTGACGGCTGTGATCCTGTTCGCCGCGCCCCCGGGAGCGATTGGCATGCTTGTCGCTGCTCACAGTGCGGCTTGGCTTCTTGTCTCATTGCCTATGGGCGTCATCATCGACCGGATGCCGCTTCGGTACAGTTTACGGTCCGCGCTCTCGCTTTGCGTCACCGGCGCAGTGCTGGCAGGTTTCGCAACCGCGATGCAATCCTTGGCTGGCTTGGCGTTGGCTTCCTTTACCTTGGCCAGTGGCACTGTCATCTTCGTCATGGCGCAGATCACGATCTTGCCGACGATCGTACCGCGCGCGAAATTGACCGCCTCTAATGCCAATATTGAGACCGCGCGAGCTTTTGCCATGCTTACGGCTCCCGTCATCGCCGGCTGGTGTATCGCGACAATTTCTGCCAATGCCGTTTACGGCCTTGCGACATTCGCTGCTTTGAGCGGTCTGACGTTGACATTTTTTATTACCCTGATGGATACAGAAAAAATCGTCGCACGAACATCTGTCTTATCCAGTATCGTCGAAGGTGCGCGTTTCGTCGTCCGGAATGACACCCTGCGTGCAATCGCGCTTTGCGCAATATTCTGGAATATCGCATTTTTTGGTTTGATCGCGTCATTCGTACCCTTTGCTCTGAAACATATTGGCTTGAGCACCGCATCGGCTGGCTTTGCTCTCGGACTGAACGGCGTCGGCCTGCTGCTCGGAGCGCTGTTGGCCGCCCCCATCATTCGAGCCGTTGGACCATCGATCATTCTCGTCGCGGGCCCAGCCGTTTCATTTTTGGGTGCGCTCTGCATTTTTGCCAGTCCCGCAGGCCACGGACTTGCGCTGGCCGCTTTCGGTTTCTTCCTGATCGGCTTTGGGCCGATGCTGTGGCTGATCGTTCAAACCTCGATCCGGCAATTGATAACTCCGCCACATCTGTTGGCACGCGTTACCGCGACAATTCAGATGGCCATCTATGGCGCCAGGCCGTTGGGAGCGCTTACCGCGGGATTGATCGGCGAGACATACGGATTGCTGCCCGCGCTTGTTTTCTGCATGTCGGGATTTGCGGCATCTGTGGCGGTCGCAGGCCTTTCACCTCTCTCGAGAATGAAGAGAATGCCAGAAGTCGCAATTTGAGCTTGGTGAACGTTTCTCGGAAACCAATTGCTAACCCTGTTTTTACCGTTTTGCGCACATATGGGGTGCAGCAAAACTTTGCTGAAAACCAGGATCGCGAAACGATGCCTATGTTCAAGAGCTTCTATCGAAACGAAAGTGGTCATCTCGTTGCCGATATCGCCAAGGCTGCCGCAGCTATTGCTTTTCTTTCGGTGATCGCGGTCAATTTTCTGGCTTCCCAAATTCCATCGGCGGATCGCGACCGACTTACCGAAGTAGCGGCCGCGGCGGCGCGAGGAAAAGCCAACGAGCCCTTGACCACGGGTACGCTGCGCAAGGCCGCGCAGGAAAGCAAACTGGATCCGTGCGTGGTCGCACGCTGACAGCGCAACTGCTTTTATCAGCCCCCCTTTTCATGGAACGGTGATCGATATTCAGCGTCCTTGACGCGCGCTAGCACGAGCCGTTGATCGCCAATTATCGTGATCATGCGCGCTATTGCCCCATGACCCATTCTGGACATTGACTTTTAGGCATTTTTTCTGCAAGCCCCTGTTGTCCGAACGGCGCGCGGAAATCAGGTTGCGCCACTCTTGGATGCTGCGGTCGAGAAATCCCCGCATCCGCATGACAGCGCAACATTGGTCCATCCAGCTGAGAGACAAACAGGATGTTATTCAACGAGCTCGGGCTGAGCGAAAAAGTCCTCAGTGCGGTTACTACAGCCGGCTACACGGTTCCGACGCCGATCCAGGAGCAGGCTATACCGGTTGTCCTTCAGCGCCGCGATGTCTTGGGCATCGCCCAGACGGGCACCGGAAAAACGGCGGCTTTCACGTTGCCGATGCTGACGCTTCTGGAAAATGGTCGGGCGCGGGCACGAATGCCTCGAACGCTCATTCTGGAGCCAACGCGCGAGCTGGCGGCACAGGTCGAGGAGAATTTCACCCGCTATGGCGTCAATCAGAAGTTGTCAGTTGCCTTGCTGATCGGCGGCGTGTCGTTCGGTGATCAGGATGCAAAGATCACTCGCGGCGTCGATGTGCTGATCGCAACACCAGGCCGGCTACTCGATCATGTCGAGCGAGGAAAGCTGTTGCTGAACGGCGTTGAACTGCTGGTTATCGACGAGGCCGATCGCATGCTGGATATGGGTTTTATTCCGGACATCGAGCGGGTCTGCAAGCTCGTGCCGTTCACGCGTCAGACGCTGTTTTTCACCGCGACGATGCCGCCAGAAATTACCCGGATCACCGAGCAATTTCTTCACAATCCTGTGCGGATCGAGGTGTCTCGCCCGGCCAGCACAGCAGCTACGATTACGCAGCGCCTTGTTGCGTCCCGTCGCGAAGATTTTGAGAAACGCGAGACCTTGCGAGGGCTGATCAAAACCGTGTCCGATCTGCAGAACGCGATTGTCTTCTGCAATCGCAAGCTCGAAGTGGCTGCATTGCACAAGTCCTTGGTCCGCCATGGCTTTCCTGCAGTTGCTCTGCACGGCGACATGGACCAGCACGCACGGATGAAGGCGCTCGATCAGTTCCGCAATGGCGAGATGAAAATCCTCGTCGCCAGCGATGTCGCGGCGAGGGGACTGGACATTCCCGAGGTAAGCCACGTCTTCAATTACGACGTGCCCCATCATGCCGAGGATTATGTTCATCGTATTGGGCGCACTGGACGCGCCGGACGTGCGGGGGCTGCTTTCACGATCGTCACACGATCGGACGAAAAGTCAGTGGCGGCAATCGAAAAACTTATCGGGCAACAGATTGCCTGGGATGGAACGCCGGCGGCCGAGATCAACGACGAAAGCCCCGATGGCGCCAAGCGGCGCGGCAGCCGCGAAGTGGCAGGCGCGAAATCAGGTCGGCGGGAACGCAGCGGCTTGCGCCGGGGCCGACCGGAACGCGACAACGCGGCGGAACCGGCAATCGTTAACGCCGATGATACAAGCGTTATCGCTGACCCCGCGATGGGGACCGCTGGAAGAGTGGCTATTTCCAGACATCCACACGACCGCATGACCGATGATCAAAAGCCGGGAGCAAAGCGTGAGAAATCTACGCGCCAGCCCGGACAACCTCGATCGTCACAGCGACCACCTGTTGCAAGACCAAGCGATGACGAGCAGGAGAACCGCGTTGTGGGACTTGGCGACCACGTACCGGCATTCCTGATGCGTTCAACGCGCTAACCGCCGAACGAAATTAGCGGCACGTCAAAAACTCGAAGGCGACTGGTGGCCCCGTCGCGATCAAACCAGATGTTTGGCTTGAGCACTCGACAGCGGCACGATTGAAACCGACTCACCACATCCGCAAGCTGAAATCTCGTTCGGGTTCTTGAAAACGAATGTTGATGACAGCTTGCTCGATTGAAAATCGAGTTCCGTCCCAATCAGGAACATGACGGCCTTGCCGTCGACGAAGACCTTTGCGCCTTTGTCCGTCACGATCTCATCACCCGGGCGTTCGTCATGGGCAATTTCGAACGTGTATTCCATACCGGCGCAACCGCCTTTTTTGATGCCGACTCGTAATCCGATGGCGTTATCGGCGGATCGAGCAACGATATCGCGGACACGCTGCGCGGCGGCATCCGTCAACGTAATGATTTTCAAGCCTGGAACAGAAAACATCTTCGCCTTTTCAGTCAGGGTAAAGGCCTGACGATACAGGATGACCCACGCAATATAACAATCCGTCACTGAAAGGTCGAGCATGACATTGTCCGCTCATCGCATGCCCGCTTGGCAGCTGCGGTAAACCGGGCCCAAGCATCCCGTAAAAGGCGACCTACCACATGTCGAGCGCGACACGAGCCTCATCGGACATGCGTGACTGATCCCAAGGTGGATCGAACGTCATGGTCACGGTGACACCAGAAACACCGTTGACTGTCCCGACCGCGTTCTCGACCCAGCCAGGCATTTCGCCAGCAACGGGACAGCCCGGCGCTGTCAGCGTCATGTCGATGGCGACATGACGCTCATCGGAAATGTCCACCTTGTAGATCAATCCCAACTCGTAAATATCTGAAGGAATCTCAGGATCATATACGGTTTTAAGCGCGGCGATGATGTCGTCGGTCAAACGATCAATCTCTTCCGGCGGCAGTGCAGATGCTGCACCAACGACCGGTGCGTTCGGCCTGATCTCGTCAATGGAGTCGGTCATGTGGTCTCCCTCACGCGAACAGGGTTTCGGCCTTGCGGAGCGCATCGACCAATCGATCGACTTCAGTCAGTGTATTGTAGAGGCCAAATGATGCCCGGCAAGTCGATGTCACACCATATCGTGTCATTAGCGGCATTGTGCAATGGGTTCCGGCCCTCACCGCAACCCCTGCCCTGTCGATGATCGTGGCAACGTCATGCGCGTGCGCGCCTTTCATCGCAAAGGAAACAATGGCTCCCTTGCCTTTGGCTTTGCCAAAAATCCGAACCGAATTCATTTCGCCAAGTCTTTGCATGGCATAATCGCCGAGCGCGGTCTCATGAGCCGCGATGTTCTCGCGTCCCAGCGCCATCATGTATTCCAACGCAGCACCCAGACCAACCGCTTCGATAATGGCCGGCGTACCGGCTTCGAAGCGGTGCGGCGGAGCATTGTAAGTGACCGTGTCCAATGTCACCGTTTCGATCATTTCACCCCCACCTTCATAGGGTGGTAGCTTTTGAAGCCAGGCAAGTTTGCCCCACAAGACGCCGATACCGGTCGGGCCATAAAGCTTATGCCCTGTCATGCAGTAGAAATCACAACCCAGCGCCTGCACATCGACAGGCAAGTGCACCGCACCCTGACTGCCATCAACAACCAGGGGAATGTCGTGCGCATGACAAATATCGGCGATTTCCCGGATCGGTAGCACGGTCCCCAGTGCGTTCGACATGTGGGTCAGCGCGACCACTTTGGTGCGAGCGGAGATCAGTCTCTCGAATGCATCCAGAAGGAAATTTCCATCGTCATCGACCGGTGCCCATTTGATGACAACCCCGCGATGTTCACGCCAATAGTGCCAAGGCACGATGTTGGAGTGGTGCTCCATGATCGATAGAATGATCTCGTCCCCCTCGGCAAGCGACAGATATCGCCCGAGCGAAGACGCAATTGTGTTCAAGGCACCAGTGGCGGAGCGTGTAAAGATTACCTCTTCCGGCACGCTCGCATTTAGGAAACTCCGAACACTTTCGCGCGAAGCTTCGTAAGCCTCCGTCGATGCATTTGCCAGATAGTGCAGACCGCGATGGACGTTCGATGAGTGCTCGCGCCTCAGCCGGGTCATCG
>JAESGE010000274.1_pt1 | contig 13916 bp, 11 predicted proteins | sample 9269601 | NCBI WGS metagenome assembly JAESGE01 (sample SAMN14515569, study PRJNA621662) | algae metagenome | isolation source: Tolypothrix brevis GSE-NOS-MK-07-07A and co-occurring heterotrophs from wet... | place: USA: Grand Staircase Escalante National Monument, Utah | collected 2006-04-16
AATGCACGAGCGCAACGCTCACAACTTCCCTCTAGACTTGGCTGCTGCTGACTTCGCTCCTGTAGCATTGACTGCACCTGCTATCAACGGTTAATCTTCAATGTAAAGACGTTCCGGCGGAACGTCTCTACAAATTAAAAAGCGTCTCCCGAAATTCGGGGGGCGCTTTTTAGTATGATTTCGTAGTCAGCGCTTTAGCGCTGAAATAAGCTTGTGGTAGTTGATGCGTTATTAATAACAATGACTAACTTCACAACTCCCTTACTGCCATCGATGGCAGAGATTTGGCAGCAAACTCTCGATTGGCAACCTACTACCGAACAGCAAAAGCAATTCCAGCAACTTTATGAATTAATTCTCGAAGGCAACCGTCAATTAAATTTAACTCGCATCATCGACCCCGAAGAATTTTGGGAAAAACATCTTTGGGATTCCTTACGAGGAATTGCCCCACTGTTATCAGGTGAAATAGACTTTTCTGTGTCCTCTGCTTCTCCCGCTTTGATTGATATTGGTACAGGTGCGGGTTTTCCGGGTATTCCTGTCGCATCTGTACTGGCTAATTGTCAAATTACTCTTTTAGATTCAACTCGAAAAAAAATTACTTTTATTGAACAAATATTAAGCGAACTTTCTTTAAATAACGCTAAAACTCTTGTTGGCAGAGCCGAAGAAATAGGTCAGCAATCCCAGCATCGAGAACGTTACGATGTAGCCCTAATCCGGGCTGTGGGGACAGTATCTGCCTGTGCGGAATATACTTTACCATTGTTGAAAAATAAAGGTTTAGCGGTAATTTACCGGGGTAATTGGACAGAAGATGAAACAACAGCTTTGGAGAATGCAGTTGAGCAGCTAGGTGGTGTAATTGAATTAATTGAAAAATTTACAACTCCCTTAAGTAATAGCATTCGTCACTGTTTGTACTTGCGGAAGGTAAGTAATACGTCAGGAAAATTTCCCCGCGCTGTTGGTGTACCGACTCAAAAGCCGCTTTAGAGGGAGTGGGGGAGTGGGGGAGTGGGGGACAAGGAGAATAATTCTTTCCCTCCATCTACCCCTCTCCCCACCTTGCCCTAAGTGGTTTTACTGGCTTCGGCAAAGCGTTTATTAATTTCGTCCCAATTTAATACGTTCCACCAAGCATCTAAGTATTCGGGGCGGCGGTTTTGGTACTTAAGGTAATATGCGTGTTCCCAGACATCATTACCCATAATTGGATATTTGCCTTGGCTGAGGGGACTGTCTTGGTTAGCTGTAGTGGTTATTTCTAGCTTGCCATTGTTGCGGACAAGCCAAACCCAACCGCTACCAAAACGACCAGTTCCAGCTTCATTAAATTGCTTTTTGAAAGCAGCGAAACTACCGAAGCTTTGATTAATGGCTGTTGCGATCGCTCCTGTTGGTTCTCCACCACCTTGGGGTTTCATAATTAGCCAAAACATGGAATGATTCACATGTCCACCACCATTGTTGCGTACTATTTGGCGAATATCTGCCGGCACGCTGTTGAGGTTGCGTAACATTTCTTCAACAGGTTTGCTTTTGAGTTCTGGGTGTTTATCTAATGCTGCATTCAGGTTTTTCACATAAGCTGCATGGTGTTTATCGTGGTGAAACTGCATTGTTGCTTGATCGATGTGTGGTTCAAGCGCATCGTAAGCATAGGTTAAGGGAGGAACCGAGTATACAGTATTGCCAGATGGAGTAGATTGGCTAATGGGGGCTTTTTCTGCCGAAGCATGAGTATCTAAGGCAAAAGCACCGACACTCGCACCAAGTAAAAACAAGAAATGGCGACGATCAATAGTCATGACAGTTTATGAGTGCGTAAACGAAGTTTGTTGTTAATTTTTATTGTCTTAGATTTGGGTCACTAAATTTAGGTGAAAACGAGCGCGTTTTTTAATGCAGAGGGACGCTGTTGATGGGAGAGTGCGATTGCATTACATATAGGACTTACGCAAAAACTCTCTCGCTCCTCTTATTTCTCTGTGTTCTCTGTGCCTCTGCGGTTCGTTTTCTCATTTCCTAACATAGAAAAAACATGCGATCGCCTTAATTATGAGCAATGCTTAAACCGTTGCTTTACTTCCCGTTACGGTCATATCTCAAATATATACGGTTAGACAAAATCAAGTAGACCTGACATATTTAAAACTCTTTGTGAGTATGTTTCTGCTTGTTTAGCTACTTCTCCTCGACGAAGTTCATCCAACAAAATATTGTCTAAATTTATTTGCCAGCGCGCGAGTTGAACTTGAATGTTAACTAATTCTTCCGCTTGTTCTGGTTCAATTTCTGCTGCTATCCACTCAATAAACCACTCAGTTTCATCTATTACAACTTCTACACCTTTTTTGTACGCACTATTACAAAACGACCGAACACGCGCTAAGTTAGAAGCTATATGTCCTAAACGATGGGGAATGTCTTCGTTTTGAAAGCGTACTTTTTTTTCATCTAAATTCGATTTCGTATCCACCAATTAAATCCTCTGTGATTTGTTTTACACGTTCTCTTATTGCATGGTCTTGAATAATCATTGAGCGATTGTTTTGACTTGGACGAATATTAATAATCGATTCGTAATCAATCGATTGGTTGAACGGAGTCCAATCGGCACCCCAAATGTCGCGCTGTCTACTACCGTCTTCCAGTAACACAGCTTCGCACCAAGCGTGTTTTTCTCCTCCTCCTGCTAATATACCGCGTTCAATATCTACCACGACTTTGATATAAACCCTCAAAGTTTCTAGCATCTGCTCGACCTGCTCCAAAGTTGCGCGTTCCTTAATTATAATTATCAATTCTTAGCTCCTCTAAGTGCTGACCGAAAAAAGTATAAGGAATGAAGGATGAAAAAGCGGAAAGTTGAGCCAGTGCGGTGGACGGGTTCCCCCGCATAAAGCACAGCCGCGTTGTGGGGACGGTTTCCGTCCACAAAACTTTTCAAGACAAAGTACTCCTAGCCAAATTTATTTATGGAAAATAAGAAAAAATTTATTTCAATCGAGTAGGTGCAGCTAAATACGGTATTTGTTGTTAATTTTTATTGTCTTAGATTTGAGTCACTTGTGATGTTGGGATTTGTGCGATACTCCACAGGAGTGGTTTTCTCTGGGAGAGGCACTCGCGTTCGACCATCGCATTACTTAGAAAAAACATGCGATCGCTTTCATTATCAGCAATGCTTAAGCCGTTGGTTTACTTCTTGTTACGGTCATAAGTAGGTAGGCGAGAAAATTCGCGAGATTTATAATAATTTGGCGGTAAATAATAGCGATGTGGGAAATATCGTCAACGTGATTGGTGGAAATAATAACTTTGGTGATATTTCGTCAAGCAAAGGCAAATGATGTTGCTTTGTTTGTTTGGAAATTAGGTGATCGCAATATTGGCATTAATATCAGAACTGCGGGAGATATCACGTTGGGTAATTTGTCTTCCGGTAGTTGAGTATTAAAAATTATTGAGTAGAGACGTTCCGGTGGAACGTCTTTAGAGGGTTTTGGGTTTTACTAAGTACAGCGATCGCATAAGTTCGTAGCGTTTTTTAACGCAGAGGAACAAAGGAGGTAAGCGCAGAGTGACGCAGAGTTTTTTTAAGAGGATTCGCTAGGAAAAAAGCGAAATTCTGTACTAAGCTGCTTCGGGAAGGGCGCCTTGCATTTTCGCGAAAGCATCGATAAGGTGCTGCAACTGTTGATCGGCTTTGAAAACCGCTAAACCCCGCACGGTAACTTTACCAGGAGAGAAAACAAAGCGCGATCGCATTGACTCTGATAAATTCGCTGCTAACAAATTCCAAGCAGGTTCTTCCATCGGGGTTTCTAAAACGATATGCTGTTTAGCTTCGGGTTTGATGCGGCTAAATCCGAGATTCTTTGCTAGCTGTTTCAATTCCATCACTCGCAAGAGTTGATTTGCTGGTTTCGGAATTGTACCAAAGCGATCGCTCCATTCGGCAGCAATCATTGATAATTCTTGTTTACCCTTCGCTGCTGCCACCGCACGATAAGCGCTCATCTTTTGATCCAAATCGGGGATATAATCAGCAGGAATAAATGCTGTCAAATTCAGGTCAATTTGAGTATCATCAACTTTAGGAATTTCCTGTCCGCGAATTTCTCGAATCGCTTCTTCGAGCATTTCCATATACAAATCAAAGCCGATGGCTTCCATTTGACCAGATTGTTCTGCACCTAGCAAGCTACCCACACCCCTAATTTCCATATCCCGCATTGCCAATTGATACCCAGAACCCAACTGTGTGAATTCCTGAATCGCTCGCAAACGCTGGCGGGCAGCATCAGATAATTCTCGCTGTTTCGGGTAAAATAACCAAGCATGAGCTTGTATTCCTGCACGTCCTACACGTCCCCGCAACTGGTATAATTGCGCTAAACCAAAGCGATGAGCATCTTCAATTAAGATGGTGTTGACTCGCGGAATATCCAAACCAGATTCAATAATTGTTGTGCAGAGCAAGATATCAGCATCACCATTGCCGAAAGTGAGCATGGTTGATTCTAACTCGCTTTCATCCATTTGACCGTGAGCGATCGCTAATCTTGCCCCCGGTAGCATTTCTCGCAATTTCGTTGCCGTTTCTTCAATTCCTTCCACCCGTGGAACTACATAAAAAATCTGCCCACCTCTGTCTAATTCTTGACGAATAGCAGTGCGGACACTTTCCGGATTTAGCGGTGAAAGATGAGTTTGAATCGGGCGCCTCGATGGAGGTGGTGTAGTAATTAAACTCATTTCCCGAATTCCCGACAAGGACATATACAAAGTCCGGGGAATCGGAGTAGCAGAAAGAGTCAACACATCAACTTGAGTTTTCAGGCTTTTAATTTTCTCCTTCTGATTTACCCCAAACCGCTGTTCTTCATCCACTACCAAAAGTCCTAAATCTCGGAATATCACACCTTTACCTAAAAGTTGATGTGTGCCAACAACTACATCTAATTCACCCGTCGCTAATCGCTTTTGAATTTCCCGACGTTCTTCAGCACTACGGAAACGGTTGAGTAAACCAACATTCACCGGATAGGGAGCAAAACGTTCCTTCAAAGTGTGATAATGTTGCTGAGTCAAAATTGTTGTTGGTGCCAGGAGTGCAACTTGCTTCCCAGCAGTGACAGCTTTAAAAACAGCGCGAATTGCCACTTCAGTTTTGCCAAAACCGACATCACCACAAATCAAACGATCCATTGGACGATCGCTTTCCATGTCTCGTTTGACATCTTGCACTGCTTTAAGCTGATCCGTTGTCGCTTGGTAAGGAAAAGAATCTTCTAATTCCTCTTGCCACGGCATATCTGCTGGATAAGTAAAACCATGTTGTTGCGATCGCGCTGCATACAACTTCAACAAATCCACTGCCAATTTTCTGATGGCTTTGCGAACCCTATTCTTGGTATTTTCCCAAGCTTTCCCAGTCATCTTGTTGAGCTCTGGTGCTTTCTCCCCACTACTGCGTAACCGAGATAAAGCACCAACTTGATCTGCCGCAACTCTTAACAACCCGTCAGCATATTGTACCACCAAATAATCACGAGTTTCGTGATTAATCGTTAAACTTTCCAGCTTGACAAATTTACCCACACCATGATTTCTGTGAACTACATAATCCCCCGGACGCAGCTTTTGAGGATCAACTTGCTTAGAAGCAGCTTTGCGACGCTTGCGGATATAACTGGGAGTAGCTAGAGAATGTTGTCCAAAAAATTCCCGATCTGTGACAACAACCATGCGGAATGTCGGCAGAATAAAGCCTTCCAACTCAGCCAAACCAGAATATTTTAAAGCGATGGGTGTGTGATTAATTTGTAGCTTGTCGATCGCCAAATAATCGCGGGGATTAGGAATAAACTGTGCTGGACAATCGTGTTCTTGCAAAAGAGACACAGAACGACTTGGTTGAGCGGAAATCAACCACACAGAGAAATTGCGATCGCGTTCAGAGCGGAGAGTTTCCGCAAGCTTGGCAAATTGATGCGGAGTAACGGGAACAGCTCTACTAGCAAGATTAATACCGCTATTTTCTTCTACCAGTTCCGATAAATATAATGTTTTAAATTTTGCCGCATCTACCAAAGAATCATCAAACCAACGATGAATTTTCGGTATTATTGGTGCCGTAGGATAGAGACGTTCCACGGTCACGTCTGTACGAAACGCCGTAGAGACGTGACCGTGGAACGTCTTTACAGGAGTGGGGGAAGAATCTTCCTCATTGCCCATTGCCCATTGCCCATTACTCATTGCCCATTGTTCTTCAGCATTTTCTACCCAGCGATCGCTATGAGCATGACACTGTTCTGGTTCATCAATGGCAATTAAAGTATTTTCGGGCAAATAATCTAGCAAAGAAGCCGGTTTATCAAAAGCTAAACCCAAAAAGCGACGACTACCTTCTAATACTTCTGAATCAAATTCCAACTCCGCACGATCTTTGAGTGCTGCCATCACAATCGGAGCAAAGCTAGTAGGAGTGAGAACTAACTGGTCAATTTTGTCAAGGGCAGAACGTTGAGTTGAAGGGTCAAATTCGCGTATTTGCTCAATTTCGTCACCAAACCATTCTAATCTGACTGGCAATTCCGAGGAAACTGGAAACACATCAACAATATCACCCCGCCGACTCCATTGACCTTCCATTTCTACCATCGGCACTCGCTCGTATCCCAAAGTAGCTAATTTTTCACCGAATTTACTAGAATCAAATTCCATCCCCCGTTTGAGAGTCAGACAGAAAGGCTTAAAAGCTGCTGGGGGTGGCAAATGAGGTTGCAACGCTCTTTCCGTTGCTACAATCGCTACTTTTTCTTTGCGATCAACCCTTAACTCTTGACCATTAAGACTTAACTCTTGAGCATTAAGACTTAACTCTTGAGCATTAAGGCTTAACTCTTGAGCATTAAGGCTTAACTCTTGAGCATTAAGACTTAACTCTTGAACATTGACCAAATCCGCCAAAACCTGCATTTGTCCCCAAGTCATTTCCCTTTCTGGATCAAAGGGTTCGTAGGGGGACGCTTCAGAGGTAGGGTAAAAATGTACAGTTTGCCATCCCATAGCCTCTAACTGAGCATAAGCGCGTCCAGCTTCTTCTAGAGTGGCACACACCACTAACAAATTTTGTTTATCAGTTTGGGCTAATGCCGAAGTGACAAAGCCTTTAGGTAAGCGGGAAATGCCACTTAAGCGTAAATTACGTTGTCGATTTAACTTAGAAACGAGTTCAGTGGTGAGAGGCGATCGCCCTAACGCACGTACAATTGAAGAAAAAGCCATAAGTTATACTATATATGTAAGTCGTTACTCTTTGCAGGCGCAGAGTGCCTAACTCAACTATTTTAAAAGCGTCAAGAGACATAGGACTCTTGCTTGAGAATCATTAGTTACTAGTACAATAACCACTAACTAATCGCTAAGATACGAACAGTGTTCTACTTGAACGGCACTAATGACTAGTTTTTTTGCTTGGTCGATTCTTTTATTCTTGGAACACCTTCAATACTAGATACTAATAAAGTATGGAGTATGGAGTATAAACTATAAAATGACCCTACCTCTAAAGAAATGGGGCATGAAGGCTGTAATTTGGATTTTTTTTGCCCACTATTGCACCCTTGCATGTATCAATTTCTTACTTTATCCTCCATCCTTTACACTTCAAACTTCTTTAGTCAAGTGCAGTTAGCCGATATATTGGCAATTCTACCGAATGTCTCCAACTATAGAAATTCTAATAATTTTCTTACTAATTTTCGCCAACGGTGTATTTGTCATGTCGGAGTTGGCGGTTGTTTCATCACGCAAGGTGCGCTTGCAGCAGCTTGCGGAACGAGGTGATCTTAAAGCCCGTGCTGCTTTAGAACTAGCATCTTCGCCAAATCAGTTTTTAGCGATCGTCCAAGTGGTGATCACACTCTTGAGTATTTTATCCGGTGCTTACGGTGAAGAGACGATCGCTAAGAGAATAATACCTATCTTAAATTTTATCGCTTTGCCCGACCAGTATAAGGAACAGTTCGCCAAGGGCATAGCAATTTTAATTATTACTTATCTGACACTGATTATTGGCGAATTAGTGCCTAAGCGGCTGGCATTAAACCACCCAGAACCAATTGCCAGTGTAGTTGCTCTACCCATGCAACTGTTAGCCAGAATAGGCTCGCCGATTGTTTATTTATTAGGTGCTTCTACGGATACAGTATTGCGAATATTGGGTGTCACACCGTCTACAGAGCCACAAGTTACAGAAGAAGAAATAAGAGTCTTAATCGAGCAAGGCACAGAGGAAGGAACCTTTGAGGAAGCAGAACAAGACATGGTGGAGCGAATATTTCGTTTAGGCGATCGCCCCGTCAGTTCTTTTATGACACCTCGTCCAGATATTGTCTGGCTCGATTTAGAAGATTTGGCGGAAGAAAACCGCCAAAAGATTGTAGATAGTGCTTATTCCCGATATCCAGTTTGTCAGGGGGGACTTGACAATGTACTCGGTGTCATTCCCGTCACAGACTTGTTAGCTCGAAGTTTCTCTAATCAAGAACTAGATTTAACTGTGGGATTGCGACAGCCGGTATTTGTGCCAGAAAACACTCATGGTTTGAAAGTTTTGGAGTTATTCAAAGAAACCATAACTCACATAGCGTTGGTAGTTGATGAATACGGTGTAATTCAGGGATTAGTAACACTCAACGATATTATGAGCGAAATAGTTGGCGATGTTGCTTCTGCTGACGATCAAGAAAATCCCCAAGCCGTACAACGCGAGGATGGTTCCTGGTTATTGGATGGAATGTTGCCTGTAGATGAATTTTTAGAACTTTTCGAGATGGAAGAGTTAAAGTTTGACGAACGCGGTAGCTATCAAACATTAGGTGGTTTTGTCATCACCCATTTAGGACGCATCCCCGCAGCAACCGATAATTTTCAATGGCAGGGTATGCGTATTGAGGTGATGGATATGGATGGCAACCGTGTTGATAAGGTTTTAGTAGTGCCAGCAGGGGATAAATTGGCTGATTCGACAGATAAAAATTAGGGACTGGGAGTGGATAGTGGATAGTGGATAACTGTTGACTAACAAAGCAAAAATGACTAAAAACAAAGTTCTAATTTGCACCTTTTTAGCGCTAACTTCAGGATTAGTTGGTGGTTATATCAGTGGGCAAATTACTTCAATTATTCATAGCCAAAAGTGTCAAAATCAAGGTTGGGTATTAAAGGAAGTTTGTAACGCTTGGGTAACACCAGGAGCAATATGGCAAGGTAGCACTACCGGACTGTGGACGGGGACAGTCTTGGGAGCTTTTGCTGGGGGTTTAGTGACTCGTCAATCTCGTAATTAGTCAATAGTCAAGGGTAAATAGAATTATTTTTGACTAATGTACATCTCCAGAAATTAATGATGCGTTATCTGAAACCCTTGTGGAGACGTAGCACTGCTACGTCTCTACATTCGTTTTAACTATCAGTTGGGGCAATCGGTGTGTGTAAATTAGTCAAGGTTTTCCAAGAGTTGGTGGTAGTATCAAAACAGCGCCAATTAACGCCGCCTGGTTCTTGATAGCAAAATAAAGTGCGATCGCTATCATTCAATTGATCTGTTAAATAAGATACCATTCCTCGAAAAGGATAAGTCTTACGACTCAAACGTTTAGCTACGGCTTGATTAGGGCATTCAACCACAAACACTGTTTGTCCATCTAAATGAGCCAAAGAAAAGATGCACATCCGTAAAATGGCTCGTAGCCAACTTTCCGAATAAGCAAAACAATCATCTATTATTTTATTGGTCAGAGCTTTTTCTAAAGCACGCTCTTTTTGATGAGGAGTATGAGACTCAGACATAGCACGACCTATTCCTACACCATTGGTTTGAGATTAAACTAAAAACTCTCAAACTGACAAGCGTATCTGCAAATACAGAGTAACAACATTGTAGAAAGTCGTGAGTAGGCATCCTCGCTTTTCCCCTCTTCAAATCCTCAATACCTAAGGCTGGTAAAATATACTTATAGCCTTTAAATGAATTAAATTGCCATGCCTGCTGAAATTAACCCAGGAAACCAAACTACCACAGGTGCCGACGCCATTGATGAAGCCATCGCCCAAGGAATTGATTTTGATGGTTCTCCGATTCCACCAGCCAAGTTAGAATTGTACACCGAAGTGATGGCACTAGAGGCAAATAGACAGCGCAGTGGCGTATCTAATACAATGCGATCGCGCATCGTCCGAATTGGTGCAAAACACATTCCCCAACCAGAACTCGACAAAAAGCTTGTAGAGGCTGGTTTTGCTCCTTTGAAAGAGAAAGAAGTTGCTTTTTTCTACGGTGCAAAGTAGATCCGTGTGACCTCATAGGCACTCTTAGCAGGGAGCAGGGGACAGGGGAGAAAGATTCTGGAATTCCCCTGCCACTTATAGTTTCAGAGCAAATAAATTTCTTTATGCCCAAAAGTAAAAATATTCGATTGGCGAGACGCGCAGCGCTCCTAAATAATGCGTCCTTACTTCAAGCCCCTACATTTGTATGGGGTTCTCCCCCTTCCCCCGCAAGATGTGCTCCTCGTCCTCTTGTTGACTCCTCCTAAATTTTTGAATTTGGAATTGCTGTCCTGCTGAGTTTAAAATGCCGGCTTTTCAGATAACCTCTAACGAGCATTTTTCCCAGAGTGCAACTGCCTCTAGTAAACAGCTAAGCTTATTACCGACTTCTAAAAATTCTAATTCGGGGCGTGATTGTTTGATAACACCCACACCACCCTGTATGTACGCAGTATTTTTCTTAATTAGACACGAACGGAGATTATTAAAGCAACGAACTTCCTTCGTTGTGCCAGGTGATATACGTCCGACCATACCACCGTAGAATCGACTAGGTTCCTTTTGATTGTTTACCAGATTGACTAAAGATGGAGGGTAGGATGTTAGGGGTGGAAAACATTCTTCAAGTAAATCTAGGTAGTCCAATGAGCTTTCCAAAGTCCCTGAATATTCAGAGTATAAATGATTAATGTTACGAAGTTGTCGAATATTTTTATCCTGCACCAGTTCGATGCTATTAGGAACACAGAGACTCTCAATTTGTCTCAGGCTTCGATTACGTGCCATTGTGTGTTCTCTATCTTCCTTAAAGTCTTTAAGGAGCATTTCTTTTAATCTAGCATCCTCATCAGGATTTTCCGATCTTTTGCAAGTTGATGCAATGACATCAAAGTTAACTTTTCGATCAATTAATTCAAAAACACTCTCAGGACTACATCCTAATGAAATTACTCCCTCAGGCATACAAAAATAGTGACTGGATGCACAATTTTGTTCCATGAGTGTATATATTTTATACAAATCAAACGGAACTAGATTAGTTTGAAGAATTTTATTATAGCTACGGGTTATTATCATCTTACTTGGCTGATCCGACTGCTCTTGCAAGATACTAACGGCTTCAGCAAGCCGAGATAGAAAACTTTCATCCGGTTCCCCTTGCCAATCAGTTATATTTAGATTTACTCCATCTGAATACTTTATTTTTTGATAAGATAAAAAATCCTGGGTACGAATTATCTCTTGAACCTTTAGTTGAGCTTGCTTCTGTGTTGACGAATCTTCAGCAAGAACTTGGACATCGGGAAGTTGACTCCCGTCAACACAAATCTCTAAACCAGGCTGAAAAAAAATGATTAGTGGTAAGTCAACGTCTTGTTTGCTTCGGTGCAAGTCCAGACTAATCAAAAAAAAATAGGGTTTATCAGGCTTGAGAATCTGGCGCAGTTGAGTCCATATGTTGTTAGGCTCAGATTTAAATTTTTCAGTTTTCTTCTTCTCAGAGACAATAATTTCACCTAATGAATAAGTAATAACTTGCGAACATTGAGTACCAATCCAGCCTCGATCCAAGGCGGGAATATGTAAAGTGTAAGCATAATCACCAATATCATCTAAGCATTTGTTTGGATTAGAAAAAATATGATGAGTAGCTGTTAAACTTTTCATGAATTATACCTAAGGGATGATGTAGAAGCTAAAAAGCTGATGACCACAATCAACACATTATCACAATATATGATTGTAAACCTTGTCTAATATTATGATTGTAAACCTCGTCTAAGTTGAAATCTGTAGTTTTTTATCTAGGAAAATCTCCAGTTTTCCAAATGGACGGGGTATATTTACTCCGTTGTCGCCTATGTATCGTGTCTATCTTGGAGCATTCCAAAAAACAGTATCACCACCGAGACCATCAGGATGAGAGCAGCGATGAAAAAAGTAGTGTGTTCGGCAGAAATCAATGCCTCAACAGGTGCGTTTGTGATATTAATGTCTGGTGCAAGCTTAGCGTTAGCAACACTTAAAGTCGCAAACAGACCGCCAAGAAGCGGTATACCTACCATATGTCCCAATACACGACACAAAGACAACAACGCGGAAGCAATGCCTAAGCGCTCCTGTGGGACTCCTCCCATAATGGCGCTATTGTTGGGTGTTAGGAATATCCCCATCCCCAGTCCCAAAAGAGCAACCCTCGCAATATAGCCCAGCAAGGTTAATTCGCTGTCGAAGGTTGCGATCGCCAAGCACCCGCCTACCATCACCACTAACCCAATTAAGCTGATGATTCGCCAGCCCAATCGGTCGGACAGACTGCCGGAAATCGGTTCCATTAGTCCTACTGCAATCGGCAACACTGCCTGCAGCAACCCTACTTTCTGAGTGGAATAGTGCTCAACTAACTCCAGAAAAAAAGGCAGGATAAAAAGCGTACCCCCCGTAACAGTAAACATCATCCAACCCACCAACAAACTGAGGCTGAACTGTAGGTTACGAAATATCCGCAAGTCTAGCATAGGCTGTAATATACGGGCTTCCACCACTAAAAAGCACGCTAAGCCAACGGCAGATGTGGTGAGCAAGGACAGCGCCGTCGCGCTGCTAAAGCCTTTAAGTTGCCCAAAGGTCATGCCGAGTGCGAAGCAACTCAGCGTTACTGCCATAATCAGCGATCCTAGAGCATCAAAGCGTTGTTTGGTCTCATTGCCAACTGAAGATGGTACAGTCCAAACTAGCATCAAACTAGTAATTAGACCAATCGGCACATTCACCAAGAAAATTAAACGCCAGCCTCCTAAACCAATTAGCAAGCCTCCTACTGTTGGTCCGAGTACCATCCCTAGCGAGCTAATCGCGCCGATAATGCCTAAGGCAAGTCCGCGCCCTGAGTCGGCAAAGATTTCTGCAACAATCGCCGCCCCTAACGCCGAGATAAACACAGCACCGAGTCCTTGGAGTGCTCGAAAGCCAATCAAAAAGCCTACCGTTGGTGCAAGTCCACAAAGCAGTGAGCTGATAGTAAACACTATCAGTCCGCCCAGGTATAATGATTTTTTGCCGAACATATCGCCCAGCCTTCCCACACCTATTAGTAGAACGGTGATGCTGAGCAGATAACTCAAACTCACCCACTGGATGGTGGCGAAGCTGGTGTGGAGTGCTTCAACTAATGTCGGCAGAGAGATGTAGACAATGCTGACATCAACAGAGAACATTAGTACACCCAGTCCGATGCTCACCAACGCCCACCATTTTCCAAACGCTTTTGGCTCTTGAGTCGTCTGTTGTTCACACTCACCTTGGTTTTTTATCGGAATATGTTCTGCTAAACAGTTAACTATTTCTTTTAACGTTTCACTATCAGTTAGAATTGGGGGATTCTCTTTACTCATGCTCACTCATTTCTCCTGCGTCAATCTTCATGGCATCTCGGCTAACGGGACTTAGACAAAAATTAAGCCCAAATGAAGCCCAAACTAGCTTTATAAGCGGCAAATAGGTCACGATTTAGGGTCAACCAATCAAAAAAGCGAAAAGATATAGCTGTTCTAAAGGCTTCT